>OFRL01000002.1_pt1 | contig 127833 bp, 133 predicted proteins | sample 1543121 | NCBI WGS metagenome assembly OFRL01 (sample SAMN07774228, study PRJEB24372) | wastewater metagenome | isolation source: Lake Maggiore Cannobio | place: Italy: Cannobio | collected 2016-01
ATTCTGTGTGTCTGACCGTCGGCGATACTAATCGCCAACCCTGACGTCTGTGAGACAGGTACACAGAGTCTGGATAATGGCCGCATCTTCGACCACGAGCTGGTCGCCGCGGTGCAGCGCATCGCCGGCAACGGCACCGGCGACACCCGCTGGAAGGTGCCAGGCGTGCTCGATTGGTCGACCGGCTTCTACAATCCGCGAGTGGACATCACCCAGGACACGACGACGCTCTACGCCAGCGACCGAGACGTGTTCCTCTTCCTGGTCGACGACCTCAACCCGATCGAAGCCGGGCGCCTGCCCGACGGCTCGCCTGATCTCTATTTCCGGGGCTTCTACTGCTGGAACTCGGAGGTCGGCGCGAAGACGCTCGGGATGGCCAGCTTCTATCTCCGCGCCGTTTGCCAGAACCGCAATCTCTGGGGCGTCGAAGACTTCGAGGAGATCACGATCCGGCACTCCAAATATGCCGCTTCCCGTTTCGCTCACGAGGCGGCGCCGGCGCTGACGCGCTTCGCGAACTCTTCACCGGCGCCTTTCATCAATGGCATCAAGGCCGCCCGGGCGCAGATCGTCGCCCGCACGGACGAGGACCGGACCGACTTCCTGCGCAAGCGTGGATTCGGCAAGGCCGAAACCGCCAAGATCATCGAGGCGGTGCTCGTCGAGGAGGGCCGCGCGCCGACCAGCGTCTTCGACTTCGTCCAGGGCATCACCGCTGTCGCCCGCGACAAGCCGCACCAGGACGCGCGGCTGGATCTCGAAGCCCGGGCAAAGAAGCTCCTCGACCGCGCGGCCTGACTCCTGCCGAGCCGTGGAATCGGCTTTGCCGGTTCGCGGCTCTCCGGCTCTGCGCTTTTCCTGATCCACGTTTCTGCGGCGTCGCTCTCTTCAGAGGAAGAGGGCGGCGCTGCGCTTCGTGACGGGTAGGAGGCCGAGAGAGAGGCTCCCGGCCGCCCGTCGTGGAGTGAAGACCATGGCCCAAGCGGCATCGAAGAAGATTACCCTGTCGTCCTCGCGCGACATCCCCCTCAACAAGCTCGTGCTCTCCCAGTCGAACGTCCGGCGCGTCAAGGCCGGCGTCTCGATCGAGGAGCTCGCCGAGGACATCGCCCGGCGCGGCCTGCTGCAGGGCCTGTCGGTTCGCCCCATCGTCGGCGAGGACGGGACCGAGACTGGCATCTACGAGATTCCGGCCGGCGGTCGGCGGTTCCGGGCGCTGGAGCTTTTGGTCAAGCAGAAGCGCCTCGCCAAAACTGCCCCCGTGCCCTGCGTCGTGCGCGACGACGGCATCGCCGAGGAAGACAGCCTCGCCGAGAACGTCCAGCGCGCGCCGCTGCACCCGCTCGACCAGTTCCGGGCCTTCCAGGCGCTGCGCGAGAAGGGCCAGTCCGAGGAGGATATCGCGGCGGCGTTCTTCGTGCCGGTCGCGGTCGTCAAGCAGCGGTTGAAGCTCGCTTCGGTGTCGCCGCGCCTGCTCGACGTCTATGCCGAGGACGGCATGACGCTGGACCAGCTGATGGCCTTCACCGTCTCGGGCGATCATGAGCGCCAGGAGCAGGTGTTCGAACGACTGACGCAAGGCTACGACAAGCAGCCCTACGTGATCCGGCGCATGCTGACCGAGCACGCCGTCCGCGCCTCCGACAAGCGGGCGCAGTTCGTCGGGATCGACGCCTATGTCGAGGCCGGCGGCACGGTCCTGCGCGACCTGTTCCAGGCCGACGATGGCGGCTGGCTGCAGGATGTCAGCCTGCTCGACATGATGGTGACGGAGAAGCTCCGGGAAGCAGCGGCCGAGGTAGAGGCCGAGGGCTGGAAGTGGACCGAGGTCGCGACTTCGTTCCCCTACGGCCATGTGTTCGGCCTTCGTCAGCTGCGCGGCGAGGAGGTCCCCATTACCGAGCAGGAGGAAGCCGCGCGTGCCGCGCTCCAGGCCGAGCTCGATGGACTGGAGGCCGAATACGCCGAGGCGGACGAGCTGCCCGAAGAGGTGGACGCACGCCTGGGCGAGATCGAGACCGCGCTGGAGGCCCTCGATCAGCGGCCGGTCCGGTTCGACGTCGACGAGATCGGGCGCGCCGGCGCCTTCGTGAGCATCGACGCCGGCGGCGGTCTGCGGATCGAGCGCGGGTTCGTCCGGCCGGAGGACGAGCTGCCGATCGAGCCGGAGGCGGACAGCGCCACCGGCGAACTGACCGGCGATGGCGAGGAGACGCGGACCGTCGCAGCTCAGGTCGACGACGATGGCACGGCCGTTCAGGTCGGACCCGTCGAGGAGCCGGAGGAGGATGAGGGCCTGAAGCCCATTCCCGACCGGCTGATGGCGGAACTCACCGCGCATCGCACGATCGCGCTGCGCCACGCGCTCGGCGAGAACCCGGACGTGGCGTTCCTGGCGGCGCTGCACGCGCTCTGCATCCGCGTGTTCTACCGCTACGCGCTCGACACCTGCCTGGAGCTCGACCTGAAGAGCGCCGGCTTCGCCGCTCAGGCGCCCGGGCTCGCCGATACGCCGTCGGCCCGCGCGCTCGATGTGCGGCATCAGGCCTGGGCCAACACCCTCCCGAAGGAGCCGGAAGAGCTCTGGGACGCGCTCGACGGCTTCGATGCGGACAGCCGGCAGGCGCTGTTCGCGCACTGCGTCGCGCTGTCGGTCAACGCCGTGATCGAGCCCTACAATCGCCGGCCGCGGGCGATCCTTCATGCCGACCGGCTCGCGCAGGCGGTCGATCTCGACATGGCGGGCGCCGGCTGGACCCCGACCGTGGACGGTTTCCTCGGCCGGCTCACCAAGGCGCGCATCCTCGCCGCCGTGCGCGAGGCGAAGGGCGACCGGGCCGGTGACCGCATCGAGCATATGAAGAAGGGCGACATGGCGGAGGCCGCCGCGCAGATCCTCGCGGGCTCGGGCTGGCTGCCGGAGCCGCTGCGCACGCCTGGGCGGGCGATCGGCACCGTCGCTGCGGAGACGGCCGACGCCGGCGACGCGGCAATCACGGCGCCGGCCCCGGTCGAGACCGCCGACACCGATGTCGTCGAAGAGACGGCGGAGGACGGCGGCGAAACGGCTATGGGCGAGTTCGATCCCGTCGACGATGATGAGGAAGCCGAGGCCAACGTCCCCCACGCCGTCGCGGCCGAATAACGTTCGTCAACAAACCCGTCTCCACCTCAGGCCCGCCGGCGACGGCGGGCCTTCTTTTTCTGGGGTCGCCTTATGCCGAAAACCGCATCAGACCTCGCGCAGCGTCTCGGCCGTCAGGCGGAAGCGGTCTGCCGCCATTACCTTTCCGCCGGACGCCGCGAGGGCCGCTACTGGCTGGTCGGCGACGCACGCAACACGCCCGGCCGATCGATGTTCGTCCGGCTGAAAGGCTCCGAGTCCGGCAAGGGCGCGGCCGGCAAATGGACCGACGCGGCCACGGGCGAGCATGGCGACCTGCTCGACGTGATCCGCGAAAGCTGTGGCCTCATCGATTTCAAGGACGTCACCGATGAGGCGCGGCGCTTCCTCAGCCTGCCGCATCCTGAGCCTCACCCTGATCAGCGGTCCTCGCGCCAGGCAGCCGCTCCGACCGGATCGCCGGAGGCGGCACGGCGGCTGGTCGCCATGTCGCAGCCGATCTCGGGCACTCTCGCCGAAACGTATCTCCGCAAACGCGGCATTACGGCTTTGCACGCAAGCGGGTCGCTGCGCTTCCACCCTCGCTGCTACTATCGCCCCGACGAGCATTCTCCGACCCAGACGTGGCCGGCAATGATCGCGGTCGTCACCGACCTTAACGGCAGGATCACCGGGGCGCACCGCACCTATCTCGCGCCCCCTGGCATGGATTCGAGCGCAGACGGCAAGGCGACGATCGACACGCCGAGGCGGGCGATGGGCGACCTCCTCGGACACGCCGTACGGTTCGGCGTGGCGGGCCAGGTGATGGCGGCCGGCGAAGGCATTGAGACCATGCTTTCTTTGAGGCAAGTCCTGCCCGCCATGCCCGTGGCGGCGGCGCTCTCTGCCGCGCACCTTGCCGCCCTCCTCTTCCCGGACACGCTGCGCCGGCTCTACATCGCGCGCGACGACGATCCGGCAGGCGACGGCGCGATGGCGACCTTGACCGAACGCGCGCATGCGGTCGGCATCGAGGCGATCGTGCTGTCGCCGAGCCTTGAGGACTTCAACGAAGACTTGCGCATCCTGGGCCAGGATAGCCTTCGGGCAGCCTTGCGGGTGCAGATCGCGGCGCAGGACGTCGCGCGCTTTATGCAGTTGGCGGCATAGGCCGAGAAGGGATGTGGCAGGCAATCCGCTCTCCGCCTCGCTCAGATGCTTTCCCGTGTCGGGGAGGACCGCGCCCCGGCCTTCGAGAGGGCGATCGGCCGGCAACCGGGCCGGACCGGCAATGTCTGCAGCCGACTATTTTCCGGCGCGGCCCCGTTGGGCCGCTTTCCATCGCGAAACAAAATAGCCGGCCTCCGCCATCCTCCGCTGACGCTTCGGCCCTGCGCTTCGCTGCGGGTGCAGGTCCGGTCCGCTCGCCAGCTTTCGTCGCCATGAAGGCCGCGAGGGTCGCGGTCACGACCGACGGAGCATCCCATGAGCGAGCATCACGACCACGAACCGGACCACGCCGCATCTCCCACCGACCATGTCCTCAGCGAACTTCAGCTCTATGGCTACCGTCCCTTCGCGGACGACCCCGACCCGAGGGAACTGCCCGATGGCAACCAGGTGGCAGGCGCCATCGCGGACATCTTCGACGCCCTGATCTCGACGCTCGAAGACACCCGCCTCGAGCCGGACCTCGACGACCTCCTCTGGTCGACGGTCAACCTCTTCCACCGCGCCACCCAGCGGATCGAGCGCGAACTGGACGACAACGAGCAGGCGCAGCGCCGCTCGCAGCGCGAGCAGGACGGCAGCGAGGTGAAGTCGGTCGAGTTGGAACGCCTCATTGCCGAAGGGCAGACGCTGATCGAGCGGCGCGACGCCTTCGAACTGATGCGCGACGAGGCCGCCGAGCAGTTCGAGCGCCAAACTCGCTCATCGTGGAGACCCCGCAGCGGATCGATGGTCAACCACCGCCACCTGACCTCGGCGATGATCGACAGCCGTGACTTCCTCGCGGCGAAGAAGCGGGCCGAGACGCAGGTCATGCTGCCGGCTGGCCCGAAGATCGCCTTCACCGGCGGACTGGACTTCAACGATCACCGTCTGATCTGGGCCAAGCTCGATCAGGTCCACGCCAAGCACCCCGACATGGTGCTGTTGCACGGCGGTTCGCCCAAGGGCGCCGAACGCATCGCATCCCGTTGGGCGGACCATCGCAAGGTGCCGCAGGTGGCGTTCAAGCCCGACTGGACCAGGCACGCCAAGGCCGCGCCCTTCAAGCGTAACGATCAGATGCTGGACGTGCTGCCGATCGGGGTCATGCGTTTTCCCGGCACGGGCATCCAGGACAACCTCGCCGACAAGGCGAAGAAGCTCGGCATCCCGGTTTGGCACTTCGGAGCCGGGGCGAGTTAGCCCCGGACTTCCGCAAAACCATCTATTTTTGTTAGGATTTGCCAATGTCCGACGATCCTATCATGACCGAGATCCAAGCAGCCATCACGACCTTACAAGGTGGTGCACGAGCCGAAGCGCGCCAAGCGTTCGTGGATATCTGGGATAAAATTGAGCGCGATCCAAGACCCCTCCATGAGTGCACACTGGCGCATTTCATGGCCGATGCGCAGGACAACCTGCAGGATGAGCTGGCATGGGACCAGCGAGCGCTGGCTGCAGCGCTGCGCTGCACCGACGCCGAAGCCAAAGGACATCACGACAGCCTATCTATTGCGGCTTTCATGCCGTCGTTGCACCTCAACCTCGGCGACGATTATTTGCGCCTAGGAGACAGAGCGGCTTGCCAGCGCCATCTCGCGGCAGGAATGGCCGCCACCGCAGATCTGCCCGACACCCCGTATGCGAGCATGATTCGCGGCGGCCTGGATCGTCTGGCCGAGCGTCTCAATTCGGTGCCGTAGGACCGCTCCGTTTCAGGCCGCGCACTGTTGCATTCTCCTGCGGGCTCATGACAAGGGCGAAGTCCGGCCCGTATCCAGAACAACCATCGAACCACCCATCGCCGGCCACCATCTCCCGCTTTGCTGCGCTGATCCTTGGTCCGACCGATCGATTGACGCCATCAACCAATAATATGTGGAACGGCCCGCGTAGCAAGAGCTCTCAGCATTCGACTCATCCATGGGACGGTGCGATCAGGCATATCTAAAGATTAGCACCGTCCACGTCTTGAATTACCAGGGCATCGAGATCGATCGAAGGCACGCACCGTAGGTTAATGAACGCAATATCAGCACCATCTGGACCCTTGCCATAACCAAACGCCTCACAACCACATGTCGAACAGAACCGGTGAGCAATGGCATGTTTATTGAAGAAATAATCCGTAAGCACCTCTTCTCCCTGAAGGATCATTAGACTGCCTGATGGCACAAAGGATAGCAAAAACCCCTTCCTTCGACAGTGCGAACAGTTACACCTGACCGCATTCGCTGGAAGGTCTTCGTTAACTCGGAATGCTACCTTCCCACAGTGACAGCTGCCTTCGTAAGCCATGCAGCGCCTCCATACAGCTTGCTACGTAAAGCCAGTTAACAACACGAACGCCCCCTTGGGTGCCTGCCGCGACAACCCGGCCGGGGAGCCACGTAATGGCCACTCGTCAAAGGAGCTGGCACCTAAACCATTGGTCGCAAGACTCCGATTTGCCCCTGGCGTGCATCTGATTGGAAGCAAAGGGGCCTGCGAGCTGCGTCCAACCTACCTTCTAGGCTCATAGCGCAGAGCCACGGCGCCGGAGCTCAGCTCAATCCGATCGACGAGTTTCAAGTCTATGACCTTTGAGAGGCCGGCGAACAAGCTGGGGCCACGCCCCACAATAATGGGCTGGACCACGAACTCATACTCGTCGATCAGGCCCAGCTCCGCCAACGCCATTGGGAGCCTGACGCCACCGGTGAACACCGCCTTCCCGGGTTCTTGTTTAAGCGCCTGGACGGCCTCGGCCAAATCGCCACGGACCAGCTCCGCGTTCCAATCGACCTCGCCGAGCGTGCTGGAAACGACGTACTTCTTCATCGCATCAATGGTCCGTGCGAACGGGTCCGTCCACTCGGGCATTGTCAAGGTCCGCGTCTCCAGCCGCCACGCTTCCTCCATCATCTGGTAGGTGACGCGACCAAAGAGCAGCGCATCGGCGCGGCCCATGCTCGCTATGGCATGGTGATGTGTTGCACGCAGCGCCTCCTCCAGAAGCACCGCGTCCGTAGAGCCGGCGCTATGGTCGACACAACCGTCGATCGTCACGTTGATGGAGTAGAGAAGGGGTCGCACTATGGACGTTGCTCCTTTGTTGCTCTTGCTGAGATAGCCAGGTCGAATTTTTGCAGCTGGCTGGTCAATCCAAGGATTGCGCCGCTTGTCATCTCGGGGTCCGGATGACGATCCGCCGTAAGGACCATCCGGACACGCCCGGCTTCGACGCTCATCTCGACCAGCATGTCATACGGATACGTCTCGACGCCGGGGACGAAGTCCATGTCGAAGCGGATGCGCAGTCGCCGGTGGCGCACTATCTCCACGAGCCGACCGCTCACCCGCGCGGTCTGCCGCATGTCGAGGTTTGCCAGGTAGGCGACCTGCTCGGCACCCACCGCGGTCATCACATAATCAAAGGCGCCGCCGACCCGCAGCTGAAGGGCCGTCATCTCGACGCGCATTCCCTCGGGTGCGAACCACTCCTCCAGCCCTTCTTTCGTGGTCCAAAGCGCCCAGACGTCCTCGATCGATGCGTCATAGATCCGCTCGAACCTGATGGGACCCGCGGCCCGCTCGCTGCGGTGCGCCATCACTTCTCACCCTCGGATTGCCGCGCGCTCCCCCGTCGCGCCAGAGCTGCATCGAAACGATCGAGCCGGCCCTCCCAAAGCCTGCGATAGCTTCGAACCCAGTCGTCGATCGCATGGAACGGCTCAGGTCGGAGCGAGTAGAGGCGCCTTGCCCCATCGGGCCTCATGACGACGAATCCCGCTTCCCCGAGGATTCTCAGGTGCCGCGAAACGCCGGACTGATCGATGTCCACGGCACGAACGAGGTCGCCCACCGCCTGTTCCCCGGCTGCTAGCGCTTCGACGATACGAAGCCGCGTCGGGTCGGCCAATGTCTGGAAAACGCTTTGTTGCATCATGATGCATATGTATGTCGGTGCATATCGAGCGTCAAGCCGCCTGCCCACGGCCGGGACCATGGGCGTTGGCGCCCAGCCTCAACTCCGCTTCTGACGGGGGTAACCGCAGCCCTTCGTCACGGGTCGAGAGGCAGGTGCCGGCCGAACAGCGATCCGCGAGGCTATGTCCTGACCAACCAATAAAGATCGAGGCGCGTCGTACTGGAGAATCCAGCCAAGCCTCCGGTCCAGACGTCGGACCAGCCCCCTTGTCCTTGCGCTGATCCTTGGTCCGGCCGAGGGCCTGACGCCATCAACCCGTAAAGGGTCGGCTATGCGCGCATGCCGCCGCTGCGGCTTCGCCTGCGCGGTGATTGCGGCCTTCGCCCGGACACATCGGGCGCCTGTCACGCGGGGGATGGTCCCCCGCCTCCAGACAGGAGCCGGAACGATGTCCCTCAACCAAGCGCACGCCTTCGCCTTCAGCCTCGCCACGACGCTGATGGTCACCATCGTGATCTTCCAGGCCGGTGACGGCAGCCTCTCCGTCGTTCCCGCCAACGAATATGACGGCGACGCCGCGGCTATCGTCCACGAAGTAGATCCCTTCGCGCTCTAAGCACGATCGGCTCCGCGGAGCGAAGATCCTGCCGGATTTCCGCTCCCGCGCTTGCTCTCTTTCGGCTATATTTCGATCTGCGCCGTGGCGGTGGTGGAAGGCGCGACCCGCAGGCTATTGCATGGAGCACCACCATGGTTATCGGCATCCTCCTCAGCATCGCAACCATCGGCATCTTGTGCTGGCTGCTCTTCACCCTCGCCATCTACGCGCTGCCCCTGTTTGCCGGCGTCGTCGCCGGCAGCTGGGCCTATGAGATGGGCGCAGGCTGGCCCGGCGGCATCCTGGTCGGCCTCATAACCGCCGGGCTGACGCTCGGGCTCGGCCAATTCCTCTTCACCATCACCCGCCCGGCTTGGCTGCGGCTGGCCGTCGGGCTGGTCTTTGCAGCGCCTGCGGCGCTGGCCGGCTATCACGCCGTCCACGGGATCGTGAAACACGCGGTGCCCTCGGAGACTTGGCAGATGCTGTTCTCCGCAATCGGAGCCGTCGCCGTCGGCGTGACGGCCTGGGTCCGGATCGCTGCCGCAGCTCCCGCCCAGTCGGGCGAGAGGCTCGCGGGGGCGTAATACCCATCTGAGGGATGCAGCGGCGGGACCAGACCCTGGTTCAGCGCACCTCCTCGACCAGAGGACGGTCGGGGAGCGGGTGGCTCGAAGCGTCCAGTCCAGCCGAGAGCCGCGCCGTTCGAGGGCTTGCGACGGGGTCGGCGCGGACGCACGCATTGATGAAGACGCGAGCAGCAGCGTCCCCGCCCAGAAGCGGGCTTCGGGGACCGCGCGAGCGTCGTACGCACGCCAAGTTGATGACGATCGCCATCTGTCCGGAGCCGGGCTTTGCGGGCGGCGACAGATCGCTAGGTCTCCGTTGACCCATTGCCTGTTGCGAGCGCACCGACACGGCCTCTTCGATGGGTGTATCTGGCCGAAGGACGGCTTCGCCTCAATCGCCTAAGGCGCAACAGCGCCGTCAAGACTTTCTTCCCCTGCCGGCTGCGCCGTCATTCCTCGCGCACCAAGAAAGTCCCTCCTTTGCTGTCTGAAGCCCTGCGGGTGCGCCGTCGATTGCCTCCGGCCGGGCGATCACCATCGAGGCCGCAATGGTGCGGGCTCGACAGGCAAATCCAAAGGAGACTTCCCATGGCGACCATCGGCACCTTCAAGAAGACCGGCTCGAACGAGTACACCGGCGAAATCGTCACCCTCAGCGTCCAGACCAAGAACGTCCGCATCGTCCCCGAAGCCCGCGCCAGCGGCGAGAACGCCCCCAGCCACCGGGTCTTCGTCGGCCGCGCCGAGATCGGCGCCGCCTGGTCGAAGCGCTCCAACGAGGGCCGCGACTATCTCGGTCTCAAGCTGGACGATCCGAGCTTCACCGCTCCGATCTACGCCAACCTCTTCGACGACGAGGAAGGCGAAGGCTTCAGCCTCATCTGGTCCCGCCCCAGCCGCCGCAACGGCGACTGAGGCCCCAGCGAATGCCCCGCCCGGCAAAACCGGGCGGGGCGATCTTTCAGCTCTCCGGCACCTTTGGCTTTGCCGTACGGCCATCGATTCAGCTGGAAGGGAGATGCGCTCCAAAGGCAGCCGCGAGTGCCGCCTCCAGCTCGTCGAGCCGATAGGGCTTCCGCAACAATCTCAGGCCCTCTGCGTCGCCATCCCGCTGGCCGTCGCTAAACCCGCTCGTGAGCACGACGGGCAGGCCCGGACGGCGGCGCGCGAGTTCGCGGGCGAGTTCAATGCCGCTCATGCCGCCCGGCATCACCACGTCGGAGAACACCAGATCGGCGGCGTGGCCGTTCTCCAGTTGCGCGAGCGCGGACGGCGCGCTCTCCGCCCGGCGAACCGTGAAGCCGAGCCCCTCCAGCATCTGGCCGGCCAGCTCCGCGACCTCGTCATTGTCTTCAACTAGGAGAATCCGGCGCTCGCCCTTCGGGCCTGGTACCTGTATTGCGGGTGCACTCGCCTCGACAGCCGCCGCGAGCGGAAGGCTGCTGGCGCGCGGCAGGTGTAGGATGATCCTCGTCCCCTCCCAGAGACGGCTCCGCACCTTCACATGTCCCCCCGACTGCTTGGCGAAGCCGTAGACCTGGCTGAGGCCGAGCCCGGTGCCGCTCCCGACCTCTTTGGTCGTGAAGAAGGGATCGAAGATCCGATCCAAGATGTCAGGTGCTATTCCGATGCCGGTGTCACGAACTTCGATCCGCACGAATTCGCCGGCCAGACGACTTTCGCCACGGCCGTCCAGTCGCGCATTGCCAGCGAAGATCGTCACGGTCCCGCCCTGCGACATGGCATCCCGCGCGTTGACGACCGTGTTGAGGATGGCAAGCTCGAGCTGCGTCTGGTCCGCCATCACCGGCCAGAGGTCTTCCGCAAGCTCGATCTCGAGCGCGATATCCTCGCGCAGAGCCCCTGCCATCAGGATGCGCATGTCATCGAAGCGAGCACGCAAGTCGATCGCCTCGGGCGCCAACGACATGCGTCGCGAGAAGGCAAGCATCTGGCGCGTCAACGACGCGCCGCGCGTGACGGCCTGGCGCATGCCGGAGACAATCCGCTCGCGGCGCTCCGGGTCGGGAGCCCGCCCCAACATGTCCAGCCCGCCAGAGACCACCATCAGAAGATTGTTGAAGTCATGGGCGACGCCGCCCGTGAGCTGGCCGATCGCCTCCATCTTCTGCGCCTGCCGGAGCGCCCGCTCGGCCTCCTGCCGCTGCTCCATTTCCGCCGCCAGCCTGCGGTTCGCCTCTTCCAGCTCCACGGTGCGTTCGCGAACGCGCTCTTCGAGCGTTTCGTTGAGGCCGCGCAATTCCTGCTCCTGCGCCCGCAACCGCGCCTCGACACGCTCCCGCTCGCGCAAATGGTCGCGCACCTGATATTGCCGCCGTCGCGCCCGGAGCGCCGAATGCAGGGTGCTGACCAGCGTTGCAGAGCGAAGCGGCCGCTCCAGCAGCACCAGATTGCCGAAGCCTGCGAAGTGTTCACTGCCGCGGCCGAACCCGGCGCTGCCGCGCGAGCCACTGGCCGTCACCACCAGGATCGGCGGCTCCGACCACGCGGGCTGCCGCGCAAGACAAGCCTGCAGCATGGACATCGCGGTCGGTGGCGAGACCTCCTCCTCGACGACCACCACTGCCCCGGCCCCTTCGTCCACTCCCCGGCATAGATCGGCGAGCGTGGCGACGGTCTGGGTCGCAAGTCCTGCTCGCTCCAAGATCGCCGCGACCGTGGGACCGTCCCGACGCGACGGCGCCAGGATCAGCACGCGCTCGTCACGTTCTTCAGCGCCCGGGATTTGCGTCATCGCGGGCGTCCGGAAGGGCCTCGGGACTTCCGACAAATCTGGGCGCGCCCGACAGGACCCCACGGAAGGAACGAATCGGCGGACCGACGCTGACGCCCTCGCCAGATATCAGACGATATTCGCGAATCGTCGTCTCGTGCCGGCCGCTGCGGCTCTTCAAGACTGATATCGCCTTGCGGACCTCGCCTTCAGCCTCGAAGTAACGCAGCAGGACGATGCCGTCGGCGAGGAAGCTGAGATCGATCGGCGCCGCCACGTCGCCGACCATGCCGTGCTGGGCCATGATCAGGATAGTGACCACCCCTTGATTCCCGAGATACGCCAGCAGCTCGTGCATATGCAGGATGAGCGCCTGCTCCTCCGGCATCGACGCCATATAGCTGTTGAGGCTGTCGATCACGACCAGCTTCGCGCCCGCCTCGACGTTGCGCTTCACCTTGTCGACGAACTCGCCCGGTGACAGCGTCACCGGGTTGATCTGCTCCCAGACAAGCGTTCCGCTCTCTCTCGCCGCCTCGATCTCCATGCCGAGCCCTGCGGCTCGCGCCTCGGCGGTGCGGTAGTTCTCGTCGAAAGCGAAGAACGCCACCCGCTGCTCCTGGCGCGCCGCCGCCATCGTGTATTGCAGCGCGAGCGACGACTTGCCGACGCCCGACGGACCGATCAGGAGCGTGCTGGTCCCACGTTGAAGCCCTCCGCCGAGCATCTCATCGAGCGGCCCGACATCGCTCCGCAGCACATCTGCCGTGAACTCGGTCCGATGCTCGGCCGCGATCAGGCTCGGGTACACCAAAATACCGCCCTTGCAGATTGCATAGTCATGATAGCCGGTGCGGTAATCGACACCGCGCAGCTTGGCGACGCACATGCGGCGGCGGAAGACGCCGTATTGCATCCGCCGCTGCTCGAGGGTGACGACGCCATGGACGATGCTGTGCAACTGAAGACCTTGCGCGTTGTCGGTGAGATCATCGAGCGCCAGGACGGTGCATTGCTGATCCGCGAAGAAACGCTTCAAGGTCAGCAGCTGGCGGCGGTAGCTTAAAGAGTCGAGCGCGAGGAGACGCAATTCGGTCAGGGCATCGATGACCAGGCGGTCCGGCCGGAGCGCTTTCACCTTGTCGATGATCAAACCGACGGTGTGGTCGAGTTCGACCTCGGCGGCGTGGATGATGCCCTGCTGCTGCTCCGGATCGGCTTCCAGCGGCGCGACCTCCAGGATGGTCAAGCCATTCAGGTCGAGGCTGTGGCTGAGTGCGGTGGCGCGCAGCTCGCGCTCGGTTTCCGACAGCGTGATGTAGAGGCATCGCTCGCCCGACCGGACGCCTTCTAGGAGGAACTGCAGCGCGAGCGTGGTCTTGCCGGAACCCGGGGTGCCCTCGACCAGGTACATGTGTTCGCGCGCCAACCCGCCATGCACGACAGAATCGAAACCGGCGATGCCACTCGCGGCCAAGCTATCCAGTTGCGGTCGGTCTTCCACGGTCGACGCTCCCCGGTGCAAACACGCTTGGAGCGCGCGGCCGGGTCGCACGACCTCAGTTCGTCACAAGGCCAGCCCCTTTGGCGCAAGACTCCATCGCAGCCTGTAACTTAACAAAGCCGGTTTGGTTCAAACAAGCTTGCCTGATCTTGCAGATGTCTGGGACTGCGCGTCGCCCAAAGGTCGCGATCAGCCCGACGAAGCTGTTTCTTCATCGAAAAGTTGCCCAACCACGACCGTGTGGTTCTTGACCTCCGGCCGCCCCATTCCCAAATTTCTGACGCGCCGGACGCTCGATTGAGGTCCGGCTCCGAGGGGCGTCCGGCGCTCCGGGCGCACCTCATTCAACCATGTTGCTTTGAGAAAGGACATGACGATGAACGTGCGTGATCTGATCCCCTGGGGTCGGGAAACCGATCAGACCCCGACCCCCTATCGGAGCGGGACTCCGAGCCCGTTCCTGTCGCTCCATCGCGACATGAACCGCCTGTTCGATGAGGCCTTCCGCGACTTCGGCGCGCCCGGTCTTTTCGGCCGCACCCCGGCGTGGCCAAGCGTCGAGGTGACCGAGACCGAGAAGGACGTGCGTATCGCCGCAGAACTCCCCGGCCTGGAGGAGAAGGACGTCGAGGTCCTCATCGAGGACGGCGTCCTGACGCTCCGCGGCGAAAAGCGCTCACACACCGAAGACGCGGCGCGGCAGTTCAGCGAGCGGATCTATGGCCGCTTCGAGCGCCGCATCGGGCTCGGCTTCGACGTCGAGGAGGAAAAGGTCGCTGCCGACTTCAAGAACGGCGTGCTGACCATCACCCTGCCGAAGTCCGAAAAGGCCCAGTCCAAAGCCAAGCGCATCGCCATCAACGGCGGCGCCCAGGCGCAGTAAGCCTGACGAGGCCAGGGGCAGACCCAGCCGGGTCGTCGCCCCCGGCCTTTCCTTTGCCGTACGCGGGAGGGACAGGTCATGAGCTATGTCTGGAAAGAAATAGAACCCGCGCAGCCCCTGTCCGAGACAAGTCGCACCGACCTCGGCCGCCGCGCGCCGCGTGCGCACAACCCGGACTCGGTGTTTCCTCCCGATGCCGTCGCTCGGATCTTTCGCCCCTCGCGCTCGGTCATGACCTCGGGCAAGGCGCGCACGAAGCATTGGATTCTCCGCTTCGAACGGCAAACCCCACCCTTCATCGAGCCTTTGATGGGTTGGACGGGTGGTGACGATCCGCTGACGCAGGTCGAACTCCGGTTTCCGACCCTCGAATCCGCGGTCGCCTACGCCCGACGCCAGGGTCTAACCTATGTCGTGAACTAAGCAGATCCGAAGGCGCCGGAGCAGCGGCGACCGGCAATTCTGCGCGCGCCCACCGCCATTCTGGTGCGCTGAATCCTCCTTGGGCTTGTGGAGGCGGACGGCTCGATCCCCCTCCGATCACAGTCGATTTGCGCTCATACCTAGGGGTCTGACGATACGGCTCATCTGATCAATTGGGCCAAACATCAGCAACGGATCAGGCGACCGAATCAGGTTGGCCGCTCCGCCCGGAAAAGTTGCCCCGAAACGGAAAAACACTGGCGGCTCCGACACAAGGACGACTATTATAGATGGGGTATTCGGAGCGTTTAGCGGTCGGCTTTAGTTGCTCCATAGTCCGCAAAGCGTATAGGCGAAGCGTTCAAGCGGCTTCACCAAATAACGTCTCTATCAGCGGACATTCTGGCAGCGTGCCGTCGGCGCATTGTGCGACCACGTCCTTCAATACCCGCTCCATCCGTTTCAGATCGGCGATCTTCGCTCGCACGTCGTCGAGATGGGCAGCAGCGACGGCGCGCGCCTCCGCGCAAGGTTGATCGCGTTCATCGACGAGCCGCAGCAGCTCGCGGATTTCATCCAGCGAGAAGCCGAGTTCGCGCGCCCGCAGGACGAAGCGAAGCCGCCGCTCGTGCGTCGTGTCATAGCTGCGGTAGCCCGCCGTCGTGCGCGGCGGCTCAGGCAGCAGCCCGACCTTCTCGTAGTAGCGGACCGTCTCCAGATTGCTGCCCGTCCGCCGGGCGAGTTCGGCTCGCTGCAGGCCCTTCACTACAGCGTGATCGCGCATCGCAAATACCCCTTGACCCTGTAGTGACTACAGACCGCATCCTACGCCGCAATGAGGATTTCGGCAAGGAATGAGAGGTCGGACATGGTTACACCGCGATCCGGAACGGCAGATATGGCACCCGTCACGACAGTTCTTGCATCGTCGGAGCGGACCGAGGCTGGACGGCAGCGTCTGGTTGCTCTGGGCGGCATTCTCGGCGCGATCGCCGCGTCGTCCTGCTGCGTAATTCCGCTCATCCTGTTTAGCCTCGGCATCGGCGGCGCCTGGATCGGCAACCTTACGGCGCTCGCGCCGTACAAGCCGCTCTTCGTCGCTGGAACGGCGGGACTCCTCGGATACGGTTTCTACCTCGTATACTGGAAGCCGCGGCGCGCCTGCGCCGCTGGCGCCGCGTGCGCGCGCCCCATCCCCAGCCGTCTCGTCCAGCTCGCGCTCTGGATCGCGACTGTGCTCGTGATCGCCGCCTTTGCCTTTGACTATGTCGCCCCGCTGCTGCTGCTCGCCTGACACCAAGAGGAGACCATCCCATGAAGAAGAGCTTGAGCGTCCTTGCCCTAATCGCCTCGGTGATGACGGCATCGACCGCGTTCGCCGCCGAACGCACCGTTACGTTTGCCGTCGACAACATGACCTGCGCCTCGTGCCCTTACATCGTGAAGACCTCGATGACGGCAGTCCCGGGCGTCGCGAATGTGACCGTCTCCTTCGAGGCAAAGACAGCGACCGTGACCTTCGACGACGCAAAGACGAACGCCGACATCATCGCCGTCGCCAGCATGAACGCGGGCTATCCAGCCCATCTGAGGCAGCGGGGCAGCTAAGATGAGTGACCGCACCGCAATCCGCGTAGGCATGGCCGGTGCCGTCCTGGTCGCGATCTGCTGCGCCGCGCCGCTCATTGCCGTCGGCCTGTCCTTTGCGGGCCTTGGCGCGTGGCTAGCCGGTAAGGGCCTTGTAGTGCTTCCGCTGATGGCTGCGAGCTTCGGCCTCATCGCTTGGATATTCCATCGTCGCCACGCAAAGGCCGCCCGTTGCGAGACGACGATTCACAAGGAAGGCGTGAAGCCGTGAACGATTGTTGTGCCTCCTCCTCGTCCCGAAACGAAGCTGTCATCCCTACGCCCGACACTCTGCCCAGCTATGCGGTGCGGCCGGGCGTCACGTTCCCGGATTGGTCGACGGTCACGTCGCCCGCAGTGAGGGACGCTTTGCTGGCCATGGTCGGGTCTGGCCACGTGCTCAATCGCTGGAGCGGCTACGATCCCGCCACGGATCGCGTGCGCGTTGCGCTGCTTCAGCTCTACGTCGAACACGGGCGAGCGCTGACCGTAGCCGCGATTGCGAACCTTGCAGGTCTCGGTGAGGCCGCCGTCCCGCCGTTGCTCGACGAGCTCCGCCGGCGCGACCTGGTCGTTCTCGACGGCGAACGAATCGTCGGCGCCTATCCGTTCACCGACCAAGACAGGGGCCATGAGGTCACGCTGGACGGGCGCGCGCTCAACGCTATGTGCGCGGTCGACGCGCTTGGGATCGGCGCCATGACCGATCGCGACATCTCGATCGCCTCGAGTTGCCGCCATTGCGGCGCGCCAATCCGGATCACCACACGGGACCGAGGGCGGGTGCTGGCCGATGTCGAGCCGCAGACGGCCGTCATGTGGCAAAGCGTTCGCTATGAAGACGCATGCGCCGCGAACTCGCTGTGCGCGACGACCACCTTTTTCTGCTCGGATGAGCATCTCTCCGCCTGGCGCCGCGAGCGTTCCGCCGACGAGCCAGGTTTTCGGCTGTCGATCGATGAAGGCCTGGAGGCCGGCCGCGCTCTGTTCGGGCCGAGCCTCGCCGGGCTCGGTGTGACACAACAACCGCCTGCCGATCCGGAATCGAACAGCCCATCAGTCGCGAACCGCCCCTTCCGCACAAACGGTCGCAATGGAGGCGCTTACGATCTCGTCGTGATCGGCGCCGGCTCTGCCGGCTTCTCGGCCTCGATCACGGCCGCCGATCAGGGCGCGCAAGTGGCGCTCATCGGCAGCGGCGCCATCGGCGGCACCTGCGTCAATATCGGCTGCGTGCCGTCAAAGACCCTGATCCGCGCCGCCGAGACGCTTCACAACGCTCGCGTGGCGGCACGTTTTGCCGGCATCACGGCGGCGGCCGAACTGATCGACTGGCGCGGAACCGTTCGTCAGAAAGACGCCCTCGTTTCCGAACTGCGCCAAGCCAAGTACGCCGATCTGCTCCCCGCGTATAACGGCATCGCCTATCGCGACGGGCCAGCTCGCCTCCTCGACGGCGGTGTCGAAGTTGACGGCGCGCGCATTGCCGCTGGCAAGATCATCATCGCGACCGGCGCGCGGCCGGCAGTGCCTGCCATTCCTGGCCTCGTGACCGTGCCGTATCTCACCAGCACAACGGCGCTCGAGCTCGAGGAGCTGCCGAGCTCGCTTCTCGTGATCGGCGGCGGCTACATCGGCGCGGAGCTCGCGCAGATGTTCGCTCGTGCAGGCGTTAAGGTGACTCTCGTCTGCCGGTCTCGTCTGCTCCCAGAGGCCGAGCCCGAGATCAGCGCGGCGCTCACGGGGTATTTCGAGGACGAAGGCATCACCGTTGTCTCCGGCATCGCTTACCGCGCGATCCGTAAAATTGATGGCGGTGTGTCACTGACGGTCACGCGCGACGGCCAGGATATTGCGATCGACGCCGATCAGGTGCTGATCACCACGGGGCGCACGCCCAACATCGAAGGCCTTGGGCTGGCCGAGCACGGGATCACTGTCTCGACGAAGGGCGGCATCGTAGTCGACGACCGGATGCGCACGACCAAGACTGGCGTCTATGCCGCCGGCGACGTCACCGGCCGCGACCAGTTCGTCTACATGGCTGCCTACGGCGCCAAGCTCGCCGCCAGGAACGCCTTCAATGGCGACAGCCTGCGCTACGACAACAGCGCCATGCCCGCCATCGTGTTCACCGATCCCCAGGTGGCGAGCGTCGGGCTGACCGAGGCCACCGCGCGCGCGGCCGGTCATACCGTTCGTGTCTCGACGATCGGCCTTGACCAGGTGCCACGCGCGCTTGCCGCTCGTGACACCCGCGGGCTGATCAAGCTCGTGGCCGACGCCGGCAGCGGCCGTCTACTCGGCGCCCATATCCTTGCGCCGGAAGGCGCCGACAGCATCCAGACCGCGGCGATCGCAATCCGACAGGGCCTCACGGTCGATGACCTCGTGGATACCATTTTTCCGTATCTCACCACTGTCGAGGGTCTGAAGCTCGCGGCGCTGTCGTTCGGCAAGGATGTCGCCAAGTTATCGTGCTGCGCCGGCTGAGCACGGCCTGCTTGCGACTGTCGTCGTGAAGGACGACTAGAAAGGTCGTAGTTGCCAAAAGCCGCGTCGGAAGCGCTAAAGAAATCACCGGACATTCAACTGAGGACTCCGGTGATGACAGCAAAGCACTACGTTGGACTTGATGTATCCGCCCGTTCCGTGAACTTGTGCGTGGTCGACGACGAGGGTCGCGTGGCGCACGAGCGCAAGCTGAACGTCGACCCTGACGCCATCTCAGCGCATCTTCTTGGTCTCGATCTGCATCTCGCCCGCATCGGCCTCGAGGCCGGAATGCTCTCGCAGCATCTGTTTGCGGGATTGGCGGCAGCGGGACTTCCCGTTGTTTGCGTCGAGACCCGTCATATGAAGGCGGCGCTCTCCGCACAGCTCAATAAGACCGATCGTCACGACGCCCGCGGCATCGCCCAAATGATGCGCGTCGGTCTATTCAAGCCGGTGCACGTCAAGACGCCGACCAGCCAGCGGCTACGCACAATCCTGACGGCGCGCCAGTTGCTGAGAAACAAGCTCCAGGATGTCGAGAACGAGATCCGGGGTCTCATCCGCAACTTCGGCTACCATCTCGGCAAGGTCACAGCACGCGAGTTCGAATCGCGAGTCCGCGAATTGCTCAGCGAGAGCGATCTGCATGTCATCGCCGATCCGTTGCTCAATGCACGTCGGGTTCTTCGCGAGGAGTTCGGCCGCTTGGATAATCTGTTGGTCCGGCTTGCACGTGATGATGCACTCTCGCGCCGTCTCATGACCGTTCCCGGCGTCGGCCCGGTGGTCGCACTGACCTTCCGCGCCACTGTCGACGTGCCAGCACGATTCACTCGATCGCGAGACGTGGGCGCGCATTTCGGCCTAACGCCACGAAAGTACCAATCGGGTGAAGTTGACCGCACCGGTCGCATCTCCAAGTGGGGCGATGCCATGATGCGAAGCGCGCTCTACGAGGCAGCACAGGTTCTCCTCACGCGCGTCAAACGCTGGTCTGCGCTCAAGGCGTGGGCCGCTCACGTCTCGCGGCGCCGCGGGCACAAGAAAGCAATCGTCGCCCTCGCGCGCCGCATTGGTGTCGTCCTACATCGCATGTGGGTCGATGGTACGGAGTTCGACTGGGGCACGCCGCCTGCGGCGGCTACGGCCTGAACGATCTCGCGCCGGGCGCAGGCCGGGTGCGAAGGGCTCCCCGCGAGGGGACGAGGGACGGCGAGTTCGCAAATACGACTTGGCCGCGTCGGTCCTACCAACGCGATGCCGCATTTTAGATTGTTCCGCCGCTCCTCTGACCCCATCCTGTGGCGGCTTTGTGCCGACCACGAAGAGAAGCATGATCCTCACGGGTATGCCTATCAGCCTTCGCCGTCCGGTTGGACGAGCTCGATATGGCTGACGCCCAGGGCTTGGGCCAGCTCGAAAAGGGTGATCACGGTCGGATTGCGCCGCCCGCGCTCCAGACTGCTGAGGTATTGTTGACTGAACCCAGAACGCGCTTCGACCTCCTCCTGGGTCAGGCCCTTCTCCCGACGCAGACGGGCGAAGTTCCGGCCGACCAATTTGCGCATATCCATGCGCAGGAGGATCGTGATTTACATACTTTGAGTTTATCAACTATAGTATGTAAATGACGATTGGATATGGGATTGGACCGTGTTAGCGGCCTGATCCGAATAGAGAAGTCGTAGTTCTGGCGTGCACGTTCGTGTCGGTGGGAGGTGATCATGCATGATCACCGCCCGACAGTCGCGGGCCGCACGCGCGCTGCTCGGTTGGAACCAGGAGACGCTCGCTGACAAGGCCCAGGTTTCTTTGACCGCGCTCAAACGCCTCGAATCCGTCAACGGTCTCGAGGTGTTTGAAAGCACGCGCGATCAGGTCCGTCGGGCCCTGGAACGAAGCGGCATCGTCCTCCTCACCTCCGACCAGGGTGAAGGAGTCATGCTTGTCCGTGCGAAGATCGGCTCAGCAACTTGAGGTGCGCCGGACCTGCGGTGATGCCGCGCGTTCATCGGGTGATGCCCCCCATCGCCCCTCGCATGTCGCAGAATTGTGGATATGGTTAACCGCTGATTCAGCGGCGCTCATCACGGCGGGGGGAACGCATGACCCAGCAAGAGTTTCTTGACCAGCCGCCGGAGAGCCCGGCGCTGACACCCTACGACCGTACGCACGTGAAGCTCTATTTGCGCCTGCTCGACGCCGACACCGATGGGGCCGATTGGCGGGAGGCGGTCGCATTGCTGTTCGGCATCGATCCGGACCGCGAGCCCGAACGAGCCCAACGCGTTCACCACAGCCACCTGGCGCGCGCGCGCTGGATGACCGAGCACGGCTATCGCCAGCTCGTCCGTGAAGGCCACCACTGAGCGCGATGCCGCCGCGGCATCACCCATTGCCGACGCGCTGACTTCCCGCGCCTCGCTCAACCGTGGATCGTCTCTTCCCCGTCCCGCACGCGTGCGACCAGGAGGATACCGATGACGCCCGACACGTCCGGGTGGCGCACTTCACCCGGCTACGATTTCCTCGACCAACTCATTGCCCCGGACCTCGCCTGGGAATGTCTGCGCCGCAACCGCGATTATCAACGCGATTACGCTGACACCGAGCGGCCCGCCCCCGACCTGCAGATCATCACCGAGGGAGTGCGCCTGCGATGGGGGTTGCGATTTCCCCGTCCCACCGATCCTCAATGCCACAGAGACGACGGTGTTCTGGGCGCCGGAGATTGATCCAGGCAGCGTCATTGTCACAACGGTTCCACCGATCCCGGGTTTGGATGGAGGATCGCTTTCTGGCCGCGAGCTAGGCGACTTCCATGCAGGCGTCGACGGGCTCAGCTTGGTTTACGGACGCGGACCGAAAGCCGTCCGCCTCCTTCTTGTCGACGCTGCCCTTCCCACCCAGCCCCTCGCGGCGCTCGTCCCCCTCGGCGCGGACGGCCTCGACCGGATCGAAGCTGTGACGCGACTCTGGCGCGCCCTCAACAAACGGTCCGTGCCGCCGGACGGCCGCCTCACCGCCCAGCAGCGACGCCGGCTGCGTTATATGCTGCAAGCGGTTGACGGGCACATGAACGGCGCAAGTTATCGCGAGATCGCCGCCGCGATCTACGGTGCGTCGCGGGTCGGCGCGGCCGCATGGAAGACCTCCGCCCTCCGAGATAGCACCATCGACCTCGTCAAGGACGGCGCCGCGCTGATCGCCGGCGGCTATCGCAAGCTGCTGCGCAGCCGACGCCGTACCTGAGGCTGCGCACCAAAAGGGGTGCGATTTAAGCCCACCCATCTTCGCCATCCCCCCGCGCGACAACTCTTCGCCACCGTGGCCTTCGCTCGCCGCTGCTCGCCAGCGGCCTCAACGAACGACCCGGAGGCTCGATCATGTCCGCCAACGCAGCCGGCTTGCCGCCGCGCTATCTCCGCACACCCGAAGCCGCGCGATTTCTCGGTCTGTCCGGCCGCACCCTGGAAAAGCACCGGACCTACGGCACCGGCCCCGCCTACCGCAAGCTCGGCGGCCGTGTCGTTTACGCGGTCGACGACCTGCAGGCCTGGGCCGATCGCGGCGCCGTCACCTCCACGTCCGACCCGCGCGGGAGCGTCCTCCCCGCCAAGCGCCATGAACCCGCGGCGTTGGTCCGCGCCAGTCGTCAGGCCCGCTGAAACATCCCCGGATGTCGCCGCCTCGTCCACGCCACGAACGCGAGCAGCTCGATCTCTTCCGGGCGCTGCCCGGCGACCTCGCACCCAGGGATACCCAAGACCTCATGGCCTATCCGTTCTTCTCGCTCGCCAAGTCGAAGCGCCTGGCGCCGATCAACTTCAAGGCGGGCCCCGTTGTCATCCGGGTCGAAGCCGTGCCGGAGCACGGCATGGCAACCATCTGGGACGCCGACGTGCTGATCTGGGCCGCGAGCCAGATCGTCGAGGCGCGCGACACCGGCTTGCGGCCGTCACGGCTGATGGGCACGACGCCCTACGGGATCTTGAACTTCATCGGTCGCGGCGTGTCTCTGCGCGACTATGACCGGCTGAAGGCGGCCCTCGACCGGCTGCAGTCGACCACGATCGCAACTTCGATCCGCCAGCCCAGCGAGCGGCGGATGCACCGCTTCTCCTGGATCAACGAGTGGAAGGAGAAGGCCGACGCGCGCGGGCGGCCCCTCGGCCTCGAACTGATCGTGCCCGACTGGTTCTACGCCGCGGTGCTCGACGACGCGCTCGTGCTGACCATCGACCGCGCCTATTTCGGCCTCACCGGAGGCCTTGAGCGCTGGCTCTACAGGCTCGTCCGCAAGCATGGCGGCCGCCAGGAACACGGCTGGAGCTTCGACTTCGCGCACCTCCACGCCAAGTCGGGCAGCCTCTCGCCGCTCAAGCACTTCGCCTACGACCTGCGCGACATCGTCCGCCGTCAGCCGCTGCCCGGCTATCGCCTACGCATCGAGCCGTGCGCCGACGGCCCCGAAATCCTGTCCTTCGTCGCAACCGATCCCGACGCGCTCGGGATGCCGCGGCGCCACCGTCGGCCGACAACGCGCCTTGGGGATAAGCTGTGAATCGTCTCGTGCTATTGGGGACCGCCCCTATCGTGCCATCGGGGACCCGATCCTCGTGCTATCGGGGACCGGAATCGTCGATTCCAGTCTTCGGTTCAGTAGCTTGCGGCCCCCGTAACTTATCTAACCTAGATTCCTTCGGAATCTTTCTAACGCGACCGCGGTTTTGCACGCCTGCGGATAACCGGCAGGCCCTGCTCCGGGGCGCGTCATGATCGTCGCGCTCCTCAATCAGAAGGGCGGCGTGGGCAAGACAACGCTCGCTCTGCATCTCGCCGGCGAGTGGGCGCGCCAGGGTCGGCGCGTCACCCTGATTGACGCTGACCCGCAAGGCTCCGCGCTCGATTGGTCGCAGCAGCGCGCCCGTGAGCGCTTGCCGCGCCTGTTCGGCGTCGTCGGCCTGGCGCGAGACACGCTCCACCGTGAAGCGCCCGAGCTGGCGCAGGACGCCGATCACATCGTCATCGACGGCCCGCCGCGCGTCGCCGGGCTGATGCGATCGGCCTTGCTCGCCGCCGATCTGATCCTGATCCCGGTGCAACCATCGCCGTTCGACGGCTGGGCGTCCGCCGAGATGCTGTCGCTGCTCGGCGAGGCGCGCATCTACCGCCCGCAGCTCGCCGCACGCTTCGTGCTCAACCGCTGCGCCGCGCGCACCGTCATCGCCCGCGACACCGCCGAGACGCTCGCCGACCACGATCCGCCGCTGCTGGCTTCCACCATCGGCCAGCGCGTCGCCTTCGCCGACACCGCTCAATCCGGACGGCTCGTCTCGGAGGTCGACGGGCAAAGCCGAGCGGCGCGCGAGATCACCGCCCTCTGCGCCGAAATCGGGAGGATCACATGGTGACCGAGCGGTCGTCGAAGCGTGCCTTCGCCAAGCGTCCCGCTGATCCGGACAGCTGGATCAAGGCCTGCGACCCGCAACGGCCGCGAAGCGGCGATGCCGCCGCCTTCACGGCCCGGCTAACCATCGACGTCACGCCGGAGCTGCGCGGACGGATCAAGATCGCCGCGTTCCAGCGTGCGCAAACCGTCGCCGACATGCTGCGCGCGCTGCTCGCGCGTGAGTATCCCGAGAACCAAGGAGGTGATCAATGATCGCCCCCGACGCCAGCCCCGCGAGGCGCGACAAGAGCTCCGCCGACGCCGCATCCGACCCGCTCACCCACGTCGAGCTGACCTGGCTCGAGAAGCGGCAGGAGGACTGGATCCGGTTCGGCCGGCAGGCGCGTGAACAGATTCTCGATCGCCGCCGACGGGTCGTCAGCTTCCCACCCGGAAGCACGTTTGCCTTGGTCCGGTGGGCGGCCAACGACTTCGGCACGATCCTCTCCAACATCGCCATTGGGCGCGCGGTGGAGCACGCCGAGGCCTTTCAGACGCTGCCATCGGTGCGTCCTGGCGCGGACATCCTGCTGACGGTGGATGGATGGCCAAAGGTCGAGCGCGTGCTGCAGACCATCGACGCCGTCGAGCACCGCGGCCTCGATCCCGCCGACGCCGCGCCGGATTACTGGCGACATGTCCACAACCGGCTGGCCGCCGGTTTGGAGCCGCGGACCTATACGTCCGCGCGCCACCTGGCGTTCCGCCTGCGCCGGAGCGTCGCACCATGACCCGTCTCGGCTATGTCATGACAACGGGTCTGACCGTTATGTTGATCGGCGGGCTGTCGGTGCTGCCGATCACGCCGAGGCTGATCTGGAATGCCTCCGGCAGCACGCCGATCGGGCTCTATGCGATCGAGCGCTCGCCCCGTCTTGAGGTCACGGACCTCGTGGCCGTGGACGCCCCGGAACCGCTCGCGTCCTTCCTCGCCGGGCGTGGCTATCTGCCCCGCGGCGTGCCACTCCTGAAGCGCGTCGCCGGCCTTCCCGGACAACGGGTTTGCCGCGCCGGCGCGCAGGTCAGCGTCGACGGCGTGCCGATGGGAGACGCGCTGGCGCGCGACCGGCTCGGTCGCGAACTGCCGATCTGGCAGGGCTGCCGCCGTATCGCGGCGGGCGAAATCTTCCTCATGAACTGGTCCGTCGAGGACAGCCTCGACGGCCGCTACTTCGGTCCGCTTCCCACGGGCACGATCATCGGCCGCGCGATGCCGGTGTGGACCGACGAAGACGGCAGCGGCCGTTTCGAATGGCGCGCGCCAACACGATGACCGCGCGCCGATCCTCTCCCCCACCACCAGCAGAAGGAGCCTTTCCATGGCGCTGATCGGTCAATTCACCCGCACCAAGTCCGGCTATTCCGGCCACATCCGAACGCTCACGCTGGATGCTGCACTCGTCCTCCTCCCGGCCGATCCGTCCGACGCCGAGAATGCGCCGGACTTCCGCATCCATCTCGGCGATGAGGACGGCCCGGAGGTCGGCGCTGCGTGGAAACGCACCGGCGAGAAGGCCGGCGACTACGTCTCGCTGCTGCTCGACGATCCCACGCTCGCCCGTCCGATGCGCGCCAACCTGTTCCAGTCGGGCGACGACATATCGGCTTGGGGCCTGAACTGGAGCCGTCCGCCCAAGCGCAACGAGCAGGACTGAGCCGATGTGGAGGTTTCGCCGCTCGCTTGAGCCATCCACCGACACCGGGCGGTTACACGCCGCCCGGCGTCTCTCACCGCTTCTCCTTTCCGGTCTGCTAATCCAGCTCGGCCCGCCCGCAGCCGCACTCGGCCAGACGCCGCAGATCGTCCGCTCGGTTCCAGCCGATCCGTTCGCCGCCTTCGTCACCGAAGCGGCGCAGCGCTTCGGCGTTCCGGAGAGCTGGCTCCGCGCCGTCATGCGTGTCGAAAGCGCCGGCGAGGTGCGCGCGATCTCTCCTGCGGGCGCGATGGGATTGATGCAGATCATGCCCGCGACATGGGCCGATTTGCGCACCCGTCACGGGCTCGGGAACGACCCCTATGATCCCCGCGAGAACATCCTGGCGGGGGCCGCCTATCTGCGCGAGATGCACGACCGCTACGGCTCGCCCGGCTTCCTCGCGGCCTACAATGCGGGTCCCGGCCGCTACGACGAATACCTGGCGAGCGGCCGAGCCTTGCCGGCTGAAACGCGGGCCTATGTGGCGGCGCTCGCGCCCGTCATTGGCGGCGGAGAGATCGCCGGCCCCGCCATAGTGGCGGCCGCCGATCCACTCGCATGGACGCGGGCGCCGCTGTTCATCGCGCACAGCGGCAGCACGACAGCTGCCGATCCGGCGCAAACTGAACGCCGTTCGGGCGAGGCTCCGCTGCCCGCTCCAGTGCAGGAAACGCTAGCGATGGCGCCGCAGTCCACCGGCCTGTTCGTCGCACGACCCGATAGTCGAGGCCCGCGATGACCGCACCAAGCCGATATCGCAGTCTAGCGTGCCCCGGCGTCTTCTGGCGACCTTCGGGAGGAGAAGCAGGCAACACAACCGCACGATGGCAGGATAAAGGGGCGCGATGTGCGCTTCGGGTCGGTCGTGCTTTTTCAGGGACTTATGCGGCAAATTCGCGATGTGCGCATGAGAGGCGCAGCCTGCGACTTCGGTATTTTCCTCGGCAGATCAGCGCGATCGCGCGATGTGCGAACTGGGCACAATGAGCGGCGAGGACGAGTTCCGCATCCGGCCGGGCCGCATCCGCTCGACCAGCGCGCACCGGGCGCGACCCTTCATCGCCCAGGCGCTGGCCGCCGCCCAGCGCGCAGGCGGATCGGTCTCACGCAAGGGCGCGATCGGACCCGGCCATCGCTCGCGCTTCGGCCGCGGCCAGCGCGCCTCGGTCCAGGCCAATCGCTTCATCACCGCCCGGTCGCGCGGCGCCGTGATCAAGGCGCGCGTCGTGCGCCACACGGGACGAGGCGCGCCGCTCGCCACCCACTTGAGCTATCTGCGCCGCGAAGGCGTCACCCGGGATGGAGAGAAGGCCCGGCTGTTCGGCCCCGAAATCGACGACGCCGATCCCAAGGCCTTCTCGGCACGGTGCGAGGAGGACCGCCATCATTTCCGCTTCATCGTCTCGCCCGACGACGCCGTCGAGATGTCCGACCTCAAAGGCTTTACTCGCGAGCTCGTCGGCCAGATGGAGAAGGATCTCGGGACCGGGCTCGACTGGGTCGGCGTCGCGCACTGGAATACCGAACATCCGCACGTCCACCTGATCCTCCGCGGCGTGCGCGACGACGGCGAAAATCTTGTCATCGCGCGGGACTACATCAAGGAAGGCATGCGCGATCGCGCGCGCGACCTGATCACCCAGGAGCTCGGCGTCCGGACCGATCAGGAGATCCGCCGCACGCTCGAACGCCAGATCGAAGCAGAGCGCTGGACCAATCTCGATCGCCAGCTCGCCCGCGACACCTACCGGACCGGCGTCATCGACCTCGCACCGCATCCAGACCGCCAGCCCGATGAATTCCATGCCCTCAAGGTCGGACGGCTGCGCAAGCTGGAGTCACTGGGACTCGCCGACCAGATCGGCCCCGGCCAGTGGTCGGTATCAGAGAAGGCCGAGGCGACGCTGCGCGAGCTCGGCGAGCGCGGCGACATCATCAAGCGCATCCATCGTGGGCTTTCGGAGCGCGGCATCGAGCGCGGCACGGCGAGCTACGTGTTGGCCGGCGAGAGCCTCGACGATCCCGTCGTCGGCCGGCTGGTCGCCCGCGGCCTCGACGACGAGCTGAAGGGCACAGCCTTCGCCGTGATCGACGGCGTCGATGGCCGCACGCACCACGTCAGACTCGCCGACCTCGACGCCGCCGGCGACAGTGCGCCGGGCTCGATCGTCGAACTCCGCAAATTCGACGACGCGCGGGGTCAGCGACGGGTCGCGTTGGCGGTCCGCTCGGACCTGGCGATCGAACAACAGATTACCGCGAGCGGCGCCACCTGGCTGGACCGGCAGGCGATCGCGCGCGAGCCGGTCGCGCTCGGCGGTGCCGGTTTCGGCGCGGAGGTTCGCCACGCGATGGACGCACGCGCCGAACATTTGATCGGGCAAGGTCTTGCCGAACGCCAGGCTCGCGGCGTCAGCTTCCGACCCGGGCTGATCGAGACGCTCCGCCAGCGTGAGTTGAACGCCCTCGCGAAACAGTTGACGACCGAAATCGGCCGGCCGCTGACCCGCGCCGCGGCCGGCGAGTATGTCGCCGGCAGCTACCGACAGCGCTTCACGCTCGCCTCGGGCCGGTTCGCGATGATCGACGACGGGCTCGGCTTCCAGCTCGTGCCTTGGTCCCCCTCGCTGGAAAGGCAGCTCGGTCAGCATGTTTCCGGCGTCTCGCGCGGCGACGGCGGCGTCGACTGGAGCTTCGGCCGCAAGCGGGGCCTCGGCCTATAGTTGGAGTTGCGTTTTGGAATAGTTTACAGGAAGCCGAGACCCCATCGTTGGACAGGGGGCCAACGTGGCCTGGCCGACGAGCGTGCCCGCCACCTGGATGGCGTCGCTACAGGCTGGCACACTGCCAGCGTTCGACCGCGGTGATGACGTTTCCGCCAAACGTAGGCTTCCGCGTTGACCTTAAAGGCTGAGCTAGACATCGTATTTCGCACCCAAAGGAAGAGTGACATGCCCGTTCCAGAAGGTTTCGCGGTGGTGACGCCGTACATTTTTGTAGATGGAGGCGAGGATTATGTACGCTTCCTCGAGGCCGCATTCGGCGCGCGCGAAATCGGTAGAAGCATCGCTCCCGACGGCCGCATCGCCAATTGCCAGATGAGATTCGAGACCGCGACGATCATGATCAGCGAAGCGTCCGAGGATTTTCCAGCGAGCTCAGCTGCCTTTTACCTTTACGTCGACGATGCCGATGCAGCGATGGACAAAGCATTGGGAGCTGGCGCCGACAAGATCATGGATACGGCCGACATGCCTTATGGAGATCTGCAAGGGGGCATCAGAGATCCCGCAGGCAACATATGGTGGATCTCCCAGCGCCTGAGCAACGGGCCTTATTTCTAGCCTCCGGTTCAATCGGTTCTTGTCGCAAAGGCCGACATTCCGGACTCCACAGGGAGTCAGCTGCTGAGCGCGCCGTTCAAATGCTCACCTTGGGGTTCGCCCGCATAGTCAGTCAGCCGCCCGTCGCCGATATGGCAAAAGCTGCCTATCCGTAGCGTCGCCTTTGGCACGGGCTAGAAGTCCGGCCCCAGGCGATCATCGCGAACCGGCCGATGGCGAGAAATGCCTGCCCCAGCGCAATACGGGGTCAGGTGTCATGCGGGCGCCGGTCTCGGACAATGAAACTTTCTACGCCAAGACCTGTATTCGCGCGCCAAGGTTGCCGGCAATGCGATCCCCGAAAACGCGTCTTGCAATCTGGCCGGCCAAGCACTGACCTCGATGCAGTCACCGTCGAGGAAATCTGCTTGTCTGCCACGAAAATCCTATGGGGTCAGATCCTCACCGTCTTGCTGATCGTGGTCCTGACCACATGGGCGGCGACGCAATGGACGGCTTGGCGGCTCGGCTTCCAGCCGCAGCTCGGCTCACCCTGGTTCGAGCTGTTCGGCTGGCCCATCTACTACCCACCGGCCTTCTTCTGGTGGTGGTATTTCTACGATGCCTATGCGCCGCCGATCTTCGTCGAAGGCGCCTATATCGCCGCATCGGGTGGCTTCATTTCGATAGCGGTCGCGATCGGCATGTCGGTGTGGCGGGCACGCGAGGCCAAGAACGTCGAGACCTACGGCTCGGCGCGATGGGCACGCCCGGACGAGGTGAGGTCCGCCGGGTTACTCGGACCCGATGGCGTAGTGCTCGGCAAGCTCGACCGCGCCTATCTCCGTCATGATGGACCCGAGCATGTGCTCTGCTTTGCTCCGACCCGGTCCGGCAAAGGAGTCGGCCTCGTCGTTCCGTCGCTTCTGACCTGGCCGGGCTCCGCGATCGTCCACGACATCAAGGGTGAGAACTGGCAGCTCACTGCGGGCTTTCGCGCCCGGCACGGCCGGGTGCTGCTGTTCGATCCCACCAATGCGCAGTCGGCCGCTTACAATCCTCTGCTCGAGGTCCGCCGCGGCGAGTGGGAGGTACGCGACGTCCAGAACATCGCCGACATCCTGGTCGATCCGGAAGGGAGCCTGGAGAAACGGAACCATTGGGAGAAGACCAGCCACGCGCTCCTCGTCGGCGCCATCCTCCATGTCCTCTACGCCGAAGCCGACAAGACGCTGGCCGGTGTCGCCGCTTTCCTTTCCGACCCGAAGCGACCGATCGAATCGACACTGGCCGCCATGATGAAGACCGCGCATCTCGGCGAGGCCGGTCCCCACCCGGTCATCGCCAGCGCCGCGCGCGAGCTGCTCAACAAATCGGACAACGAACGGTCAGGCGTGCTCTCTACCGCGATGTCGTTCCTCGGCCTCTACCGCGATCCCGTCGTCGCCGCAGTCACGCGCCGTTGCGACTGGTGCATTACGGATATCATTGGGGGGAAACGACCCACCACGCTTTATCTGGTGGTGCCGCCCTCCGACATCGCGCGCACCAAGCCGCTGATCCGCCTGATCCTCAACCAGGTCGGCCGACGGCTGACCGAGGACCTGCAGGCCAAAGGCGGACGCCACCGGCTGCTCCTGATGCTCGATGAGTTTCCCGCGCTCGGACGCCTGGACTTCTTCGAAAGCGCCTTGGCTTTCATGGCCGGCTACGGCCTGAAGAGCTTCCTGATCGCGCAGTCGCTGAACCAGATCGAGAAGGCTTACGGGCCGAACAACTCGATCCTCGACAACTGCCATGTCCGGGTCAGCTTCGCGACAAACGACGAGCGTACCGCCAAGCGGGTTTCCGATGCGCTCGGAACCGCGACCGAGATGCGCGCGATGAAGAACTATGCCGGGCACCGCCTCTCGCCCTGGCTCGGCCACCTTATGGTCTCGCGCTCGGAGACGGCGCGGCCGCTGCTCACCCCCGGCGAGGTGATGCAGCTCCCACCGGCCGATGAGATCGTCATGGTGGCTGGGACGCCGCCGATCCGCGCAAAAAAGGCGCGCTATTTCGAGGACCGGCGCTTCCAGGAGCGCATCCTGCCACCGCCCTCTTTGGCGAAGTCGCCTGAGGCAAATCCCGACGATTGGAGCGCCTTGCCGTTGCCGCGGTCACCGCAAACCGAACCAGCCGTCGAGCAGGGCGGGACTGACGGTGAGGATCCGACGGGATCGGAGCGCCGCCACCAGCCCGAATTGAGCCACGCCCAAGCGGTCGAGAAGAAGGTCCCGATCGAGAACGAGTTTGCGGCAGATCTCGATGATGACGCCGAAGACGACAGCGCCCGGATCAGCCGGATGAACCGGCTCGTGCAGGGTGTGGCCCGGCAAGTGTCGCTTGATCCCAACGACGGCATGGAGCTGTGAGAGGCGGCGATGGCATCAAGCTCGAAAAAACAGCGCTTGTCCGTCTACCTCGACCGGGAGGTCATGAAGGCGCTGGCGGATTATGCCGCGCGCCGGGATCATTCGCGCTCTCTCGTCGCGGAGGCGGCCATCGCGTCCTTCCTGTCTCCCGACGCCGCCGAGCGGCAGGAGGCGGCCACGACGAAGCGGCTCGATCAACTCGATCGGCGCATGACGCGCATGGAACGCGACCTCGGTATCTCGGTCGAGACACTGGCGGTCTTCGTGCGCTTCTGGCTCACGACCAATCCACCCTTGCCTGAGCCGGCCCAAGCCGCCGCCCGCGCACAGGCCGGCGAGCGCTACGATGCGTTCGTCGCGGCCCTCGGCCGGCGACTCGCCAAGGGGCCGAAGCTGCGACAGGAAATCTCGGAGGACGTTCCTGCAGGCGGCAATTGATCGGTGCCGGGACCACCTCGGCTACGCGACCAGGTTTGCGACGCTCGGGCTCAGGGGGTGAGATTAATGGCCACGTCAAACGCGTCAGGGGGCATCACGCTCTTGAAGTAGAAATCCTCAGCTTCATGCCACTGCCGCTCCCAAGGTCCGATCGCTCCTTCCCGAGCGGCCAACCGCGCCAAGCGCACATCGTCCGGCGCCAAGAGCGCGACGCGCAGATCGAGCAGGTCGGCCAGTTCCGGACGCGCCGCATAGACCCCTTCCAGGATCACGATCGGCCTTGGGCCGATCCACGTCGGCTCATCGCGCAGCCGTCCATCGAAAGCGTCCCAGTCGAAGGCGCGCCAACATGCCTCCCGGCCGGCCGCAAGGCCTTGGAGCACCGATCGTTGTCTCGTCCAATCGATGCAGGCCGCTGCGCGCGCTACGGCGCTATCCGCCCGAAGCTCGATCCCGCCCGCATAAAAGTCGTCGCCCTCGATCACGCAGGCCTCGACCCGCTCGGCGAGCGTCCTCGCCAACGTCGATTTGCCGACACCACTTCTGCCATCAACCGCGACGATCAAGGGCAGCCCCTTACGCTGCGCCGCTTCGGTCATGATCCCGGCCAGCGTGACCTCATCGCTGGCACGCATCATTCGACCACTCCGTTCGCTGATTGCGTCGGGCTGTTCAGCGATCCTCCTTTCAAAGCACCTTCTCCACTTCATCGAGGAGCGCTCTCGTACCTGCTTCCCGGCCGGCGATGTCGCCGTCGAAGTAGGCGCCCTGTTCGGTCAGCTCCAAACGCGTACCGGCGCCATCGGAGTTGAAGCTGATGGTGACGAGCGAAGAGGACAGCGGCGTCCCCTCCAATGTCATGTGGTAGGCGTAGATGAGCGTGTTGCCCTCATCTACGTGCAGCCAGGTCGTGGCGTTCGTGAGGACGAAGTCCGCTCCCCGGGGGCTGAACCGGGTGAACTCAACGGCGCCTGCCACGGTCGGTTCGGCTGGCCGATACTCATGGATGGTCCAGCCGTCGGCGAAGACCAGCCACTTGCGCCGCGCGTCGGCCTGCGCGAACGCCGCGAAAACCTTGGCCGGCAGCGCAGAGTAATTCCGTTCGATGGTGAAGCTTCCGTGCTTGATCGGGTTGCCCGCCATCAGAGCCCTCCGGCCAAGGCTTCGAGCTGGTTGAGGCACGTGCCCCAGCCATCATGGAAGCCCATCTCCTCATGCTTCTGACGGTCTGCGTCTGACTTGTGGCGCACCAGTGCCCGATAGCGGGTGCCGCCTTCCACCGCCTCCATCGTGATGTCGGCGGTCATGAAGGTTTCGGAATTCGGACGGAACTCGGGCCCGACCGCATCGGTCCATACCATACGCTTCCGAGGCTCTGCCAGCAGCACGCAGCCTGGCGTTTCATCCATTTCGGCGCCGTCCGGCGACGCCATCACGACCGAGAAGATTCCCCCGGCGCGGGGGTCGATCGCGACGCGCGCTACCGTCCAAGGTTTCGGTGCGAACCATTGCTTGAGCAGGTCGGGCTCCGTCCACGCGCGCCAGAGCTGGGCGGGTGTGGCCCTGACCGTCCGCTCCAGCACGAGATCGAGTTTGGCATCATGCGTCACTATTTTCTCCTTCACCGGGTAGATTCGCTAGAAATGCATCGAGGCGGTCGAGACGCGCCTCCCAAAGTGACCGCTGCTGGCCCAGCCAGCCTTCGGCGGCTTTCGCCGTTTCAGCCTTGAGCCGACAGGTGCGGATGCGGCCGGCCTTGTCGGATTCAATCCATCCGCCCGCCTCCAGCACCTTCAGGTGCTTGAGGAAGCTCGGCAGCGCCATGTCATGCGGCGCGGCAAGCTCAGAGACAGGCGCGGGGCCGGCTGCCAGCCGGGCGATCACCGCACGGCGGGTGGGATCAGCGAGTCCGTGGAAAATCGAATCAAGGTTAGCCATATGGCTATCTATTGACTTGGCACAGTGCTCGTCAAGATACCTAGCCATATGGAAAGGTGTCTTCCATCCGGCGGAGCGAAGGTCATGATGAAACCAAACGACACGGACGACGTCGTCGCACCAAACCCGTCGAAGCCACCGAGCCTGTCCGGAGGAGAAAAGTGACTGAACGGCTGTCCCTACGTCTGAAGGCAATCCTCGAAGCCCTGCCTCTCTCGCCCTGTATACGCGTGCTCGAGGTGGGATGCGGTCCCGGAGCGCTGACGCGCGCCATGTCGTCGGCGATCGGCAGCGGGTATGTGCTCGGGATCGACCGGTCAGACCGGGCCATCGCGCAGGCGATCGCAGGCTCCAAGGAGCAGGTCGCTGCCGGCCGTCTGTCATTCCGAACGGTGGCGGCCGAGGATTTCGTGATGGGACCCGGCGAGGCGCCGTTCGATCTTGTCGTGGCGGTCCGCGTCGGCGCGCTCGACGGCCGTCATCCCGCGGCCGGCGCTCGCGCCTGGCCGCGAATTCGCGCGGCGCTTGCCCCAAGCGGACGGATCTTCGTCGATGGCGTTGAGATACCTGCGGAGACGCCAAGGTGAGGATCGTGCCCTTCACGATGGATCGTGCCGAAGACGCATTGCGCCTGATGAACCTGCTTCGGCTCACGCCGATCAGCCTGCCCGAGTTCCTGGACCGCGAGGCACGATGGCCGGCGGGCGATCTGCGTCTGCGCTGGCTTGGTTACGACAATGACCGGGCCGTTGCCCTCGGGCAGATCGCCAACTCGCCCTATGCGCTATCTGATCATCTTGCCGTGCAGGTCACTGTCGATCCCGATCATCGCGGCCGGGGGAGAGGCAGCACCATGCTCGGCCTTGTGGAGAGCGAAGCCATCGGGCGCGGTTTTCGGGGGCTTGTCGCCACGATACCTGAGGCAGCATCCGGTCCGCAGGCCTGGGCCGAGGCACGCGGGTTTCAGCGCCACGCGCTGCGTTGCGACAGTCTGCTCGACCTTCGGACCTTCGACGGTCAGTCGGCAGTGCGCGCGGGGGTGACGCTCTCGGACATGACCGGAGCCAGTGAGGCGCAGTGGAAGGCGGTGGCGATGCTGTTGCAGACCCTCATCGCCGATGCGCCCGACATGCGAGACCTCCCGTCATGGACGTTGGCGCGCTGTTTTTCGGTACTGCGCGAGACTCCGGCCTCGCGACCGGAATGGGTCGTTGTTGCCGGGTTTAACGGCAGACCCGTCGGCCTCACCATCGGCCACGCTTTGGGCCAGGAGATCTATTCCTACTTCACTGGCGTGTTGCCCGACTGGCGCGGCAGGCATGTCGGCCTCGCGCTCAAGCTGCGCCTGATCGCTGCGGCGCAAATGTCGGGCATCACGACGATGCGGACAACGAACCTCGACGCCAATACTGCGGCGCTTCGGCTCAACGCCTCGATTGGCTTCCGTCGCGTTCCCGGCAGCCTGGAGGTCCGCAAGGCTTTGTCTGCGGTCGATTTCGCTACCTCGGCGAATCCCCGGTAACATAGCTGGCTGCGAACTCCGCGCTGGCCGGGATCGGCTTGATGATGTCGATCAGCACCCCCGTTGGGGTCGCTAGTGATGAAGTGGCGCTGGCCGAAGTCCTCATCGCGCAAGGACAGGAGCATAGGGATCCCGTCGGCAACAACCTGGCCATGCACGGTGTCAACATCGTCGACTTCGAAATTGAGAAGGATGTCAGTCGCGCGTCCGCGGGCGACGTAAGGTCGCTTGGTACTGCGCGCGATCTATCCGATTCCGACGTATTCGCACCCAATGGCAGACGGTCTTTCTTACAAGCGATCCTGGCCATGCGAGTGCCCAGAAGCTCTCTGCGATATGATCGCGGAAGTGATTGAGTACGGGGTTCGAGAGCTACAGCACATTCGAGATATCTCTTTAGCGCCATTGGACGATCTCCAAAGTTGGGCACGCTGACCGGCGAAGGATCGCAAGCTATTCCGCAGGTCCGCCCTTTACCTGTATTTCTACGCTACGGTTCTACGAACGCATTCCCTTGTTGCCGCGCCCACATTTCTGCCTCTTCTACTCATCCCCGATCCAGGGCCGCTCGTCCGCGGTCCCTTCACGAACGGGGACGACATGGCGGCTTCTCACCAGCGATCCGAGGCGAGCTTACGCGGCGCGCGCATGTTGCGCACCGCGCTCGGCCCCGCCATCGCCGGATTCCTGGAAGACCCCACAGTCGTCGAGGTGATGCTCAACCCCGACGGGCGGCTCTGGATCGACCGCCTGTCCGAGGGGCTGTCTGATACGGGAGAGTGCCTGTCCGCCGCCGACGGCGAGCGTATCGTGCGCCTGGTGGCGCATCACGTCGGCGCCGAGGTTCATGCCGGCGCACCACGCGTCTCAGCCGAGCTGCCCGAAACCGGAGAGCGGTTCGAGGGGCTGTTGCCCCCCGTCGTGGCGGCGCCGGCCTTCGCGATCCGCAAGCCCGCCGTCGCGGTCTTTACGCTGCAGGACTACGTCGCGTCCGCGATCATGTCGGCGGATCAGGCCGACGTCCTTCGTCGCGCCGTGGCCGATCGGCGCAACATCCTCGTGGCCGGCGGCACCTCGACCGGCAAGACCACGCTCACCAACGCCTTGCTCGCCGAGATCTCAAAGACCGCCGACCGCGTCGTCCTGATCGAGGACACGCGCGAGCTGCAATGCGCGGCCCCAAACCTGGTCGCGATGCGCACCAAGGATGGCGTCGCCACCCTCTCTGAGCTGGTCCGCTCGTCGCTGCGCCTGCGACCAGACCGTATCCCCATCGGTGAGGTGCGCGGGTCCGAGGCGCTCGACCTCTTGAAGGCCTGGGGCACCGGCCACCCTGGCGGCGTCGGCACAATCCACGCCGGCACCGCGCTAGGCGCGCTACGCCGCCTCGAGCAGCTCATCCAGGAAGCCGTCGTCACCGTCCCGCGCGCCCTGATCGCCGAGACGATCGATCTGGTCGCGGTGCTGAGCGGCCGCGGGTCCAATCGCCGCCTGGCCGAACTCGCCCGGATCGAGGGCCTCCGTCCCGACGGCGACTACCACGTAACCCCCCCAGCCCCCCTCAGGAGATCCCGCATGATCCGCCGGTCCTTGGCCCTACGTCGCCGCCTCACAACGGCGGTCAGTCTCGCGCTTTTCAGCGTTGCGTTCGCGCCGGCCGCCCACGCCTCCGGCTCGTCCATGCCGTGGGAGCAACCGCTCAATCAGATCCTGCAGTCCATCGAAGGACCGGTCGCCAAGATCATCGCGGTGATCATCATCATCGTCACCGGCCTGACGCTCGCCTTCGGCGACACGAGCGGCGGCTTCCGCCGGCTGATCCAGATCGTCTTCGGCCTCTCGATCGCCTTCGCGGCATCGAGCTTCTTCCTGTCGTTTTTCTCCTTCGGCGGCGGGGCGCTCGTTTGATGACGGGCCTTGCCGACAGCGCCGGCGAAGTGCCTGGCTTCAGCGTGCCGGTGCACCGCGCCTTGACGGAGCACATCCTGCTTGGCGGCGCGCCGCGCTCGATCGCCATCCTCAATGGCACGCTGGCGGCGGCGCTTGGCCTCGGATTGCGCCTCTGGCTGGTGGGCTTGGGACTCTGGGCGGTCGGGCACCTTGCCGCCGTCTGGGCGGCCAAGCGCGATCCGCAGTTCGTCGATGTGGTGCGCCGCCACCTGCGTATCCCCGGCTTCCTGAACGTCTGAGGCCGACCGCATGATGAACCTTGCCGAGTATCGCCGGACCTCGACCCGCCTCGCCGACTTCCTACCTTGGGCGGCGCTGGTTGGCGAAGGCGTTGTCCTCAACAAGGACGGCAGCTTCCAGCGCACAGCACGCTTCCGCGGGCCCGATCTCGATTCCGCGGTGCCGGCTGAGCTCGTCGCGGTCGCCGGCCGGCTCAACAACGCCTTCCGCCGCCTGGGCTCCGGGTGGGCGATCTTTGTCGAGGCCCAGCGTCACAGCGTCGGCGCCTACCCGGCGAGCCGCTTTCCAGAGCCCGCATCCGCGCTGGTCGACGCCGAGCGCAAAGCCGACTTCGAGGAAGACGCCTCGCATTTCGAGTCGAGCTATTTCCTCACCTTCGTCTTCCTGCCCCCGGCCGAGGACGCCGCACGCGCTGAAAGCTGGCTCTACGAAGGCAAGGCCGAGAAGGGCGTTGACGCCTGGGAGGCGCTGCGCGGCTTCGTCGATCGCACCAACCGCGTGCTCCAGCTCGTCGAGAGCTTCATGCCCGAATGCGCCTGGCTCGATGATGGCGAGACGCTGACCTACCTTCATTCGACCGTCTCTACCAAACGCCACCGCGTGCGCGTGCCCGAGACGCCGATGTATCTCGACGCGCTGCTGGCGGACCAGCCGCTGACCGGCGGCCTCGAGCCGCGGCTCGGCGAGGCGCATCTGCGCGTCCTCACCATCGTCGGCTTTCCAACGGCGACCACGCCCGGCCTGCTCCACGATCTCAACCGCCTCGCCTTCCCCTATCGCTGGTCGACCCGCGCGGTGCTGCTCGACAAAACCGACGCCACCAAGCTGCTGACAAAGATCCGGCGGCAATGGTTCTCCAAGCGCAAGTCGATCGCCGCGATCCTGAAGGAGGTGATGACCAACGAGGCCTCCGTGCTGGTTGACACCGACGCAGCCAACAAGGCGGCGGATGCCGATCTCGCGCTGCAGGAGCTCGGCGCCGATTATGCCGGTCAGGCCTATGTCACGGCGACCGTCGCCGTCTGGGACGCTGATCCACGCGTCGCGGCCGAGAAGCTGCGCCTGGTCGAGAAGGTCATTCAGGGGCGCGACTTCACCGCGATGCCTGAGACGGTCAACGCCGTCGATGCCTGGCTCGGCTCCCTGCCGGGTCATGTCTACGCCAATGTTCGGCAACCGCCGATCTCCACCCTCAATCTCGCCCACATGATTCCCCTGTCAGCGGTGTGGGCGGGGCCGGAACGGGACGAGCATTTCGGTGCGCCCCCCTTGCTGTTCGGCAAGACCGAAGGCTCCACCCCGTTCCGGTTTTCCCTTCACGTCGGCGACGTCGGCCACACCCTGGTGGTTGGCCCGACCGGCGCCGGCAAGTCCGTCCTGCTGGCGCTGATGGCGCTGCAGTTCCGGCGATACCCGGGTTCGCAGGTCTTCGCCTTCGACTTCGGCGGCTCGATCCGTGCGGCTGCGCTTGCTTGTGGCGGTGACTGGCACGACCTCGGCGGCGGCTTGACGGAAGGCGCCACCGACAGCGTGTCGCTGCAGCCGCTCGCCCGCATCCAGGAGGTGCCCGAGCGCGCCTGGGCCGCCGACTGGATCGTCGCCATCCTCATGCGCGAGGGCGTGACCATCTCGCCCGAGGTGAAGGAACATCTCTGGACGGCGTTGACCTCGCTGGCCAGCGCGCCGGTGGGCGAGCGCACGATCACCGGGCTCGCAGTCCTCCTGCAGTCCAACGACCTCAAACAGGCGCTCCGCCCCTACTGCGTCGGCGGCCCCTACGGTCGCCTGCTCGACGCCGAGAGCGAGCATCTGGGTCAAGCGTCCGTCCAGGCGTTCGAGACCGAGGGCCTGATCGGCACCGGCGCGGCGCCAGCGGTGCTCCCCTATCTGTTCCACCGCATCGAGGACCGCCTCGACGGCAGCCCGACCTTGCTGATCGTCGACGAAGGCTGGCTGGCGCTCGATGACGAGGGATTCGCCGGCCAGCTTCGGGAATGGCTGAAGACCTTGAGGAAGAAGAACGCCTCCGTCGTATTCGCCACGCAGTCGCTGTCGGACATCGATGGATCGGCCATCGCGCCCGCCATCATCGAGAGCTGCCAGACCCGGCTGCTCCTGCCGAACGAGCGGGCGATCGAGCCGCAGATCACCGCGATCTACCGGCGCTTCGGCCTCAACGACCGGCAGATCGAGATCCTCGCCCGGGCCATGCCCAAGCGCGACTATTACTGCCAGTCCCGCCGCGGCAACCGGCTGTTCGAGCTCGGCCTCGGCGAGGTCGCGCTGGCGCTATGCGCCGCATCCTCCAAGACCGACCAGGCCGCCATCGAGCGCGTCCTCGCCGAGCACGGCCGCGACGCCTTCCTCGCCGAATGGCTGGGCCTGCGCGGCGTCGGCTGGGCCGCCGACCTGATCCCCGACCTCACCAACCTGGAGACCCGACCATGATCCTTCGTCGCTCGCGCGCGGCCCTTTTGTCCGCCAGCATCTTCGCCGTGCCCGTCGCGTTGTCGCCGGTCCTCACCACCCCGGCCGCTGCGCAGTGGGTGGTCTACGATCCGACCAACTACGCCCAGAACGTCCTTCAGGCGGCGCGCGCGCTGCAGCAGATCAACAACCAGATCACCTCGCTGCAGAACGAAGCGCAATCGCTGATCAATCAAGCGCGCAATCTGGCCAGCCTCCCCTACTCCTCGTTGCAGCAGCTTCAACAGTCCGTGCAGCGGACCCAGCAGCTCCTGAATCAGGCGCAAAACATCGCCTTCGACGTCCAGCAGGTCGACCGCGCCTTCCAGTCGACCTACGGCAACGCCTCACTCTCCGCGTCTGACGCCCAGCTCGTCGCCCAGGCCCGCGAGCGCTGGCAGAACACGGTTGGCGGTTTGCAGGACGCGATGCGGGTGCAGGCGGGCGTCGTCGGCAACATCGACACCAACCGCACGCAGCTGTCCGCGCTGGTTGGCCAGAGCCAGGGCGCTACCGGCGCGTTGCAGGCGGCCCAGGCCGGCAACCAGCTCCTCGCACTCCAGGCCCAACAGCTCGCCGATCTCACCGCCGTCGTCGCCGCCAACGGCCGCGCGCAATCGCTCTCGGAAGCCGAACGCGCGGCGGCTGCCGAACAGGGCCGCGAGCAGCGCCGACGGTTCCTGACCCCCGGCGTCGGCTATCAGCCCGGCAACGCCCGGATGTTCCCAAGCGGGAACTGAGGGCGAGCTTATGGACGGCAAGCTTTTCGCGCGGATCGGGGCCATCGTCTTCGTCGCTGTCGCGGTCACTGCGACGGCGATCGAGATGACCCGGAAAGAGGAAGAACCGGCGGCGGCGTTCGCGCGCGCCGCCGTCGCGGTGGCGGCCGACCCGCTGCGCGCGGAGCTGATCCGGTGCCAGCGCCTCGGCGAAGCCGGTCCCCGCGATCCGGCATGCCTCTCCGCCTGGGCGGAAAGCCGCGAGCGGTTCCTTGCTCCCGGCGCGCGGCCGGGCGTGCGCGCCACCCCGGCCACCGAGGTTCCGCCGACGCCGCCCGACGCGGCCGGAACTCGCTCCATGCCGGATGATCCGATCCGCAAGGAAATGGCGCCGCAGCTGGACGAGGCCCGATAGCATCATGGGCGGCACCGGCGTCATCGATCATTTCCTCGAGATCTTCACCCGCTACATCGACAGCGGCTTCGGCCTCTTGAGTGGCGAGGTCGCGTTTATCGCGACCACGCTGATCGTCATCGACGTAACGCTCGCCGCCCTGTTCTGGAGCTGGGGCGCCGACGACGACATCATGGCGCGCCTGGTCAAGAAGACCCTGTTCGTCGGCGTGTTCGCCTACATCATCGGCAACTGGAACAACCTCGCGCGGATCGTCTTCGAGAGCTTCGCCGGCCTCGGCCTGAAGGCCTCCGGCACCGGTTTCACGACCGCCGATCTGCTGCGCCCCGGCAAGGTCGCGCAGACCGGGCTCGATGCCGGCCGACCGCTGCTCGATTCGATCTCCAGCCTGATGGGCTACTGGTCGTTCTTCGAGAACTTCATCCAGATCGCCTGCATGTTCCTCGCTTGGGCGCTGGTGCTGCTCGCCTTCTTCATCCTCGCCATCCAGCTCTTCGTTACCCTGATCGAATTCAAGCTGACGACTCTCGCCGGCTTCGTGCTCATCCCCTTCGGCCTGTTCGGAAAGAGCGCCTTCATGGCCGAGCGGGTGCTCGGCAACGTCATCTCGTCGGGCATCAAGGTCCTGGTGCTCGCCGTCATCATCGGTATCGGCTCGACACTGTTCTCCGAGTTCACCGCCGGTTTCGGCGGCGCCAATCCGACTATCGATGAGGCCATGGCGATCGTGCTCGCCGCACTGTCGCTGCTCGGACTTGGCATCTTCGGGCCCGGCATCGCCAACGGGCTGGTGTCCGGCGGCCCTCAGCTCGGCGCCGGCGCGGCGGTCGGGACCGGGCTCGCGGCCGGAGGCATGATCGCCGCCGGCGGCGCCGCGGCCGGTCTGGCCGCCGGTGGTGTCGGAGCCGTGGCCGGCGGCGCGGCCGCCGCCGCACGGGGCGGCGCCGCGATGGCGGGCGGCGCGTCCACCGCCTACAGCCTCGGTGCGGCGGGTCAGTCGGGCGCGGCTGGCGTGGCTTCCGGCCTCGGCGGCGTCGCCCGCGCCGCCGGCAGCGGGGCGACTTCGCCGCTGCGCCGCGCCGCGGCCAGCATGAAGTCGAGCTTCTCGGAGGGCGGCAAGACCGCGTTCGAGGCGACGGGCGGTTCGTCGACCATGGGCTCGATCGGCGGCGGCGCGACGGACGCAGCCTCGTCGGCGGCCAGTGACGCGCCGCCCGCCTGGGCCCGCCGCATGAAACGCTCCCAAGCCCTCAGCCACGGCGTGACGGCCGCCGCGCACGCGGTGCGCAGCGGCGACAGCCATGGCGGCGGCTCCTCCATCAACCTCTCCGAAAGCGACCGCTGATGTTCAAAAGACCTTCCACACACTACGGCAAGACCCCCGAGCCCGAGACGCCCTACCAACGCGCCGCCCAGGTTTGGGATGACCGGATCGGCGGCGCCCGCGTCCAGGCCAGGAACTGGCGGCTGATGGCCTTCGGCTCGCTGATCCTGTCTGCCGGGTTCGCGGCCGCGCTCGTCTGGCAATCGGCGCGCGGCACGGTCGTGCCCTGGGTGGTGCAGGTCGACCGGCTCGGCCAGGCGCAGGCGATCGCGCCCGCGGTCGCGGACTATCGTCCCACCGATCCCCAGATCGCCTTCCATCTCGCGCGCTTCATCGAGCAGGTCCGCTCGATCCCCGCCGACCCGATCATCGTCCGCCAGAATTGGCTGCGCGCCTACGATTTCACCACCGATCGCGGCGCCGCGGCGCTCAACGACTATGCACGCTCGAACGACCCCTTCACCAAGGTCGGGCGGATCCAGGTCGCGATCGACGTCTCGAGCGTGATCCGGGCGTCGCCGGACTCGTTCCGCGTCGCCTGGACCGAGCGCCGCTACGAGAACGGCCAGCTCGCCGAGACGAGCCGCTGGACCGCCATCCTCACCATCGTCGTGCAGGTCCCGAGCAATGCCGACCGGCTGCGCGCGAACCCGCTCGGCATCTACGTCAACGCCATCAACTGGTCACGGGAGCTTGGACAATGAAGCCGTCTTTCCGTAGAGCCGGAAACCCGGCTTTCCGCACGTCCACAATCGCGGCTTTGCTGCTCTCAGCAACCACGCTCGCCGGCTGCGCCACCACGCAAAAGCCGCCCGAGATTTCGTATGACGACGCCGCGCCCGCAGTGCAGACGGTTGATCCGCCTGCGCCGGTCCAGGTCGTGGAGCTGCCACGCCCGCTGCCGTTGCCCGGCCAGATGAAGCCGGTAGAGGAACGTCGCCGGACGCCCGAGCCGACCGATCCTGCCGCGCGGGTCAACCAGGCCAATGCCGCCGCGCGGGTGCAGCCGGTTCGCGACGGCTTCATCAACGCCATGCAGGTCTATCCGTGGACGCAGGGCGCGCTCTATCAAGTCTATACCGCCGTCGGGCAGATCACCGACATTGCGCTCCAGCCCGGCGAACAGCTCGTCGGCTCGGGGCCGGTGGCCGCCGGCGACACGGTGCGCTGGATCATCGGCGACACCCAGAGCGGCTCCGGCGCGACCACCCAAGTCCATATCCTGGTGAAGCCGACCCGTGCGGACCTGATGACGAACCTGGTCATCAACACCAACCTGCGCACCTACCATATGGAGCTGCGCTCCACCGAGCGGACCTATATGGCGTCGGTCTCCTGGCAGTATCCGCAGGATCAGCTGATCGCGCTTCGCCGCCAGAACGCGCAGGCCGAGGCGGCGCGGCCGGTCGCTACCGGCGTCGACCTCGCCAACATCAACTTCCGCTACGCCATCGAGGGCGACCGCGCGCCTTGGCGGCCGCTGCGCGCCTATGACGATGGGCGGCAGGTGTTCATCGAGTTCCCCCGGGGCATCGCCCAGGGCGAGATGCCGCCGTTGTTCGTGGTCGGCCCTGAGGGCAACACGTCCGAGCTCGTGAACTACCGCGTTCGCGGCAACTACATGATCGTCGATCGCCTGTTCGCGGCCGCCGAGCTGCGGTTGGGCGCCGGCGATCGCCAGAGGCGGGTTCGCGTTACCCGCACCGACGGGAGGCCCACATCGTGAGCGAGCCGCAGTCCCCGAAAGACGAGACGGCGCCGCTGACGGGGGCCGCCCCGGAGGCTGCCTCGACCATGCGGCTGCGCGCCGAAGCACCAAGGGTCACGCGGCTGTCACGCAAGGTGCTCGCCGGGATCGGGCTGGTCGCGAGCGTCGGCCTCGGCGGCGCCCTGATCTACGCGCTTCAAACCCGCGACGGCGGCAAGGCCTCCGAGGAGCTCTATTCCACCGACAACCGCTCGACCGCGGACGGCTTGGCGAGCCTCCCGCGCGACTACAGCCGGGTTCCGCAGCTCGGACCACCGCTCCCAGGCGATCTCGGTCGCCCAATCCTCGACGCGCAGAACCGCGGCCAACCGGTGCCGGTGCCCGGCATCGCCACGCCGAACCCCGGCCTCAGCGCCGAGGAGCAACGACGTCTCCAGGAGATCGAGACCGCGCGCACTGCCAAGCTCTTTGCCGGGACGGAGGGCCGTCCGCTGTCATCGCCGGCAGCCGGCGTTGCCTCTGTCGCGCCCCCACCGGCGCCCGATCTCACAGGCCTCGGGCTGGCGCCGCAACCCGCCACACCCACAGCGCAGGATCGGCAGCTCGCCTTCCTCAATGCCGCCGCCGATCGGCGCACGGTCGCCCCCGACCGCGTCGCCGCGCCGGCGTCGCCGAACATCCTGCAGGCGGGCGCGGTCATCTCCGCCGCGCTCATTACCGGCATCCGTTCCGACCTTCCGGGCCAAATTGCAGCCCAGGTGACCGAAAACATCTATGACAGCCCAACCGGACGTACCCTGCTCGTGCCACAAGGCACGCGCATCATCGGCCAATACGACAACAACGTTCAGTTCGGTCAAAGCCGCGTGCTGCTGGTCTGGAACCGGCTGATCTTCCCGAACGGCCGGTCAATTGTGCTCGAGCGTCAGCCCGGTGCTGATGCGGAAGGCTACGCCGGTCTTCAGGACGGCGTCGATTATCATTGGTGGGATCTCGCCAAGGCGGCTGGCCTCTCCACGTTGCTAAGCGTCGGCGCCGAGCTCGCGACCAACGATGAGAACCGCCTGATCCAGGCGATCCGCAACGGCGGACAGGACACCATCAATGACGCCGGCCAGCAGATCGTCCGCCGTCAGCTCAACGTCGCGCCGACGCTTACGATCCGACCGGGATTCCCCGTACGGGTCATCGTAACGCGCGACCTTGTTCTCGAGCCCTATGGAGGTTGACCATGGCGAAGCTGAAACTTGGCGCCCTCGACGACGACAAGCCGGTTAAGGCGTCGGTCGAACTGCCGGCGACCGTCCATCGGAACCTGATCGCCTACGCCGAGGTGCTCGCGCGCGAGACGGGTCGGCCTGTCGGTGATCCGATCAAGCTGATTTCACCGATGATCGAGCGGTTCATGGCGACCGATCGAGCGTTCGCAAAAGCGCGTCGGACAACAGGTAGCTGAACCGCATTCGACGACATTGTAATTGATTCAAGACTTAGGAATCGACGCGTGACCTTGCGAGCCCTTGGGGCGCTGACAGCGACTTGGCGAGGCTGAGCAATCGTCTCAAGGCCGGATTGTCGTTTCGCGGAGACCATACGGCACAGAACGTGAGGAGATCGTCCGAGAGCGGCCGGTAAACAACACCGGGGAAGCGCGTCGCTATGGTCGCTTCGCTTGTCAAAGTCAGACCTCGCCCAAGGGCCACGAGGTGCATCAGATTATCTCGCCCAACGCGATGGCTCTCAATGCTCGGGTGACGACCGAGGTCAGCGAGGTGCTTGATGAGATAGTCGTGGATTTCGGGCCCGGGGTCGGTATCGCTGATGATGAAGTGTCGCTCGTATAGGGCCGCCCACGAAATAACCGCCATCTTCGACAACTCGTCACCCAGGGGGACTGCCACATAAACGCGTTCCGTCCAAAGCTGTGCCACATCACAGCCCTCCGCGCTCGGTTCGCCAGTGAGAAACGCAACGTCAAGTTCAAGCCGCTGTATCGCGTTGATGTGCGTAGACGGTCCGCCCTCGACAAGGTCGGGTCGGATGGCCGGATGTGCCGCAATGAAGCTGCGCAGCAGATCAGCGAGGAATCCGGAAGCAAGAGAAGAGAATATGCCGATCCGGACAGCTCCAGCCTCTCCACGCCCGTGCGAGCCGGCATCCATCGCTGCATGACCAATATGCCGCAGGGCCTTGCGTGCCCGGACGAGAAACTGGTTGCCTGCATGGGTGAGTTGAACGCCCCCGTGATGGCGGACAAACAGTGCTGCGCCGATCTCATCCTCAAGGTCGCGCACGCGGCGGCTAATAGCGGACTCGTGGACTCCCATTGCTTTAGCGGCGCGCCGGAAGCTCCCCCGCTCGGCGGCTGCAACCATGTAGCGAAGATGCCGAAGCTCCATCCTTTCAACGCCTCCTGTCATCTCTCGAGGCGCAGGCTCAATCCTTGTCGACGGACTCGACGGCGCCGCTGTCGGGTTCCGCGTAATAGGAGCTCAGCGCTGATCGGCATCGTGCTGTCGACAGGTGTTTCAATATTTCGAGGTCGTTGAGGACATCAAAGGGGTTCCGATCAAGTGCGCTACGCAGCGCGTCCTTTAGCCACTTGCTCATACCAGGGTGCGACAGGACCCATTCGATCATCGAGTCGGTGTCTGCTGGGCCGTCGCGGGGCTTTCCGACTTCTGCCATGTGGACCTCCTCTCTCGACTGACCTCAGGGGTTGCAATCGCCGCATTGACCTGGGTCCGCCGTCGTCGCTGCGACGGGGCGCTCGATCCGATGACCACAGCCCTCGCACGAAAGCACGTCCGCCTTGATCGCCAGAGTTGGCCCGCCGCACCACGAACAGGGCAGACCGGAAAGCCGCTCGGTTACCGCGAATCCGGGCGCCGCGCACACGGGACACTTGCTGCGGAACCGGCGGACCAGATCGAGGGTGGCGGCTTTGATGGCGCGCATGCGGGTCGGGTTGCGATGGGCTCGCATGTCGGTCTCGACGAAGGCCGCGCCGCACATCGCGATCGTCTGAGTCACAGCGTTGTCGAGGTCCGCCGCGCTGGCGATGTCCTTGATGAGCGCGCGGCCAGGCGCCGGCTCACCGTCGATGCAGCCGATGACGATCACGCCATGACCGGGGAACTGGGCCCGCTCGCAAAATGCGCGCGCGCTGGGCAAGTCTGAAACAACCGCGTGACTGAAGTTGGTGGTCAGGCTCGCATGACGACCGATGAGCTCAATCCCGCGCGCGCGATCGGCCAGGACGACGATCTCGCGGGCGAGCGGCGCGAACGGGATGTAAGGATGAGGGCCGAAACTGCCTTCGCTGGCCAACGCGAACTGAGCGTCGGGCGCTTCCGCGAACGCCGCCGCGATCTTGGCCCGCGCGGCATCGAGCTGCGAGCCGGTCCGCTCGACGTCCCGGCTGAAGGTCCCAAACCGGTCAGTATCGATGCCGCTGCTTACCCTGACGCGCACGCCGAGCGATCGTTCCAGCAGCGGCGCGATCACCCGCTCCTTGGCGTGCATCGTCGCGAGCATCGCCAGTTCATCGTCGTAGGGGCGCGGAGCGGCCGGCATGACTAGAAATACCCCTCCCGCTTCTTCTGTTCGAGCGAGCCGCCGTCCTCGCCGTCACTGATCCGGCCCTGACGTTCCGATCCCGTGGCAGCCAACGTCTCCTGAACGACTGAGCGGAGGTCGGCCGCGTCGGATTCGACCGCCGCCGTCACCGGCCAGCAGCCGAGCGTCCGAAAACGCACGGTCTTGGTTTGGACGGTTTCGCCGGCCCGCAGTCGCATGCGGGGCTCATCATCGACGACGATCAGCCCGCCGCCCCTCTCGACAACCGGCCGGGGCGCGGCGAAATAGAGCGGCGCCAGCGCGATGTCGTGTGTCAGCGCGTAGGTCCAGACGTCGGTTTCGGTCCAGTTCGAGAGCGGGAACACCCGCGCCGACTGATCCTTGCCGAGCCGGGTGTTGTATAGGTTCCAGAGTTCGGGCCGCTGTTGGCGCGGATCCCAGACATGGCCGGCGCTCCGAACGGAAAACACCCGCTCTTTGGCCCGCGACTTCTCTTCGTCGCGGCGCGCCCCGCCGAAGACGAAGTCATAGCCGCCCTGGTCCAGCGCGGCCTTGAGCGGCTCGGTGCGCATCTCCAACGTATAGCGATCGCCATGATCGAACGGGTTGAGACCGGCGGCGCGCGCCGCCTCATTGGCGTGGACGATCAACTCGAAGCGATGCTCTCGCGCGAAGCCGTCGCGGAAGTCGAGCAGCGACTGGAACTCCCAGGTCGAGTCGATGTGGAGCAGCGGGAACGGAGGCCTTCCCGGGAAGAAGGCGCGCAAGGCGAGGTAAGCGAGCACGGTCGAGTCCTTGCCGGCCGAGAACAGCATCACCGGCTTGCGCGCTTCGGCGACGGCTTCGCGCAGGATGTGGATCGCCTCCGATTCCAGTCGCGCGAGGTGGGACAGCCGTGCGGTCATGCGGCGGCTTCCCATTGAAGCCCACCGACGTAGCGGCGGATCACCCGGCCTTCATCGGCCAGCCGGAAGAGGTGAACCCAGCCGTTGTCGACGAGATGACGAACGCCCGCGTGCTTCTCGATGACGCCATTCAGCGCGTCTTCGGGGGCTGCGATGAAGACGTTGAGCCGCAGCGGTTCATGCACGAAGCGCTCGCCGTCGTGGACCGACTGCCAGGGCAATCCCACCTTGAGGTCACCGGAGTTGCCCTCCAGCACCCCCAGCTGCCCGACGACGTTGTGCAGCACCTTGTTGCCGCTGCCGAAGGCGCGGTTGTTCACGGTCGAGCCGTAATATTGCAGGTTGATCCAGCTCGCGACGACCATCGGCGCGGTCATGATCAGTTCGAGCACGCCGAACCCGTCGTCCTTGCGCCAGTCATAGTCGTGCAGGAAGGCGCGGCCGCCGAGATCGAGCCCGCGCGTCCGTGACCGCGGCGCGGCGATGAAGGCGGCGTTGCCCGCGAGCCCCCATTCGGGACGGACCTGCGCCCAGTCGCGGCTACGCGCCTTCACCGCACGATCAACGTCCCTGGTCTTGTCGATTCCGAGCCCCAGCGCGCGTTCGGCGCGCGCCAGCGACGAAGCCTTCGCCAGCGCCCTGCGCAGAGCGGCGAGATCGGCGGCGTGGGACGCGGGGAGATCGTCCGCGTCGAAGATGTGGACCTCGTCGGTGGTCGTATCGTGCAGGCAGCCCAGGAACCAGGTGTCCTCGGGGATATCGATTCCCTTGCCGGCGAGACCTCTGCGCACGCCCGGATCGTTGAGGATGGCGGCGGCGACCCGTGCGTTCGCCTCGCCGGTGTGGCCGCCGCACGCGCCGCAATCGAGCCCCGAGGCATGGGGATTGTTGACGGTCGTGCTGCCGTGCCCGGTGAGCAGGACCAGGCGCGCGAAGTCTTGCGTCATCGACATCGCGCGCAGGACGGCCTCGGCCATGGCGACACGCTGCGCGTCGTCGAAGCCGGTGAGCCGGCCAGCCACCGCGCGGGGATCTAGACGCGGGCCCACCCGATCGATGACGCTCTCGTCGAGGCCATCGGTATTGGGGTCGCTGACCGTCCGGGTCAGGCGCGCGCTGTCGCCGACGAGCTTGCCGGCGAACAGCAACCCCGCCGTCTCGACATAGGTGAAGGAAGACACCGCCGAGAGCTTGAACGCCTTCCACGCCTTCGCCGCGCGGCGGCGCAGCAGGCGCCGGTTGAGGATCTCCGCCTCCTCGGGCTCGGAAGCACCGGCGACCGCCTCGCAGACGACGAAGGCGGGTTTGAGCAGCACCGGGCATTGCGCGCCGCCGGTGTCGCGGCCGATCGGCACATATTCGATTGGGAAGCCGAAGAAGCCGGCGAAGCCGATCGTCTCGGCGTCGGGGCAGACCGTCTCGAGCGCGCGCCGATAGACCTCGGAGCGCACGTCGATGCAGAACGCCGCCTGGAACGCCTTGCGCACAGCCTTTGAGGGCACGGGGGATGCGAGGTGCTGCCCGAGCCGCGCCAGTAACTGGCGCTGATACCCGGCCTCATAGGCTTCGTGCAGCATCAGATCGACGACCAGCTCCGGATCGTCGCCAAGGCGCTCGTCCTCCGGCAGCGCGGTGGCCTCTGCCATCGCCTTCGACCATGCCGCCCTAAAATCCGGGTCGGCGCGTTCGAGGAACAGCGCATAGCCCCACACCACCCGGATCGCCAACAGCTGCACCAGCGTGTCGTCATCGCGCCCGTAGAGCGAGTTGTCCCAGACGCGGTATCGCGCATAGGCGGCCCAGCCGCCGACATCGATCAGCGCGCGGTGCAGGTAATCCTCGACCGCGCGCTCGGGGATGCCGAGCGCGCCCACGACTGCGGCGATCGCTTCGCGCGGGTCGTCCGGCATGGCGGCGACGGCCTTGCGGAAGCCCTTGATTCCCATCGTCTCGGGGTTGCGGTCGAACTGCATAGCCGCGCGCCAGGCGGCGTAAGGCGGCAGCGCCCGCGACGGCAGCTTCCACGCGGCTTGACCCTCGTCGAAATAGGCCGCGCACCACTTCGAGATCTCGTCGATCATGAAGGCAGTGCGCGAGGCTTGGCGGTCGCCCGCCGACAGGCTGTCGAGAACCTCGGCGACGGTCGCAACCACTGCTTTTGGCCTCTTCGTCACCGGGTCTGTTGCGGCCGACCGGCGCAGCGCCGCGTCGTCGCTCGCCAGCGCTGCGTGACCGGACGTCGCGGCGACCGCCGCCTTCAGGTCGCGATCCTCGATCCGTCCCGCCGCCAGCGCTTCTCGGTAGAATGCACGCGGCATCAGCATGTCGACGCCGGCGACGCGGCGCAGCGTCGCGCACGTCGAGGAAAAGCTCTGGTCGCTGAAGCCGAGAAACGGATTGACCGCGACGAAGTGCTTGAGCGGCCAAAGCGGCGCGATCTTATTGCACGCCCGGTCGATGGCGGCGTCGATCGCCGGGCGTGGCGGGTTGGCCACTGGCTCCGCATCTTGCGCCCGCCTCGGCGGGTCGATCGCGGCGGCGACGGCATGGCTCATGAGGGAACTCCGCTGACAGGGGTCGAAGGAACGATCGCGGGCGGCGGCGGCGGGCTTGGCCAGAACCGCAGCACCAGCCGGTTGGCGAGCGTGTTGACGTAGAGGCCGTTGGCAAGGTGGACGTAGGCCGCCTGCCAGCGCGGGGCGTCCGCCTTGCCCGGCAAGACGCTCTGGAAGACGGTCACCGCCGCGAACGCCAGGACGACCAGGGCGACGATGACGAGGTCGAGTGGTCCGCGCAGCGCCTGCACCGGGGGCAAGGACCCGGCAAGCACATGCTCCACCGCCCATTGGAGTCCGAAATAGGCGAGCGACACCACCAGTGCGAGCGCGGCCGTCCGGCCGACGACATAGAGGCTTGGCCGCTCGTCGAAGGCCTGGGTTATGAGGTGCGCGAGACCCAGCATCACCACCGCGCCGAGGGCGAACACACCGGGTTGCGCGGTGATCGTCGCGCCGAACAGCGTCCCCACGACCAAAGCCGCGGCCAGGACCAGGCCGACGATCATCGCCATCCGGGCCGGGTGCGGCTGACCGCCGGGGCTCGGCGACCACGACGCCCGCGCCAGGTCGATGACGCTGCCAGACGAGAGGAAGGCGTGGGCCTTGTAGAGCGAGTGAGCGACGATGTGCAGCAACGCTGCGGCGAACGCGCCGAGCCCGCATTGCAGCATCATGAAGCCCATCTGGGCGATGGTCGAATAGGCCAGCGAAACCTTGACGCTGGTCTGGGTCAGCATGACGACCGATCCGAACAGCGCGGTAACGCCGCCAACGATGACCAGGATCTCCATCGATGGCGACGAGAGCGAAATGACGTCGGCGAAACGCAGCACGAGGAAGCCGCCGGCGTTGATCACGCCGGCGTGGAGGAGCGCCGACACGGGTGTCGGTGTCTCCATCACCTCGGTGAGCCAGCCATGCAGCGGGAACTGCGCCGACTTGAGCAGCGCGGCGATCACCAGCAGTACCGCGACCGCATGGATGGCAGCGGGAATGTCTCCGCCGACGCGCATCGCCTCCGCCCCCGCGAACAGGACCGCATAGTCGAGACTGCCGAAAGCCTGATGGAGCAGCACCATCGCCGCGATCAGGCAGAGATCGCCGAGCCGGCTGGCGAGGAATTTCTTGCGCGCGGCGAGCACGGCCGCCTGCCGCTCGGGATAGAACAGCAGCAGCTTGTTGAGCCCGAGGCTGGTCGCGATCCACGCCAGCGCGAACTGGAACAGATTGCCCGAGACGATCAGCAGCAGCACCGCCGCGAGGGTCAGACACAGCCACTTGGTGAAGCGGGCCTGCCCGCGGTCGCCGTCGAGATAGTTGCGGCTATACAGGACGACGATCAGGCCGACGAAGGCGACCAGCACGAACATGATCGCGGCCAGAGTATCGACGTAGAATCCCAGGCCGACACCTGCGAACCCCACCGTGCCTGTCACCAGGGGGCCGTTGACCGCGACGCAGAGGCCCGCGGCTGCGGCCATCGCCAGGGCGAAGCCGGCGATCCAAGCGGCGCCCCCTCCGACCTGTCGCTGACCCGACTTGGCGCTTCCGGTCGCCAATCCGGCGACTGCGAGCGCGAATGGTCCGAGAGCGAGGCACCAGGTCAGGTTCGGCGTCATGGTCGTCTCCAGCGAGAAGCGACCTATCAATTAACGCCACATGCGGGTTCTTAATAATACAAAGATTGCGGCACTTCGTTCGTTTCTGTAAAATCATGCAATGGCAACCCTCAACTATCACCACTTGCGCTATTTCTGGGCCATCGCGCATGAGGGCAGCCTTACCCGCGCCGCCGATCGGCTAAATCTCTCGCAATCGGCCCTCTCGGTGCAGCTCGGCAAGCTCGAGCTGCAGCTGGGCCATCCGCTGTTCGACCGATCCGGCAAGCGTCTCATCCTCACCGAGGCCGGTCGGATCGCCCTCGACTATGCCGACACCGTCTTTCAGGCCGGAGACGAGCTGGTGAGCACGATGAAAGGGCGGCCGGTGGATCGGCGGCAGGCGTTCCGGGTGGGCGCGTTGACGACGCTATCCCGAAACTTCCAGCTGGAGTTCCTGAGCCCACTCGTGGGCCGGGCCGACGTCGAGTTGATTATCCGCTCAGGCACCATGCGCGATCTCCTCGCCCAGCTTGAGGCGCATATGATCGATGTCGTGCTCGCCAACAGCGCTCCGCAGCACGACGCGCGCTCCGACCTTCGCAGCCATTTGCTCGCTCAGCAGCCGGTCGCACTGGTAAGGCGCCCGCGCGCCGAACCGACCGCGTTCCGCTTCCCGGACGACCTGCGGTCGCAGCCCATCTTGTTACCGAGTCTCGACAGTGAAATTCGCGTTGGGTTCGATCGGATCCTCGAACTCGCCGGCGTGCGCCCGATCATTTTTGCCGAAGTGGATGACATGGCCATGTTGCGGCTCCTCGCCCGTGACAGCGACGGTCTGGCTCTCGTACCGCCGATCGTCGTGCGCGACGAACTCGCCGCCGGCCTGCTCGTGGAGGTCTGTCCGGTCCCGAACCTCAGCGAAACATTCTACGCGATCACCCAGAAGCGCCGCTTTCCGAATCCCTTGCTCGGGGAGCTGCTCACGCGGGCGGTAAAGGATAAATGACTTTGTTGCTCACATGCGCATCATGAGGCCTGTCACATCGTCTCAAGGGCTGACGGTCGACCGAACACAAAGCGAACTTCAGCATTCACCGCATCGCGTATAGTCGCTGGATGCGTTCCAAGGATCCAGCATTTGCAGCCTTTTCCGACCTGATCATCAGATCAGTGGCACCCTTGACGCCGTCCGAGCTGACGCTGAACGATATCGCGGACGCCTGCGAACTCCGTGTGCTTGCCAAAGGCGACCATCTGCTCCGGGTCGGGGACATCGCTGAGCACATCTACTTCATGTCAGCCGGGCTTGTTCGCTACTATTTTCTCGACGGCGATAGCGGTGAAGAGCGCACCGGACAGTTTTTCGACAAGGACCAGGTCTTCACCGATGCATCGAGCTTCCTGTCCCAAGCGCCCGCATCTCAGTCGATGCAGGCGCTGGAACCGTCCGAGGTGATCTGTCTGTCTCGCCGGGCACTTTACGCCGCCTACGCCGCCGACCATGCGATGGAGCGATTCGGTCGGCTGATGGTGGAGGCGGCACTGGTTGGCTCACAGCGACGCTCTACCAGTCTCCTCACCCTTGCGCCTGACGAGCGCTACCGCACGTTTGTCAACGCCAGGCCGGAGGTGGCACGGCGTGTGCCACAATATCTCATTGCGAGCTATCTCGGAATCACGCCGGAAAGCCTGTCGCGCATCCGCGGGCGGCTCGTCAAAAAGCTACCCGTTAAGCGGTGATCGGAGCGTCAAGATGCGTTCTGCCAGCTTTCCAGCGTCGCCGTGAGCGCGTCGTCCCAGTCCGTGGCGCGGACGCCGAACGTTTCGGTGTAAGCCTTGTCGGAGATGATGAACGGCGCCTCATAGGAGTAGGCCATTTCAATAACCTCGCTCGCCGCAGGCGCGAAGAGGCCGATCGTTCGGAGAACGAACCTGGGAACCCGACAGATCTTGGGCGCTGGTGCGTTAGCGATCTCCGCCGCCCGCGTCAGGATCTCCCGTGGCGTTAGCGCCGGTGGAGACGGCACGTGCCATGCCCTGCCCCAGGCGCGCTCCTCCCGCCCGAGCCGGATCAGCGCTTGGGCGAAGTCCGGTACATATGTCACGCTGTGCAACATGTCGGCGTTGCCGAACCATCCAATCGCTTTGCCCTTTAACAGGTTCGGCCACACGCGCTCACCAAACGCCGATTGGCGCACGCCGGGGCCGAGGAAGTCGGCTGCACGCCCAGTCACTGTACGCACATCGCCGCGTTGGTGGGCCTCGATCAGTTGCCGGCTGAGATCTGCACGAACCTTGCCCTTCCGCGTTGTCGCGATGAGCGGAAGGTTCTCATCCAGAGTCCCGGCAACGCCGTATCCGTAGAGGTTCTCGGCGGCCACGAGGACCGCGCCGGCACGCGCAGACCCTTCCAGAACGCTCGCCTGCAGCTTCGGAAACATCATGGACCAGCTCTGATAGGGCGGCGCGGCGCATTGATAGACCACGGTGGCCCCTGCGCAGGCCGATATGGCGTCCTCACGCCGCGAGACGTCGCCGACGTGAACCTCGACGCCTGCATGGCGGGCAGAACGAGAGGAGCGGGTGACGGTCCGAACCCGCGCGCCCTGCAGCAACAGCGAGCTGACGACGGCCTTGCCGACCGGACCCTGGCCGATCACGACATGCAGATCATGGCTGTTCATCAAAGTAGCTCCCGGTCCGCGCGATGGGGGTTCACCTGTGCCGTGATCAGGCTCGGCTTGATCGGACGGCCGCTCTCGCGTCGGATGAGATCCCAATGTTTTCCACTGAGCGTGCGCGCAGGTGCCAAATCGCAAGCGCCGCCGTCCAGAGCTGCCAGAAGATCCCCGAAAGCGTCAGCAGGATCGATGATTCCACCCCGATCACCGAGGGTAGCGTGGAGAGCAGACCTGCCGCCGCAATAAAACCGGCACAGCCGATGATGCGGGCGCCGCCGCCTAGCCTCAGCAGGGCGATCGAAACCAGGATGGTCCAGACGCCGGCGAAAAGGCCGACACCTAAAAGTTCACCAACCCCGCCAGCGAAGGCGTTGAAGGAAACGTAAACAACCTCAATCGCGGCTTTGGTGGCGCCGCTCGCGCCCGGATCGACATAGGCAACGGCGAGACCCGGCATCAGGAACAGCCAGCGGACGATACCAAACGCTTTCGCGACCCCGGCCAGAATTCCGAGCGCAACCGCAAAGTTTCCGAGCGCCCGCCCCATCGCCAATGTGCGGCCGAGTAAGATCGCCAAGGGAATCAGAATCAGTGCGTGCAGGAGGTAGCTCAGATAGCCCGCAAAGACCGGACCGGCCTGTTGAAGGATCAACGGCAGGATGATCGATGGCGGCTCCCCGAGCGACGCGGGCCAGTTGATTGACGGCATCAATATGAAGAAGGCGGCCCACATCAAGATGAATTGGGCGAGCAGGAGCACAGCTGCCGGGAGGTAGGGTGGCGCTTGGGGTTGATCCGATACTCCCGCTGACAGATCACGAGTCATGGGATTTGAAACACTGGCCATCCGGGTTTCTCCTTCTCGCGCAGGGGAGCGCAGGGGGATTGGGGTCGTTACGCGACGACTTACCCCCCGTTTATGGAGACCTCAGGCTCGGCTGCCATTGATGTCGGGTAAGATCGACGGTGTCCGTCCCACTGAACCCGGTTGTGAATCCCTAGCCCGCTGGTCGGAGCTGGACCTTCGGCCTTGCGCAGCCAACCGCGAGCTCTCCCGCCGACCCCCTCGCAAAGGCCTCTTCCGGTCCCGAACCTCAGCGAGACCTTCTACGCGGGCACCGAGAAGCGTCGCGTTTCGAATTATTGGCTTGGAGTTGCCCATCCGGGCGGCGAACGGAAAGGATGCCGTGGCTTCCGCTCGAATGCACCCTGCGGCAACGTCAGCCTTTCATTTTGGCCAGGTTTCTAAGTCCAGCGCCAAGACCTCGCCAGCGAGATACAGCGAACCGCAAATGACCACATGCGGCGGCGGCCCATCGCCAGAAAGCGCCGCATCGAGAGCCGATGAGACATCCGGCCGAACCTCCGCGCCAAGCCCTGTACGCCGAGCCACGTCCAAAAGGACCGCGGGATCGGCCGCCCCGCTTGCATCAAAGTCCACGAGCAACAGCTTTAGGGGACGGATCGGACACAACGCCGCGAAGATGCCTTCAAGGTCCTTGTTGGCGAGGACGCCGAGGATGACTGCCAATGGCCGCCCGTCCCTCGCTCTGAGGTCGCGCAACGATCGCGCCAGCGATTCGAACGCGTGCGGATTGTGGGCGCCGTCGAGCCAGAGATCGGCGCCTCGCGCTGACGCTCGTGCGGCCAGCGGACCCGCCGTCAAGCGCTGCATCCGGGCAGGCCACGAGGCGCGTCTCAGTCCCTCGTTCACGGCTGCATCCGACAAGCCGAACTTGCGGGCCACGGCTACCGCGAGCCCCGCGTTGGCGACCTGATGCGCGCCCATCAAACGACCGTGGGGCAAGTCCATATTGCCGGCAGAGTCCTGGTAGCGGACGCGGTCCTGTTCCGTCCATGCATTAAAGTCGCGGCCAGCGAGCATCAGCGGCGCTCGTGCGCGCTCGGCCGCTTTCCTGATCACGACCAAGGCGCTTTCGACCTGGCGAGTGGAAACGCAGGGAACGCCGGGTTTTATGATGCCGGCCTTCTCCCCCGCGATCTCGGCGATCGTTTCGCCAAGAAACTCACAGTGGTCAAGGGCGACGGGCGCGATGGCCGTGATCGCCGGACGCTCTATGACGTTCGTTGCGTCATAACGCCCGCCCAGACCCACCTCGACAAGGCAGAGATCGGCGGGCGTCTCCGCGAACGCCAGCAACGCCGCCGCCGTCGTGATCTCGAAGAATGTGATCGGCTCACCCTCGTTCGCCGTTTCAATCCGCGCCACCACCTCGGCCAGATCGTCCTCGGAAATCAGTTCGCCCGCCAGCCGGATGCGCTCCGCAAAACGTACGAGGTGCGGTGAGGTATAGACATGCGTGCGTAAGCCGGCGGCCTCGGCGATGCCGCGCAGGAAGGCGATCGTCGACCCTTTGCCGTTGGTCCCCGCCACATGGATTACGGGCGGCAGCCGACGCTCAGGGCGCCCCAGTTTCGCGCAGAGACGCTTCATGCGAACGAGCGAGAAGTCGATCAGCTGCGGATGCAGCGCGCGCAGCCGCTCCAGCGCGGCGTCGTGAGCTCGCACACCGTGGATCACGAGGGGCGGTCCACCGGGAGCGGCGGTGCGATTGGCGATTCGGCGGGCCCCACCGAAGCCGGCGGGGTCCGCCCTTCGCGCCGCGCACGCCTCCGAGCAGCAGCACCCCGCGACGACGATCTCGAATCCGGGCGAGCGCCCCGCTTCCTCATGGATTGCACTCCGGGCAATATTGCGCCGGCGCACGGAGCAACCCATCAGACCGAGGCCGTTCCTCACGACACCCACACACCGAGCAACCATATTCCTCGGCGAGGACCATTTCGGTGGGCGCGCCGCAGTCCTCGCATTTCAGCCCGATCCGCGATCCCGTACGTCCGAAGCCGGGCGCGCCGCACGCAGGGCACGGTGTCGCGAGCCGTCGAGCGAGGCGATCCGCGAGCGCGGCGAGGCTTTTCATCCGCGTCGGATTGAGGTGCGCGCGCATGTCGGTCTCGAGACGCGCCCGGCCATCCGAGGATGCGGCAGCGGCGGCCGCGATCGCGAGCGCAAGGCCTTTCCGGTCGGTGAGGCCTTTAACGAGAGCCGCTGTCACCGAACCCTCATTCGCCCGCACGATCAGGGCGTGGCTCGGGAATCCCACCCGTTCGAGGAATGCCTCCAGCGCATCGCCTGGAGAAACGACGAGATGGCCGAAGTTGGTCGCGTCGGCGATCAGGCTTTCACTGACGACGATCCCCCTCTCGTCATCGACGAACACCAGGAGCTCCATGCCGGCCGCGAAGAACGGGATCGCTGGATGGGGCCCGAACGAGCCCTCGCTGGCGAGGCCGAGCGGTAATCCGGCGCCCTGCATGCCCAGCCTCGCCTTGCGCACCGCGACCTCGAGCATCGTCCCCTGCCGCGCGATTTCGCCCGAGAACGTCCCGAGCTGATCGGTATCGAGACCCGCCGCGGGTACGACGACAAGACCAAGGGTCGCGCTAAGGGCCGGCGCGATCGCTTCTTCCTTGCGATGCATGGTGGCGAGCACGGCGCTGCGACCTGCGTAAGGACGTGGTTCATAGATCGCGGTTCGCTCATGACGGCGCATCGATCGGTCCTCGATACGTCCAGGCCATGGACGCACCGGCCTGGAACGGAACGACTTGGTCGCCAGCAGCGGCGAAGACCGATGGCGCCCGCCATGGTGTCCGTTCAAGGACGATCGAGCCGGCGTTGAGCGGGAGGTCGTAGAAGCGCGCTCCATGCTCAGACGCGAAGGCTTCGAACCGGTCCAGCGCACCTTCCTCGTCAAACACCGTGGCGTAACTCTGCAGGGCGACCGGCGCGTTGAAGATGCCGGCGCAGCCGCAGGCGGACTCCTTGTCACGGACCGCGTGTGGCGCTGAATCGGTGCCGAGGAAGAACTTCGGATTTCCCGAGGTCGCCGCGCGTCGCAACGCCAGACGATGCCGCTCGCGTTTTGCGACCGGCAGGCAGTAGAGATGCGGTCTGATGCCGCCGGCGAACATCGCGTTGCGATTGATCATCAGATGGTGTGGCGTGATCGTGGCGCCGACGTTCGGCCCGGCGGCCTCGACGAAGGCCACGGCTTCGGCGGTGGTGATATGCTCGAAGACAATCTTGAGAGCGGGAAATCCTGCGACGACATTCGCAAGCACACGGTCGATGAAGACGGCTTCGCGGTCGAAAACATCGACGTCGTGGTCCGTGACTTCCCCGTGCAGCAGCAACGGCATCCCCAGGCGCTGCATGACGTCAAGGACGCCGAAGATGTGAGCCACGTCCGTCACGCCCTGCGCGGCGTTGGTGGTCGCATGCGCAGGATAGAGCTTGGCTGCGGTGAACACGCCGGACCTGAAGCCGCGCTCGATTTCCGCCGGGGCGATGTCGTCGGTCAGATAGGCCGTCATCAGCGGTGTGAAGGCAAGGCCAGGCGCGAGCGCCCCCTGGATCCGCGCACGATAGGCTTCCGCCGCGGCCACGGTGGTCACCGGCGGATCGAGGTTGGGCATGACGATCGCCCTGGCGAACTGACGGGCGGTCTCGTTGACGACGGCGGCGAGCATCCCGCCGTCACGGAGATGCACATGCCAATCATCGGGCTGGCGAAGGACTAAGCGGTGCGCGCTGGATGACTCCACTCTCTCGGCTGCGGCGCCTGGGTCAGATATCAGCATAGACGTGCTCTTCGGCGGCAGCGCCTGGATGGGTCACCGCGCCCTTGCCGGCGGAACCGACGGTCTGCGCGTAGCGCCACAGCGCTCCGGACTGGAAGGCATGCCGGCGCGGCTGCCACCGCTCGCGGCGCGCCGCCAACTCGGCGGGATCGATGCGGAGCGAGAGCGTCCCTCGCTCCGCATCGATCTCAATCACATCGCCGTCCTCGATCAATGCGATCGGGCCGCCGACCGCGGCTTCCGGTCCGACATGACCGACGCACAGGCCGCGCGTCGCGCCCGAGAAGCGGCCGTCGGTAATCAAGGCCACGTCCTCCCCCATGCCCTGGCCATAGATCGCCGAGGTGGTGGACAGCATCTCGCGCATGCCGGGTCCGCCACGCGGCCCCTCGTAGCGGATGACGAGCACCTCGCCCGCATGGTAGCGCCGCTGCATCACCGCTGCGAAGGCATCCTCCTCCCGGTCGAACACGCGCGCCGGACCGCTGAAGGCGAGCCTGCGCAGGCCCGCCACCTTCACGATTGCCCCTTCAGGCGCGAGATTTCCGGAAAGGCCGACGAGGCCGCCGGTCGGTGACAGCGGCCGCGTCGTCGGATGGACGACGTCCTGGTGGTCGGGCAAAAGCACGGATTCCAGATTCTCGGCCAGGGTGCGGCCCGTGACCGTCAGGCATTCGCCGTGCAGGAAGCCACCGTCGAGCAGCGCCTTCAGGACCACCGGCACGCCGCCGATCTCGTGCACGTCCTTGGCGAGATAGCGTCCACCGGGCTTCAGATCGGCGATCAACGGCGTGCGCCGAAACACCGCGGCGACATCGAAGATGTCGAAGGCGATGCCTGCCTCATGGGCCATCGCCGGCAGATGGAGCGCGGCGTTGGTCGATCCGCCTGTCGCGGCGACGACCGCGGCCGCATTCTCGAGCGCCTGGCGCGTGACGATGTCACGCGGGCGCAAGCCCCGTTTGAGCAGCGCCATCACCGCGCGACCCGACGCGTCGGCAAACCGGTCCCGGGACTCGTAAGGCGCCGGTGTGCTGGCCGAACCCGGCAGAGCGAGACCGATCGCCTCCGACACATAGGCCATGCTGTTGGCGGTATATTGGCCGCCGCATGACCCCGCCGATGGGCATGCCACCGTTTCGAGTTCGGCGAGGTCCGCATCGCTCATCGTTCCGGCGGCGTTGGCGCCGACCGCCTCGAACACGTCGAGCACCGTGACGTCTTTGCCGCGGAACCGTCCCGGCAGGATCGAGCCGCCGTAGAGGAATACCGAGGGCACGTTGAGGCGCAGCATCGCCATCATCAGCCCCGGCAGAGTCTTGTCGCACCCGGCCAGCCCCACCAGCGCGTCGTAGCAATGACCGCGCACGGAGAGTTCAACCGAGTCGGCGATCACCTCGCGGCTGACGAGCGAGGCCTTCATGCCGGCGTGCCCCATCGCAATGCCGTCGGTGACCGTAATGGTGGTGAACTCGCGCGGCGTGCCGCCGGCGGCCGCCACCCCCTTCTTCACCACCTGCGCCTGCCGAGACAGCGAGATGTTGCAGGGCGCCGCTTCATTCCAGGTCGTGACGACGCCGACGAAAGGTTGCGCGATCTCGCGGGCCGACAAGCCCATCGCGTACAGGAACGAGCGATGGGGTGCGCGCTCGGGGCCTACTGTCGTATGCCGGCTCGGCAGCCCCGACTTGCCCGGGTCCGATTGGACAGCCCGAGACTGCGTCGGCGCGGATTCGTCACGGTCATCCACGAAGCGCCTCCGCGACGTGCAACCCGATCTTCTGTCCTGCGATTTGCATGGGACCAGCCGCTCCGCTCTGCCGTTTCGAAACCGTCCTCCCTGTACGGTAGCGGTAGTGAGAGCTTTTAGTTACTTCAAATAACTCACGGTTTTGTTCTGTTTTATATAACAACCCGCCACCGAGCTTAAACGGCGCGACGCAAGCACGTCCGCACCGCCAAACCAACGCGCGCCCGGCGTTCCTCGCACTGCGACGGAAGCGATTCCTTCGTCGCAACAGCAACACCTTGCCGGGATCCGGATTCAGGGCAAACACTGACGGTCAACCCAGGCCGCTCACTTCCAAACGTCGGTGTGGATCCCGATCGAAGTCAGTTTGCGACCACCTCGTTTCAAGGCGCGTCGGCCAACCCAAAGTCCGCCGGTTCGAGCCCGAGAACTTCGCAGATCCGGCTAGGCTCTGGACCCATTGATTTGAGAGGCATGATCTGATTCAGGCTCCGCGAGGAGACTGAAGATGAGCGACCTGTACTGGCTGACGGACGAGCAGATGGCTCGGCTCCGGCCATATTTTCCCAAGAGCCACGGCAGGCCCCGGGTCGATGATCGGCGGGTGCTGAGCGGGATTATCTTCGTCAATCGCAACGGTTCGCGCTGGTGTGATGCGCCCAAGGAGTACGGTCCGCACAAGACGCTCTACAACCGATGGAAGCGTTGGGGCGAGATGGGCGTCTTCCTCCGCATGATGGAAGGGCTGGCCGCCGAGGGTGCCGATCCGAAGACGGTTATGATCGACGCGACCTACTTGAAGGCGCACCGCACGGCATCGAGCCTGCGGGTTAAAAAGGGGATCTCGGGCGGCTGATCGGCCGCACCAAAGGCGGGATGAACACCAAGCTTCATGCTGTCACCGACGCCAACGGCCGCCCGCTCAGTTTCTTCATGACCGCAGGCCAAATCAGCGATTACACCGGCGCTGCGGCGCTTCTCGACGACCTTCCCAAGGCGCAATGGCTGCTGGGTGACCGCGGCTACGACGCCGACTGGTTCAGGGATGCCCTTCAGCAGAAGGGGATCAAGCCCTGCATTCCTGGGCGGAAATCCCGTCTCGACCCCATCAAATACGACAAGCGTCGGTACAAACGCCGCAACCGCATCGAGATCATGTTCGGCCGCCTCAAGGACTGGCGCCGCGTCGCCACCCGCTACGATCGGTGCCCTACGGTCTTCTTCTCCGCTATCGCCCTCGCCGCCACCGTGATCTTCTGGCTCTGATCAATGAGTCCTGAGCCTAGCGGTCGCCCGTTCTTCGGAGTCGAACCCGCCATCGGCAGCGGCGATCGCGCAGCAGGCCTCGACGAGCAGTGCCGGATACCGCTGCGCGCCCTTGACGCGTGCGACCGCCTCGAACGCGGCCGCCTCGCCACCCTTCTGGTCCTTGGCGAACCGCTCGGTCAGAGTTTCGAACGTCGCGGTGACATCGTCTAGCCCGAACGCAGCGATCGGCTCAAATCCACGGATCAACCCGAGCATCCGGTCATGCTCCTCCGTCGTTACCCAGCCATCGGCGAAGGCGATCAGCGCACACCCCGCGACGATGCCTTCCATCAGATGTTCGTTCTGCGCCCGATGAACCTCGTCGCCGAAGTCTTCCCAGGAGCGTTTCGCAAAACCTCCAAGCGCGTGTCGATACGGCATGTAATCTCCTTTTCCTCGATGTTGCATGAAGCGCCGCCAACCGGCCGATCAGTCGAAGATGCGCGATCGCCGCTCGTTGCGCCGATAGTTGTCGTGACCATCGTCCCAAACGCGCCGACCTTCGAGACGAGCGGGCTCTCGGTTGGCGTGGCCGCTTCCGACGTCCGCTCCCGTTTGCGGGCCGGATCAGCGGCATCATCCTTCCGTGCGACCCCCAGCAGCTCTGCGAGCTGGCCGCGGTCGAGCCAGACGCCGCGGCACGGCATCAGAACTTGCCTTTCACGGCAGGGGCGGGATTGCGGGTCCGCCACAGCGAATAGACGATGCCGGCGGCGAGGATCGCGAAAGTGGCGCCGAGCGACCAGATGGCGGGAAATTTGTCGAGCCCGAGGAAATCGGCGACGAAGATCTTCGAGCCGATGAAGATCAGCAGCACGGCAAGCGCCTGCTTGAGGTAAGCGAAGCGGTGCAGAACGGCAGCAAGTGCAAAATAGAGCGCGCGAAGCCCCAGGATCGCGAAGATATTCGACGTGTACACAATGTAGGGATCGGTGGTGATCGCGAAGATCGCGGGCACTGAGTCCACCGCGAAAATCACGTCCGCGATCTCGATCAGGATCAGCGCGAGGAAGAGCGGCGTCATATAGCGCACCGGCCGCCCCGTCCTCGGGTCCGGCAGCTTCACCAGGAAGCGCTCACCGTGCAACTCCTCGGTCACGCGGAAGCGGCGGCGGATCAGCTTGAGGACCGGGTTCTTTGAGAGATCGGTCTCCTTGTCACCCAGCGCCAGCATCTTGATCCCGGTCAGGATAAGGAAGGCCGCAAAGACGTAGAGAACCCACGCAAACTCGGCGACCAGCGTGGCGCCGATGCCGATCATGATCGCGCGTAGAACGATGACGCCGAGAATGCCCCAGAACAGCACGCGATGCTGATACTGACGTGGTACCGCGAAGTAGCCGAAGATCAACGCGATCACAAAGACGTTGTCGAGCGCCAGGCTCTTTTCGACGACGAAGCCGGTGAGATACTGGATGCCCGCGGTTTCGCCCAGCTGCAACCAAACGAGGCCGGCGAAGGAGACTCCAAGCACGATGTAGCCTGCCGAGAGCACGAGGCTTTCGCGCACGCCAATCTCTTTCTGCTTGCGATGCAGGACACCGAGGTCCAGCGCGAGCAGCACACCGACGATCGACACAAAGCCCAGCCACATCCAAGCGGGGTTGCCGAGCCAATCGAGCAGTAGGAATTCCAAATGCCGCCTCCCTGTCATGGAGTGCGGCTCGATCGGGAGCGTAGGATCGGACCCGGGCATCGAGCGCACTCGATGCGGTCCGACATCACGACCATCATGGTCGCCAGAGGGGCCCGGCCCGCGACGGTCATATAGGAAGCGCCCAGACTAGCCACAAGGGAAGATGCTTCAAACGCAAAGATCAGATCGGCCTTACGGCCTGACCACGCTTGATCGGCAATCTCATCACTGGATCCGCGCGGTCATTCGGCTCATTTCTGCGCCGCGTTGCACGCTGTGCTGGAGTTGCTTGAAAAGCGGACCGTGGGCGACGATCGTCGACCACCCGACCGAACGAGCGCGGCCCGTCCGATTCTTATCCGTGGGTGTCCGCGGCCACTACCACCGCTTGTCCGCCCTTCCCGTCCGAAGGTGAAAGTCCCATTCGTAGCGGGCAACCGCATGCGCCAGCGTGCGGAAACCTGCCGGAACGTGTTCGCACCGCCTTGTGTGATCCTTGGCTAAAAGTGCGTCGGCGGGCGCCGCGAATGCGAGATGTGGAGCTAAGCATGGACCCTAGGAGATATCTCACTGCCGAAGAAGTCGCGGAGCGCTACCGTGGCAGCATCTCGATAGGCACTCTACGCAACTGGCGGGCTATGAGAATCGGGCCGACTTTCATCAAGATCGGCAAAGCCGTGCTGTATCCCGTTGACGAACTCGATGCCTGGGACGAGAAGAACCGCGTGACCTGCCGTGCATCAACGCGCCTCGGCATGAGGGGTCAGGATCAGGTGTGATGATCACCCAGGTGCACGATTTGCCGATCTCAGTTGCCGACCTCACCCAACTTACGCATCACCAATTTCTAGCGCAACTACAGCAGGTTAGTCGATCATAGCAGACTCCTGCACAACCATCCCTCCGGCGATCCGACGCCGTCGCAGGCCGACATCCAGATGACGAAAGCGATCGTCGACATCGCCAAGCCGCTCGGGATCGCCGTGCATGACCACATCATCGTCGGCAAGAACGGGCATACCAGCTTCAAGGGCATGAAATTGATGTAGTCTTGCGGCGTTGAGATACGTCACACACCGGGGCGCCTCCACGGAGACAGATGATGTCGAAAGGTCCCAGCGCGGCTCTCACTTCCGACGAGATTGGTGCGATGGCACGCGACGCCATCGCAGAGGGACAGGCGGACCGCAAGCAGGCGGCATCGCAGAAAATTCAACCGCTGCGAGAGGCCCAGCGTCACCAGCCGGAGGCGGCGATGGCGCTGGTATGGATTGTCGACCAGCACAGCCTCGCAAGGGACGAGGCGGCAGGTCTGCTGCTGGAGATCGCGGATGCCCATGATGACGATATCGGTGTCCTCTCGGCGCTTGGACAATGCCTCGAAGCGGTGCGCGACATCGACGATCTGAACGCGCCGCCGCCGGACCACCCGATCTTCCGGACCATGGTCGAGAAGCTGGGCCGCCTGGCGAAGCTCCATGAGGGGCCGCGTGAACAGGAATGGATCCTGCGCGGGCTCGCCACGGCCGCGCGAATGATGGCGCGCCAGAACGATGCAATCGCCGAGCATTGTCTTCGCAAGCTGGTCGAAATCGATCCGCGCAAGAGCCCGCCGCACTACAATCTGGGCCTCTTCTACAAGACACGCGGCAGGTTCGCGGAAGGCGTGGCGGCCAACCAGGCCGCCGCAAGCCTGTCGCAAGAGGTGATCGACAGCCACCAGTGGAATCTCGGGATCTGCGCTACGGGCGCCGGGAACGCGGAGATCGCTATGGATGTGTGGAAGCGGATGGGCCAGAAAATCGAGCCTGGACGATTCGGGTTGCCAGAAGGCGGATATCCGGCCTGCAAGGTGAAGCTCGCCGAGCGGCCGCTTGCCGAGCGGGCCGCGGACTCAGACGATCCGGGCCAGGAGGAAACGGTGTGGATCGAACGGCTGAGTCCGTGCCACGGCATCATCCGCAGCGTGCTGTACGGCAAGCTCGGCGTCGACTATGGCGATGTCATCCTGACGGATGGCGCCCCGATTACGCATCACACCTATGGCGAGCAGCAGATCCCGGTCTTCCCGCATCTCGCGACGCTGCTGCGTCGAAACTACCGGTTCTTCGATTTCGCCGGCACGCAGGAGACCGCACGGCAATTGGCCGACATCACCGACGAGCTGGACGGGGACGCCGTGATCTATTCGCACTCGGAGGGCTTCAAGATCATGTGCGCGAATTGCTGGCGCAACCCGGATATCGATCACGCCGATCACGAGCAAATGGAGACGCACGTCGTCGTCGGCCGCATTGCCGCGCCTCCCGACATCGCGCCTGCGCGACTTTTGCACCTGATCGACACCGCCATCGAGAAGCGGGCAACCTGCCAGCTCTACGCGCCCGATCTTTGCGCGGCGGCCGGACAAGCGGCGCGCGAGCGGATCGACCGACGCCGGTTTGCGCTGTTGGCGAACAATTAGGCACGCCGCGGTCCTGGTGAATGCCGGACGACGGTGAAACAGCTTGTTCGGCGTCACCACCTGCGCATGCGGGCGATCCGGTATTCCAGAGGCGCCAGTGCTTGAGGGGAGAGGACGTGGCTGCTCCCGTCATTCCGGGGCATCGCGAAGCGATGAGCCCGGAATCCATTGGGCCGCAAACCAAACGGTGGAATGGATTCCGGGCTCGACGCTGCGCGTCGCCCCGGAATGACGATGGAGAGAACGATCGCGCCGACACGCCGAGCATCCCCCCACGTCATACAGCCATCGGCTCTTCCCGCTAACATCGCCCATGCAACGTTTTCCGCGCGGCGGCGTTTGTTGCAGGTTGATTTGTCAGCTCCAGACTTTGGGGGACCGATGTCCGACTATGTCATTGAGGAAGGACTACCCTACCCGTTGGGCGCCCATTGGAGTGGCCACGGCACCAACTTTGCGGTGTTCTCCGCCAACGCCACCAAGGTCGAGGTCTGCCTGTTCGACGGTGAGCGTGAGACGCACCGCTTCGAGCTGCCCGAATATACCGACCAGGTGTTTCACGGCTTCATCAACGGCGTGCAACCGGGCACGTACTACGGCTATCGCGTCTACGGCCCGTACCAGCCCGACGGTGGCCACCGCTTCAATCCGAACAAGCTGCTGCTCGATCCCTACGCCTGCGCCCATGCCGGCGGGCTCACCTGGAATCCGGCCGTGTTCGGCTACAAGATGGAGACCGGCGACGACTTGACCTTCGACGAGCGCGACAGCGCCCCGTTCATGCCGAAATGCGTGGTGGTCGACCCCAATTTCGACTGGGTGCAGGAGGCCCAGCGCCAGGACGTGCATTGGGACGAAACCGTGGTCTACGAGACCCACGTCAAGGGTTTTACCAGGCAGCATCCGGGCGTCCCCGAAAACCTGCGCGGCACCTATGCCGGCTTCGGCTCGGACGCCGCGATCGATCACCTGAAGGCGCTCGGCATCACCTCGGTCGAGCTGCTGCCGGTGCATTCCTTCATCAACGACAGCAACCTGCTGGACAAGCACCTCACCAACTACTGGGGCTACAACACGATCGGCTTCTTCGCGCCGGACCCGCGCTACGCCGCCGACGTCGCCAACAGCCTGCGCGAATTCAAGGAGATGGTGTCGCGGCTGCATGGCGCCGGGCTCGAGGTGATTCTCGATGTGGTCTACAACCACACCGCCGAAGGCAATGAACGCGGCCCGACGCTGTCGTTCAAGGGCATCGACAATGCGAGCTATTATCGCCTGCTGCCCGACAAGCGGCGCTACTACATCAACGACACCGGCACCGGCAACACGGTAAACCTGTCGCATCCGCGGGTGATCCAGCTGGTGATGGACAGCCTGCGCTACTGGGCCGGCCACATGCATGTCGACGGCTTCCGCTTCGACCTCGGCACCATCCTTGCGCGCGAGGTCTACGGCTTCGACGAGCAGTCCGGCTTCCTGAAGGCTGTCAACCAGGACCCGCTGCTCGCCACCGTCAAGCTGATCGCCGAGCCCTGGGACTGCGGCCCCGGCGGCTACCAGGTCGGCGGCTTCCCGCCGGGCTGGGCAGAGTGGAACGACAAATACCGCAACACCGTGCGCGACTTCTGGCGCGCGGAGGCAACACCGGCCGCGCTGGCGCCGCGGCTGCTCGGCTCGCATGACGTGTTCAACCGCGAAGGCCGCCGCACCTGGGCCAGCGTCAACTTCGTCACCGCCCATGACGGCTTCACGCTGAACGACTGGGCGAGCTACGACGCCAAGCACAATGAGGCCAACGGCGAGCACAACAACGACGGCTCGTCGGACAACCACTCCTGGAATTGCGGCGCCGAGGGCCCGACTGATAACCCCGAGATCCGGACTTTACGCGAACGCCAGAAGCGCAACATGCTGGCGACGCTGCTCGCCTCGCAGGGCACGCCGATGCTGCTCGGCGGCGACGAGTTCGGCCGCACCCAGCGCGGCAACAACAACGCTTATTGCCAGGACAACGACATCTCCTGGCTCGACTGGAATTTCTCCGACGACGCCGAAAAGCTGCTCGCCTTCACCAAACGAATGATCAAACTGCGGCGCGACTATCCGATCCTGCGCCGGAGCCGCTTCCTCTCCGGCGATCGCGATCCGCAGCTCGAGATCCGCGATGTGGTCTGGATCAACGCCTCGGGCGCCGAGATGTCGCAAGGCGACTGGACCACCGGCTGGATCAAGTGCTTCGGCGTCGTGCTCGACGGCCGCGCCCGCAAGACCGCGATCGCCCGCCAGGGCGAGGACGACACCGTGCTCGTCATCCTCAACAGCTATGAAGGCGAGGTCGACTTCAAGCTGCCGCCGACCACGGCAGGCCCGCATTGGTCGCTGCTGCTCGACACCAATGCGCCGGAGCAAGCCGCGGGTGCGCAGTTCGCGTTCGAGAGCACCTACAAGGCGGCCGGGCGTTCGTTCGTCCTGCTGACGGCCGGCGAGGTGAAGTAGGGACGGGCGCAACTGCCCACCCTCGTCATTCCGGGGCTCGCGAAGCGAGAGCCCGGAATCCATTCATCGGCAGAATCGGCGGCCCGATGGATTCCGGGCTCGTGCTGAGCCTGTCATCGGGCGCGCGTTCGCGCGACCCGTTGGCACGCCCCGGAATGACGGAAGGAGCACGTCTCCCCAAAGGGCCCCCTCCCCGCGACCCCGGCGGCCAATTGACATTCGCTCGCCGAGTGCCAGACTTCGCGGAAAATTAGGGGTGGAGACCGCTGGATGGCCAATCTTTCGGCCTCAAATCATGTCGCCCGTGTCTTGTCAGCGGCCAACCAGGTGGCCGGCGTCGATACCGAGGCGCGGATTGCGGCGTCCTGGCGGCGCTGCGTGGTCAATCACAACCTCGATCCGGCGCGGCGCGGGCCGCCGCAGACCCTGACCGAAGCCGAGGTCCGGCACATTGCCGAGCCGATGGAGGATTTGATCCAGGTCGCGATCCCGGAACTCGAGGATCTTGCCCGCGTGCTCCATGACGCCGGCTACTGCGTCAACCTCGCCGACCCCAACGCCACCATGCTGGTGAGCCGCCTGCCCGGAGGCGACTACGACCGGATGTTCCTGGAATGGAAGATCTACACCGGCTCGAACTTCGCCGAGACCTTCGAGGGCACCAACGGGCTCGGCACCGCGCTCGCCGAGCAGCGGCCGATCATCGTGCATGGCGACGAGCATTTTCGCGAGCAGTGGCACATGTTCACCTGCGCGGTGTCGCCGCTGTTCGATCATGCGGGCCGGCTCGCCGGCGCCGTCAACATCTCCTCATGCCGCAGCGATCTCGGCCGCAGCGCGCATGAACTGGCGCTCGCCGTCACCACGGAAGCGACGCGGCGGATCGAGCAGTCGTTCTTCCGCCGGCGCTACCGCGCCTCCTGGATCGCAACCCTGCCCGACGACGGGCATGGCATGCTGGCCTATGACGACGACCGCCGCGTGGTCGGCGCCTGCCGCACCGCGCGCGGCATGTTCGGCCTGACCGACGCGATGATCGACGACGGCATCGACCTGTCGCATCTGATTCAACTGGACGACCGCGCGACACGCGCCGCGGATGATCCGGTCACGCTGCGCCGGGCCGACGGCACGCCCTGGGGCCGCGGCCGCCTCGCACCGCCGGTACGCGTACGCTCGCCGCGTCCGATGCCTGCACCGCCGCGCCAACAACCGGCCGGACAGTTCAGCGGCCTGCACCGGCTGGCCGGCCGCGATCCCGTGCTGATGAAGGGTGTGAAGCGGCTGATGACGGTCGGCAATCTCGATCTGCCGATCCTGCTGCATGGCGAGACCGGCGCCGGCAAGGACGTGTTCGCGCGCGCCATCCACGCGGCCAGCAATCGCGCGGCCCGCAACTATGTCGCGCTGAACTGCGCGGCGATGCCGGAGAGCCTGATCGACGCCGAGCTGTTCGGCTACGAGGCCGGCGCGTTCACCGGCGCGCGGCGCGAGGGATCGAGGGGGCTGATCGTGCAGGCCAGCGGCGGCACGCTGTTCCTCGACGAGATCGGCGACATGCCGCTGACGCTGCAGACGCGGCTGCTGCGCGTGCTGGAGAACCGCGAGGTCTGGCCGCTCGGCGCGCTGAAGCCTGTCCCGGTCGACATCCGCCTGATCAGCGCCACGCACCGTGACCTGGCGCGGATGGCCGAGGACGGCAGCTTCCGCTCCGACCTGTATTACCGGCTGCGCGGCATGGAGATCCGCCTGCCCGCCTTGCGTGAGCGCGCGGATCGGCGCGAGGTGATCGCACAGATCGCCGACGAGGAAGCCCCACACTGCCGCATCGCGCCAGATGCATGGGCGCAACTGATGGCCTATCCCTTCCCCGGCAACATGCGCCAGCTTCGCCACGTGCTGCGGCTCGCCGGCGCGACCTCCGAGGACGGCGTCATCACCGAGGCCGATCTCGATCTGCCGTCTTTCGCCGCGCGCGACGTGACCGCCGATCATACCGCGGCCGAGCGCGCCGCGATTGTCGAGGCGTTACGCACCAATGGCGGCCGCGTGACGGAAACGGCGAAAGCGCTCAAGCTCAGCCGCGCGACACTGTACCGGAAGATCAAGGCGCTGAAGATCGCGCTGGACGGTTAAAGCGGGATGAGATTTGGTTGAATCGTCATCGCGCTTTAGCCCTTTGTCTGAGCATGATCTTTTCGGAAAACCGCTTCGCACTTTTCCGGATCATGCTTTAGATGACGGCTCGTTGCCGCGGCATGTTTCGACATGGCATGCCGGTCGCGAATGGAAGGATGGTCTGACGTGAAGGAAACTCACCACGAAGGGCTGGGCGCGGAAGGATATGGCGTGGCCACCGTCGCGGACAATGGCACTGTCCTTGACACCTGGTTCCCGGCGCCCAGGCGCGGCAATCCGGCCGGCCCATCAGGGTCAACGGTTCTCACAGCCGAGCAGGCCCGCGCTGCCCTGGATCCGAGAGCAGCGGCGTGTCTGCACGCTGACGCCCGCCGTGCCGTTTCCGTGATCCCGGTCAAGACCGTCATCGATGATCTGGCGCAACCCCCACATGATGCCCATGACGTCTATCTGCGGCTTCATCTGCTGAGTCACCGCCTGATCCGGCCGCACGGCGCCAATCTGGATGGACTGTTCGGTATCCTCGCAAATGTTGCCTGGACGTCGATGGGGCCATGCTTGCCCGAGCAGATTGAAGCGCTTCGCTGGGCCGCTCGCGCATCATCCTCCACCCTGGACGTCCGCAGCATCGACAAGCTGCCACGGATGACCGACTACGTGGCGCCGGACGGCATCCGTATCGCCGATGCCAATCGCGTGCGACTGGGTGCCTATCTCGGCCGCGGAACGACCGTGCTCCATGAGGGGTTCTGCAACTTCAACGCCGGGACTTTGGGGACCTCGATGGTGGAGGGACGCATCAGTGCGGGCGTCGTGGTTGGCGACGGCACGGATGTGGGTGGCGGCGCATCGATCATGGGCACCCTTTCAGGTGGCGGCAAGCAGGTCGTGTCGATCGGCGAGCGCTGTCTGCTCGGCGCCAATTCCGGCACCGGCATCGCGCTTGGCGACGATTGTATTGTCGAGGCCGGTTGCTACGTCACCGCCGGCACGCTCGTCCGCCAGCGATCGGGAGAGGTCGTCAAGGCGCTCGAGCTATCCGGCAAGCCTAATATCCTGTTTCGACGCCACTCGCAGACAGGGGCGATCGAAGCGATCCCTCGCAACACATCCTGGGGCAGCCTGAACCCAGCCCTTCATGCCGTCACTTGAGAGCAGTGAAAACGAAGCTGGCCCGACATAGGCGGACGCAGCCGTAGCGCCAACGGCGAACGACGACGGAGGTGACAGGCCGCGGCACGCCGTTTCAGGAAAACTCGTTCCAGCTCACGCGCCGCGCGTCGACGTCGCCGAGCGTGATCGGATCGTGGATGTTGCGGACGCTCTGGAAGCCCGAGCGCAGGTAGATCAACGGATCGACCGCGGTCGCGGCGCGGACATGCTGGACCTCGCCGATGAAGATCGAGTGGGTCTTGGTTTCCAGCTCCTGGCTCAGGACGCAGTCGAACGCCGCGACGGCATCCTCCAGCACCGGGGCGCCGGTCGCGCCGGTGGTCCAGCGCCCGAACGCAAAGCGATCGTCGCCGTTGACGCCCTTCTGGCCGGAGAAGGTCAGCGCCAGCAGCGCGTGCTCCTCGTTCAGGAAGTTGATGACGAAATGGCGCTCCTCGCGGATGCGCGCGTGCGCGCTGGCATTGCGGTTGACGCAGACCAGAACCGAGGGCGGATTGTCCGACAGCGAGCAGGCCGAGGTCACCGTCAGGCCGGTGCGCTGCCCGGTCTCCGAGCCGACCGTCACCAGCGCGACCGCGCCGGCGCAATGGCGCATCGCCTGCTTGAAACTCTGTGCGTCGACCGTCATGTCGCAACCTCAGTACTGAAATATATTTCCTCCAACATATGCCAGGCGGGGTGCGAGGCAAGCCCCGCACCCCGCCTAGCTGTCATGCGGCCTTCTCGAACTCGGCGCCGAGATGCTTCAGCCGCGGCATTACCTCGTTCTTGAGCAGGTCCAGCGAGTGCCGCCAGGCCTCCGGCTTGTGCTTGTAGTCGAAGCCGAACACACAGAGCACGCCGAAGCCGCCGACCTCCCGGTAGATCTGCTCGATCTTCTCGGTGACCGTCTTGGGCGAGCCGACGATCCAATTCCGGCGCGCGCAATATTCGACGGTGACGTCGCTGTCGGGAACGTCAGGCGCGTGCTTCAGATAGTCCTTGAAGCCGAAATGGCCGAGCAGAGGCAGGAAGTACTCGCCCATCATCCGGCCCATCATGTCGCCGGTCGAGAGCTTCCATGCCTCCTCGTCGGTATCAGCCACGAACACCTCGCGCACCAGCCGCCAATCCCTGCGGCTCGGCTTGCGGCCGGTCTTGGCAGCACCGGCTTCCACCGAATCCCAGTGGCTGCCGACATAGGCCGGGTTGAGGTTGAGGCTCATCGGGATGAAGCCGCGCTCGCCGGCGAGCTTCAGCGTGTCCGAGTTCTTCGACAGGCCGGCGACGCCGATCGGCGGATGCGGGCCCTGCAACGGCTTGATGTGGGGTTTGAGGAAGTCGAACATCGTGTCCGGCTTGTTCACTGTCCAGTACTTGCCCTTGTGCGTCCACGGTCCGGGCTCGGACCACATCTTCAGGATGATCTCGAGCGCTTCCCGGGTCATGTCGCGGTTCTGCCCGGACATGCCGTCGACATTGAACATCGCCCAGTCGCTCGGCAGGCCGGAGGCAGCGACGCCGAAATTGAGCCGTCCATTCGAGAGGTGGTCGAGCATCGCGACGCGGTTGGCGAGCTCGGCAGGATGATGATACGGCAAGAGGAAGCCGCCGGGCCCGATGCGGATGTTCTTGGTCTGCAACAGCGCCTGCGCCACCAGCAGATCGGGCGACGGGTGCGGCTCCCAGGGCGCGGTGTGATGCTCGCCGATCCAGGCCTCCTGATAGCCGAGCTCGTCGAGCCAGCGCAGGGTCTGCAGGTCCCAGTCGTGGCCCTCCTTCAATCCGCACTCCGGCGGGTGCGAGGGCATGGTGAAGTAGCCAAGCTCCATGTGCGTTTCCTTCCTTCGTTGGGTTCAGTCATGCAATGCGTCTTGCCGCGCATTGGCACGACAATCAGCAAGCGCTGTGCCAGCAAGGAAATCGCGGGGAATGGATCAGATCGGCCGGATTTCGGCCGGCTCTGGCCGAACGCCTGGCTGATGAGCGCTGCAAACGTCTCACCGTCGCGAGACGTGTCGCAGCCGTGAGACGCTGCGATAGCGATGACCTAGTTTACTCCCTCTCCCCGTTCTTACGGGGAGAGGGTCGGGGTGAGGGGCTGCGTCCTCATATGCGATGACAGATGAAATCGCGGAGGCTCCCCCTCACCCGAATTCGAGCTTTGCTCGAATTCGACCTCTCCCCGCAAGCGGGCGAGGTGAAGCGAAGCGCCCGATCAGCCAGCCGCGCGGCGCGGCATCGTGTTGGTATCGGGCTCGGAGGGCGCCGGGATCTGCATCAGGATGGTCTGGCCCATCGAGGCGATCTCGATGCCCTCCTCCTGGAAGCGGCGCTTCATGCGGCGGTTGAACTCGCGCTGCACCGACCAGCGGCCGCCATCGGTGCAACGGATCTGGCCAACGATGGTGACGACCGAGCCGTCGACCTTGTCGACGCCCCACAATTCGAGGTCGCCGCGGATCAGCGCGCGATACGTGGTCTCCTGGCGCATCCCCGCCACGATGTCCTTCAGCACCTCGCCGGCGCGGTCGGTGTCCTCCTTGTAGGACACGTTGACGCTGACCGCGGCATTGCCGGCGCCGCGGCTGGCATTGGTGATCGTGGTCACCGCGCTGAACGGCACGACATGCACGGAGCCGTCGCCGGCACGCAGCCGCATGGTGCGGATCGAGACGTTCTCAACCACGCCCGAGAGGCCCGACACCGTGACGGTGTCGCCGACCTGCACGGTGTTCTCGATCAGGAGGAACAGCCCGGTGATCAGGTCCTGCACCAGCTTCTGCGAGCCGAAGCCGATCGCGATGCCGACGATGCCGGCGCCGGCGAGCAGCGGCGCGACATTGACGCCGATCTCGCTGAGCGCGGTGAGCCCGACCACCGCAACGATCATGCAGAACAGCGCGGTGCGCAGCATCGGCTGGAAGGTGCGCAGGCGCGCCGCGCGGGCGTAATGCCCCTCGCGCGACAGCGTGTCGACCTGGCGATCCATCAGCGCATTGGCGCCTTCCCAGATCACGGCCGCGGCAAGCGCGGCGATGCCGATCGTCATCACCGCCGAGATCAGCCGGGAGCCGATCTGGCCGCCATAGAACCAGACGATGGCATCGACGCCCCAGACCTCGAGCAGCGCGACGAAACCGATCACGGCAATCACCGCCGTGACCACCTTGCGCAGCAGCGGCAGATAGCGGTTGGCGCGGGTCTCCAGCCCCGGGAAGCGCTGCATCAGGTCCGGGCTGATGCGGAAGCCGCGATCGATCAGGCTCAGCACCACCATGGTGACGAGGCGGGTGACCAGCAGCACCGCGACGGTGCCGACGAAATATTGCAGCAGCAGCGAATAGCCGTTGCGGATGTTGAGCGCCCACACCGCCCATAGCGCGAGGTCGAGCGCGATCGCCAGCACATGCCAGAGCGAGGCGAGACGGTTGCGCGTCCGCGCCGCAAGCCCGGTGCGATCGGCCGGGGCGCGGATGACATCGGCGACCTGCCGGCGACACTGCAGAATGATGACGACAACGAACAGATGCACGATCAGCATCACGAGCCGCAGCAGCGCGGCATAGCCGGCGCGATGCAGCCCGAGCAGCAACGCGACATTGGCAAAGCAGATGCCCGATACGCCGACCGCTACAATGCGTCGCGCCCAGATCTCGATATAGGCCGCGGTTTCGGCCCGGACGCGGAACAGGCCGAACGGACCGGCCAGCGCCCGCACCGCACAGATCAGCGCCCGCGAGAGCGCATAGGCATTGACGACCGCAAGGATCACGAGCCGGGTGGTCGACTGGTCGCCGATCTCGGTGCCGAGCAGCGCGGTGGCGACGCTGACAAAGACCACGACCGGCAACAGCTCGAGCACGAGGCGCCCGAGCACGAAGGGCAGCCGGATCACCGACTGCCAGGCCCGCGCCAGGCTGAGCCGGCGGCGATGCAGCTCGGGCTCCGGCGTGACGTCGGCGACCGACGACGGCGGATCGGCGCTGGCGAGCGCCTGCGCCGGCACCCGCGCCGTCTGCGGCAATCGCTGCTCCAGGAACGCCACCGGCCGCTTGATGAGGCGGAACACCACCCACTCGACAAGCAGCGCGCAGCCGAACACCAGCGCCAGCTTCCAGGCGATATCGATCAGCAGGCCATAGGCAGCCGGATCATTCGCGGTGCGCAGGAACCAGTAGTAGAACGACGGAAAGTTGGTCAGCGTGCGCGCGACATCGGCAACCTCGCGCGACATCTCGCCGACCTGTTCGGACACCATCAGCAGGAGCTGCGCGCCGAGACTGTCCGCGGTGAGCGGGATCGGCGAATGCTGCTCGGGCACAGGCTCCGCAGCCACCGGCTGGGCAGCAGCCTGCGGCGAGGCCTTGGCGATGGCGCGCAGCGTGTTGATGATCTCGCCGCGCTTCTTGTCGTCCTGCAACGTCTCGAGCGCGCGCTTGGCTTGCTCAGGCGTCAGCGTGTCGCTGGTAACGGGCTGCGGCGAAGCCGGCTTGGCGCCCGGCTGCGCCAGTGCGGGAGAGATGAGCAGAGTGAAGACGAGAAGAATCGCAAAACGGAGTCTGTGCGACACGAAGGCCTCATAAAAACAATCGCGCGACGGAAGATTCCTGCAAGAGAATCTGCCCCGCGCTCGCGTCATGTCGGATTATTCCTTTTCGCCCCGATGATGTGTCGGAAGTTTGCCGCTGTGGCGGCCATGTCTTGGCATTTGCCGCAACACAATCGTCACAAGTGTTGAGCGGCGTTTACGCATGCAACGCGCATCCCGCTGGGCCGGCCGAGCCGGGTCACCACACGTCAGGGATGAGACGCCGGAATCTTTCGCTTGACGCAGGCCGGCGGCCATGATGTTCTTATTTTGTTCTTTTGGTTCCGATTGCGTTTCGAGGTGATCATGCACGACGTGTTCAGCGACGACGGTCCGGTCCGGCTCTTCATTCATGATGACGACGAAACGCCGCTGGAGTTCGTGCAGGACCTGTTGCGTACGGTGTTCGGGAAATCCGAGCAGGAAGCCATTGCCTGCGCCGCCTTGATCGAGGCCAACGGCGCTATTCCCTGCGGCCCCTATCCGGGACCGGTCGCACGGGCCATCTTCAACTCGGCGAAATGGCTGATCCGCTCCAACGGCCAGCCGTTGATGATTAGCACCGAATCCGCCGACGCCAGCCGCCCCTGCGATCTCTGCGAAGCCCCGCGGGCCGTGACGGAGATTCTGATCCCCGGTACGACGACTGCATCGCTGTGCAGCGACTGCCTGCTCGCGGCACGCCGCAGTTCGGAAGACTTGCCGGGCGAGACGTTTCGATCCGCTTACGTTGCGCTCGACTGGCATTTCGCCGGCGTGCCGCGCAACCTGATCGTGACACGGGCGCGACAGTTTCCGGGCCACATGCGCGCCGATGTTCAGGTCGCGATCGACAAGCTGTTCACCGATCCGATCCATTTCTTCGGCATCCATGAGGAATATCGCTACGAGACGCTCGACTTCGCGGCGCTGATGAAGGCTGGCCGCAATGCACCGGCGATCGCGCCGCCGCAATATCGCGATGTCGATATCGGCGAGGCCGAGCCGGTGAAGTGCCTCGTCAATGGACTATGGCTGTGCCGAACCGGCGAGCTGCGCTACGCCGTGCTGCTGACATTCTATCGCGAATACAATCACGAGCCGTCGCTGCGCATTGAGATTGCGTTACCTGCCGGCGCGGCCGGCAATGCTTTCGTGCAACGCACTTTCGCCGAGCTGGAAACGGCCGTGCATGCGGCGCGCTCCTATCGCGGCAAGATCCTGTCGCTGGAGGATGGCGCCAATTATCGCGGACGTTCGCGTGGTCTGACCGTGCATCGCCTGCCGACGGTCGCCCGCGACGACGTGATCCTCCCGGACCGGACGCTGCGGCTGCTCGACCGCAACGTGCTCGGGTTCGTCGACAGCCGCGATCTGCTGCGCAAGCTCGGCCAGTCGACCCGCAAGGGCATCCTGCTCTACGGCCCGCCCGGCACCGGCAAGACCCACACCATTCGCTATCTCGCCACCAGCCTGCCCGGCCACACCACGCTGATCATCACCGCCGAGCAGGTTGGCCTGCTCGGCGCCTATATGAGCCTCGCGCGACTGCTGCAGCCGACCATGGTGGTGATCGAGGATGTCGACCTGATCGCGCGCGACCGCGAGGACATGGGCGGACCGTGCGAGGAATCCCTGCTGAACAAGCTGCTCAACGAAATGGACGGCCTGAAGGAGGATTGCGACATCCTGTTCGTGCTGACCACCAACCGGCCGGAAGAGCTGGAAGGCGCGCTGGCCGGTCGGCCCGGCCGCATCGACCAGGCGATCGAAGTGCCGCTGCCCGACGAGGCAGGCCGCGGCAAGCTGATCCGGCTCTACGGCCGCGGCCTGCCGCTCGTACCGTCCGTCATCGATGCAGCGGTGCAGCGCACCGAAGGCGTCAGCGCCGCCTTCATCAAGGAATTGATGCGCCGTATCGCCCAGGCCAGCATCGCCCGCGACGGTGGCCAGGATGTCACCGCTGACGACATCGACGGCGCACTGAACGAGATGTTGTTCGACGGCGGCCGGCTCAATCTGAAGCTGCTCGGCGGCGCGCAGGGAATGAGCGCGGGGTGATCGCCGGTCAACGCGCCAAACGAGGCGGCAGCAGCAACTCGCGCTCGCCGGCGGCAACGCGCGCGAGTTCATCCGACATCCGCGCCAGCACGCGGTCCCAGGCCTGCGGTCTGTCCTGGCGGAACAGCCGCATGGTCGGATACCAGGGCGTGTCGGCGCGATCGCGCAGCCAGCGCCAGTCGAGCGCATAGGGACACAGCATCCAGACCGGGCGCCCGAGCGCGCCGGCGAGATGCGCCACCGAGGTGTCGACGGCGATGACGAGATCGAGCGCGCAGACCGCCGCCGCGGTGTCGGCGAAATCGCCGAGCGTCGGCGCGAGGTCGACGATATCGGCGCCGAGTCGCCGCAGCACCGGCGCATCGTCCGGTCGCGGCTCTTTCTGCAGGCTGTAGAGCTGGACACCAGGCGTGACCAGCCGCGGCAGCACGGCGTCCGCCGGCAGCGAGCGCTGGCGGTCGCCCTTGTGCCTGGGATTGCCGGCCCAGACCACGCCGACCTTCAGCGCGGACACGCCGCTGAGCGCGTCGCGCCAGCGGGCAAGCTTGCCGGCATCCGCCTGCAGATAGGATGTCGCCGCCGGAATGGTCTCGACGGTGGTGCGGAAGATCCGCGGCAGGCTGAGCAGCGGCAATTGCAGATCGAACGGCGGCAATGGCTCGCCGCGGGCAAACACCACGACACCGGGCAGCATCGGCCGCAGCAGCGCGACCAGCGCCGGCTGCACCTGGAGCATGATCCGGCCGCCTTTGCCCATCAGCATCGGAACGTAGCGGACGAAATTGATGACGTCGCCGAGCCCGTATTCGGCGAACAGCAGCAGCGTTCGTCCCGCCAGCGGCTCGCCCTGCCATTCCGGCTCGTCGAACACGGGATCGCCATCGCTCAGCATCCTGGTCTTGCGGCGCCACTGATACTCTTCAAAGCCCTCCTCGAACTCGCCGTTCATCAGCAGGAAATGCGCGTGGTTGTAGTGCGCCAACGGCTGTTCGGGATCGAGCGTGATGGCCCGGCGCGAAGACACGATCGCCGCATCGATGTCGCCGGCATTGCGCAGCGCGACCGCCAGATTGGCGTGCCCCTTGGCATAGAGCGGTTCGATCTCGATGGCGCGCCGATGCGCCGCGACCGCAGCCTCGACCAGATTCTGCGCCTCGAAGATGATTCCGAGATTGGTGTGCGCGGCAGCGTAATCCGGCTTGAGCGCCAGCGCGAGCTCGGCGCAGGCGATCGCCTCGTCGACTTGCCCAAGCTCGAACAGGCAGGCCCCGAGATTGTTGAGGATGACGTGATCGGAGGGATCGCGGGCCGAGAGCTGCCGGTAGAGACGGACCGCCTCCTCGCGCTCGCCGCGTTCGTGCAGCACCATGGCAAGCAGGCGCTGCGGCGCGAGGTTGCCCGGATCGAGCGCCGTTGCGCGCCGGTAGTGCAGGATCGCGTCCTCGAGCCGGCCCAGGCGGTAGAGCGCCGCGCCAAGGCCGCCATGCAGCCCGGGATTGTCGGGATCCAAGCCAAGCCCGCGGCGATAGGCGGTGACGGCAGCGTCGTGCTTTTTCTGATCGGTGAGCGCATTGCCGAGATTGAGCCAGACGCCGCGATAGGCCGGATCGCGCGCGATCACCTCACGATAGGCTTGCTCCGCCTCGACCGGCCGCTGCTGCCCGGCCAGGGCAACGGCAAGGTTGAACCGCGCCCGCGTCAGGCCGCCGTCGAGCGCGATGGCGCGGCGGAACGCCGCCTCGGCCTCGTCGAAGCGCGACAGGTCGCACAACGCCACGCCGAGCTTGATGTGCAGGCCGGCATCCTTCGGCCGCAGCATCACGCCGCGCTGAAACGCCGCCACTGCGCCTTCGTGCTCGCCCTTCACGGCGAGCGCATCGCCGAGCGTGCCGAACGCCGGTCCATGCTGCGGATCGAGGCTGAACACCCGGTTCAGCAGCACTGCGCCTTCCGCGGCGCGATCGGTCACGAAGGCGATGACGGCGGACAGATGCAGCGCCGGAATATGGTCGGGATCGGCGGAGAGGATGTCGCCGCACAGCGTGCCGGCCTCCATCGCGCGCCCCGCGCCGTAATGCGCCACCGCATCCAGCAACATCCGATCAATCGCCACCTTGCCCATACCGCCCCCGCCTTCAAGACCCCGATGCGGATTAAACGCGCGACGTTGCCAAATCCGGCACGCGAATATCGGATCGCGGCCCGCCAACGCCCTCTTGACGCTCGCCCCATCATGTAACATATGAAGTTACATGATCCGCGATAGCCGCCTGTCCAGCGTCCTGCACGGCGTGCTCCACATGATCGGGGCGGGCGAGCCGGTCACGTCGGAGCAACTTGCACAGGCGATGGCCACCAACCCGGTGGTGGTGCGCCGCGTGATGGCGGGCCTGCGCGAGCAGGGCCTGGTCCATTCGGAGAAAGGCCATGGCGGCGGCTGGACACTGGCGCGCGCGCCCGCCGACATCACGCTGGCGGACATCTATCGCGCGGTCGGCGCGCCGACGATCGTTGCGATGGGCCACCGGTCGGAAAATCCCGGCTGCCTGGTCGAACAGGCGGTCAACGACGCGCTCTCCGGCACGTTTCGCGAGGTCGAGGCGCTGTTCCTGAAACGGCTCAATGCGGTGACGCTCGAAGCGCTCGCGAAGGATTTCAAGCGCCGGCTCGCCAAACACAAACAAGGCCTCGAGGACCAGATCCATGCAACAAAATGAGTCGGCGAAACCTCTTCCGTTCAACGATCCCGCGCACTGGGACAAGATGGTCGCCACCTATGAGGCGCAGTCGCAGCCGTTCACGACGTTGTTCGCCGATGCTGCGATCGCAACACTTCCGATCGGTCCGTCATCCAGGGTACTCGATGTCGCCACTGGCACCGGTGCCGCGGCGCTCGCCGCCGCACGGACCGGCGCCGACGTCACCGCGATCGACTTCTCCGCCGGCATGGTGGCGCGGGTCGGCGCGCACGGCCTTCCCAATATCGAGGCACGGCAGATGGACGGCCAGGCGCTCGATCTGCCCGATGCCGCCTTCGACGCCACAGTCTCGGTGTTCGGCGTGATGCTGTTTCCGGACTGGCGCGCCGGACTGCGCGAGCTGGCGCGGGTGACGCGCCCCGGCGGGTCGGCAGCGATTGCGGTCTGGAAGAGCGCAGACGGCGCCGCCCTGCATCTCTTGCTCGCGCAGGTCATCCGGCGGCTCTATCCGGACAACGTCACGCCGATGCCCTGCACCGGCCTCGCGGAACTCGCCGATCCCGGCCGCCTCTCGGCTGCGGTCGTCGCCGCCGGCTTCTCCGATCCTGTCGTCATTGAAGTCACCCATGACTTCAAGCTCAATGTCGCCAACCCTGCCGACATCGACAAACTGTTCGCGTTCATGCCGCATTGGAGCGGGCTCGATGCGGACCAGAGCACGGCAGTTGCGCGCGCCTTCCGGAGCGAGATCGAGCAACGGCGGGTCGGCGACGTCTTCTCGATTCCTTCCACTGCGCTGATCGCGACAGCCCTGCGCCGATAGCTCGCGCTGCCCGGTCCAACATGCGAGCCGGTACGTTATCGATGACCAGCTTGCGTGTGTTGAATGATAGCGATTCATCGCGCAACCGCGCGACCGTCTTCTCAAATCGTGCAATGACCGCGCGTCTGCCGGCGCCAGGCTGAGCTATCCGCTGACATTGACCGACAGTGTGGTGCTCGCGCCGTATCCGGCGGGCTGAATCCCAAACTCGCGGGCGGCACCGTGCTGGGCCTTGGGGCGGAGTATGGCGGGCTCGGCGGCACCACACGGATCTGGACGTTCTCGGCCAGGGCGCGCGTGCCGTTCAACTGATCGGAAACGAGGCCGCCGGCCCCGCAGCCTCGGCGCTGCGGGTCCACGGCAGCGCCGTTCTCGCTTCACCTGCGCCGGCGCTTGTCGTCGTCACGCTTGTCCTCGTCACCCGGCGGCTGCAGGCCGGGGCTGTTGGCCCAGCGGTCGAGTTCCTCGATCACCCGCCGGTAACTCGGCCGAAGCACGGGCGGACCGCCGGGCTCCTGCGAGAGTTTTCGGGGCAGCTTGACCTGTTCTGGCATGACGAGGCTCCAGAGCTGGGGGCTGTGCGCGGCCCGACGATTGGATCGCCGGCCACGACGGAGGGCTGAAGATTACTTGCGGCCTTGCGACTGCGCAGGCGCCACGACCGGCTGCGGGGAAGCGGCTTGCTCCCACGGCGCAGGCAGGATCACCCGCGCCGGCGGCAGGGTCTGCGACGTGCGCTGCATATTCGCAGTTGCCGGCTGCGGTGCGTCGCCGGGATTATCCGCGCGGGCGATCGCAATCGTGATGCCCAGCGCCAATGCTGCGAGCCCAAGTCCCGCGCCGATCGAAGCGGCGGTGATGCCGGGCCGCGGCCGGTTCAAGATGGCAAGATGAGATGAGGTCATCGCAACTGCTCCTCACGCAATACGCATCGCTCGGCGCCGTACAGGACGCGAAGGCCCTGCACGGCTCAAGGCAGGCCGGTCGTCAGGTCTTGATGTCGGCCGGCAGCTTGCCGCCATTGGCGGCGAGCTTGGCCATCACCTGCTGATGCAGCCAGACATTCATGGTGGCGGTGTTGTTGGTATCGCCGGTGTAGTGCAGCTCCTTCGCGAGCTCCTTGCGCGCCGCAAGGCTCGAGTCGAGGCCGAGCGCCTTCATCAGGTCGACGATCGAGGTGCGCCAGTCGAGCTTCTCGCCGGTGGCCGCCGCCGCCTTGTCGACGATCGCAGCGACATCGACCGTTTGCGCCGCCGGCGTCCCTGGCGCCGCCGAGGTGGAAGCTGGCGATGTTGATGCCGATGCCGTGCCGGGCGCGGCCGTCGTTGTGATCTCAGCCGTCTTGGCTTGTGCGCCATGGCCGAAGATTGCACCCATGATGCTTCCGAAAATGCTCATGTTCTCTCACTCCATGCGCCCGGGACGGCGTGGTCCCGTGGCTGGTTCCAGTGACGAGCAAACGATAAGCAGGCCATTGGCCGAGCGGAAGATGACCATCGTCACTATCGGAGTGTGGGACGGCGTGGTGCAATTTGGGGCGAGAATCGTGCGGTCGTGCACCGCACGTCGCGAGCGTTTCATCGTACGCCCCACGTGCGATGAAGTCAGCCGTCCCGGCCCGATTCGCCAGCCCCGAGAAGTCGGGACGGCTGACACCAACGCGCGTTGAGCTAGAGCTGGCGGCGGCGGATGGTCTGGGCGAGCTCGACAAAGCTTTCCGCGATGCCGACGCCTGTCTTGGCGCTGACCGACTTGACGCTCGACTTGGCGAGTGACTTGGCGAGCCCGGCAATCGCGCCGGCGCTGCCCGCGGCTTCCGGCAGGTCGATCTTGTTCAGCAACGCGCGGTAGGGCCGGCCCGGAAAGCGCTCCTCGAAACCGCGGACCAACTCGACCATCCGGGTCACGGTCTGCGGCCGCGTGACGTCGGAGACGATGATGGCGGCAGACGCGCCGGTGACGTAGACGGTGTCGAATATCTGCGTGCCGAAATCGCCGTCGGTATCCCACAGCACGAGGCGCATCGGATCGCCGCCGTCGGCCGGCGCCACGTCGTGGCTCAGGATCTCGACGCCCAGCGTCGATTTGTACTGGCCCTCGAACCGGTTGTAGATCAGCCGGTAGAGGATCGACGTCTTGCCGACCCCCATATCGCCGAGCAGCATGACTTTCGCGGTGAGCATCAGCGGGCCACTTCGCCTCGATAGACCGTCTCGAACGCGACGCGGCGGTTGCCGCCGACGGTGGCGTCGAGCCGGTCGGTGATCGGCATCGCCGCAGCGCGCGACACCAGGATCAGTCGCGACGGATCGACACCGAGCGCGGTCAACCTGCGCTGGACCTGCTCCGCCCGCTTGCGCCCCAGCGTCTTGTTGGTGCCTTCGGTGCCGCTCTGATCGGCGTAGCCGACGACCCGTATCTTGAGATCGCTGTTCGCCAGCAGTCCGGCGAGCTCGCGCAGCTGCTGCTCGGCCTGGTCGTTGTAGAGGACTTCATCCGAATTGTTGGCGAAGAAGATCGCGGTCGAAGAGATGAAGCGGTCGAGCCGCGCCGTCGGGCCGTCGGCGACGGATTGCAGCTTCGTAAATTGCTCACCCAGTTTCGCGTACTGCTCGCCGAGCTTGTCATACTGCGCGGTCAGCCCGGCGATCTTCTGGTCGCCCGACTTCGCCTGCGCGCTCATCGCCTCGCGCATCTGGTCGAGGCTCGCCTGCAGGCGCTTCAGGCTTTCTGCGATGCTGGCCTGCGATGCGGCAAGCTGATCCGGCGCGGACACGAGCCCGATCCGGTTGACGATCCTGTACGGCGCCGCGGCCGCAGCGAGCGCGTCGATCAATGGCGCGGTCTCGAGCTGGCTCGGCTCGATTCCCGTAACGGCCACGCTTGCCTTGCCGTGATCGAAGTCGAGCCGTAGCGGGAACGTGGCCAGCAACGGCTGCTTCGCTGCGAGCTGGTCGAGCGCCGCATGGGTCCGCCGCTCGAAAAGACTGCGCGACACCGAGGTCGCGGCAAGCCAGAGCAGCAGCGCCAGCACAGCGGCGAGCACGCCAAACAGGATCACTTTGCCGCGCCGGCCTGCGATCCGCGGCGGCGTATCATCGGTCTCGATCGCGGCTGCGAGCGAGGCAAGCATCGGGCCATCGCAATCCGCGCCCCGGTCGATGCGCTCGATCGCGTCGAAGAATAGCGAATTGATCCGGGCATTGTCCGCCGGGCGCAGCGGGCCCAGGCACTCCGCGGCCAGGATGAAGCGGGGTGAGGCGCGCAGCGCGATCTGCCGGCCGCCGAAATCGAGCGTTTGCAGATTGCCCTCGCCGGCGAGCGCCTGCACCGAGAACTCCAGGATCGCGGCCACCATCGCGCTGAGCAGATCGGCGCGCTCGTCGGGGGTCGCGTCGCGCTTCCAGTCGGCGATCAGGCGGCCGTTGCCGCGCTCGATGATCAGCAGCCGGTTGACCCGCGGCGGGCTGTCGGCCAGCACGAACTCGCTGATCGGGCGCCCCGTTGCCAGCGACTTGATCCGCCCCACCCACAGTTGCGCCGAGGTCAGCGCGTTGATGCGCTGCTCGAGCGAGGCAACCACCTCCCTGAACGCATTCGCAACCGCGGCGCTGACCAGCCGGCCGACGATCGGATAGAGCGCTTCGATCATCTGCTCGCGCGAATTCTTGATCTCACTGCGGATCGCGGAGACCACCACCGGCGCGATCGCGCTGGCGAGCTCGCGCGGCCGGTTGACCTCGGCGCGCTCCAGCGCCTCGACCAGAATGCCGGCGGTGGCCGTCTCCAGGCGATCGGAATTGCCGACATAGCGCTGCAGCGAGTCGAGGTCGGCCTCCAGCGACGACAGGCGCGTCGCCTCGGGCTGAAACAGCAATGTCTTGAGCTGCTCGATCTCGCGATTCTGGCCGGCAGCAGCTGCCATGCTTATTTGCCCGTGCGGCCGGATCCCAATCCGCTGATGACGGTGCCGAGCTGGGTGATGGCCGCGCCGACATCCTTCAGCGAGTCGAGCCGCTTCTGCTCGGTATCCCGCTCGAGGTCGGAGAGCCGCGCAGAAAGCGCGGTGAGCTCGTTGGTGAAATCCGCCTGCATCTGCTTCAGCGATGCCCGCATCTCCTCGCGCAGACCCGAAAGGTTGGTCTCGAGCGAACGTTGCGCGCCGCCAAACAGCAGGTCGCGGACCTGATCGATCGCCGCCATGCCATGCGCTGCGGCATCCGCGCCGTTGCCGGCCGCCGCGTTTGCCAGTCCATCCGAATCCTTGGTCTGGCGCTCGATACCCTTCATGGTCGTTCCCTGCTCACTCAAAGCTGCGCAATCCGGACCTGCCGTGTCGAAAAGCAAATCCGGAACAATCCTATAGCCAATTTTGTGGGCGCGGCCCAGAGAAAGGCGAGCAATTTCAGCCAGATCAGCGGCCTGGTTGTACGGACAAGGCCAATTATTTCTAGTAAGTTATTGCCTTTATTGCGAGTTCCGTGCGGTTCTTGACCTGGCATTTCTCCAGGATGGTGCTGACATAGTTCTTCACCGTACCCTCGGCCAAATGCAGCCGCTCGCCGATCTCGGTATTGCTCTTGCCCTCGACGATCAGCGTGAGAATTTCATTCTCCCGCGCGGTCAGCCCGTCGCGAACCGGCAGCTTCGCCGAGACGCGCGGGCCGCGGAGCCGCTTGAACTCGTCGAGAATGCGCGCTGCGACACCGGGCGAAAGCCCGGACTGGCCGTTGATGACCGCGCGGATCGTCGATGCGATCTCCTCCATCCTGGCATCCTTGAGCAGATAGGCCTTGGCGCCCGCGCTGACCGCTTCGAAGATCAGGTCGTTGGTCTCGAACGTCGTCAGCACGACGATGTGGGTCTGCGGCAGCTCGCGGAGAATCCGCTGGGTCGCTGCGATGCCATCGACGCGCGGCATCTGCAGGTCCATCAGGATGACGTCCGGCCGGTAGCGCCGCGCGAATTCGATGGCCTGCTCGCCGTCGGCAGCACCGGGAAGGATCTCGAAATCATCGTTCTGCTGGGCAAGCAGTGTTGCGATACCTTCCCTGATCAGGGTCTGATCCTCGGCGATCAGCACCCGTACCTTCTCAATCCTGCTCACGGGCTTGCGTCATCCTCTCGAAGGTCCTGAATGCAACGGCATCAATCGGCCAGCACACCGACCGATCCGGCCGGCGGCACCGCCACGGGGAGCGATATCCGGACCAGCGTTCCCTGTCCGGGTGCGCTCTCGACCGCGCAGCTTCCGCCGACAAGTTCAGCAAATTCGGCCATTCCGATCAATCCGAAATGTCCGGGATGAGGGACCGCGGGATCGAAGCCGTGGCCGTCGTCGCGGATCTCGACCACGAGCTTGCGGCCGACCGCCGCCGGTGCATCGAAGGCGTGAAAGGAGACCCGGCGTGCCTGCGCATGGGCCTGGACGTTGCGCAGCGCCTCGCTGAGGATGCGTTGAACCGTCAATCCGCAATCGCGCAACCCGGCACGCGCCTCTTCGTCGATCTGGATCGACACCCGGACGCCGCTGCGTGCGGCAAAGTCGCTGAGCAGTCCCTCGACATCGGGATCGAGCTTCAGGTCGTCGGGGGTGCGCAGGCGATCGATGGCCTCACGGGCGCGCGAAAGGCCGCTCGCTGCGGCATCTTCGGCGGTTGCCAGGCTGTCCGCCACGCGCGCCGGATCGGCCGAGAGATAATGCCTGATCAGCCGGATCTGGGTCAGAAGCGCCACGATCGAATGCACCAGCGTGTCGTGCAGATCACGCGCCAGCCGCAGCCGCGTTCGCGCCAGCGAGGCAAAGCGCACCTCCGCGCTCGCCGCCTCGAGCTGCTGCTCCATCAGGCGCCGCGCCCGGCGCTCGCTGCCGAGCAGCGTTTCGACCTGACGCCCGGCAAAGTCGGGCATGGCGATGACGAAGTAGTGCGACCGCGCGCCATTCCACCGCACCACCGCCGTCATCGGCTGCGCGATGCCCGGCGATGCGCCGCGCACGCCGGCCAGCGCAATGATGTCCCGCCGGCCGCCGGCAAGCGCCGCCAACTCGGCTTCCATGCCGACCAGCAGCATGCACTCGCAGCAATCGACGCCGATCGCGGGAAGCCATTCGACCAGCCGCCCGATTTTCCGCTGCATGCTCCGGTCGGCCCCGATGACGGCGAGACCGATGACATCGGCTTCTGCGGCCGCAAGCAAATCCGCGCTCAAATCGATCATGCGTTGCCCATCAACTCAGCGAGCAGCCCACTCTGGCGTAAGCCGGCTGCGGTCGTAAACGAATATGACTTTCGTCACAACCGATCTTGACTTTCGTCAGATGCCGCCGCCGCACGAAATGCGGTTCTCTCTCGGACATGAGCAAAGGCGCAATCCACGATGTGCCACATGCCGTCGCCGATGGCGACGCCAGCCGGGCCGCGCCCTGGGAGGGTCGCGCCAGTCGACCGGAGCTTGGACTGACAATGAGGGCCGCGCCACGGAAATCGTCGCGCATCGAACTGCACATGTTGGCGGAAGCAGAGAAGCCAGCGCGGCGCCGGCGCCTGAGCGCGACCCAGAAGGTCGCGTTGCGGGAAGCCCTCGCAGGCCGCTTGCAGCTCTATCCGCGCGGATATGCTGCGAGCAAGACCGGACCGTTCCACTCACGGCGCGCCATTCTCGGCCTGGTGCGCGCCGGCCTGATGAGCCTCAGCGCCACGGCGCGCTATGCGGCCGTGACCAAACGCGCCCGGGAAATCTACGCGGCTGCGGCCGACAACGCAGCGAGCGAATAGGCCGGCGCAGGTCGCGGCTGACCTCCGGCGCGCCGTTCGCGATCCCGCTACAGCGCGATGAGATTGGGTTGAATCGTCATCGCGCTTTAGCTCCTTGTTTGAGCATGATCTTGTCGGAAAGCCGCTTCGCACTTTTCCGGATCACGCTTTAGAACGGGAACGAGAACTCCCGGACCGGGGACTTGCTGTCAAAGCCCACCCCCTTCGCCGGCCCCTTGCGATAGTGGCCGTTGTAATCACCGACGCGACGCCCGTCGGTCGAGAGACAGGCGAGGTCGTCGCGGCCGGCAGCCATTGGCCGGCGCCCCTGATAGCGCGTTCGCCAACAGTTGCAGTCCTGATCGCAGACCACCCTGATCCGCTCAACCGCCGGCTGCCAGGTGCGATCCGCAGCCGGACCGGCGGGACTGATCAGGACAAGCGCGACCTGTGCGAAACCGACGATCAGGTTAACCATGACGGTATCCACCCCTTGAGAGCGCCTCGGATCGGCATGCCCACGAAAGTCGTGCCGTCTTTCATAGCAGCTTGCCCTTGAATGAACCGGCCGTCATGAGGCCGTCGCACTGCACAAACTTGTGCAGATGCTTATTTTGTTGCCGGATTCGTGCTATAGTTCGACTCGAACAGAGTGATGGCTGGCACGCCTATGCGGTTTCTCGGTCTCGTTCTAAGGACGCTTTTTCTGCTCGTCGTGGTGGTAACAACGGCCCGGGTGGCCATGCCCCAGAATGAGAGCTTTGCGACTTTGTACGACACCCCTTCTGACCTGTTCCGCATCCTGCTCGGTGCCGCCGTCTGCTTCTTCGTTTGCATCCAGATCTTCCGATATTCGCGGGATCCTGTTGACATGCGCAGATGGGTTCCGATCGGTCTTGCGGTCCTGCCGCTGGCGCTGATTTGCGCACGCGTCATCTGGTAGCGCGCAGCGTCCCGCCTCGGCGCCCATACCGCCCGCCACGCGCTGCCCTTGCGGATCATTCTCCAGATCGGACAGGCTGAGCTGGCGTGCGCGGCCGACCGGCTTGACGAATTCCGGATTGGTGCCGGAAAGATTGATCTCGTTGCCGAGTTCGAAGGCGGCCAGAACGATGCCCTTGGCTTCCAGGCGATCGAGGACCGGCTGCAATGTCGCGTGGAATTGCTCGGGGTCGGCAGCGGACAGCGGCGTGCTTCCGAACGGATCGTAGCCGCCGAAATGGTAGATCAGCCACTCGATCCTGATGCCGCGCTGCCAGGCTCGCTCGGCGTAGTCGATGCCCTTGTCGTCCAGCGTGATGGAGGCGCGGATGACCGACACGCCGGCTGCATGGATCGCATCCAGCATAGCATTCTGATCCGCGACGCTGAGCACATAGGGATTGATGACGTTGACGCCGACGGCGGCCTCGCCGGCCCGCGCCGCGGAGATCGCGCCCAGAAGAGCCGCGAGCGTAAGCAGAACGCGCGTTGAACCAAGCGCGAGAAGCAAGCAGAAAGCCCTCGCCATGACTGCTCCGTCAGCTGTTCGGCAGGGGCGCGCCCCAAACTGCCGTCACGTTGCCACCGAGCCTTGGATTGTTGAATGGCCGTCTCGCGCGGATGATCGCCGGCAAGTCCGGGCTGTGAAACCGGGCGTAGTACGGCTCCATCCAGGCGAGATCGCCCTGGAAGGTCCAGGGGAAGAGTTGCTGCTGAACCTGGGTGCGAGCGCCGAAACTGCGCTCATCCTTGACGGCGCGCACGATCAGGCCAGCGAGCCGATGGATCGCTCCATTGTTCTCGGCATAGAGGTCGATGTTCCGCCGGCTCGCGAGTTCGGCGCAGAACACCAGCGGCGTGAGCGCAAAATTGTGGTAGTGCAGCGCGCGCTCGCCGCGCTTCAACTCGCGTTCCAGTTCGCCATGCGGGCCGATATCCCTGATGCCCTGACGCGCCCGGGAGATGCCGGCATCGACCAGGTCACCGCGATCCGTCAGGGTGCCGATCGACATCAGATCGAGGCCGGCCCAATAGACCAGATTGTTGCCGAGGTGATTGATGCGATCCGCATCGCGGGTTTCCTCGGCAATCCGGATCAGCCACGGCTTGATCTGCTGGAAGCGATGATCGGCCTTGGTGGGTGCCGCCGGGAAGCGCAGCAGCGCGAGCGCGAAATCGGTCCCGGCCCAGGAGCGCTCGAAATCGCTCTGATAATTGGCGCCTGATGTCAGCAGGGCGCTTCCCCTCGCCCAGCCTGCAAGCAAGTCCATGACGCAATCCAGATCGTGTTCATCGGCGGCCTTGTTGACCTCTGCAATGAACGCGTGCAGCGGCTTGATCGCTTCCGCGTATCCGCCTGCATTCTGGTAGAAGCCCGGTGGATCGACCGACGTCAGTGCCGGTGGCGCCTCGCACGTCCTGGCCGCGGCCGGTTGCGCAAGGCAGACAAGAGCGATCGACACGCCGATCGCCGCGAAACGGACGTCATGCTTCATTGAAAGAACTCCGCGAGCCACCGCGGGAAGACACCCCACGTCGTGAGCGCGGATACAGTCATCGAGAACCGCACGCAACAAGACAACAAAATCTAAAGTGATGCGCCGCAGAACCGGGTTCAGGCACCGTTCAGATTTGAACCCCCGTTCAGCGCGAGCGCCGACGATCACGGCAATATGAAGATTAGCTGCGAAGGCAAGCTTTACAGTTTACCTGTATATGTGTCATCACACCGGCATGAACAGTTCACCGGCCCGTGCCGGCTCAGCGCGGACATCCGCGCTCGCCGAAGATCTTCGCCTGTTGATCGGAACGCTGAAGCGCCGGCTGCGCGAGCAGGGGCAACGTGACGACCTGCCGCCGTCGCAGGTCGCGGTGCTGCTGCGCCTCGAGAAGGACGGCCCCGCGACCGTGTCCAGCCTGGCGCGGTCGGAGAGAATGCGTCCGCAGTCAATGAGTTCGGCGATCTCGGCGCTCGAGGCCGCAGGCCTGGTCCGCGGTGCGCCGGATCCGGACGATGGCCGCCAGACAATCATGTCGCTCACCGACATTTGCCGCGAGCGACTGCGCACCGGCCGCGCCGCGCGACAGGACTGGCTGGCGCGCACCATCGCGGCGCGGCTGTCGGCGCGGGAGCAGGATGAACTCGCCGCCGCGGTCGGCTTGCTGAAGCGGCTGGTCGCGGACTGACGCCGGTCGCCGCCGCCAATCGCGAAGAACATCCGGTTGAAAAGGTAACAATCATGGCCCTCACGACGCTCGATCCGATCACCGCGCTCATCGTCGTCGATCTGCAGGCCGGGCTCGCCGGCGCGCCCTTCGTTCATCCGTTCGCCGACGTCGTGGCGCGCGCCCGCGCCCTGCTCAATGCGTTTCGGCGGCGTGGACTGCCGGTCGTGCTGGTCAATGTCGACGGCGTTGCCCCCGGTCGAACCGAGCGTCCGCGCCACAACAGTGCATTTCCCGACGGCTGGACCGACCTGCTCCCGGAACTTGACCGGCAGCCGGGCGACATCGTCGTCACCAAGCGGACCTGGGGCGCCTTTGCCAGCACCGATCTGGAGATGCAGCTAAAGGCCCGCGGCGTCACGCATGTCGTGGTCGCAGGCGTTGCGACCGGCACCGGCGTCGAATCCACGGCACGGCAGGCCTTTGAGGCCGGCCTCAACGTCACGCTCGCGATCGACGCCATGACCGATGCGCGGCCGAACGCCCATGACTACAGCATCGAACAGGTATTCCCCCGGCTCGGTGAAACCGGCTCGACCCAGGCGATCATCGATCTGCTCGAAAGGATCCACGCGCATGAACTGGCTTGACCTCGTCGCCTACTTCTTCGGCGGCGCCTTCCTCACCAACGCGATCCCGCATGTCGTCGCCGGCATCATGGGCGAACCGTTCCAGACCCCGTTCGCCAAACCGCCGGGAGAAGGATTGTCGACGTCGACCGTCAATATCATCTGGGGCTTCTTCAATCTTTTCGTCGGCTATCTGCTGATCTGCCGCGTCGGCGAATTCGCCCTCCGCAACACAAGCGATGTCGCGGCCGTCGGTCTCGGCGGACTTCTATTCGGTATCGTCATGGCGCGGCGGTTCGGACGGTTCCACGGCGGGAATGATCCACAGCGAACATGAGACGCGTCTTTCGATCACTCGCAAGCTTCAACTACCGGGTCTGGGCGGCCGGCGCGCTGGTGTCGAACATCGGCACCTGGATGCAGCGCGCCGCGCAGGACTGGCTCGTCCTGACCCAGCTGACACATCACAGCGCATCCGCCGTCGGCATCGTGATGGCGCTGCAATTCGGCCCGCAGCTCCTGCTGATGCCGTGGTCCGGACTCGCCGCCGATCGCTTCAACCAGCGGCGGCTGCTGATGGCGACGCAGGCGACGATGGGCACATTGTCGCTCATCCTCGGCGTTCTCACCGTCACCGGGCTGGTGCAGCTCTGGCACGTCTATGTGTTCGCGTTTCTGTTCGGCTGCAGCGCCGCGCTCGACGCCCCGGTCCGCCAGACTTTCGTGGCCGAGCTGGTCGGTGATCGGGACTTGTCGAACGCCATCGCGCTGAACTCGACCTCGTTCAACGCCGCGCGCATGGTCGGCCCCGCGATGGCCGGCCTTGTCATCGCCTCGGTCGGCACCGGCTGGGCGTTCCTGTTCAACGGGGCGTCCTTCATGGCGGTGCTGACCTCGCTGTGCCTGCTGCGCAAATCCGAGCTGCGACCGAATGCGCGCGCAGCCCGTGCCAGCGGCGGCATCATGGAGGGATTTCACTATGTCTGGTCCCGCCCCGATCTCAGGGCGACCCTGGTCATGCTGTTTCTGATCGGCACTTTCGGGCTGAACTTTCCGATCTTCATCTCGACCATGGCGGTCGGCGTCTTCCATACCGACGCGCGCGGCTTTGGCCTGCTGTCATCGATGATGGCGATCGGGACGATGTCGGGAGCGCTGCTGGCGGCGACACGCGACCAGCCGCGCTTTGTCGCGTTGATGCTGGGCTCGGCGATCTTCGGCGTCGGCTGTACACTGGCCGCGCTGGCGCCGAACTACTGGCTGTTCGCCGCCGCCCTGGTCGTGATCGGCATCGCCTCATTGACGATCCTGAATACCTCGAACGCACTGATGCAACTCTCGACCGAGCCCGCGATGCGCGGGCGCGTGATGGCGCTGCGGCTCGGCGTCGCGCTAGGCGGCACGCCGATCGGCGCACCGATCGTAGGCTGGGTCGCCGACCATCTCGGCCCGCGCTGGGCGCTCGGCGTCGGTGCGGCAGCAGGGTTTGCCGCCGCGCTCGTCGCGCTCGGCATGCTCTCGCGGGCGAACGCCGCGGCCGGACAGCGCAGCGGACATGGCAGCATGCCGCCGGCCGAATGAGCCAGGGTCGCATTCAGACGTACCCGTAGCGTGACGTCATTCACGTCATTGCGAGCCGCCGATCGGCGCGAAGCGCCGCCGGACGACAGGCTCGGCGAAGCAATCCATCATTTCCGCCCGGCCGCGCCGGCGTGCGGGCCGACGATCTCAGGCCGATTTGTTCGGACGGACGCTGGCGCGGAACTCCTCAAAACTCTCCTTCATGCGATCCTGGATGATCTTGACCGCATCTGATGTCGATTGCCGCGCGGTCGACGCGCTGTCCTGGGCACCCTTCACCGCAATGTCGAACATCTTCCGCGCGAATTCGGTCTGCAAGGCGAGGTTCTCCTGAACCTTGCCGAGCGGCTTGTACTCGCGCGCCAGCGTCGAGGCCTCGCGCAGGCCGGCCTCCAGCACCTCGCGCTGCTTCTGCGCCACCGATTGCGCGCCCTGTGCGGCGACCTTCGCGCTCTGGCCGAGCGCCTCGAGGTTCTTCTTCTGGGTCTGCAGCAATTCGTCCACGTTCAGCTTCGGCAAGCCGAGATCAGTACCGAATTTCCGCAGCATATCGATGTATGAGCTGTTATCCGTCACGATATCCTCCTGTGGTTACGAGTTCTGGCGCCGGTCTCCGGACGTTGGAATGAGATCCCTGAGGTAACTGGTGGTCCGCGAGAGCAGGGTTGGCGACGCGGCCTGTCGGCTCTCGTCGGCGAGAAACGCCTCGATCAGGCCCGCGGTCTCCGCCGGCCGCGTCACGATGAACAGGTGCCCGTCGTCGATCAAATGCAGCTCTGCGTTCGGGATCAGGCTCGCCATGATGTGCCCGTTGATCGGAGGCACCAGCGGATCGTCACGGCCCATCAGGATCAGCGTCGGCTGCGGCAGCGACCACAGCCAGGGCAGGCTGGTCCAGCCGGTCATCGCCAGCAGCTGGTAGAAATAGCCCATGCTGCGCGCGCCATGCATCGCAGCGGCGTGCCGGCCGATCAGTGAGGGATCATCGCGAAACGCCCCGCCATAGATATCGGCGGCGATCCGGTTCATGTAATCCTTGTCGGTATAGCGGCGCGGCGTCGCCATCTTCCACAACACCGACGGACTTGCCGGCACCATGGTGAAACCCGGCGCGGTCGCCGCAAGCACCAGCCGGCGGCAGCGTTTCGGAAATTGGTGTGCGAATTGCTGCGCAATCCCGCCGCCCCAGGACACGCCGGCGACGTCGACCTCGGCGTAGCCCAGCTCGGCGACGAGATCGGCGGCAAGCCGCGCCAGCGTCGACGGGCGATACGGCCACGCCGGTCTCGGCGAGCCGCCGACGCCGGGGACGTCGAAGATGATGGCTGACGTGCCGGTGAGCGCGTCGAGGAACGGCTTTGCCAGCTCCCAATTGGCGCCGATCCCGTTGAACAGCAGGAGTGGCGGCCGGCTGCCGCTGCCGCGCCTGATCGCGACCTGAAGCAGCTGGCCGTCGATCGTGACCTGCCGCGTCTCGATCGCGCCTCGCTGCCTGTCGGGCGATGGGCTTGCGGTGTCGGCGCTGGTGAGATCCTCAGTCAAAGACGTAGGTTCCCGGCGCTTTGGCGAGGATCGGATGGCGCGCGCTGCCGAGCGCGGCCGGCGCACTGACCTCCTCGCCCGAGCGCGGCTGCAGCCAGTCGCGCCAGTCGAGCCACCAGCTTCCCTTGCGCTTCTCGGCCGAGGCCATGAACGCATCGGGCTTGTTCGCGGACGCCGGCCCGATCATGAAGGAGGCCTTCGGATTGCTCGGCGGATTGAGCAGACTCTGCAGGTGCCCGCTGTTCGACAGCAGAAGGTGGTGCCCTCGCCCATGATCTGGGCGGTCTTGTAGACGCCCTTCCACGGCGTGATGTGGTCGGTCATGCCCGCGACGACGTAGCTGTCGGCCTTGACCTTGCTCATGTCGATGGTCTTGTCGTTGAGCGTCAGCTTGCCGGCGTTGACGAACGGGTTGGAGAAATAGAGATCGAGATAGTCGCCGTGCAGCGCCGCCGGCAGGCGGGTGGTATCGGCGTTCCAGTACAGAATGTCGAACGCCGGCGGCTGGTTGCCGAGCAGATAGTTGTTGACCCAGTAGTTCCAGATCAGGTCGTTGGGCCGCATCCAGGCGAACATCCGCGCCAGGTCGTGGCCGTCGACGATGCCGCGCAATTGTGACGACGCCTTCGCCGCCCGCATGGTCTCGGGCGTCATCAGGCAGCCGAACGCGCTCTCGGATCGAGCAGGCAGACCGCCAGCACGAGATTCTTGATCTTCTTATCGGCCGCGGAGCCGAGCGTCGAGAAATAGGCCGTCGCCGTGATGCCGCCGGAGCAGGATCCCATCATCGAGACGTCTTCACTGCCGGAGATCTCGCGCGCCGCGTCGACCGCCTCGTCCAGCGCGGCGACGTAGGTGTCGAGCCCCCAGTCACGATGCGCCGCGGTCGGATTGCGCCAGCTCACCGCAAAGACCTGGATGCCGCTCTCCAGCAGGAAGCGGACCATGCTCTTGTCCGGCGAGAGATCGAGCGCGTAGTACTTGTTGATCTGCGGCGGCGTGATCACCAGCGGCCGCTTCCCGACCATCGGCGTGGTCGGCGTGTACTGGATCAGCTCGAGCAGCTCGTTGCGGAAGATCACGGCGCCCGGCGTGGTCGCGAGGTTCTCGCCGACCTTGAAGGCCTTCATGTCCACCATCGACGGCATGCCGCGATTCTGCGTGAGATCGCCGATGTAGTTCTTCAGGCCGCTCCACAGGCTCTGTCCACCGGTGTCGATGAACTTGCGTACTGCCGCCGGGTTGGTGACCATGGTGTTGGTCGGCGCAACCGCGTCGATCAGGATATCCGTGATCAGATGCGCGCGCTGCTTGTCGATGTCGCTGAGGCTGGTCTTGTCGACCAGGCCGCTGACCGCCTCGCCCCAGGCCAGATAGGCCTTGAGCAGGCCCGAATGCAGCGAGCTCTCCTTCCAGGTTGGATCGTTAAATCGCTTGTCGCCCGCCTTCGGCGCTCGCTCCGACTTGCCGGCGGCGATCGAGCCGAGCTCGCTGACGAATGACAGCCACTGCTCGGTCGCGACCTTCGGTTCGTTGATGACGGCCTTGAACAGGATGCCGGCGCCCTCGACCAGATCCTGGCCCTGGATGCCGACCAGTGGATTGAGCGCCAGCGTGTTGCGCGACGCGGCCTCGGACATGTCGGAGGCCGGCTGATCCGGGGCGCTTTTTTCCGTACTCATTGCTTTGCTCCCGCTGCGGGAATCAGGAGCGCCAGCGTCTCGGCGATCAGAGCAGGCTTCTCCGATCCCTCGACCTCCAGCGTGTTCAGGGTTTTCATGATCACCTGGCCGCCGTCCCTCGGCTCGATGCCGGACAAGACAACCCGCAGCCGCACCCTTGCGCCCGCGGGCACCGGCGTCAGGAAGCGGACCTTGTCGACCCCGTAGTTCAGCCCGGCGGCGGCGTCGCGCGGAATGATGCCGACCTGCATCGCCAGCGGCGCCACCATCGCGAGCGTCAGATAGCCATGCGCAATCGGACCGCGGAATGGGCTCTCGCGCCTGGCCCGTTCGACGTCGACATGAATCCATTGGTGATCGCCGGTGCAGGACGCGAACGTGTCGATGCGTTGCTGATCGATCGCGACCCAGTCGGAGAGCCCGAGCTCCTTTCCGACATGTTCGCCCAGGCCGGCCAGTGTGAGGTTGCTCATTTTGTTGTCCTCCTCGATCGTTTCTTTGGCGTGCTTGTCCCGTCACATGTCGCCGTATTGCTCGCGCAGCTCCTTCTTGTTGATCTTGCCGACGCTGGTCTTGGGAATGCTGTCGATGAACATGATCGTGCCGGGGATGCCATATTTCGAGATCACGCCCTGGTCGGCGAATTGCTTGAGATGCTCCTTAATCGATGCATCGGTGAGGCTGTCGGCGCCGGATGGCTTCTTGACCACGAGCGCAAGCGGCCGCTCGCCCCATTTCTCGTCTTTGACGCCGATCACCGCGGCCTCGGCCACTCCGGCGCATTGCGAGATCAGGTCCTCGATCTGCAGCGAGGAGACCCATTCGCCACCGGTCTTGATCACGTCCTTGATCCGGTCGGTGATGTGAACATGGCCGCCCGGACTGATCACCGCGATATCGCTGGTGTGCAGATAGCCGCCGGCCCAGAGCTGCTCCGAGCCCTCCGGATTGTTGTAGTAGCCCTGGGTCAGCCAGGGCGCACGCAGCACGATCTCGCCGGCTGACTTGCCGTCATGCGGGATGTCCTTCATGTCGGGATCGACGATGCGCAGTTCGACCAGCGGACCGGCGATGCCGGCCCTGGTGCGGAATTCGACCTCGCCGGCGGGGTCGCCGCTGAGATCCCTGGAGCTGACATGGGACACCGCGGCGAGCGGCCCGGTCTCCGACATGCCGTAACCGGCAAAGATGTCGATGCCGGCCTCGAGCGCCTGCTTGGCCAGCGCCTTCGGCAGGGCCGACCCGCCGATCACCATCTTCAGCCCATGAAGATCGACCTTGGCCGCAGCGGCGGCGTTGAGCAGCATCTGCAGGATGGTCGGCACGCCATGGGTGAAGGTGACGCCCTCGCTCTTGATCAGCTTGACCAGCATCGCCGGCTCGTAGCGGCCGGGATAGACCTGCTTGGTGCCGGCAAGCGTTGCCGACCAAGGAAAGCCCCAGGCGTGGACGTGGAACATCGGCGTGATCGGCATATAGACGTCGTCGCGCGAGAAGCGGCCTTGCGAGCCGGCCATGCCGAACAGCGCCAGTCCCGCGATCGAATGCAGCACGAGCTGGCGGTGGCTGTAGTAGACGCCCTTCGGCAATCCGGTCGTGCCGGTGGTGTAGAAGGTGGTGGCCTGGGTGTTCTCGTCAAAGTCCGGGAAGTCGTAATCGGGCGAGGCGGCCGCCAGCAGGTTCTCATATTCACCGATGAAGGACAGGCTGCCGGTCTGCGGCATCGGCCGGTCCGACATCACGATCATCCGTTTCACATTCGGCAGCTGTCCCTTCATGCCTTCCAGCAATCCCACGAACTCATCGTTGACGAGCAGCGTCGAGGCGCTGGCATGGTTGATCGTGTAGGCGATCTGCTCCGGCGACAGGCGGACATTCACCGTCTGCAACACCGCCGCCATCATCGGGATCGCGAAGAACGCTTCGAGGAAGCGGTTGCTGTCCCATTCGAGCACGCCGACGGTGTCGCCGGGCTCGACGCCGGCCTTGCTCAACGCCGAGGCGAGACGGCCGATCCGCTCCCTGATCTGTCGGTAGGTGAAGCGCTTGAGATCGCGATAGACGATCTCCTGATCCGGCGCCTGCACGCGCGGCGTGTGCCAGAGCTGCTTGAAGATGAGCGGATATTGATATGCGGATTGGGCAGTCTGAATCAGCCTTCCGACCATGGAAGCCTCCCTCGACCTGGTATTTCCTCCGACCGTTGCGTCCGCCGTTCTAAGCGAGCGGATCGTGTGGTCTGCCGTCCTGCGCCACAACGGTTTGACGACGTGACATTAGGACGAAGCCTCGCGTGACGCCCGAGATTTGTGAAGGTCCGAATCGGACATCTGCCGGGTCTCAAGCGGACAAGCTGCCCTCATCGACAGCAACGGTCTTGACCGAAACGATCCGCTTCGCCGTCTCCAGCAGCTTCTCCCCCGCTCCGCTTTTTGCTGCTCTGCAACAACAATGCCCCATTGATAAGCCTCGGATAAGGCTTGGGTTGTGCCGTGAACCGGCTATGTTTCCGCGGTGTTGGTGGGCGGGAATCGGCTTTGCCCTGCTCTCGCGATGTCCTGCTTCCGGACCGAAGGAAAGGCTGGTTCCCTTTGCAACCAACCATGCGACTGAAGAAGCCTGGGGGCTCTCGCTCCGACATCCTGACCGTCGGCACCCGCGACAAGGTCTATGAAGCGACCAAGTTCGGCGCTGTCTTCGACATGCTGGCCGGCGCCGGCGTCCCGGCCGAGGCCATCCTGCGCGACACCAACATTCCGCTGGCCGACGTCCATTCGCCGCAGGCGCGGATTTCGTTGACGCAGTTGATGACCGTCTGTCAGAACGCGCTGCGACTGTCGCGCGACCGTCACCTGCCCTATCGCATCGGCGCGTCGATCCACATCTCGACATACGGAATGTACGGCTATGCGCTGCTGTGCTGCCCGGACTTTCGCAAAGCCATGGAGTTCGCGATGCGCTACCACGCGCTCGCGGCGCCGCTGGCGGCAATCGACTTCGTCGAGGACAAGGCCGCGGCACGATGGACCATCGAACCCAATCTGCACGCGCTTGCCGATTCGACGCTCTACCGGTTCGTCGCCGAGATGCAGATCGGCATCCACATCTCGCTGATGCGCGACATCATGGGGCCGGGCTTTTCCCCCACCGAAATCACGCTCGCCTATCCGCAGGCGACGGACTTCGATCTTCCGCTCGATCATGTCGGATGCCCGGTGCGGTTCGATCAGCCGGCCAACCAGATCGTGTTCAAGGCGCAATGGCTGGATCGCAGCGCCGATCTCGGCAACAAGACGACGTATCCGACCATCGTGGCGTTATGCGACGACTTGCTGGGAGATCTGAGATTGCGCACCGGGGTAGCCGGAAAGATCCGCGCCATCCTGCTTCGCGATATCGCAAATCCGCCGACGTTCGAGGCGATCGCAAGGCAGCTCGGCATGAACGACCGGTCACTGCGGCGCCAGCTCCGCCAGCAAGGCTTTTCATTCCGCGTACTGCACGACGAGTTGCGGACCCAGATTGCCCTGAGATATCTCCGCAACACGACGCTGGCCAATGAAGACATCGCATTGGCGCTCGGGTTCAGCGACGCGGCGAATTTCAGGCGCGCGTTCCACCGCTGGACCAACAAGGCGCCGAGCGATATCCGCGGCGAATGATTCGGACTGCGGTTTCTTGCCGGCGAGGACGCCGAAAACGGTTCTCGCGCGCATGAACGTCAGTAGGCGTAGGACGTCTTGCCCGGCTGCACAGTCAGCCGAAAGGCGACATCGGTCGAGCCGTCCATCAGCTCGATCATGTGGTCACACACCAGGCAACGAAACTCACCGGCGACGCCGCCCTTCGACGTCAATTCGATCCGGCGATAGCCGGCCTGGCAATGGGGGCACGTCACGTCAGATTTTCGCATGGAATCAGCAAACCGTTGCTCTCTCTATTTTCCATATGCCCATCGTCAGAAATGTGACGGCGTCACGATCTGTTCGAGACGGACGAGAATTCCGCGTTATCTATCGATGGCTGAAAACCGGCGCCGCCGGGCGATAGGGAATCGCCGAGATCCCGAAGTTGCGGCCATATTGCTGCTGCACTGCCGGGACGTTGACCACGCCCACCTTGAGATCCGACGATTTCGCGTCGATCGGCGGCGTATTCGTTACCGGCGGATTGACCTGATCGACCTGCTTCTTCAACCGCTCGTTGATGCAGCCAAGCGAGGCCGCATCGCCGCAGCGCTCGGTACCGCTGCCACCACTGTTGCCACCGCTGCTGCTACCTCTCGCCGCAGCCCGGCCGGGACTGCCGCTGCTGTCGCGGTTGAGATTGACTGTCGGCGGCGGCGGCGTGCCGACGACGATTTCCGGCAACGGCGTGTGCTGCGGCTGCGGTGTCTGCGCTTGCGCTTGCATCGCCGCCAATCCGGCCATGGCAATCGCCAAGGTGAATGCTTTCATCGGTGCTGCTCCTTGCAGAACCAGAACTGTTTCAAACGATAGGAAGCCGAGGGAGGATATCAAGGCAACGGAATCAGCTTCGGCGACGAGCCCGCTTGCTATTTCCCTCCCCGGGCCTGGATCACAAGCGCGTTCAGCCTGGTGTTGAGCGCGACCAGATCGACGCGCCCGATGAGGCCGCCCGCGCCGAGACATTTGCGGCCGCATCCACCGCCGCCACCAGCGCGCCCGGGCTCGCCGAAGGTCGCGACCGGTACGGTTCCCGTCACGCGAAAGCCGCGGGCAAACAGCCGCGCGCGCACTGCGACGCAATAATTCACCGACAGATACGAGAAGCGGGTCTCGCCATGGCCTGCACGGTACTTCATGACTGCGGTGCACAGGTCACCACCGGCAAGGCGCCACGCCTGCGCAAGATACATGACACCGAAGTGAATGTTGTTTTCGGGAATCGCGAGCTCGGCGAGCGAGCCGGAAAAACCGAGCATGCGCGCGGTCGAGGGCAGCAGCTGCATCAGTCCGATTTCGCCGACGCCGCCGATCACATCGGGATTATAGCCGCTCTCCACGCCCATCACCGCCTCGGCGATCTCCGGCGCAAGCCCGCTTCCCGCGGCCTCCTTCTCGATCAGTGCGCGATAGCGCATCCGCGCGTCCGAAACCGCAGGCTGGCTCACGGGTGGAGCCGGCAGGTTTTTCCCGCCGGCATCCTTCGCTGTATCCTTCGCTGAATCCCTGGCCGGCGCGGCCGGCTTCGTCGTCGCCTCAGCCGGCGGCTTTGCCGTGGTGTCGACGGAAGGTTCGGCCTGCTCGACGGCGGCGAAGCGCGTACTGAATGACGGCGCCGCGCTCTCACCCCCGGCATGAACGGGCTGCGCAAGACAGAGCGCGAGTGCAAGGCCGCCAGCCGCGATGCAGGTGCCCCGACGACGCGCAGGATCGATCAGCTTCGGCCATCGGCCAAAGCTGCTCGCCTGCATCGTGGGGGCAACATCATTCATCGATCGCTTGCGGTCCTGCTGGTCGCGCGTCAGCGCGACTACTGGATGGTGGGGACCGCCTCCGCTTCCGCGGCGCGCTCGTGCGACGGCTGCTGGACCGGCGCACCGGGCTGCGGGGCAGCAGCCGCCGCGCCGTTCCGCGCGGCGAGCTTCGGCAGCTCCTCGCGCAGATAGGCGATCAGCTCCTGAACCAGCCGGTCCCAGATCTCGATCTGCGCGCGGACGAAGTTCGGCGCCACGCCGCCGGCGACGGAGATATCCATGCAGAACATCAGGAACGGATGGCTGAACTGCAGCCGTCCGAACCGCCGCGTCGTGTTCCAGCGATTGACGAGGTCGAGCGGCAGCTCACCCTGCACCTGGAGCGTGGTGACCAGCGTGGTGTCGACAAAGCTCTGTTCCTCGCCGACCAGCTGGTTTCCCGGCCGGATCTCGAAACCAAGCCCCGCGGTCGCCGAGCGCAGATAGGTCGTGTTGGCGACCGGATCGGTCAGCGTTTCGACGCGATAGCCGACGCTCTGGAAATTGTCGCGCAATCCCTCGATGGTGAGCTTGGTGATGGTCTCGGACATTCTGATCTCCGTACTACTTCTTCGATCCGTCGAGCAGGCTCGACAACGCAAGTTCATTGAGGACGGGCGGATGCTGCTTCAGCAGCTCGGCGAGATAGGCCCGGCGCATCATGGTCGACCGCTCGGAGCGGATCTGCTGCACCAGCTGGTCGCGCACCTCCGGCAAGGTGCGGGTGTAGGACGCCTTGGTGTCGATCAGCTTGATGATGTGCCAGCCGTCGTCGAGCTTGATCGGCTCGGACACGCTGTTCTTGGCGAGCCCCATCACCTGGCTGCGGATCTCCGGACGAATCTGGTTCTCGGCAACCCATCCGAGATCTGCGGCATCCTTGGCAGCGTTGTTGTCGCCGCGCGCGATCGCCGCAAAGTCCGCTCCCGGCGCCCTCAGCTTGCGCTGCACGTCGTCGAGCTCCTGCTTCGCCTTGTCTTCGGCGGCCTTGTCGCCCTCCTTCGGAGCGGCGATGTAGATCTGCGTGAGCTGGAACTGCCGCGGCATCAGGAATGCGGCGCGGTTGGCTTCATAGACCTTCTGCAGGTCGTCTTCGCTCGGGAAGCTCGCCGGCGGCGTCGACACCGATTGCAGGTAAAGCTCGACCACCGCGCCCTCGCGGGCCCGCTCGAGCTGCGCCGCGACGCTGGGTTGCTGATCCCACTTCTTCGCAACCGCCTCCTGCAGCACGAGGCGGTTGGCAAGCAGAAGCCGCACGGTCTGGCTGAGCATGGCCGGATCCTTCGCCAGCGCAGCCTGCTCGCGCGGCGCAAGTGCCGCGACATAGCTGCGCAGGTCATCGGCCGAGATGTTGGTGTCGCCGACCCGCGCGACGACATTCTCCGGAACGGTCGCGGCCTTCGGCGCGGCCGCGACCGGAGCAGCCGGCGCAGGGGTGGCGGCGGCTTGCGCCTGCGTCGCGGGCTGGGGCTGCGGCTTCCTGACCGGAGCCTGCACCGTCCGCGGCGCGGGAGCCTGCGCTTGCGCCGACGCATCGATCGGCACAACGAAAGCCGCAACGACGACGGCGAGGCCGATCGAGCAAAGCGGCTTCACGATAGGGGCGGTCGTCATGGATTCACCTTCTGATCGAGGAACTTGTCCTGGCTTTCCTGCAGCTGGTTCTGGATTTCGACCCGGCGCTGCTGGATCATCGGCTCACGCGAAACCACGATCTCGCCGATGGTCAGGTCCTTGTAGCGCTGCACCATCTCCTTGCCGGCCTTGACCAGCAGGGTGTTCTTGGCGATGCAGCTCTTGGTGCTGGCCTTGTAGGCAGTGGCCTCACCCTCGAACTTGGCGCGCTCGGCGTCCTTGGTGCGGGCGACTGTGGCCGCCTCCTCATAGGCCGACTTCCACTTCTCCAAGGTCTCGTCGCGTTCGGCGAGCCGTTGATTGAACTCGTCGACCGCGTCGCGATGTTCCTTGTCGGCCTTCTTCAGCTGCGCCTTGAGGTCATCGACCTCCTTCTTGGCCGCCGCCTTTTCGCGATCGGCGTCGGCGACTTTCGCTTGCAGCGCCGTGCGCTGGTCTTCCAGCGCACGGGTCTGCGCCGTCGCGCTGCGCAGGGCCTCGCGCAGGCGGTCGGTCTCGGACTGGGCGGATGCGGTGCCGGAGCTCAATGCTCCGACCACCATCATCAGGACAAAGAGTGCGATGCGCATGGTCAGAACTTCGCGTTGAGGTCGACTTGCAGGACGTCGACGGCATAGGGACTGCCGGCGATGCTGTTGGCGCTCATCCAGCGCAAGCTCGCCCAGACGTTCTCGCCAAGACCGATATTGCCGCCGACGAAATAGCCCTTCAGGTTGGTGCCGCCGAGACCGAAATCGGAGTCTGCGAAGGCATCGATGGTGGCATCCGACTCCAGGTATTTGTAGCCGGCGTGGACGTTCCAATCCCAGAGATGCTTGATCTCCCGGTCGCCGACCGTGACGCGGCCGAGCCAACCCTGATTGCCGCCGTTGAAGGGACCGGGCGTGTTGCCGCCATCCGGACTCGGCCCGCGATTGTTCATCAGCACGCCGTAAGTTGCGGCCGCAGCGTTCATAGTGGAGCGGCTGAACGCGGTGTTGTTGACGTACTCGCCGTCGAGCACGATGTGGGTCGGATGGAAATGTCCGAGATCGAGCTGTCCACTGACGACCACCGGGCGATATTCGCTGACCAGTCCGAAATACTGGTACAGGAAGGAGGTACCGCCATTGTTGCCGATTCCGGGGGCGTCGGCGATGATCCTACGCAGCGGGAAATAGGTATTTCCCTTCTGCGCAAAGGACGGCCGGGTGATGTCGGTGTTGCAAACGTCGGCAGCCACCTCGACGATGCAGGGGCTGGAAAGCTGGCCCTGCACATTGTCGAAGTCGTAGTAGGCGACGCCGAACCGGAACGCGTATTCCGGACTGAAGCGCGCATTGAAGCCGACCTGGCCTCCGAACAGCCACTTGTCGTGGCTCGCGTATTTGACTGGCGCCCCGGTGGCCGTATCCCCCAGGTTCTTTCCGAAGTTGAAATCGGTGTTGTAGATCGGGAATGCGCCGCCGACCGCGAACGGCGTGAAGCCTTCCCACACCTCGTGCTTGGCCTGAACGGCGAAGCCGTCGAAGCCGAGCTCCTTGTACCAGACCAGATCGGTCGGGGACCAGAACGGGTTGTCGAAACGGCCTGCCGACAGGCTCAGATCGCCATTCCAACCCTTCCAGTTGACGTAACCGCGATCGAGCCAGAGCGAATATTTCGAGAAGTTGCCCCCGCTGCCACCAAGCGTCTGGTTGGTCGACACTGGTGAATTGTTTTCGCCGGTCGCGATGCGCAAGCCAGCCGTGAACCCGTACAGCAGGTCGGCTTCCATGCCGAGCCGGCCGCGGAAGCGGAACTGGTTGCGGTCCTGCGTGGTGTCGTAGGTCGGCCCGAAATACGGATTCGAGACGAGCGAAACGTCATACGGCGAACCGGTATTGATCGCGTTGAAGTTCGCGGCGCCGGCCTGGTCGTTGCCGGTCGGGAAGTAATTGCCCTGATAGCGCACGCGCGCGTCGCCGTAGAAGCGGATGCGCTGCGCCCACTCCGGATAGGTTCCGGGCGACGCCCAGTTTTCCTTCTGTGCCTTGGCCATCACCTCCTGCTTAATCTCTTCCCGTAACTGTCTTTTGACGACTTCGGGAACGTAGGTGACGTGCCTTGTGCCGGGCGGCTGCGCCGCCGCAGCGGCTGCGGTTGCGGCCTTGGTGGCGTCGTCGGCCTTGGTTGTGGCATCCTTGGCAGCCTGGCGGGAGACATAGGCCTCGTCCTCGGCCTGCTTGATCAGCGCCTGGGCCTGGTCCTCCTTGAGGACGCCCTGCTGCACCAGCAGATTGACGAGGTTGACGGTGGCGTTCGACGATGTCGGCTTGGTGCTCGACACCTTCGGCTTCTTGGCATCGGTACGCTTCGCCGCGGCGGCGGGAGCCTGGTCGGCAGCCTGGTCCGCGGTCTGGCCCACGGCCGGCGTTGCGCAGGCGAGCGCGCCCAGCGACACCGCAAGCGGTAACGCGCGCCATTCTGCGTGAGCTCGTTTCTTAAACATCAGTCCCCCAGTTCTCACTCGCACATTTAAGTTCGTAGGTTGGTCGTTGGTCGTCTTGTCGGTTGGTCTCGTCAGCTCGGCCGGCGCGCCGTGACGCGTGTGACCACCGGCATCGGCATGTCCTTGGGTGGCGGCTCGCGCAGCGTCAGGCTGCCGATCACCTCGTTGCGAAGCGCCGCATCGACCTCCGGATTGCCGGACGACGGCGTCAGGACGACGCGGGTGACGTGGCCGGAGCCGTCCACCCAGAGCCGCACCTGGATCTGCGTCGCCATGTTGCGCGTCTTCGGGTTGGCGCGGATCGCCGCTTCGACCTGCGAGGTGATGATCGTGGTGTACCAACCCCAGCGGCTGCCACCGCCGCCGCCGCCGCCATACGGGCTGCCGCCGGGCTTGCCGCCGAGATTGAACAGATCGCCGGGTCCGGTCGGCTTGGCATCAAGCGACAGCGGACCGGGCGGCTCGTCGTTCTTGGCGTCCTTGGCCGGCTCGTCCTTCGGCTTGTCGACCGGCTTCTCTTCCTTGAATTCGGGCTCCGCCATCTTGGGCTGCTCGATCATCTTCTGCTCGGGCTGCGGCTGTGGCGGCGGAGGCGGAGGTGGCGGCGGCAGCGTCACATTGACGATGGTGAGATCGCGCACCTGGCGCGGCGGCGGCATGTCGTCGTGGCCGAGGAAGAAATAGACGATGCCGCAGAGGAACAACGCGACCACCGCCACGACCGCGCCGTAACGCAGCAGCACACTGCGCTCGCCCTTCCGGGCGGCAGCCTTGCGGGCCGGCGCTGTGGCGGAGGCGACGGCAACCTTCTGATCGTCAGCTGCCGGCGTTGTACGCGCGGCCTGCGCGTTCTGGTCCCGCATCGGCGCGTTCATGGCGCGGCCTCCACCGAGGTGCGATCGCGCAGCCTTTCATCGACATACTGCGTGACGAAGCTGGCGAGCGCGTCGAAATCCGTGGTCTTCAGGATGACCTTGGTGTCGGGACCCGCTTCGATCGCCGCATGAAAGGTCTCGACCTCGCTCAGATAATCCACATGGGCCATCTCGTCGATCGAGAGGCGGACCCACGGGCATCGCGAGATCGTCAGCCACAACGGATCGCCAGCGGGCTCGCGGCCGGCGACGTACCTGCGCAGCACGTCCGCGAGCTTCACCAGCAGGGCCTCGCCATGAAGGGGGAATGCCACCACCTCGCCGCGCGGCTCCTCGCGCAGGTCCGCTGCAACCGGCGCCAGCGGAAGCTCGGCACTGCCGCGGATCGACACCTGCGCCACGGGATCGGTGCGCGTGACGTCTGCGGCACCGCAGCCATCATCGAATGCCCGCATCATGCTGCTCAGCCAAGACCGTAGCGTCCGGCGCTCGGTCAATGAGAAAGGTGATGGCTGCGTCGTGATCATGGCGTCGCTTCTCGGCTGCCTCACTTCACGAGCGGCTTGGTGGCGAGCCCGACCTGGCTCAGGCCGATGCGGCTGAGCAGGTCGAACACGTCCATCACGCTCTGGTACTGCGCCTGCGCATCGCCGCGCAGCACCACGGGAAATTCCGGCGTCAGCGCCTTCTGCTGGATCAGCCGCTGCTCGAGCTCGGGCAGCGTCACCGGTATCGTGTCGAGGAAGATCTTGCCGTCATTGGCGACCGTGATCGCCTTAGTGGTCTGGGTCGCAAGGCTCGGCGCCGCCGAGGCCTTCGGCAGATTGACCTTCTGGCCCTGCACGGTCGCGGTCGTCATGATGATGAAGATCACCAGCAGCACGTAGGCGAGGTCCAACATCGGCGTGATGTTGATGTCGTCATAGGGTTTGGAATCGGCCTGGATCTGCATCGCCGTTACTCCGCGGCGATGCGGCGTTCGATCGGGTCCGGCCGGTCGGCGGAATAGAATTCCGCCATCTTGGTCACGAACTCGTCGACGAAGACCTGGATGTCGCTGGTCAGGTCCTTGATCCGGGAGATCAGGTAGTTGTAGCCGAACAGCGCCGGGATCGCGACGCCGAGACCGGCGACGGTCGCCACCAGCGCTGCAGCGATGCCGGGCGCGATCGCGTTGACGTTGACGTCGCCGCTGGCCGCGATCGCCGCGAAGGTGATCATGACGCCGACCACGGTGCCGAGCAGGCCGAGAAACGGACCGCCGGAGATCGCGATCGTCAACACCACCATCAGGCGGTTGAGCCGCTGCATCTCCTTGACGACGCCGCTATCGAGCGCCGCGCGGATCGCCGCGATCGAAGCCGCCGAGAGCACCGGCACGCGCTGCGGATTGTTGCCGAAGCGGTGGCGGATTTCCGCCGCGCCGATGTGATAGATGCGGTAGAGCGAGGACGAGCGCATCATCTTGGCGTCGGCCTCGGTGAGGCGTCCGCCCAGCGTCGAGATGTCGTCGGCATCGCCGCGATCCAGCATGGTGAGATCGGCGGCGATCTCACGGAAGCCCTTCATGAACTGGGCATTCGCCTTGGCCTGCCTGCTGAGATACGAGGCCCGGTCGAACATCACCACCCAGCTGATCGCGGCCATGATCAGGAGAATGCCGATCACAACCCAGCCGTCGAGCGTCACCGACTTCAGGATCACCGCGAAGTAGCCGGACAGCCAGCTGGCGGTCTCCTCGTCGACGCTGAAGGACATCAGCTTGCCCTGGTCGGGGCCCTGCCCGATCGCCATCACCTTGATCAGTCCGGCGGGCCGCGCGACCTTGCTGATCTGCAGCTCGTCGACATCGCCGACGAAGCCGGCCATGGCGGCAGCGGGCGCTGGAGCCGGAGTTGCCGCCGCGTCGGGCGTTGCCGCAGGCGTGGCGCCACCGTCCGCAGCCGACGCATCAGGGGGCACTGACGGTGTTGCTGCGGACGGGGCCGTCGCAGGCGCGATCGGAGAAGCGCTGGAGGTCGACGTGTCTCCTCCGATCAGGCCAACAGTATTGAGAGCCGGCAGGCTCGCGCTGAGCGCGGCATAGGACACGCCGTCGAGGTAGAGCGTGACCTGGCCGTTTCCGGCAACGACGGCGACATGATGCCAGCTGCCGGCCGCCACCGGTGCCCCGGCGCTCGAGCGCTGCACCGTGCCCGCCTTGGTGACTTCGATGAACGGGCTCCCATTGTCGACGCCGATGACCAGCGCGTTGGCGCCGTCACGCCGGCTGAACAGCGCGGCGTTCGGCTGTAGCGCGGCCGGCTTGATCCAGGCCGACCAGGTCAGCGCGGCGCCATCGGGCGATGCGAGCGACGGCGAGGCGGGCACGGTCACCGGAGCGCGGCCGTCGAGCCGCAAGCCGGTCCCGATCAGCGAACCGTCCGCCGGCTGGCCGACGCTTTGGGCGTTGTTGGCCCACACCGAGGAATCGATCGCCGGCGTGCCGCGCTCGTTGAAGTGATAGACCGTCAGGGTATCCGGATCGTAGGTTCCCTTGGGGTCGCTGGTCGCGAGCGCTTTCTTGTTGCCGTAATAGAGCCAGATATCGGTCCGTGCGCCCGGCGCGATGTTCGGCACCGCAACCCAGACCAGACCCTCGCCAAGCAGCGAATCGAACTTCTCGATGTGATGCTTCAGCGGCGTCTTGTCGTCACCGGCGACGAACCGCAGGTCGCTGCCGTCATCCTTTGCCGAGCTGAAGCGGAAATTGCCGACATGCAGCCGCACCAGCACCGCCGTCGCCCCGATCGGATCGGTGACGTTGGCGCCCGACGCGCTGACGTCGACCGTGATCTTCTTGCGCAGCGACCATTCGTCGTTCCACCAGGCGTTCGCCGGCGCGAGCGATGTCACCAAGGCGACGAGCCCGAACAACAATGCCGTCGCAGCGTTCGCAATGCCGCGGCGCAGCGCCGCCCGGCGCGTGCGTCGCTCGAGAGTAAGACCCATTCCCATCAGAATTCACCCCAGATTCGAAAGTTCACGCGCGGAACGTTTGCGTGCGTACCGGTTAGCAAGACTCCCGGCAGCGCGACTCCGGGAAGTCCCGGCAGCGATTCCGGTGGAGTAGTCCCCGGTACCGCGAGCACGACCATGCCGTTGAAATATTCGAACGTCTTGAAGCGCGTGCCGACGCCATAGCTCCACGCCGCGAAAGAGGACACCTGCTCAGGCAGCGGCTGCTGGACCGCCGCGTAGCCGACGTCGGCGAAGATGAAGAAGCGCCAGTCGTTGAACGTGACGAAGCGCGGCTTGCCATCACCGGTCTCGCTCTTCAGCTCGCCTTGCAGCATGCTGCCGACGTTGGGCGTGCGCAGCTCGATATTGGCGACGGCGCCGTTGTCGCCGAGCATCTCCGATTCGAGATAACCGCGAACTGTATCGAGACCGCCGAGGCTGAACTGTTCGCTCGAGACCAGCGGACCGTCCGCCATCTGTCCCTGCACCTTGCCGTAGAGCTGGAAGCCTTCCGGCAGCTCCTGGGTATGCGAGACGTCCATATTGAAATGGGTGAAGCTCGGCGAAGCCTTGTAGCGCTTCGCGTCGAACTCGTCCCAAGGGCTGCTCAGCGTCCGGATGTTGTAGGTGATGGCGGCATTGAACTGGGTCGTGAATTTCTCTTCCTGGAACGTCGCACCATAGGTCGCGACGAGAGGATAGTAGGTGACGGGTGACGAGAAACCGCCGGTACCGACCGTCACGTTCTGGTCGAAGTGCTTGTAGTCCATGCCGAGCGACAGCGTGTGGAACAGGCCCTCGCGGGTGGGCAGCGTAATCACGGCCCGTTCGCCGATGATCATACCGGGACCGACCACATTGGTGCCGCCGATCGTCGCGACATTGCTGTTCGACTTCACGCCGTAGAACAGCAGATTGAGCCAATCGGCGTTCGGTATCCGCGCCATGTAGGAGCCGGAGAACACCTCGGCGTCGCTCGGCCGTTCCGGCGCGACCTGATAGGTGAAGCTCAGCGAATGGCCGAGCTGCCACAGATTGTCGTAGTGCACGGTGGCGGAGACGCGGCTCGCCGTAGTGGAGGGCGATTGCCGGTTGTTGACTTCGAGGCTGGCGTGGAACGGCGCCTTGTCCTCGACATTGAGATCGACGTCGACGGTGCCGGGTGTCACGCCGGCACGCAACGCCGGGGTGACACGGCGATCCGGCCACTGGTTGAGCGACACGATGTCCTTGGTGACATCGGTGAAATTGGGAACACTGCCCTCCTTCAGCGAAGGCGCGCTGTCCTTGATCCGGTCGAGATCGAAATAGCGCGAGTTCTTCACCCGCAACCGCCCGACCTTCAGCTCGGACACCTTGAGGGTGACCACGCCGCCGGTCACGTTCTGCTGCGGGACCGCGACGCTGACGGTCTGGAATCCCTTGTCGTGATACGCCTTCTCCAGCGCGGCCCGCGCTTTCTCGACGTCCTCCGAAGTCTTGCCCGGACCAAGGAACGGGTAGATCGCCTCCTCGATCTCGACCTGCGGCAGCTTTTCGGCGCCCTGTACGGCGAAGTCGTCGATGTCGAAGCGCTGCAGCGGCGCGGACGGCTTTTGCGCCGGCGCGTTCGCCTGAGCCGGCTGCTTGCCCGCTGCCGGCGCTGCGGCCGCAGCCGCGGAATCCTTCGCCGCCTCCTTCGCTGCATACACCGGAACGACGGTTGCTACGGATCCAACCACGGTGAGTGCCGCAGCCGACACACGCAACCCGCCTCGGCATCGCGAACGATACCCAAAAACCCTATGATCTCTTCGACTACGCACAGACGTCCCACTCAGTTCGCGCAGATGCGCGCCATCACGACCGGAAGGCCGTGATGACGACGCCTTACTCAGAAGACGTCTGGGCGGGTGCAAACCCGCAAAAGAATCTGCGGCGTCGCGGAATAAATTTTTGGTTTGTTAGGAAATCGAGCGCGCGGCGTCGATTCGTTCGACTTTAGTCAGCTCATCAGCACCACACCGCCTGGCAGCGATGTGATCCGCGCGCCGAACAGCTGTTCGACCTGGGCGACAAAATTGTCGAGCTTGTCGACCTGGAAGGTGCCGTTGACGAGCCGGCGCTTCAGTTCCGCATTGGTGATGATGATCTTTCCGGCGCGATACCGATTCACCTCGTCGACGACGCTCGCCAGCGGCCGGTCGCGGAAGATCAGCAATCCGGTCTGCCAGGCTGCGACCTGCCTGGCATCGACCGGCAGCGACGCCTGCAGACCGGCCCGCGAGTAGGTAACCTGCTCGGCCTTGCGGAGCTGCACGGAGCGGCCGTCCTGCTCGACGGTGACGATGCCTTCGAGACACGTTACCGAAACGACGCCGTCGAGGCAGCGCGCGTTGAAATCAGCCTGCAGCGCACTGATGCGTCCGTCGCGTGCCAGCATCACCAGCGGCGTCGACGACGACCTTCGGGCGACCACCGAGGCCTCGCCCGAGATCAATTCGACCCGCGTTTCGTTCGGCGCAGGCCGCAGCGCCAGGCTGGTCTGGGTGTTCAATTCGACCGAAATGTCGGGCGCCAGCATCACCTTGCGCTGCTCGCCCTTTCCGGTGCGGTAGTCGGCTGAGAGCTCCTCGATCGACGGCCACATGTCGAGCGGCGGGCGGATTACCAGATAGCCGGCCGCAGCCGCAATCGCACCGCCGAGCACGATACGGCGCGTCAATAACCGCGCCGGCCGAGGCGGCAATGCAACGACGGAGGCGGTCGCGGCCTGTTCGCCGGCAAGCTCCCTGGCTGCCGCGCTGGCGGTGCGAAACAGCCGAGCCGCCCTCCTGAAGGCATCCTCGTGATCGGGACTTTGCGCGCGCCAGCGTTGCAGAGCATCGACGTCGGCGCGTGTCGGCGCACCGGCTTTCAGCCGAACAACCCAGTCGAGCGCCTCATCCAGCAACGGATCGGGCCCGGAAGTGCGGGTCGGCTCGGTCACGACGGATTGCTCATCACCCAGTTCGCCAAACCTCAACCTCCCGATCGCGTCGAGCACATAGCGAAGGTCGCTATATAAACGATTCCGACGGCAGCAGGGCACCGCATTCGGCCGTTGCGCACAACACAAGCAGAAACATCCGGCAATCGCAGCTGGCGCCGCATCGCGCATGGCAAGGCAGCGCGGCGATTGCACGCCGGGCCGATCGGGTTTGAACCTGTTTTCAAGCGGCTCAACACTTCCAGCGAACCTTTCCCAGGCACCCAAACGGTCCTTATGAGATCGCTCTCTACTCTATAGACGACGGAAAGCCTGCTATCCCGCAGAACAGAGGTTGAAAATCCTGCCGCGTGTGACCGCAGATTTCAGGTCAAGCACCTGCAACGACTGGAAATAGTTCTCCGCAACAAATTTCGACGAGCCCGCCGCGCAGGACGACGCGCGCGTCAGGCCGCGGCGAATTCGATCACGAACGGGGACGAGGACCGCCGAGACGACGGATCAACGTATAGTCGAGGCAATCGGCACAATGGCTCAGGGCCAGCTTCAAATCGCTTTCCACCGTTCGCACGCTGACGCCGAGGCGAGTTGCCACATCGTGCGGCGTCCGTCCCTCGATCGCTATGCTATGGAGTACGTCGCGCGGCCGCGCCGGCAATTCGGCCAACGCCCGCTTGAAAGCATCGATATCTGATCGCGCCTCGACGATTCTCGCCGGGCTCGGTCCGTCGTCGCTGACGTCGAGCAATGAATCGATCTCGGCGGCGCTGACGCGGAGCTTCTGCGCTTTCTGGCGATCCCTGGCGATGTTGATCGCAATACGGAATATGTAGTCGGCGGGGCTGCGGATCGGAACGGCGTCCGTGACTCGCTCCAGCCGCAGGAACGTCTCGTGCAGGGCTTCGTACGCGAAGTCCGACGATCCCAGACGGCGGGTCAATTTCTTGACCAGACCGTCGTAGTTGTCTGCAAGCTGGCCCCGCAGCCGCACTCGATTGATTTCAGCCACGTTCCGCGGCCCCCCAGACACCAGCCCGATATCCAGATTGCATTGTTCTTAAAACTGCCAATCTCGTAACGGCCGGGCACAACACATTTATGACGGCAACAAGTCGACACCGAACGACACGCAAGGCTGATGCGCCGCGGTCACATCCAAGCGATGAACGGGGAAGCCAGATTGGCCCCGCCCTCGATCAGGACAGGTCGAACTCCAGCCAGATTTCGACCTTGAGGTCGTCGGGCAATCCCCATGGAATCGATGGCAGCGGCTGAGCCCGTCGAATAGCGTCCACCGCGGCCTTGTCGAGCGCGGCCTGCCCTGAACTGGTCTTGACCCAGACTTCCAGCACGGTGCCGTCCCGCTGCATGGAGAATAACGTCTCGACCGCACCGTGCAGTCCTTTCGGCGGCACCGCGTAGCGTGCCACGTGACGAAACAGTTTCTGCTGAAACTTGATGGCGACGCTGTTGGGCGGCGTATCGGCAGGCGACGGCATCGGACGCAGGCTCGGCGCCGTCGGCACTGCCGGCAGCGGCTCCAGCGCCGTTGGCGATGTCGTGTTGTCGAGGGGCGGCTCCGAGATGTCCTGGGACGCCTCGGTCCGGCTGGCGAGGGGCGCGATCTGCGGTTGCGAGACGGGTGCAACCAGGATGGGCGCGGGCGAGGGGCTCGGCAGTAACCGAACCTGTACGATCGAGGTCTCCTGCGGGCTTGCCGATCCGGCCGGCGGCCGCAGTCGGAACCAGTAGATTCCCCCGACGAACAACATGGTCGCGACGGTCGGCACCAGAAGCAAGCGGAGGACCTCGCCCGAGGTCCACGCGCTCGGATCCTCGGGATGGAACAGCAGCGTCATCGGCCTCATGCCGCGCGCGTCGCCGGGTCCGCTGGTGTTGTTGGCGCTCATTGGAACGATTTCACCCGGATCGCGATCCGCACCGGCTGCGACGCAGTCGCGGGCGTCATTCGGCTTACGGTCAGTCCCTGCAGTGCCGCGGTCACGGCTGCATCGCGCTTCTGATCGCCGGTCGAGCGCAACAGCTGGGTTCGCTGGATCGTCCGCGAGGGATCGATCCACAGATCGACCACGAGCTGGTAGCTGCCGCCACGAGGCCCGATATTCTTCTGCAGCGCCTTTTGAATGTCGAACTGCAGGCTTTCGCTGTAGTCACGCAGCGCACCGGTGTCGTTGCCGTCACTGTTCGCCCGCACCCGCAACGTGCCCAGTGACAGATCGGCGGTCGGAAGCGGGCTCGTCGGGGGACGGTCGGGGCGCGCGCTGCGCGAAGCGAGCGTGATGGCATCCGGACGAACGTACTGGACCTTCAGGTCGGACCCCTTCAGAAGCAGATTCAATGCGTCCTCAGGTGTCAGGGTTCCCTCGACCGACGTCGACGTGCGGCCGGTTGCGGAATTGCTTTCATAGAGCACCTGAACGCCGGTTCGCTCGCCATAGGCCTGCAGCGCGCTCGCAAGTTGCTGCGCGGGAATGCTGAACTCGATGGGCACGGCGGCGGTAACGGCCTGATGCTGCTCCGCGGTGACGGCGCAGATGCTGCCGATCAGCAGGACGGCACAAATCCCGAACGGAAGCCGCGACCTTGTCGAGGCCGCCGGAGCGTCGCGGCTGACCGCAGCGCCCGCACGTGCACCATATGATCCAACTGCCGTCATAACCTTGCTTCGGCCCAAAGTGACCGCGGGTGAAATTCGGCCAGCATGTCTGTGCGGGTTAGCCTTTCGGCCAGCGAACCTGCGTTCTTTATATCTGGAATGTGACGGCCGTCTAACCGGCAATTCGATCGGCTGGGTGCCTGGGATTTGTGCTGACCTTTCAGCGCGAAAGGTTCCCGGGCATCGCCAGAGCGGCGCCGAGCGTCGGCAGGCGGCACAGCGCGCCAGAAAACGAGCGAGCGCTCTCTCAGAAAATTTGCTCGGCCCCCTTTTCCGAACGCCGGTTCGTGGGTTAGGAATTAGGCAAGGGCGTAAAGCCCAGCCTGGACCGGCAACAAAATGAAACCGTCCGGGAATAGAGCCAGGGAGGCAATTTGGGTCTCGCGCGCCAGCGGCCGGGGACGAATGCGTTCGCGATGGACGTGCTTTGCGCACGCATCCTCGAACGGCATCGGGATTCCGTGCGAGTCCAGAAACCGCATCTCGCCGTCCCCAACCTCACGCGCATCATCGGCGCCACGCTGACGCTGTCCAACAAGCACGGTTTTCACGCCACCACGCTGCGCCAGCTTGCGGAGGCCTCCGGCCTCAGCATGGGCGGCCTCTATACCTATTTCGACAGCAAGCCGACGCTGCTGTCGATGATCCTCGGCGAGGTCGCCGAGACGGCGGCGGAGGTCCTCAACCAACCGCCCGCCGACGTCAAGCAGGATGCCCGCAAGCACCTGCACTGGATCATCGCCACCCATGTCCGCATGAGCGAGGCGATGCAGCCCTGGTTCGTGTTCTGCTTCATGGAAGCGAAGTCGTTTCCACCTGCGGAACGCCAGCGTGCCATCGAGATGGAGGTGATGACCGAGAAGATCATCGCCGGCGTCCTCAGGCAGGGCGTCGCCAGCGGCGTGTTCGCGATCGATCAGATCACGCTGACGGCCTCGCTGATCAAGCCGCTGCTGCAGGATTGGTACGTCAAACGCGCGAAATACCGCCGGCGCGGCACGTCGATCGAGGCCTACATCAACGCGGTCTGCGCGCTTGTCGACACTGCGGTCGCCGGCAGGACGCGGCCCGGCCGCGTCGCGAGCGGCTCCCGTACCAGAACCAGGCAGACGGCGCACCCATAGACGCAAGAAGGACGAGACCATGAAGCGGCTGCGATTCAATCAACAGGAGATCGTCTTCGCCGTATTCGCCGTGCTGTTCCTGGCGTTCTCGGTTTTCCTGCGCGGCTTCCTCACGCCGGAGAACATGCTGACGCTGCTGCAGAACGTTGCGGTGCTCGGCATCCTTGGCCTTGCCATGGCGATCGTCGTGATCGGACGCGGCATCGACATCTCCCTGATCGCAGCCCTCGCGGTGCCTCCGGGGCTGGTGCTGCAGATGGTGCAGAACGGCCACTCGCTGCCGGCCTCGCTGCTGACGGCCGTGCTGCTCACGATCGCGTTCGGCCTGGTCAATGGCTGGCTGATCGCCTACGCCGAGGTCCCTTCGCTGTTTGCGACCTTGGCGACCGGCCTGCTGCTCGCCGGCCTCGGCCAGGCCGCGCTGTTTCAGCTCGACGTCGTGCAGTGGAGCGACGGCATGAAGGGCTTCGAGCGGCTCGGACAGGGCACCATAGCAGGCATCCCGACCTCGATCGTGATGTTCGCGATCGCCTGCGTGGTGGTCGCCTTCCTGCTGCGCCAGACGCGCTGGGGCGCCTACATCTACGCGATCGGCGACAATCCCTATGCGGCTCGCGTCACCGGCATCCCCTCGCGGCCGATCATCGTGCTGCAATATGTCGTCGCGGCACTGATCGGCTGCTTTGCGGGCCTCGTGATGGCGGCGTCGGTCAACTCGATGCCGACCCGCGTCTTCAATTCGACCCTGATCTACGACGTCATCCTCGTCGTCGTGCTCGGCGGCATCGGCCTGTCGGGCGGCCGCGGCGGCGTGCTCAACGTCGTCATCGGCACGCTGCTGATCGGCACCATGCTGAACGGCATGACCATCATGGACATTTCCTACGCCGGACAAAACCTCGTCAAGGGCGTCGTCCTGCTGCTCGCCGTCATCACGGATTCATTCCTGAACCCGCGCAACGAAGAAACGGCACAGCAGGGCGACATCTGAACCAAGTCGAAGAACGATCAATCACGACCAAGGAGGAAGCAATGAAATACGCTGTCAGGAATGCAAAGGTGATCGCCGCAGCGCTCGGGCTCGCGGCCATCGCCGCCGCCCCGGCTCTGGCCCAGCAGGGCCTGGACGAGCCGTTCCAGAAGCCGTTCAAGGAGTCGCTCGCCGGCAAGACGGTGGCTTATGTTCCGGTCGCCATGAACTTCGACCTCACCGAAGGCTGGTACGCCGGCATGAAGAAGGAGCTCGAGCCTTACGGCGTGAAGTTCGAGATCCGCGACCCCAACTGGAACACCAACGCCGGCGCGCAGGCGGTGACCTCGCTGATCTCCGAGAAGCCGGCCGTGATGGTGATCCACAATCCGGACGTGCAGACCTACGCCAAGCTGCTGCAACGCGCCGAGAACGAAGGCATCTACGTGATCCAGATCAACATGGGATCGGCCTATCGCTCATCGGCCTTCGTCGGCGCCAACTGGATCGAGATCGGCGAGAAGGACACCGAAGCCGTGGTCAAGGCCTGCCAGGGCAAGTCGAACAAAATCGCCGTCGTGCAGGGCGCGCTCTCGGCAGCTGCCAGCGCCTACACGCTCAAGGGCGTCGAGAACGTGCTCGCCAGGCATCCGGAGATCAAGGTGGTCTCGAGCCAGGCGGCCGACTGGGATGCGGCGAAAGCCAAGGCGATCACCCAGACGGTGCTGAAGCAGAATCCCGATCTCTGCGGCATCGTCGGCTTCTGGGACGGCATGGACATCGGCACCGCGGCCGCGGTGAAGGAAGCCGGCCTGACCGGCAAGGTGTTCGTCGCGACCTCCGGCGGCGGCGAGCGCAAGGGTGCCTGCGAGCTCGTCAAGTCGGGCGCCTTCGACCTCAACCTGAGCTACGACGTGCCGACCCAGGCCGCGCAGATGGCAGGCACCATCAAGTGGCTGCTGTCGTCGGGCGCCAAGGCCGGCTCGATCAAGGGCTCGGAATACACCACGCTGATTCCGATCACTAAGGAGAACGCAGACAGCCAGACCGCGTGCTGGAATCTCAGTGACCTGAAGAAATAGCCCGGCCACGTCCGCTTGACGTCCCGGGTGTACCCCGCCCGGGGCGTCGATCTCCCAAAATCGAACGCCTTGCTGGAATGCCGATGCGCGACACCTTGACGAGCCTGCGTTACCGCTACTGGCCGGATCATCTCCTCGGCGAGATCCTGTCCAAGCGTTGGACCGAGACCGCAATTCCGGTGATCCTGCTCTTGATCGTCGGCTTCGCGCTGAGCCGCTCGATCGACCATTTCCTGTCGCCGTCGAGCCTTGCCGACACCGCGCGGCAGGCCGGCGAGATCGGCTTCATCGGGCTCGGCATGGCGCTCGTCGTCATCGTCGGCGGCATCGATCTGTCGGTCGGCTCGATCTTCGCGCTGACGGATTTCTGCGCGCTCTATCTGCTCGACGTGCTGAACTGGCCGGTGCCAGCGGTGGTGGTCGCCACTCTCGCCTGCGGCGCACTGCTCGGCGCCGTCAACGGCGTCCTGATCGGCTACTTGCGGCTCCGCGCCTTCATCACCACGCTGATCACCCTGATCATCTACCGTTCGGCTTTCGATCTCCTGATCCAGCGCTACTCCAATTCGATCGCCGCCGCCTTTCCCGACATCCCGTCCTGGAATTTCATCGGCGGCGGCGACGTGTTCGGCATTCCGAGCGTCGCGCTCGTCTACATCGCGATCGCGATCTTCGGCCACATCTTCATGACCCGGCTGCGCCCGGGCTGGCACATCACCGCGATCGGCGGCTCGCGCCGCTCGGCCTATAATTCCGGCATTCCGGTTCGCCGCACCATCGCGCTGTGCTATGTCGCAAGCGGCGTGCTGACCAGCATCGCCGCGCTGTTCTTCGCCGCACGCCTCGGCACCGTCGGCGGCGACATCGGCGTCGGCCTCGAGGTGATCGTGCTGACCGCGACCGTGCTCGGCGGCATCACGCTCGGCGGCGGCAAGGGCTCGGTCGCCAAGTCGCTGGTCGGCGTGCTGATCGTGCTGCTGATCACCAACGGCCTCACCACGCTCAATGCACGCGGCGGCATCAACCGCATGGCGCTCGCGGGCATCCTGCTGATCGCCGCGATGGTCGATATCCGCTGGCAGAAGAACCGCACCCGCATCATCAGCAAGGTCTATGTCGCGCCGACCTATCACGCGTTGCCGCCACCGCCTCCGACCGAGATCGGCCAGGGCGGTCCGTTCGAACAGAACGACAAGCTGCGCGACGTCGAACTGATCGGGCTCGGACGCATCGAAGCGCCGGAGGACGTGATCCTCGATCGCAACGACAACCTCTACGCCGGCTCGCGCCATGGCGACATCATGCGCTTCCTCGCGCCCGACTATCAGCGGATGGAGGTGTTCGCCCATATCGGCGGGCAGCCGCTCGGCATGGCGTTCGACCGGCAGGACAATCTCTATGTCTGCATCGGCGGCATGGGCCTCTACCTCATCAAACCCGACGGCACCGTCGAGAAGGCGACCGACGAGACCAACCGCAGCATGCATTCGGTCAATGACGACAGCCGCCTGCGACTGGCCGACGATCTCGACATCACCGATGACGGCCTGATCTTCTTCTCGGAAGCCACCGTCCGCTACGAGATGGACGAATGGCCGATCGACGGTCTCGAAGCGCGCGGCAACGGCCGCATCATCTGCTACGACACCAAGACCGGCGCCACGCATACGGCGCTGCGCGGCCTGAAATTTCCCAACGGCATCTGCGTCGCCAGCGACGGCCAGTCGATCCTGTTCGCCGAGACCTTCGGCTGCTCGATCAAGCGGCTGTGGTTCGCGGGGCCGAAGAAGGGCCAGGTCGAGGTGGTGATGGACAACCTGCCGGGCTATCCCGACAACATCAATCTCGCCTCCGACGGCAATTACTGGCTGGCGCTGGTCGGCATGCGCAGCCCCTCGCTCGACCTCGCCTGGAAGATGCCGGGCTTCCGCCGCCGCATGGCCAAGCGCGTGCCGGTCGACGAATGGCTGTTCCCGAACATCAACACCGGCTGCGTCGTCAAGTTCAACGAACAGGGCAAGATCCTCGAATCGTTCTGGGACCTGCGCGGCGAGAACCATCCGATGATCACCTCGATGCGCGAGCATCGCGGCTATCTCTATCTCGGCGGCATCATGAACAACCGGATCGGCCGCTACAAGCTTGATAACGCCGATCCGAACTTCGTGCAGTATGACAAGCGCTGGGGGAAGCTGTCGTGATCGCGGCCGTCAGGGAATTCGCCAACCGCTTTCTCGGCCGTGGCGAGGCCACCATCACCGTGCCGTCGTTCGACGGCGCGCTGAAGCCCAACCAGAAACTAGAGGCGGCAACCACACTGCTGGAATGCGAGGCGCCCGAGGACCTCGCAACCGATGGCCGCAACCTCTACGTCGCCGACGGCCGGCGCCTGCTGCGACTCGACGGCGGCACAGCTGTCGAGCTGCGCAGCTTCGAGCAGCCGATCTCGGCGCTCTGCGCACTCGCCGATGGCGGCCTCGCGGTCGCGCTCGGCGGCCGCGAGGTGCGCCTCTATGCCAATCCCTCGTCTGGCGAGCCGACCGTGACGTTCAGCGACGCCGCCTTCAATGCCGTCAATGCGCTGGCGCCGGCGGACGACGGCACGCTGATCGCGACCGACGGCTCGACAACGTGCGGCGTCGACGATTGGGCACGCGACCTGATGGAGCTCAACCGGAGCGGCCGCGTATTCCGGCTCGATCCCAGGACCAGAACGGTGAAGCCACTGGCTTCAAAGCTCGGCTACGCCTTCGGTGCCTGCGCGCGCGGCGACGGCGTTCTGGTCAGCGAGAGCTGGCGGCATCGTCTGGTCCTCATCGGAGACGGAAAAGCACCGCAGATCGTGCTCGGCCGCCTGCCGGTCTATCCGTCGCGACTATCGAAGGCCGCCGGCGGCGGCTATTGGCTCACCGCGTTCACCGCACGCACCCAGCTGATCGAATTCGTGCTGCGTGAGCCGGCCTATCGGCGCCGCATGATGGCCGAGATCGACCCGGCCTATTGGGTGGCGCCGCGGCTGCGCTCGGGCTTCTCGTTCAAGGAGCCGATGCAGGGTGCGCACATCAAGACGATGGGCGTCATCAAGCCGTGGGCGCCGCCGCGCTCCTACGGCCTCGTGATCCGGCTCGGCGAAGACGGCAAGCCGCTCTACTCGCTGCATAGCCGGGTCGACGGCATCAATCACGGCGTCGTCGCGGCGCTCGAGCTCGGCAGCGACCTGGTGCTGATCGCCAAAGGACCGGGCCGCGTCCTGAAACTGCCCCTCGCCGGGCTCGCCGAGGAGACAGGCTCATGAGCGACACCGTGCTGTCCCTGCGCAAGGCCACCAAGCTCTACGCCGGCGTGCCGGCCATCGAGGGTGTCGACTTCGACCTGCGCCGCGGCGAGATCCACGCGCTGGTCGGCGAGAACGGCGCCGGCAAGTCGACGTTGACCAAGGTGATGGCCGGCGTCGTGACATTGACCTCGGGCAGCATGACGGTCGACGGCTCCGACGTCGCGCCGCGCACGCCGCTCGAGGCACGCAACCTCGGCATCGCCATGGTGTTCCAGGAGAACAGCCTGGTGCCGACCATGACGGTGGCGCAGAATCTGTTTCTCGGACAGGAGAAGTTCTACAACCGGCTGCGCGGCATCTACATCGCCGCCCAGCAGTTCCTGCAATCGCTGAATTTCGACGTGACGCCGACCGCGACCGTCGGCGGGCTCGGCGCCGCCAAGAAGCAGATGGTGGAAATCGCGCGCGCGGTCCTGCACAAGGCCAAGGTCATCATCTTCGACGAGCCGACCGCATCGCTGACGCCGGAGGAGAAGAAGTACTTCTTCGACCTGGTCCGTGATCTGAAGAAGCGCGGCGTCTCGATCGTCTTCATCTCGCACGCGCTGGAAGAGGCGCTGCTGCTCGCGGACCGCATCACGGTGCTGCGCGACGGCAAGCACGTCGTCACCGACGACGCCGCGAAGTTCGACCGCGCCGCGATCGTGCAGGCAATGGTCGGCCGCGATCTCTCCAATACGCTATATGGGGCGCGGAAGGCGAGTGTCCGGCCGGCCGGCGCGCGCGTGCTCACGGTGCAGAATCTCAAGATGGCGCCGATGGTGAAGAACAATTCGCTGTCGGTGTTCGCCGGGCAGATCACCGGCGTATTCGGCCTGGTCGGCGCCGGCCGCACCGAGACCTTCAAGATCGTATCCGGCGTGTTGAAGCGCGACTTCTTCCACGGCGGCGAGATCCTGCTGCATGACAAGCCGGTGCGCTATCGGGTGCCGGCGCCGGCGGTGAAGGCCGGCATCGCCTATGTGACCGAGGACCGCAAGGTCGAGGGCTTCTTCGAGACCGCCTCGATCGCCCGCAACATCTATCTCGGCCTGCTCTCCAAGTTTCCCCGCGGCCGGATGCTGTTGTCGCGGCGCGAGACCAATAGCGTGGGCAAGAGCTGGATCCAGCGGCTCAAGGTGCGCGCGATCGGCGATGAGGCCAAGGTGGTCGAGCTGTCAGGCGGCAACCAGCAGAAGGTGGTGATCGCCAAATCGCTGGTGCAGGATCCGGAGCTGATCATCTTCGACGAGCCGACGCGTGGCGTCGACGTCGGCGCCATCGTCGAGATCCACGAGCTGATCAACCGGCTCGCCGACGAGGGCAAGGCGGTGGTGGTGATCTCGTCCTATCTGCCCGAGATCATGGCGCTGTCCGACCGCATCCTGGTCTCGCGCCAGGGCAAGGTGGTGGAGGAATTCTCCGCGCTCGAAGCCACCGAGGAGAAGATCATGTACGCGGCGATTCATTGATCGCCGCAACGGACATCCGTCATGGCCGACTGGCCACGCCATGGCGGAGCACGATCGCGCGGCCGAACATGATCATCGGGCGCTCCACCAGCCGGTACACCAGCCAGGACACCAGCAGGACGAGGCCGGAGCAGATCAGCATGGTGGCGATATCGCCGATCTGCCCGGTCAACGGCAGGACGCGGTAGACCGTGATGTTCACCGGCCAGTGGAACAGGTACATCGAATAGCTGATCAGCCCGATCCGCGACAGCAGCAGCGAACGCGGCCGGTCGAACCTGACGGCTGCCATGAAGATCACGAAAGCCAGCGCGTAGGCCGTGAGGACGGGTGTCAGTCCCTCCATGATGAAATTGTCGCCGCGCGCCAGCGAAAAGGCTGCAACCGACGGCACCGCGACGACCTGCGCAACAACCAGCGCCAGCGCGGCGATGCGCGCCCCCGGTGCCCGCTCGACCAGCCACAGGCGTAGCAGCAGACCCAGGAACAGGAATGAGAGGTGCATGCCGAGATATTGCACCGGCAGATTGGCGATGCCGTGGATGCGCAACTGAACCGGCAACGCCGTCGCGGCGACCAGCGCCAGGCTCAGCAGCGACAGCACCGCGACACGCCTCAGTGCGCCGGCCGAGAACAGCAGCGCAATGAGGATGTAGAACACCAGTTCGATGAACAGCGTCCAGTAGATCGGCGAGAGCCAGGGCTGGCCGAACAGCGTCGGCGCCATCGTCATGTTGGCGAGCACGGTGATCGCGCGCGGCGGCTCGCCGCCAAGCCACGCCATGGTCGCGAGCACCGCGAGCGCGAGCCACAGCGCGGGATAGAGCCGGAACACCCGCGAGACGGCGAATTGAAACAACGGCCGTTCGCCGCCGATGCTGAACGGCACGACGAAGCCGCTGATCAGGAAGAACAGCGCCACGCCGAACCGGCCGAGGCTGACATTCTGAACCAGCAGATCGCCGGCGACATTGAGCGGCCCGGCGGCAGGCGGGGTCTGCCGGAGCAGGTCGCCGAACATGTGCTCGACCATGACGCCGAGCGCCGCGATCGCTCGCAATCCGTCGATATTGGCATAGCGCTGCGTTGTCATGCCTGGCCTCACTCCGGTGCTTCTGACGGCGCGAGTCCGAGCGCGCCGCGGGTCGCCGCGTCGAAGCCCGGGCCGGCCTCGTTCTCGGCCAGTGCGAAGCCGCCCGTCGCCAGATAAGTCCAGCACGACCAGGTGAAGCCGTAAGTCTCGGCGAGCTCGCGCATGTCCCGCAACCAGCTCGCGCGCGCGGCCGCGCCCTGAGCGGTGTCTTGATAGGGCGTCTTGTGCACGCCGAACTCGCCGAGCAGGATCGCCTGCGCCGGCAGGTGCTGCGCCGTGCGCCAGGCCGCCACCTGCTGAAACGTGCGCTCGAGGTTCGATCGATTGAAGCGGGAGCTGACATAACCCGCGAGCGTCTGCCTGGCCTGCTGCGCCAGATCGAGCTCGGCGCCGGCGAGCCCGAGCGCCGTCACGCGCTGGTCGGTCGCCTGGTTCATCGCGTCGACAGATGCAGGCGCCGGATAGACGATCGCATCCAGCGCATAGGCGGGACTGCCGCGCACGCCCTGATGGGTGAACTGCCACGGCGAATAGTCGTGGTAGGTGTAGATCAGGCGTGGATCGCCGGCGAATGCG
>OFRL01000006.1_pt1 | contig 114805 bp, 102 predicted proteins | sample 1543121 | NCBI WGS metagenome assembly OFRL01 (sample SAMN07774228, study PRJEB24372) | wastewater metagenome | isolation source: Lake Maggiore Cannobio | place: Italy: Cannobio | collected 2016-01
GGCTGCCGGCCAGCGGCCGGCACTACCGTGCCCGTTTACCTGACGGGCCTGAGACTCTCCAGCAACACAGTTGCTACTGGCAGGTCATCTTCAACGCCGCCTCTGGCAAACGTGCGCCACTGACACTGATCTTCGCCACCCGCTCACTGATGCGTGCCAGTTCGGCTCCATCCAACACCAAATCCACCGCGCCCAGATTCTCATCCAGTACTCATAGCCCTGCCGATACAGGTCGAACGGAAGCTTGGCGATCTGCTCGTCGCTGAGGTTGGCACCGCCGGAGTACAACACTTCGCCGCCGGCGGATTCCTGCGCACGGGCCTGTGAAGCCTGCTGCAGCCGCTGCTGGAGAGTATCCAGCTGCGAGTCGGCATAGCCATTGCGGCGCACGCGATCCGCCATGCCGTGAATGTCTTCAATGCGGTGCGACGGCATGTCGACGCTGCGGGGCTGACCGCCGCTGCCGCCCTGGTGCGTGGCAGGCGGCTTGAATGACCATCCGTCGACATGGGAGGCCCACCTTCACTTTCACAAACAGCTAACAAACAGAAGCATAGCTTGATCGGCCCGAAGGAAGGCGCTCCATGACTCCACATCCCACGGGCGATCTGGGCGACGAGTCGCAGCAATTTGGACTTCTGGTCAATTCCGTCACTGATTACGCGATCTACATGCTCGACCCTCGCGGGGTCATCCGCACCTGGAACCCCGGCGGAGAGCGCATCAAGGGCTATCGAAAGGATGAGGTGGTCGGCACCAACTACGCCAGGTTCTATACGCCCGAAGATATTGCGACCGACGTTCCCGCACGCAACCTGGCCATCGCCGCGAATGAAGGCCGCTACGCGGGCGAAGGCTGGCGGCTTCGAAAGGACGGCTCACGCTTTCATGCCAGCGTAGTCATCGACCCGGTAAGGGTGGATGGCGTACTCGTCGGCTTCGCGAAGATCACGCGGGATGTAACCGAGCGCTACCTTGCCCAGGAGCAGCTGAGAAGTGCACAACATGAGCTGTTGCAGGCGCAGAAGATGGAGGCCATCGGCAAGCTGACACTGGGCCTTGCCCATGACTTCAACAACCTGCTCAGCGTCGTCACCAACTGCCTGGATCTGATCTCCGCGCAGCCTCATGGCGAGGTGTCTGACAAGTACATCCGCACGGCCCTGAGATCGGTAGAGCGAGGCGCCCTGCTGACTCGGCAGTTGCTGACGTTTGGGCGTGGCCATGAACTGGCACCGGAACGTTTCGATGCCGGCAAAGCGATACGTGACATGCACGCCATGCTGCAACGTTCCGCCGGCGATGCGGTTGCAGTCGAGCTCGACGTTGCGGGCGATCTTCCGTCCGTCAACCTCGACCGTGGCCAGCTGGACTCCGCCATCCTCAATCTGGTGTGCAATAGCCGTGACGCAATGCCGAGCGGCGGATGCATCAAGATTACAGTGCGTTTACAGACAGAACGTCATCCTGATGACCCACACCAGGAACCAGGCAGGTTCCTCTGCATAACCGTGGTAGACAACGGCGAAGGGATTGCGCCGGACGATCAGGCACGAATATTCGAGCCTTTCTTCACCACGAAAACCGTCGGACGCGGCAGCGGGTTGGGACTCAGCCAGGTCTTCGGCTTCACCAGCCAATCGGGCGGTTTCATCCGCGTAGACAGCACGCCTGGCTCAGGAACCTCTGTCGCCCTCTACTACCCTGTCGCCGAGTAGCCAATGCCTCTTTCAGTACTATTTGTCGACGACGAGGATGATCTTCGCGAGATCGTTGTGGATGCACTTGCCGCCCAGGGCTTCGCGGTGACCACCGCCCGCAATGGCGTCGAAGCGATCCAATGCCTGCGCGGCAGCGCTCGGTTCTCTATTGTCGTGACTGATTACAGCATGCCAGAAGGCGTGTCTGGCCTGGATGTGGCCTCGGAAGCCGCCGCCGTCCAACCCGACGCCCGTATCCTGCTGGCATCGGGCTATAGCCGCTCGCAGCTGCCTGTATTGCCGGACAACGTCCAGTTCCTTTCCAAGCCCTATCGCTTCACGCAGCTGATTGCTGCGATCAAGAGCCAGTTCTGAACTGCGGCTCCCGGTTGTACAGGTGGGAGCAGAGAAAAGGCGCCTCAAGCAGCGATGGCGTAAGGCTCTACAAGCCCCACCAGGCGATCCATGGCGGTTGCGTTGGCATTGCCCGCGTCGTCTCGCTGATTGAAGCGGGTCCAGTCGGCGTGTGCCAGCCGCCGCAGTTCCTGCGGCTCAACAGGCAGCCACTTCATCGGCCAGAAAGGCAAGCGGCGTTGTCCCACCCTGCCCCGTTGCAGCTCAACGATGCCATTGTGGCTGCTGGCGCCCAGCACACGTGAGTACGCTACCGACAGTCCGTCCTCCGGCCCCTCCAGATACTGCAGGAAGCGCTCGCCATCGAACAGGAGCACGCCGGTAACCCCGGCATTGCGATTGAAGCGGGCTGCGTCGTCCACGATCCAGTCCAGCTTGCCGCTGGGCAAGCCCAGCCTGTCGCCCGCGATGCCCTTGCCGGCACCGCTTGCATATACCACCGCCCTGATGGGCATTGTGCACCTCCTTGATGAGACACGACCCTAGCAGCAAGGGGCGTGTGTCAATGTGAGGTGTCGAAGAAATACACAACAGTTCAGTTTCGCATGACGCTGAATATGGGCCGTCATCACAAGATGGAGGCGATGCGCAGTGCACCATGCGCGAAATCTCCAGGTATGCCGCAATGCCCGATACAGGCTTCTTCTACGTTCTCGACCTCGACGCTGCCCGCGACGAGCAGGGCCATCTGGAACATGTGAATGCGATCAGCATTCGATGCAACCGGTGCCGGCACATCACCCATCTGAAGGTGCCTCAACTGGAAGGCATGCCTGGAGGGACGCTCCTTGCCTGCGCAGGCTGTGGTGAGCGGCAGGCTGTCAGCAACGCGCGCCTGGTCGAATGCGATCACGTGCTGGGACATGCGCCACCCGCGTCGCTGCAGGCCTGAGCTGCGCCACGTTCTGCGGCCACCCGGACACGCACGGCATCGCTGATGCCACGATGGAACATCTTGGCGTAGGGGCAGACGCGTTCGGTGTTGCGCACCAGTTCGCAGGCCAGGTTCGCATCCATGCCGGGAAGATGGACCACGACCTCGGCAGACAGCAGGTACAGCCCATCTGCCGGATCACGGGCGAAGGTCACCGCCACTTCGACGCTGGGGTTGTGCAGCAGCAGGCCGGCACGCGCGGCCACCAGTACCATGGCGCCGTGGAAGCAACCGGCGTAGCTTGCGGCCAATAGCTGCTCGGGATTGGAGCCACCGCCGGGCCCGCCGAATTCCGGCGGCAGGCGCAGGTCCACCGCCAGTGCACCGTCGTCCGATCGCACCACGCCGGACGCGCGCCCGTGCTGGGCCTGGCCACCGCTCACCCGCACGCGGCCGGTGTACAGCGGCTGCACGTCGACGCCCTGGTAGCGGTCCAGCATGGCGGGCGAAGGTGGCTTCAGCTCGGTCATTGGCAAGTGATCGATGGCTGCTCAGGCGGGCTGCCGCTGCAACAGGCCGGACTGCTGCAGCCAGGCGTCGAAGCCGACCTGCCCCAGCCACGCCTGCCCCACCGGCACCAGCGTATCGATCTGCAGCGGCGCACCGAAGTACAGGGCCTCGGCGTCTGCCACGACCTGCCGCGGGTCGCCGGTCCGCTGCAGATACTGCCTGGCCAGATCCGCCATCGCGGCGCGCTGGGGGCCCGCAATTTCCACGACGCCATTGCGGGGTGGCTGCTGCGCGATGCGTGCCACCGCTTCGGCAACATCCTCGGCGGCAATCGGCTGAACGTCGGCGGCCGGCAGGTGCAGGGTCTCCCCGTTGCCGGCGGACTGGATGATGCCCGGCAGGAACTCGAAGAACTGCGTGGAATGGATGATGGTGTATGGCAGGCCCGAATCGCGGATCAGGCGCTCCTGGACGATCTTGCCGCGGAAGTAGCCGCTGGCCGCAAGCTTGTCGGTGCCTACGACGGAAAGCGCAACGTGGTGGCGTACGCCGGCACGGGCGGCGGCGGTCAGGACGTTGTGGCCAGCGGTCTCGAAGAACGAAAGCACTGCCGCATCTTCGAACAAGGGCGAGTTGGCGAGGTCCACCACCACGTCGACCCCGTCCATGGCGGCGTCCAGGCCTTCACCGGTCAGCACATCCACGCCGGTGGAGGGCGCGGCCACCACGATGTCATGCCCGGCGGTGCGCAGGCGCTCAACCACCTTGCTGCCGATGCGGCCGGTACCACCGATGACGAGGAATTTCATGACGTGTCTCCTGGAATGTAGAAGGGGCGACCGGCTGTGGCCGGGCATGCTGGAATCGTAGGCAGCGTGGGCGCGGGGCAGTAGGTCCGCGCTGGGGCGCGCACTGTTGCCCGGCACGCACCAATGCTTCAGGCCCAGGCGGGCTGTGCCTCTGGCTTCATGGACGTGGCCTGTTGGCGCGCTTCCCAGTGCGAGATCACATCCAGTTCGAGCGCGCGCACCCGCTGCGTGCTGAAGTCGATGAAGGCCCGCACGCGCTTGGGAAGCTGGCGGCGGCTGAGGTAGCACAGGTAGTGGCCGCGATCGAGCGGCGCATGCCGATCCAGGCAGGTCACCACCCTGCCCGCCCACAGCGCTTCACGTATCTGATAGCTGGGCAGCTGGGCGATGCCCAGCCCGTCGATGACGGCCTGCAGGGCCAGGTCGGCATCGTTGAACACCAGTGCGGCCGGCGGCTGCAGGTGCACATCGGTGCCGTCGACCCGGAATTCCCAGGGCTGCATGCGCCCACCCGGCAGGCGCCGCCCGATGCAGGCATGCGTGGACAGCGCATCCACCGACGACGGTAGACCATGCGCCCGCACGTACGCCGGTGACGCGCACACCACCAGCTGCATCGGCACCAGCTGCTTGGCGATCACCTGGCTGTCTTCCAGCAGGCCGTCGCGGAACGCCACATCGATGCGGTCACCAGCCAGGTCGGGGGCCTGCTCGTCCAGCAGCAGTTCTACCGAGACCTGCGGGTACTCGGCGCGGAAGGCGGCCAGCAAGGGGGCGATCACCCGCCGGCCGAAGCCGTGGCTGGCACTGATGCGCAGGTGCCCGCGCGGCGGGCCCTCGCGCAGGTCGCGCATTTCCTCCAGCGCCTGCAGGATGCAGTTCACGCCCGGGTTGCAGCCCTCCAGGAACAGCTCGCCTTCACGGGTCAGCGTGGTCGAGCGCGTGGTGCGCAGGAACAACCGCACGCCCAGCTGGCTTTCCAGCTTCTGCACGCTGCGGCTGACGGCCGAACGGCCGATGCCAAGGCGGTCGGCCGCGCGCGCGAAACTGCCCTCGGCCGCCACTGCGATGAAGGCCAGCACGCCGGCGTAGCTGGTGGAGAAGGATGCATTGAGCGCATCGTGGCCGTCGCTGGCCGGGCTGGGCTGTGCGGTGTTCATGGGCGGCCTGGCTCCAGGCGGGCACGGTGCGCGTGCAGGTGGTTCCGCGCCAGCGCGAGGCGTTGCCTGCACGCGGAAAGGTCGAGCCCCAGCAGGGGCACGATGTCCTCGAACCCGGCGCCCAGTACGTCGTGCAGCAACAGCACCGCACGTGCATCGGGCGGCAATTCGCGCAGTGCGGCCAGGAAGGTCTGCCAGACCTGTTCGCTGGCAGGGCGGAATGCGGTGCGCAGGTGCGATGCGGTGTCCATGCCCGGCAGACGGCCGAGCATCGGCCGCTGTGACAGGCCATTGGTGTTTTTCATGCAACAGCATGCGGCCCGGCCCCGGCCTACCGGTAGTGCGGGCGCAGGCCTAGCCTCGCTGTGTCCTTCACTCGCTACAGGAACACGCCATGACCGCACGTCTGGATTACGCCGCGCAATCCCCCGAACTGTTCAAGAAGCTCGGCCTGTACTCGCATGCCGCCCATACCGCCTCGATCGAAGCGGCCATCATCGATCTGGTCAACATCCGTGCATCGCAGCTCAACGGCTGCGGCTTCTGCCTGGACATGCACGTGAAGGAGGCCACCCTGCGCGGCGAGCGCCCACTGCGCCTGCATCACCTGGCGGCATGGCGTGAATCGACGCTGTTCAGCCCGCGCGAGCGCGCCTGCCTGGCCTGGACCGAGGTGCTGACCCAGCTGCCGGCGCAGGGTGTGCCCGACGAACTGTACACGCGCGTGCGCGGCCAGCTGTCCGAGCAGGAGATCGTCGACCTGACCCATGCGGTGATGGCGATCAACGCCTGGAACCGCGCCAACGTCGCCTTCCGTACTACGCCCGGCACCCTGGACGCGGCCTTTGGCCTGGACAAGGCCGACCTGGCCTGATCGTTCCGCCGCTGCCCCATGCAGCGGCCCTCCCCTACCGCACTGGAGACCTGCCATGCGTCGTTCTGTTCTGGCCCTGCTTGCGCTGCTGCCACTGTGCAGCGCTGCCGCCACCCCGCCCCCTGCTGCGCCCGAGCCCCTGGTGCACGAGGTGATGACCCGGGCCCTGCCGGAGCAGCCCGGCAAGGAAGCGCTGATCCTTACCGTGGAATACCCGCCGGGTGGCGCCGATCCGGTGCACCGCCACGATGCCCATGGCTTCGTCTACGTCCTGGAAGGACGGATCGTGATGGGCGTGGCCGGCGGCAAGGAAGTCACCCTCGGCCCGGGCGAGGCCTTCCATGAAGGCCCGGCCGATCTGCACACCGTAGGTCGCAACGCCAGCGCTACCGAGCCGGCGAAGTTCGTGGTGTTCCTGATCAAGGACATCGGCAAGCCGGCGGTTCTGCCGCCGCACTGATCGCACGTCCGGCGCTGGCACCAACGACAGGTCCCCGGGTGTCACAATCCGGGGACCTGTCCCGTCTACGCTGGCATGGACGATTCCACTGCGCTGTTTTCCCGCCTCCGCCCGCGCCTGTTCGGCGTGGCCTACCGCATGCTCGGGTCTTCGCACGAAGCCGAGGACGTGGTGCAGGACGTCTGGCTGCGCTGGCATGGCGCCGACCAGTCACGGATCGAGAATCCCGAAGCCTGGCTGGTCGCCACCACCACCCGTCGCGCCATTGATGGCCTGCGCCTGGCACGGCATACGCGCGAACACTATGTCGGCATGTGGTTGCCCGAGCCGCTGCTGACCGATGACACCAGCACCCCTGAATATGTACTGGAAACCGCCAGCGATCTGTCGCTCGCCTTCCTCAGCGTGCTGGAACGGTTGGCACCGGATGCGCGTGCGGCCTTCCTGCTGCACGATGTGTTCGATCAGGACTACGCGGTGGTCGCGCGCACCCTGGACAAGACAGAAGCCGCCTGCCGGCAGATCGTGCATCGCGCACGCCTGCAGCTCAGGCAGGAGCGCCCGCGCTACAACGTCCCGCAGGACGTGCACCAGAAACTGCTGCGCCGCTTCGCCGAGGCCGCATCCAGTGGCGACTTCCGCACGATGAAGGCGCTGATGGCCGAGTCGGCCGAGCTGGTGGGTGACGGCGGCGGCATCGTCACCAGCTTCCCCAAACCGATGGTCGGGGGCGCACGCATTGCCCAACTGCTGTATGCCCCGCACCTGCGGCGCAGCGCGCAACTGCGGATGGTGCCGGCCATGCTCAACGGACGGCTGGGACTGCTGCGCTATTTCGATGGCGAGCTGGAAGCGGCGATGGCCTTCGAGACCGATGGCGAACGGATCACGCAGATCCTGGTGCAGCGCAACCCGCACAAGCTGCAGCGGCTGGCACTGCCCACCTCCATCCAGTAGATCCCGCGCCCCGCGTGGACGGCATCCATTGTCGACCTCATCCTTGCGGGATTCGACCGGGGCGCCGATGCGCCCCGATCGTGAACGTCTGCCTGCGCAGCGGCGGCAGGATCCGATCAGAAGTCCCAGAACACCGGCACCCAGCGGAAGGTCTCGCCCTCCAGCGACACCCGGCCCACTGACGGGAACGGAAGATGCGTGGCCACCAGCATTTCACCGGTGCCTGCCAGTTCCTTCAGCAGGGCGATGCGGACGCGCGCGGATTCCTCCGGGTCATGCTCGAAGCCGTTGTGCCAGTTCGGCTGGTCGAAGCCGACCGCGAACACCGCGTCACCGGCAAAGGTCAGGGCCTGCCCGGCAGACGCCACGCGCACCACGCAGTGGCCTGGGGTATGCCCTCCGGTTCGGCGGGCCGTCACGCCCGGTGCGATCTGCTGTTCATCCTGGAAGGTGTGCACGTAGCTGCTGTACTCGGCCCAGAAGTGCTTGGCCGTGGCGCGCAGCGCATCGGGGAACCCCTGCGGCATGTTGGTGCGGCTGAAGTCCGGCGACTTCCAGAACTCCACCTCTGCCGCGGCCACGTGGATCTTCAGGTCCGGGCGCAGCTGTTTCTTCACGCCTTCAACCAGCAGCCCGCCGACGTGGTCCATGTGCATGTGGGTGATCACCACATCGGTGATTTCGCCCAGGTTGATGCCGGCGGCACCGAGGCGGCGGATCAACTGGCCGGCGCGCGGCAGCTGCAGGTCCGGGTCCATGCCCAGGCCGGCATCGATGAGGATGGTGCGATCACCGCTGTGCACCACCATCACGTTCAATGCCCAGTCGAAGGCATCCTGCGGCAGGTACATCTCTTCGAACCATTCGGCACGGTCGGCGGCTGGTACGTTGTGGCCGAGCATCTGGGTGGGCAACGGCAGGACGCCATCGCTGATCACCAGCACTTCGACGTCGCCCACCTTGAGGGCGTAGCGCGAGGGCACCAGTTCATCGAGGGCGGGGGCAATGGGCGCGGCGGTGTTTTCCAGACTGAACATGAGGGATCTCCACGTAGGGGCATTGGGCGGGCAGCGATGCAAGGCTGGCGCGAACGATTCCGGGCGCTTTCCCACGGCGCAGGGCGTGGCGTTGCCAGGGCACGGATGCCTGGCAGGCCAGCGCTGCAGGGTTCATGGGAAGGCGGGCCACTGCGCACGCGGTGGGCCCGGAACACGGCGTGTGCCGTGTGCGATCAGCCTAGGCAGCACACTGTTGCTGCGGTAGGCCCGTGGAGGGGGACGTGATGTTGCATTCCAGGAAGCAATGCGAATCACATACCCAGATCAGATAGCCCCGGATGATCATCGGGGCGGCGCCCCAGCGGCCAGTGGAACCTGCGGTCGCTTTCCTTGATCGGCATGTCGTTGATGCACGAAAAGCGGCGCTGCATCAGGCCATCGGTGCCGAATTCCCAGTTCTCGTTTCCATAGGAGCGGAACCAGTTGCCGGAGTCGTCATGCCACTCATAGGCGTAGCGCACGGCAATACGATTGTCGGTGAAGGCCCATAGCTCCTTGATCAGCCGGTACTCAAGCTCCTTGTTCCACTTGCGGGCCAGGAACTGCCGCGCTTCCTCGCGGCCATGGGTGAACTCGGCACGATTGCGCCACTCGGTGTCCAGCGAATAGGCCAGCGAAACCTTGTCGGCATCGCGGGTGTTCCAGCCGTCTTCGGCAAGACGAACCTTCTCGATGGCCGATTCACGGGTGAACGGGGGAAGTGGCGGACGGGGTGCTTCAATGGACACGGTGGGACCTCCAATCAAGTGGATGAACGGGGTGCTTCGACGGGTTTTGATGGCTCGGGCGTCAGCGCCTGGCCTGCTCCAACAACACTGCTGCAACATTCCTTGCAGTGTCTGCGGCGGTGTAGTCGCCCATCACGCGCGAGACGGTGATGGCGCCTTCCATGAGAACCAGCAGCTGCCGCGCCAGTGCTTCCGGCTGCTGGATATGCAGTTGCGTGGTGAGTTCCAGCGTGTAATCCAGCAACTTCTGCTTGTGATGTTTGGCGATGTGGCGAATCGGATCGTCGGGGTCGCCGACCTCGCCTGCGGTGTTGATGAAGGCACAGCCGCGATAGCCGTCGGACTGGAACCAGCCCTTGAGCACGGTGAACATGCTCAGGATGCGTGCTTCCGGGGTGTCGGCCTTGTTGCACTCCTGCTGGAACCAGGTGAGCCAGCGCACGTCACGCGCATTCAATGCCGCAGCAGCAACCTGGTCCTTGTTTTCGAAGTGGCGGTAGATGCTCTTCCGGGCAACGCCGGAGGTCTTCACCAGCAGGTCCATGCCGGTGGCGTGGATCCCGTTCTGGTAGATCAGCGCCTCGGCCGTGGCCAGGATCTTCTGCTGGGTTTCGGTGGTGGTTGTGTTCACGGCGCCAAGGTAGAACGATCGTTCTACCCTGTCAACAGGCGGCACGACGGCCTTTCGCGTGGGCACGCTTGCTCAGGACGATCTATCAAGAAATTCGTACATGTCATCATCCAGACGCCCGATTTCGGTCGCAAAGTACGTCTCACCAACCACCCATGAGACGCCCCGCATGAACACCTTTGCCCGTTCCCTGGCCGTTGCCGCCCTCGCCCTCTCGGTCCAGGCCGGCCTGTCCGCGCAGGCCGCCGAACCGGCCAAGCCGGCGGCAGTCACCAGCATCGCGCGCACCGCCAGCTACATCACCACCGCCGATGGCGTGCAGCTCTACTACAAGGACTGGGGCCCGAAGGACGGCCCGGTGGTTACCTTCAGCCACGGCTGGCCGCTGAACTCGGACAGCTGGGAATCGCAGATGATCTTCCTCGCCAACCACGGCTACCGCGTCATCGCGCATGATCGTCGTGGCCATGGCCGTTCCAGCCAGCCTTGGGATGGCAACGACATGGATCACTACGCCGATGACCTGGCCACGGTGATCAACACGCTCGGCCTGCACGATGTCACCCTGGTGGGCTTCTCCACCGGCGGCGGCGAGGTGGCGCGCTACATCGGCCGGCATGGCACCGGGCGAGTGAAGAAGGCCGTGCTGATCAGCTCGGTGCCGCCGTTCATGCTGAAGACCGCCGACAACCCGAACGGGCTGCCGATCGAAGTGTTCGATGGCATCCGCAAGGCACAGATGGACAACCGCGCCCAGCTGTACAAGGACATCCCGTCGGGCCCGTTCTATGGCTTCAACCGCCCGGGCGCGAAGGTGTCGCAGGCGCTGATCGATGCGTGGTGGGCGCAGGGCATGCAGGGCGGCCACAAGAACACGTACGACTCGATCACCGCGTTCTCGGCCACCGACTTCCGCGCCGATCTGAAGAAGTTCGATGTGCCGACGCTGGTCATCCACGGTGATGACGACCAGATCGTGCCGATCGACATCTCCGGTCGCCAGTCGGCGAAGCTGATCAAGGGCGCCAGGCTGATTGTTTACCCGGGCGCGCCGCACGGCCTGACCGACACCCACAAGGACAAGGTCAACCAGGACCTGCTGAGCTTCCTGCAGGAAAAGTAAGCAACAGGGGCTCCGGCAATGCGCCGGAGCCCGTCCCACATAAGCGTGTTTCTGCCCTGCCGCGTGTCCGTTCCCGGTCAGAGCCGTCGCCGCGTGGATTCGGGCGGTGCAGAATTTCATCCGGGCCCGGCTGCAAGGGCGTGGAAATGGCCATGCCAGAACCTCGGCCCCCGACAATAATCCTCCCCCTCCTTCACACAATAACTCTGCTTTACAGGGAGGGAGCGGGTAAGCTGAAAATACGCGTTCGTGAAAGTGGTCACAGTTAACGGCGGGGAAAGTCAATACCTTCAAGTCCGCTGCAACCTAATTGCTGATAATGCGATTGATTTCCAGGCGGACCATCAATCGGTTGTGACATGGAGGTGGGGATGTGCATGGTCTCTGGCAGCTCTTCAGCAACGCTTGCGGCTCTACTTTTTCTGATGACCACCTGCGGCGCATCCGCGACCCCGTCGGCGAGCGCCAGGGAGGCCCGATCACTGGTACTTGTCACGCTCTCGCCTGCGCAAAGTGCGGTCCTTGCAACTGGACTGCTCAGGGGGTTACTGAGGCCAATCAATGGCTGTGTCTACTTCGTGGACCCAGGTGGCACGGCATATCTTGCAGCATGGCCTCACGATTACTCGCTGGCCATGAAGGGCGGCGTTCCCGTAGGCGTGCAGAGCATCCGATCGGGGAAAATAATGGAATTCGGAACCGCCGCATCATTCGGAGGGGGGCATGGAAGTGAACTGCTCCGTTCGAGTCTTGCTGCGTCTATTCCGGCTGCCTGTACGGGCCCACTCATGACGATTCATTTGATGCGTCAGGCAAAGGAGCAGCCATGATTAGTCTGCGCACGAAGCTATCCATGCGTGCCCTGACATTGTCCGCCCTCGGTGCGTTCGCATTCTCCCTGCACGGCCAGCCGATAACTGGCAACCCCACGGCACACACCTACTCGCGAACGTTCAATGTATCTGAGGCCGAAGCAAAATACAGGTCGATGAAATCGATCTCTGCGGCAGGTCTGGAAGCCAGGATTCAGGCATCTGAGCCGGATACGTTTGGTGGCTTGTACGTTGAGCATGAGCCAGAATTCAAGATCGTAGTGCTGTTCACGAATAGGCCGAAAGAGACCTTGGCAAAGTACACGCAGGATCCTGTATTTACCGGCCGCACTTCCGCTCAATCGCTCGAGATGCTCTTGGCGACCCAAGCCGAGGCAGAGGCCCGGCTTCTCGCAAAGAAGGTTGGGTTCGAGTCGGGCGTCGATATCAAGCGGTCCATTGTGACCTTTTACGTGAAGGACGAAGCGGCCGCTAGACGCGCACTCCGACCATTGCTGGGCGCTATCGATTTCATGGCGATCAAGCAAGTGAAAGGCTTTACTGTCACTACCGCAATCTCCGGCGGCCATAAGTTGACCGGTACTGCCTTCAGTTGCACTACTGGCTTCAACGTCTTCGACGCAGATCGTGAGCTTGGCGTCCTCACGGCCGGTCACTGTGACAATACGCTGACCTATCAGGGCATTGCCGCGCCTCTCGTTTTCCAGAGCGAGCAGAACGTAGGCGACTACGATGTCCAGTGGCATAAAGAGCCGCCCAGGGGCCCGCGCCACGCGCAGACAAATGAAATCTCCCTGATCAACGGTCCGTCGCAGACGCTCGAAATAACCAGCACACTCCCCTCCAGTTCGACGCATGTGGGGGATGTGATCTGCAAGAGTGGAATTCACGGCCATTACGCTTGCGGGACCATTGAGGATATGAATTCAAGGTCCAATCATAATGGGGGCATAGGCAGGTACATTCGTGCACGCAACCTTTCTCCAGGTCCTCTCAGCGTCGAAGGTGACAGCGGTGGGCCGGTCTTTTCGAACAATGCGGCCCTCGGCGTCATTCACGGCCGGGGCGGTGAAGACACGGGATTTGAGAACGACCTGTTCTACATGCCCATCGAGCGGGTTTCAGCACTTGGTGTTTCCGTATTGACGGAGGCCTTTGAAGTTACCGGCATCGCAGATCGCACTGAAAATTATTTCAGGCCATTTTCCGTTCCGGTTGCGTACAAGGGAGTTCCGAAGTTCCCGATAGAGTTGACGCTGGAGCGCCCCGTGTGCCCGAGCGGGCCCTGCGAACCCGCCACGGAAACGTTGCCGGACAAGATGCCCTCCCCGCTCAACTACACATGGGCCTGCTTCTACCCCATCGTGCTCTACCCGCCTCCCGTCATTCCCCCTCCCCCGTTGACCTGGAGGGAGCGGATTACCTTGAAGGATGCGTCTGGAATCACCGCCGAGCCCGTTGAGTACAACCTGCACTGCAGTGGATGCCCTGATTGTCCATAGCCCGCATCTGTTGATGAGTGCAGTGCTGGAACCACGTGCGTGGATTCTTCGTCAGCCGAGCATGGCTCGGCTCTACATAAGCGCCAGCTCCCTGGCAAGGAACGGCGCCGTCCTGCTGCCTTTGGCGCGAGCCACCTGTTGCGGCGTTCCTTTCGCGACGATGGTGCCCCCTGCCCCGCCAGCTCCGGGGCCTACGTCAATCACCCAGTCCGCCTGTGCAACCGCCCGCATATCGTGCTCGATCATCACCACGGTATTGCCCGCGTCCACCAGCCGCTGCAGCTGCACCAGCAGCCTGTCCGCATCCGATGCATGCAGGCCGGTAGTGGGTTCGTCCAATACGTACAGCGTGCGCCCGCGCTGGCTGCGCTGCAGCTCGGTGGCCAGCTTGATGCGTTGCGCCTCACCCCCGGAAAGCTCCGTGGCTGGCTGGCCCAGCCGCAGGTAGCCCAGGCCGATCTCCTGCAGCAACTGCAACGGGCGGGAAATGGCCTCTTCCTCGCTGAAGAACGCATGCGCCTGGTCCACCGTCATCTGCAGGACCTCGGCGATGTTGCGGTCATTCCACTGCACCTTCAGCGTGGCGTCGTTGTAACGCGCACCGTGGCAGGTGGGGCACGGCGCATAGACGCTGGGCATGAACAGCAGCTCGACGCTGACGAAACCCTCGCCCTCGCAGGTCTCGCACCGGCCCTTGGCCACGTTGAACGAGAAGCGGCCGGCATCGAAACGGCGGCGGCGCGCGGCCGGCGTTGCGGCGAACAGCTTGCGCACGTGATCGAACAGCCCGGTATAGGTGGCCAGGTTGGAGCGCGGCGTGCGGCCGATGGGCTTCTGGTCGACCTGCACCACCCGCTGGATCGCGTCCATATCGCCTGCCAATGTGCCCCGCGTCGTTTCGATCACGGTCGGTCCGTCGGTGGGCGCGCTATCGGCGCGGTCGTCGGCAGGCTCATGCCCGAGGTGCAGCAGCAACAGCTCGGGCAGCGCCTGCGCCATCAGGCTGGACTTGCCGGAGCCGGAAATGCCGGTCACGGCTGTCAGCAGTCCCAGCGGCACCTGTGCGTCCACGCCCTGCAGGTTGTGGCGGTGGATGCCCTTCAGTTCCAGCCAGCGGTTGGCGCTACGCTGTTGGCTGGCAGGCGCCGGCACCTGGTCGAACAGATACAGGGCCGTGCGTGAATCCTGGATCTGGCGCAGGCCGTCGGGCTCGCCACTGTAGAGAACGCGCCCGCCGTGTTCCCCCGCCTGCGGACCCACATCCACCAGCCACTGCGCGCGGCGCATCAGCTCCAGATCGTGTTCAACAACGAACACCGAGTTGCCGCCGTCGCGCAGCCGTTCCAGTGCGTCGTACAGCGCCTGGCTGTCGGCCGGATGCAGGCCGGCCGAGGGTTCATCAAGCACGTACAGCACGCCAAACAGCAGCGAGCTGAGCTGCGTGGCCAGCCGTAGGCGCTGCAGCTCGCCGGCTGACAGGGTTGGCGTCGCACGGTCCAGCGAGAGATAGCCCAGGCCCAGGTCACGCAGCTGGCGTACACGCGCCATGACTCCGCCTGCCAATCGTTGTGCGGCGAGGCGCTTCTCTTCGGACAAGGCCGAGGTCAGGCGCACGTCCGGAGCGCCCTCGTGGGTCGCCTGGCCACTCGCGGCCCTCCGGGCGCGATCGCGGGGTGTCGCGCTCCTGTTGGTGCGAGCGCCCTTGCTGTGCGCGCCGAAATCACCTTGTGCGATGGGCTCCAGCAGCGCCGCCAGCTGGTCCAGCGGCAGCCGCATGAACTCACCGATATCCACCCCGGCAAAGGTGACCGAGAGCGCCTCCGGCTTCAGGCGCTTTCCGTGGCAGGCCGGGCACAACCGGCCTTCCATGTAGCGCGACACGCGCTTGCGCATCAGCGCGCTCTGGGTATTGGCAAAGGTGTGCAGCACGTAGCGGCGCGCGCCGGTATAGGTGCCCATGTAGCTGGGCTCCTGCTTGCGCTTCAGTGCGGCGCGGGTCTCGGCGGGCGTGAACCCGGCATAGACCGGCACGGTGGGGGCCTGCTCGGTGAACAGGATCCAGTCCCGGTCCTTCTTCGGCAGCTTCTTCCACGGTATGTCGATGTCGTAGCCGAGCGTGACCAGGATGTCGCGCAGGTTCTGGCCATGCCATGCCGGCGGCCAGGAAGCGATGGCGCGCTCACGGATGCTCAGCGACGGGTCCGGAACCATCAGCGCTTCGGTTACTTCGTAGACATGCCCCAGGCCATGGCAGGTGCTGCAGGCGCCCTGTGGCGTATTGGGCGAAAAGTCCTCGGCGTACAGCATGGGCTGGTTGGCCGGGTACGCACCGGCACGCGAGTACATCATGCGCACCAGGCTGGATAGCGTGGTCACGCTGCCCACCGATGAACGCGCATTGCTGGCGCCGCGCTGCTGCTGCAGGGCCACTGCCGGCGGCAGCCCGTCGATGGCATCCACATCGGGCACGCCCGCCTGGTCGATCAGGCGCCTTGCATAGGGCGCGACGGATTCGAAGTAGCGCCGCTGCGCTTCGGCGAACACGGTACCGAAGGCCAACGATGACTTGCCGGAACCTGATACGCCGGAGAAAACCACCAGTGCGTTACGCGGAATGGAAACGTCGACATTCTTGAGGTTGTGCTCGCGGGCACCACGCACCTTGACGCAACCGCTGGCGGCGGCAGCGCATGACGATTCACCAAAGGGGGTGTTGGACATTTCAGCGTTCCTGCATTCGGCGGGCGGGCCGCGCAATGGGCGCGCCCGGTAGGCCATTCTCGCTGCTGCGGAGTGAATGGTGTGAGGGCGCAGGAGGTGGAATGCCACTTTCACCTCCCCTTGCTACGCCGTTGCGCGGCCAAGGGCTAGCGTGAGTCATCTGCACGATAGGAGGCGATCATGCATCCCGATGTACTTGGCTGGATCGCCACGGCGGTCCTGATGGCGACGTTGATCCGGCAGATGGTGAAGCAGTGGCAGTCGCCAAACCCCGAAGCGGTATCGAAGTGGCTGTTCGTGGGCCAGATGACCGCGTCCGCGCTGTTTACGGTGTACAGCGCGATGCTGGGCAGCACCGTCTTCGTGGTCACCAATGCGATGCTGCTGTTGACGGCCGTGGTGGGCCAGGTGATGGCCTGGCGCCGTCGCGGCCGGTGCAACGCTCCCCCGCCCTGCTGATTGTTAACGCGTATTGCCTGAAGGATTGACATCACGTTGCCCCACTCTTGATGGGGCCGCTCACAGTGCACTCCTATGCTGGGCCCGCCACCTGACTGGTGGTGATCAACCTGGAGATTCACCATGCAACGTGATCAGAAAGACCTTCCCCACCCGGACCCGGAAGCGCAGAATCCCGATCCTGTCAGTCCACTGCAGGCGAAGCTGCACAACCGCCGCAACCATGACGAAGCGCTGCAGGAAACCTTCCCCGCCAGTGACCCGATCTCTCCCTTTGTTGCTGCACCAACCCCGGAAGAGCAGGCCAAGCGCCTTGGGGAGCGGGTCACGCTGCCAGACCGCCGCACGGATAAGGAGGCCGCGGGAGGTGACGCGTGATCCGGCGCGGTTTTGCCCGTGTGGCGGCCGCAACGGCACGATTGTCCGGCAGCCTGGGCGCATTCGTCGCCGCGCTGGGGGTGATCATCACCTGGGCCGCCAGCGGGCCGGCCTTCCACTTCAATGATACGTGGCAGCTGGTGGTGAATACGGGAACGACCATCGTGACCTTCCTGATGGTGTTCCTGATCCAGCATACGCAGAACGCCGATACGGCCGCGCTGCACATCAAGCTGGATGAGCTGATCCGGGTCAGCAAGGATGCCAACCAGGAGCTGTTGAACCTGGAATCGATGGAGCCCGCTCACCTTGAAGAGATTCGCCAGCGTTACGAGGCGCTGGCGAAGACCGCGGCAGACATCAAGTTCAAGAAAGAGCGTTGCATGCCCTGCGAGGTGGACGCGGCCGCCGAGGCCTGAAAGGCGCCGCGACGACGGCAGACCCGCGTGTGGATGTCCTGGTGCAAGGCACTGCCTGGCAGGGCCTTGCAGGGCTGTTCCGACGGAGGCCATCGACCGGGGACGCAAGCAGTCCCAAGCTGCGATGCCATCCTGAAGCCATGCCGAAGGCCTGCCGGCATTGAAATGCAGCCACACACAGTGACAGGCGCCGCTTCGTGAAGACGGCGCGCAGGCTTTCTGCTGACGTTCCCATGCAGCCTTCACCTGGCCCCTGCTTTGGCGCAACCGGGCGACGCCTACGCTGAGCGCTCCACTCAACGCGGAGCCCACTATGGCTATCAAGACGGCGGAAGACCTGTTCATCCACGAACTCTCGGACATCTACAGCGCCGAGAAGCAGCTGACCAAGGCCCTCCCGCGCCTGGCCCGTGCGGCCGAGAATCCGGATCTGGCGGCGGCGTTCGAAACGCATCTGGAAGAAACCCAGGGCCAGATCGAGCGCATCGACCAGGTAGTGGAGGTGCTTGGGATCCGCCTGAAGCGCATCAAGTGCGCGGCAATGGAAGGTCTGGTAGAGGAAGGTAAGGAAGTGATCGACAGCATCGACAAGGGCCCTGTGCGCGATGCCGCCCTGATCGGTGGCGCACAGAAGGTCGAGCATTACGAAATTGCATCCTACGGCACCATCGCCGCGCTGGCCAAACAGCTGGGCTACAAGGATGCCCTTCCCTTGCTGCTGGAGACGCTGGAGGAAGAGAAGGCGACCGATGAAAAGCTGACCCTGCTGGCCAAGGGCGGCGGCAATGCCAAGGCCGCGCAGGCTACCTGAGCCGCGTCGAATGCAGCCCGGCCGCCATGGAAGGCGGCCTCAGGGTTCGTACAGCACCTGGTCGTTCGGGCAGAAGAATGTGCGCCGCCGGGTGGTACCCATGTACAGCTTGCTGATCGGGCCACCGCAGACCGGGCAGATCCTGCGCGTGTGTACCTGCCAGTGCTTCTTCAGCTCGAAGCGGCGCTTCCACTCCAGGAAATCGAAGCTGTAGGTGCGTGCCTGCGTGATCAAGGCGGTGAGCTTGCGCGGCGGCAGGTTACCCAGGCGAGTGGTCGGGTGCACGCCTATGCGGAACAGCACCTCGTTCTTGATGATGTTACCGACGCCGGCGAAGATTGTCTGGTCCAGAAGCGCGTCACAGACCAGGACGCCTGGCATTGCCTTCAGCTTGCGCCGGGCCAGCTTCGGATCCCAGGCATCGTTCAACACATCCGCGCGCCAATCATAGACGTCGTCCAATGGCTCGCCAATGAGTTTTACGGAACAGGCATAGAAGTTCAGCTCGCCATTGTCGAACTCCAGGGACACCCGCGCAGGGGTTGGCTTCCGTTCGTCGATGCGCCAGCTGCCGAACATCATCAGATGGATGCGCAGGGTCTGGTGGCTGAACTCCAACAGGAAATGCTTGCCCCAGCTTCGAACGGCTTTCACCCTGCGTCCTTGAAGTGGCGACAGATCGATCCGACTGTTCCCTGAAACCGCGCGGACGACGTGCCCTTTGAAATGCCTCGCAGCCTCGCACAGCAGGACGATGGATGGTCCCTCAGGCATGCTCTCCCTCCTGCAGCAGGGCCTGCAGGCGCAGGGCGTTGCTGGTGGCGTGGCCCAGCGCGGTATTGTCCAGTACGAACCAGACTGATCGTTGCGTATCCGATTCGAGCTCTAGCTCCCGCGCCAGGCCCGCCAAGGTCTGTTCGCTGTAGGCGCTTCGATAGATCTGCGGCTGGCCGTGCCAGCGCCAATAGCTCCACGTGCGGTCCCCGCCGGGAATCGCAGCTGAGGGTGCCCGTGCCGGATCCGCTGCAACCCGGGCAACACCATGGTCGCTCAGCAGGGCGTCCGCTTCCATAGTGAACCAACTGGGATGGCGCGGCTCGCAGGCCACATCGACCTGGGTACGTGCACGCAGACCATGCAGAAATCCCTCCGCCGTCGCCGGTTCGTATGCCAGGCTGGGTGGCAACTGGAGCAGCAGCGGACCCAACCTGTCACCCAGTGCCAGCACGCCATCGAGGAACCGCTGCAGCGGTGGCATTGCATCGCGAAGCCGGTGTTCATGGCTGATCGAGCGCGGCATCTTCACTGCGAAGCGGAAATAGTCCGGCACGCTCGCAGCCCACCGTGCATAGGTGCTGGGCAGGTGCGGACGGTAGAACGAGGAGTTGATCTCGACCATGGGCAGGCGGGTGGCGTAGCGCTGAAGAACGCTATTGCCCTGCCCAAAGGCTCCCTGCGCCGACCGGGACAGCGACCAGCCAGCGCAACCAATGCGTGTCGGACCAGGCGGCGACGGAGCTGTGTTCACCGCGCCACCCAGCCGTCAGGTTCCAGAGCGCTGCTGGCGGCGCCGTCCACATTTGACTGCGTCACCCACAGCAGGCGATCGAGCGCGCTGGTGCCTGAAGCCAGCGCCGATGCGCTGCGCACGAAGCCTGTCCAGTCGGAGATGGCAATCTTTCCCAGCGCCAGTTCATCCACCCGCACGCAGCACATCCGCCAATGGGGGAACTGCCGCCGGCCCACCCTCCCCCGGTTGAGTTCGACCACGCCACTGTGGCTGCCGGCTGCCAGGATCCGCTTGTACGCGCTGCTGATCCCCGCTTCGGGGCCTTCGAGGTACTGCAGGAAGCGGCTGCCATCAAATAACAGCGTCCCGGTGACATCGGCGGATTCATTGAACAGCACCGCGTGCATCACAAGCTGCTGCAGCCGTTCCGCAGTCAGGCTGTTGGACGCTTCACTTACGTAGGCAATTGCGCGAAGAGGCATGACACCACCGGTTGTTGCAGACAGCTCTACCTTAGCGACGCGCCTCGTACGCGCAGTGATACCGGTGTGGAGGTTGCGTTGAGTTGTGGCGTGGCCGCTGCGCATCGCGTCTACATGCAACGTGCGCTTCGGATGTGCGCACGCGTGCCAGCGCATGGCGGGCTTCAGCCGCGAGGGCGGCCGGCATGGGCTGACGGTGGCAATCAAGGCGGAATGCCGTATCGGCCCAGGTCGCACTCAGACGGTCATCGAGCTGGAGAGTGCCGCGCCCGGGAAACCCTTGAGCCTGGCCGGGTCCCGGCCCGGTTCCGCCGAAATCAGCGCCTGCATCACGTGATGCTGGACGCGATGCCCACTCTCCTCCATGCCCACGAAATACACAAAAACGCCATCAAACTTGGCCTGCGCCCCCTCCAGGGCGGTGTCGGCCTGAAGGGCTCGCTTCAGCGACTTCATCCACGCCCGCTCAGGTGTGCGATCAAGCTCCATAACAACGGCGGTGCCACCGCAGTCCAGGGACGTGCTCTCGACACGCAGCACGCGGGGCGAAGCAGGATCGGTTACAGGTCGATGCATGGTGAGAGCTCCAGTGTCGAAGATGGCGGCAGTAATCCACGGCCGCTGCCAAAATGCCGTCAACAAACATCGGGCTCTTTCCACGCCACTTCGACAGTATTGGCAACACCTGCCCCAGCTTCGCACCGGGCTGACATTCCACACGCGCAGCGTTGATGCAGCACAGCACACACTGCAGTTCCCGAGGCAATACAGGCATGCGCGCATGCAACCCGATATGAGCCGGCGCAGGTGCAACCTGCTGCTGGTGGAGGATCAGTTCGATCTGGCCGCACTGATGGAGCAGGCGCTCGAAGACGGGGGGGGGCAGGTAACCCATGCGTATAGCGTGTTTGATGCGATGGGGCTGTTGGAGAAGCAGACGTTCGATGGCGCCGTGCTGGATGTGGAGCTTCGTGACGGCGTGGTCTTTCCGGTTGCCGATCGCTTGGCCGAGCTTGGCATCCCGTTCCTGTTTGTGTCTGCGGTCTATGACCAACTGGTGCCGCAGCGCCACCGAAGCGCGGCCTTCGTGGCCAAACCTTTCCACATCGCCCAGTTGCAGCAGGCCGTCCAACGCGTGATGGGCGATGCCTGCACGCCCTTGACCACGCACTGATCCTGCGTCGCAGTCAACTCAGTGGGGTGTCAGCAAGGGAAAACCCGTTTCACTTGTCCTGCGCCGCCCTGCGAAATTCGGGAGGGTCGGCCTACAGCAACGCGTCGACCAGTCAGGCCGCTTTAGCATAGGGTTCGACGATCGAGAGGAGCTTTTCCATCGCGGTAGCTCCCGCCTGGTTCGTCGCCGCCCGCTGGATGAAACTGGTCCAGTCAGCAAGGGCGATCATCCGCAGCTCATCCGCACTGACTGGCAGGCAGCGCATTGGCCAGAACGGCAACCGCCGTTGCCCGACACGCCCGCGAGCAAGCTCCATCAGGTCGGTGTGACTGCCGGCGCCACTGACGCGGGAGAAGGCCACATCCAGCCCATCGGCGGGGCCCTCCATGTATTGCAGGAAGTGCCGGCCGTCGAATAGAAGGACGCCGGTCACACCCGCTGATCGGTTGAAGCGGGCCGCATCTTCCATCAGTGCTTCCAAGCGCGCGGACGTGAATCCAGCGACGGCTTCGCTGACATAGACAATCGCTCTGTTCGGCATGGTGGCGCTCCTGCTCTCCCGGTCGCTCAATCTAAGGCCGGTGTCGTTGAGAGACCGTAAACGCCAAACGTGAATTGGTCACATATTGCCCGGCGAACCGGGGTTTTTAACAGCATTTCCGTTGCATTCCGCCATGGCGCGCCGAAATGCCTGATTTTCAAGTCAACAGGATTGGCTGGCCCGCCGCCGAAGCGGCGCCCGCCCTCCCATCTCCGCCAGATAGGCTGAAAATCCCCCTGTCGCGCGTCCTGCCAGGCGGGCACTGGTCATGACGAGCGGCGCACCCGCCCACCGCACATCAGCGCCGAGGCGCTGCAATGTCCTCACCAGCTGGACGTCCTCCCCGCAGTGCAGCGGCGAAAAGCCGCCTGCCGCACGATAGGCCTGGGCGGAAACACCCAGGTTCGCACCGTGGATACGCCCATGATCGTCCCCCCATTGCTGCCGCCTCCGGAACGCCTTGCGCAGGCGCTCCTCGGCGCTGCAGCTCGTTGCGATGTCCACCAGCCCGCAGAAGACGTCCGGGCGTGCCTCAAGCTGTGCGACCAGCCACTCAGGAGGTACCTCGCTGTCCGCGTCCGTGCTCGCCAGCCATCTTGCACCCCGACCCAGCAGCTCGGCGGCGGCGGCGGCCCGGGCGATGCCCACGCAGCGTGCATCCAACCGCAGCGTATCAACCCGTTGCTGGGCGCAGATGGATTCCGTGGCGTCCGAACAATCGTCCAGCGCAACAATCACCTCCACCGCTTCGCCACCCAGCCCGGGATTCAGGGCCGCCCTCCTGATCGACTGCAGGCACCGCTCCATGTTGGCGGCCTCGTTGTGGGCCGGAACCAGCACGCCTATCACCGCAGGCCCTCCAGTCGGGCCAACGACATCGCGCCGCGCGTCCAGCCCTGCAGTACGAAGTCCGCGTCGCGATAGTGGAAGGCCTCCTCCAGGCCTTCACCGAGGCATCGATGCACGACCTCGGTGCGGCTCGCGCGCCCCGGGAACGAGGGCAGCCAATGGCAGGCCACCAGCAGTCCATCATCACGAAGCGCTTCCCCGATACCGGTGCGCAGCTCGCGCAGCGCGCCGGCTCCCAGGTAGTAGCCCATTTCGCCGCAGACGATCAGATCGAAGCGGCCCGGCGGCCATTGCTCGGGATGGCTGGCGCAGTGGACCTGCACGTGCGGCAGGTGGGCCAGGTTGCGGCGCGCCTGGAACGCAGCACGCGGGCTGATGTCGGTTGCCAGAAGGCGCTCGCAGCGGGCGGCCAGGGCCTCGGTCAGCACGCCATTGGAACAACCCAGCTCCCACCCGCGAATGAAATGGCGCTGGCTCAGGCTTGCCAGCAGCAGTGCACGCTTGCGTTCTTCATACCATCGGCTTCGGTAGCCGAACGGGTCCTCCTGCTCATGCAGGTCATCGAAGTACGGTTGCGCGCTCATGCCAGGAATACCTCGTAGTTTCGGAAGAATCGGGTCAGTACATGCGCGGGCAGCACCGGAGGGCTGTTCAAGCCCGGCACGTCGCCCGTCTGCGTCCGGAAATGCGCGATCGCGTTTCGTTTCGCGGCCGCCACTGCTGAAATGTCGACCAGTCTGGGCACCTCCCACGCCATATGTGCACAGGCCGGATCCAACCAGTGCCATCCCCAGACCGGGTACTCCAAGCGGCGGCACCCCACCGCCCGGGCGGCGCGGCAGGCAGCACGCCCTGCCGCTTCATGGTCGGGGTGGCCATCAAACCGCCATGGCGCCAGGACCAGGTCACGCGGCTGCAGATGCTGTTGCAGCCAGCCTTCCAGGCCCTGTTCGTGCGTGCTGACCGCGCCGTCGGCGATACCCAGGTGAAATATGGAACCGGCCGGGATGCCGAGTTCGCCAAGGGCCGCGGCAAGCTCCGCCCGCCGTGCCGACCGCAAGCGCCCTGGCGTCCACCACGGCTCGCCCGGATAGCATGCTTCGCCGTCCGTCACGGCAACGACGCTCACCTCCATGCCCTGCCCCACTGCGTGATGGAGCAGTCCGCCACAGCCGAGGATTTCGTCATCCGGGTGCGGCGCGACCACCACCAGGCGGTCATGCCCGGTGCACAGCCCGCTTGCCGGTGTGATCGGCTGCTGCCAGAGCCAATGGCAGCGCAGCCATGCCTGCTCCTGGGTTCCTTCGCCTTGCAGCGGTGCATTGGCTACAGCGCCCATGTCGCCTCCTGGGCCGCCCGCTGCACACCCAACCACTCCCAATCGCGGTCGGCGTGGTTCTGGCGAAGGAACACGGCCAGGTCCGCGCAGCGGTGGGCATGGGCGTCTTCCAGGCACATGGGGGCCGGGCCCAGGGCCCGACCCGCCAGATCCAGCACGCGCGTGGCCGCACGCTCGATCACGCAACGTACCCGCACCACGTCCTCGCGATGCGCCGATTCGGGCTCGGCATCGATGCGTGCCGCCAGTTCGCGAAGCAGCGCCGCGGCCGGCGCCAGCCCGAGGTCCACTTCGCCCAGTAGACGTGCGCGATTTCCCTCGGTGCAGGCGGATCGCATGCGCTCGGCCAGCGCGACCGCTGCGCCAAACCAGACCGCCGCAATACCCGCGCCTCCATGCCAGAAGCCCGGTCGCTGCAGATAGTCATCGCGCGCGCCCAGTATCACCATCGGCGCGGCATCAAAGCGCACGGTGGTGGACGGAATCCCGGCCATGCCGACGGCGGGCCAAGGCTCACCCGACAGCGTCGTCCAGTGCTCCGCCGCGACCTGGCATAGCCACACCCCCTGAGCGCTGCGAACCGTGACCAATGCGGCATCCACCCAGGCGCTGCCCGAACACCAGGGCTTGTCCCCGCGCAGCCTGCCCTCGGCGTCGATGCGGAGTGTGCTCGCCGGGCCCTCTGCGGCCCACACCGCCCACAGTTGGCCTTCAGTAGCCGACGGTGCCTTCAACTCGGCCATGATCGCCTGCGCGTCGTAGTGTGCCTCCAGCACCTTGGCCAGGCAGAGATCTTCGCCCCCCAACGCCGCAAGCGCCCTCCAACGATCCAGTGTCTGCCCGCATCCCGGTAATGGCAGTTCAGGCTGCTGGACGAGTACCTGGCGGGCGCGGTTGATCAATGATGATGGCGGCGTCACATCCTGCATGAGGGCTTCTGCAATGAAGATATGTCATGAACGTAGGCGGCAGGCGGTCACATCACTGTCTTGGAGGTGTGGCGGGCACATGAATGCCCTGCGCAGTGATCCTCACGCACCTGTCCCACGCCGTTGCTGCCTCACGCGCAGGCACTGCTGCAATTCCCACAGCCATGGCAGCACCACCAGTACCACCGCCGGCAACAGAACGAGCCACCAGGCCTCAAGCGCCGCAGGATCCACGCTCAGCGACCACCGCGGCTGCGCGTGCCAGCCGACCCAGCCCAGCAGAACCCAGGGCGCGGCATCGAGCACGCTGTGCACGTGCTGCTCCGCTGGACTGATACGCCGGCGACCGTCCGCGCTGACGGTGTCGAAATAGCCGGTGATCGCGTGTGCGATCACCAGAAGCGCCAGGAGCGCGACGAGTGACCGAGTATTCTCCAGCAGGAGCCATGCCAGCACGCCACTACCAATCAGCAGTAGCTGCAGCCCGTGCAATGCGCTTTCCCGCAACGCAGAGGTGTGCGGCAGGTCGGTACGCCGGTGGAAATGGAAGTCGAGCCAACCGGCGGCCAACCAGAGCGCATAGACGCACGTCATGATGATCGCGCTCATGGCGGCATGCTCAAGGTGTCAATACGATCTTGCGGCAGTCGTCGTCCTTGGCATCAAACATTGCATAGCCTTGCGCTGCATCGGCCAGGCGCATCCGGTGCGAGATGATGTCACCCGGGTCCAGCTTTCCTTCCATGATTGCGTCGAGCAGTTCCGGCATCAGTCCCTGCACGTGGGTCTGCCCCATCTTGAACGTCAGCCCCTTGTCGAACGCGTCACCCAGCAGGAAGCCATGGATGAAGCCGGCGTAGACGCCCGGGATGCTGACCACCCCGCCGCGGCGTGCTGCCGCGATGCACTGCCGGATCGCCACGCCGCTGCTGCCTTCCAGTTTCACGGCGGTCAATGCTGACTCCAGCGCACTGCCCTCGGCCTCGAAGCCTACCGCCTCAATGCAAGCGTCCACGCCCCGCCCGCTGGTCTGGGTGAGGATGTAGTCCGCCGGGTCTTCGGTCGCCTTGAAGTCAATGGGCGTAACACCGTAAGCACGGCGCGCGTAGTCCAGGCGGTAACGAAGATGGTCGACCATGAAGATGGTCTCCGCCCCCAGCATCCGGCAGCAGGCCGCGCTCATCAGCCCTACCGGGCCCGCACCGAAGATGGCCACCGTTGAGCCCGGCTTCACCCCTGCGTTCAGCGCGGCCTGGTAGCCGGTGGGGAGGATGTCAGACAGGAACAGGACCTGCTCGTCGGCTACGCCTTCCGGAATACGTAGCGGGCCCACATTCGCCTTGGGCACGCGCACGAACTCCGCTTGGCCACCGGCAACCCCGCCATACAGATGGCTGTATCCGAACAGCGCGGCCGGCGGCAGAAGGCCCTTCTGATTCAGCGCGGCGCCCTTGCCGGTATTGGTGGTTTCGCAGGCGGCATACTCGGCCAGCCGACAGTGGAAGCACTCACCACAGGCGATCACGAAGGGAATCACCACCCGATCCCCCGGGTTGACCTGGGTGACGCCGCTGCCGACCTCTTCCACGACGCCCATGAATTCGTGGCCCAGCACATCGCCGTCGTGCAGATCGGGAATCTTGCCCCTATACAGATGCAGGTCCGAGCCGCAGATGGCGGTAGCGGTAACACGCAGGATCAGATCGTCGTCAGCCGCCAGTACCGGGTCCGGCACGGTCTCGACACGTACATCCTTGCGGCCGTGGTAGGTCAATGCCTGCATCGCGCTTCTCCAGCAAGAGGGGGTTCCAGCATCGCAACACCCCCCTCCCCCTGCGGTGACATCCCGGTGTGCATGGTGTTCATTTCGCGACGTCACCGCGTTAACCGGATTGATTGCACGCTTCAACCTCCTGCTGCAGGAGCAACCCATGACCGACAAACTCCCCTTCAATCCGACCACGGACGTGGATGATCAGTCGAAGGCACATACGCCGGACAAGCGGCGCAATGATCGAGCCAGATGGAAGGAGCACGACATGCCCGACGATGGCGATGGGCCCAAGGCTGTACCCGAGGACTACGAGCGTCCTGATCCCGATCCAACAGGGAAACGTTGAGACCACATCACATTCTGGATGCGCAGCAATCACAAGTCATGGCGCTGCGACCGCGCAAGCTTCATGCATGGTCTCTGGAACAGCCTGAACGAGGTGTTGCATGTGGAAGCGCAACGGTCTCTCGCTGGTGCTGCTTGTGCTCACCGTCGTATTCATTGGTGGGCAGGCAATTGCGGGACATCACGTGCACAACCAGGAGCTGGTGCAGCACGGACGCACGCCGATCGATCTCTGGCACTACCTGGCAACCGGGCATTTCGTCAGCGCCACATTTGAGAACTGGGAGAGCGAATTCCTGCAGATGGGGATGTACGTGCTTCTGACGGTCAGCCTGCGCCAGAGCGGTTCGGCCGAATCGCGGCCCTTGGACCCTGCGCAGGAACAGAATCGCATCGAGCCGGGGCCGACGCCTTGGCCCGTCAGGCGTGGTGGCGCATGGAAAGTCATCTACGGCCATTCGCTTGCGATCGCCTTCGGCCTGTTGTTCCTGGCCAGCTTTACGCTGCACGCATTGGGAAGCTGGCGAGCCGAGCAGGCCGAGCAGCGGCTGCAGGGCTTGCCAGTGCCGGGCTTTCTCGAGCACCTGGCCAGCAGCACGTTCTGGTTCGAATCGATGCAGAACTGGCAAAGTGAGTTTCTGGCCGTGCTGTCTCTCGTTGTGCTGACCATCTTCCTGCGCCAGAAGGATTCGCCACAGTCCAAGCCGGTCGAAGCGCCGCATGCGCAGACAGGAGATTGAGGCATGGCACGCCGCCCTTCTACCGCCCTGCTGATCATCGACATGTTCAGTCGTTTCGACTTCCCAGATGCAGACGCGCTGGCGCCAGCGGCAGAGAACGCGGCCCAGCAGATCCGCCGCCTGAGGGATCACTTCGATGACCAGGGGTGGCCAGTCATCTATGCCAATGACAACTTCTCAGATTGGAAGCGGGATTTCCGCCAGCAAGTGGAGCAGTGCCAGCGGGACGGGGGGACGGCTGCCCGAATTGCCACAGCCCTCTCCCCCCGGCCCGGCCACTATTTCGTGCTCAAGCCCAAGCACTCGGCGTTCCTCGCCAGTCCCTTGCCGATTCTGCTGGCCAAGCTGGGAGTACGCCGTCTTTGCCTCACTGGCATGACGGCCGACTCGTGTGTCCTGGCCACGGCGCTGGACGCCAACGCCAGGGAGTTCGAGGTCGTGGTGGCATTGGAAGCTGTGGCGGCGATGCCCTCCCAGAAACGGCGTGCACTGGCAGTGCTGGTGAACTCGGGTGCAGCCCGGGTCGCTCGACTTTCGTCGCTGGTCTCTGCGTAATCGGCAGGGTCAAACCGAGGCAGCTCAGGCCCGGTCCGCTACACCTTGTACACCGGCATGACCGGCGCAATGTGCACAGCAGAAGATCTGGCCCTTTCCTTCAACGCCATGTCCGATAACCGCGCAGTCGCAATGTGCACAGCGCGGTGCGAATGCATGGATGGCGCACTCGAACGAATCGAAGGTTCCGCTGCGTCCGCCCTGCTGCAGGGTGAAACTCTTGTCGTAGTTGTTGCCGCAGACATCACAGGTGGCCATGTCGCACCTCTTTGTGCGTAAGGGAGGTGCAGTGTGGTGAGCGCGGGTGTCGGTGGCCGTGAACGCAGCGTGTCCAGGAGGTCCAGAATACGCATTGCAAGGTACTCGTAGAACGTGCCCCGCCCAGTAGACGGGTGGGCTGTCCAAGCGTGCGTTCTGCCTGGTCAAACTCTTGCCGCGTTCTGCATCGGTTGGGATGCGGCACGTTTCCGGATCGGTAGCGAAGAACCCGCACGCGAGGGCCGGCTGCAGGGCGGCGATCCAGTTCCAGTGAGTCCATCGCGGCTGTGATGCCGGACGGTCATCGAGGCAACATCGACCTAGACCCGCAATGCCTCCAGCACCAGGCTGAACGCCGGGGAAGGCTGCCGCCTGCTCGGGTAATACAGATGATAGCCGGGGAACAGCGGGCACCAGTCCTCCAGTACCCGCACCAGGCGGCCGCTTTCCAGATGGGGTGCCAGCTCATCAACGGGCAGATGCACCAGGCCCAGGCCATCAAGCGCGGCATCGACCATGTGCGGTGACGTGCTGAACACCAGCGGGCCATCCACGCGCACATTGATCTCGCGACCCTTCTTCTCGTACTCCCACACATACAGTCCACCGCTGGTGGGAAGACGGATGTTGATGCACCGGTGACCAGTCAGATCGCCCGGCACCTTCGGCATTCCGTGCGCAGCGAAGTAGCCCGGCGTCCCTGCGGTGGCCATGCGCAGGCGTGGGCCGATGGGCAGGGCGACCATGTCCTTGTCGATGGATTCGCCAAGGCGAACACCGGCGTCGAAGCGGTCGGCAACGATGTCACGCAGTGCATAGCTGACATCGAACTCGATGCGGATGTCCGGATAGCGGTGCAGCAGCGGCATCAGCTTGGGCAGCAGCACCGTGCGCAGTACGTGGTCGCCACTGGTGATCCTGATCTGCCCGGCCGGTGTGTCCCTCAATGCAGTAAGAGCTTCGAGCTCCATTTCGATGTCGTCGAAGTGGTTGCCGATCGACTGCAGCAGGCGCTCGCCTGCCGTGGTCGGCGAAACGCTGCGCGTCGTGCGCGTCAGCAGCCGAATACCGAGACTCTCTTCCAGGGTCTTGATGGCCTGACTCAGTGCGGACTGGGTAACCCCCAGCACGCCCGCCGCACGGGTGAAGCTGCCCTCCCGCGCTACGGTCACGAAAGCCAGCAGGTCATTGAAGTTGCGTCGTGCCATGCGTGCAGTGTGTCACAGGGATTGATTAGCGCAACTAATTGACCCATTCGAAATTGATTATCTAATCAAACGCCAGCGTGTGGTCCAGACTGGCCCCCTCCCCCACCACGGGAGGTCCGGCCGCCGGAACCTTCCGCCGTTGTCGCCCTTCTGGGCCTGGATACCTTCATGAGTTCACTCAATCTCCCCCCGGCTGGGGCAGGCATGGCCGCGCCTGTCCGCTCGGCATCCCCCAGGGAATGGGGCGCGGTGTTGGCCCTGTCACTCGGCGCCTTCGCGCTGGTCGCTTCCGAATTCATGCCGGTCAGCCTGCTGACGCCCATCGCCACCGACCTGCAGGTCAGTGAAGGCCAGGCAGGCCAGGCGATCGCGGTGTCCGGTGCATTTGCACTGGTCACCAGCCTGCTGGTCTCGCCACTGGCCGGGCAGCTGGACCGCAAATGGCTGCTGCTGGGCCTCACTACCGCAATGATCCTCTCGGGAACGCTGGCGGCACTGGCGCCCAGCTTCCCGGTGTTCATGCTGGGCCGTGCGCTGATCGGCGTGGCCATCGGTGGCTTCTGGGCCATGTCGGCGGCCACCGCCATGCGCCTGGTTCCTTCGCACCAGGTGCCCCGTGCACTGGCCATCGTCAACGGCGGCAACGCGCTTGCCACGGTCATTGCAGCGCCGATGGGCAGCTACTTCGGCGCCATCATCGGTTGGCGCGGCGCGTTCTTCTCGCTGGTGCCGGTGGCTGTGGTGGCCCTGTTGTGGAAGATCGCCGCGCTGCCATCGATGAAGGCGACCGCCGGGCGCGCTTCGTGGAATGTGTTCGCGCTGTTGAAGCGCCCGCCGGTGGCGTGGGGCATGGCGGGCGTGAGCCTGTTCTTCATGGGCCAGTTCTCGCTGTTCACCTACCTGCGCCCATTCGTGGAAGCCACGCTGCACGTATCGCCTTCGACGTTGTCACTGTTGCTGCTGTTGATGGGTGCTGCGGGCCTGGCCGGCACGTTGTTGATCGAGCCCTTCGTGCACAAGGCACTCTTCCGCACACTGGTGCTGCTGCCCGTACTGATGGCCCTGGTGGCTGGGTGCATGATCCTGCTCGGCAACACGCTGCCGAGGTTGGCGGTGTTGTTCGCCCTGTGGGGCCTGCTTGGCACGTCGGCGCCCGTGGCCTGGTGGTCGTGGCTGGCCCGCACTTTGCCCGATGACGGCGAGGCCGGTGGCGGCCTGATGGTGGCCGTGGTGCAGATGGCCATCGCCATCGGTGCGACCGTGGGCGGCCTGCTGCTGGACCACCAGGGCTACCGCGCCACGTTCTGGTTCAGCGCTGTCCTGCTGCTGGGCTCGGCGGTGACGTCTTGCATCGCTGCGCGCTCGGTGCAGCACCATCGCCTGCCTGTCCATTCCTGAAGGAGTTCCCCATGCACTACACCTCTCTGGGCCGCTCGGGCCTGAAGATCAGCCGGCTGGGTCTTGGCACCATGAACTTCGGCGAGCTTGCCGACGAGCCGACCAGCTTCGCCATCATGGATGCCGCCGTGGATGCCGGCATCAACTTCTTCGACAGCGCCGACGTCTACGGCGGACCGCAGTCCCCGGGCATGGCGCAGGGCTTCGGCCTCTCCGAAGAGATCATTGGGCGCTGGCTCAAGCGCAGTGGCAAGCGTGATGGCCTGGTACTGGCGACCAAGGTGTACCAGCCGATGGGGCTGGGCCCGAATGATCGCCGGCTGTCGGCGTACCACATCCGCCGCGCCTGCGAGGCCAGCCTGCGCCGACTGCAGACCGACCACATCGATCTGTACCAGATGCACCATGTGGACCGGGCCACGCCATGGGAAGAAATCTGGCAGGCCATGGAACAGCTGATCCGCGAAGGCAAGATCACCTACGTGGGCAGCAGCAACTTTGCCGGCTGGGACATCGCCACCGCCCAGGGCGTGGCCACCGCGCGGCACACCTTCGGCCTGGTGGCCGAGCAGAGCCTGTACAACCTGACCCAGCGCACGGTGGAGCTGGAAGTGATCCCGGCACTGCGCTACCACGGGTTGGGCCTGATCCCCTGGAGCCCGATCGGCATGGGCCTGCTGGGAGGCATGCTGAAGAAGGTCGCCAATGGCCGACGCGCTACCCCGCAGCTCCTGCAGCGTATCGAACAGCTGCGCCCGCAGCTGGAAGCGTATGAAACGTTCTGCGATGAGCTGGGCGAGGTGCCCGCCGACGTGGCGCTGGCCTGGCTGCTGCACAACCCGGTGGTGACCACCGCGCTGAGCGGGCCGCGCACGGTGGACCAGCTTTTGCAGAACCTGAAGGCCCCTGCCCTGAAGCTCTCAGATGCCTCACTGGCTCGACTGGATGCGATCTGGCCTGGCCCCGGTGGCGAGGCGCCCAATGCCTACGCCTGGTAATCCCCCAACTCCTGGAGTACTCCCCATGTCCATGCTTCTCGGCACGTTGATATCCATGGCTGCGCCTGCCACCGGCGGCGGCCCGGCCAGTGACGATCTGAGCATAACGCCTGCTGGCAGCGCATCTTCCGTGGCGGGCCCCGCTGACTACTTCACCGGCAACGTGCGCATCGACGGCGGCTTCCAACGCCCTGCGCCGGCACGCGTAGGCGGTGCAACGGTCACATTTGAGCCCGGCGCACGCACGGCCTGGCACACCCACCCGCTGGGCCAGACCCTCATCGTGACAGCGGGCGTGGGCTGGGTGCAGCAGTGGGGTCAGCCACGCCAGCAGATCCGTCCGGGTGACACCGTGTGGATCGCCCCGGGCGTGAAGCACTGGCATGGCGCAAGTGCCGCAGTGGCGATGACCCACATCGCGATTGCCGAGGCGGTGGATGGCAGCCCGGTGACGTGGCTGGAGAAAGTAAGCGACGAACAGTATTCGGAGATGCGCGAATGAAGACGCTGCTGCTTTCTCTGGTCCTCGCGGCCATCCCCCTCACTGCAGTTGGACAGGACATGGCCCACGGCGCGGACAACTTCTATCACAGCACTCAGCTCACCAGCGAGAAGGTGCGCTTCAACAACCAGTACCACATGCAGATCGTCGGCAATCTTTACGTGCCGAAGAACCGCAGGCCTGGGCAAGCATTACCCGCCATCATCGTGGGCCATCCCATGGGCGCGGTGAAGGAGCAGAGTGCGGATCTCTACGCACAGAAGCTGGCTGAACAAGGTTTCGTGACCCTGGCTATCGACCAGTCATTCTGGGGTGAAAGTGCGGGCGAGCCCCGCAATGCAGTTGCGCCGGACATCTATGCCGAGGCCTTCAGTGCAGCCGTCGATTACCTGGGCACGCAGCCACAGGTGGATCGCGAACGGATCGGCGTGCTTGGCATCTGCGGCAGTGGCAGTTTCGTGATCAGTGCGGCCAAGATCGACCCGCGCATGAAAGCCATTGCTACCGTCAGCATGTACGACATGGGCGCTGCGAACCGCAGTGCCCTCAACCGCTCGCAGAGCGTTGAGCAGCGCAAGGCCGTGATTGCTGCTGCCGCGCGCCAGCGTTGGGTCGAAGCCGAGGGCGGCGCCGCACAGTACACCTCCGGCACGGTGCATAGGCTTGAGGCAGAAACTCATCCGATCCAGCGCGAGTTCTACGACTTCTACCGAACGCCGCGTGGCGAATTCACGCCGGCCGGCTCATCACCGCAGCTCACCACCCACCCGACGCTGACCAGCAACGTGAAGTTCATGAACTTCTATCCGTTCAACGACATCGAGACCATTTCGCCGCGTCCGATGTTGTTCATTTCGGGTGATCAGGCGCATTCAAAGGAATTCAGCGAGGAGGCCTACCGACTGGCGGGACAGCCGAAGGAACTGTTGTGGGTGAAGGGTGCAGGCCACGTGGATCTGTATGACCGGACCGATCTGATTCCGTTTGCAGCGCTGGGGGCGTTCTTCCGGAAGAGCCTGGACGGAAGCATGTGACAGGCCAACGCCCGCTTGGCCTCACCCCGTCCGCAGCACTGCCACCAGCACCCCCATCAGGGCACTCCCCGCCGCCAGACTCAGCCACACCCTCCCCACCCTGCGGGTACTGAAGACGCCCACAGCAACGGCAATGAACAGCACGAACCCCAGCAGTGAGCTGGCCAGGACCGAAACGGCTGTCCTTACCCCTGCCAGCACGGGCAACAACAACGTCAGTGCCGTGGCCGTAACGGCAGTGATCAGGTATCCGCCCAGCGAGGCGGCCAGCACGCGGCTCGCCACCTGCCAGCGATAGGCCGGTTCCCGCCCGGCCGGAGGCTTGGCCGGGCGCGCCGCCTCCGGTGCCCGGGGCCAGCGGCGCTGCAGCATCAGGGCCATTCTTGCCAGCATCAACCCGAATGCCAGTGCGACCAGCTCCACGCCGGCCTGCTGCCACGCGCCCCGCTGCAGATACATCAGCAGCCCCTGCCCGGTGGTTGCCATGTTCACCAGCGGCAGCGCCAGGCACAGTGCTGCAGCCAGCCACAACTGCTCGATCCAGGCCAGGCGCGGTGGGCGCCACAGCGCGTGCAGCACCGAGGCAGCGCAGGCAGCAAGAAAAATGCGTATTTCCCATGCGCTGCGATCGCTCATTCCCAATGGCAGCAACCGATTGCCATGCAGGTAGACGATGCTTGCCAGCGCCACCCCGGCCAGCGATGCCACGTTGAAGGCTTCCACGCAGCGGTAGATGCCCGCCGTGGCCGCGCCGAACTCATGCTCGCTGCGCTTGCGCCGCTTGATGGAGAACAGCAGCGTGCCGATGGCGATCATCGCCGTGCCCAGCAGGCCGCTGATGAAGTACAGCCACTTCATCGGCCAGCCGCCGAAATCGGCCTTGTGCAGTGCTTCGATGGTTTCGTGCACCTGTACGGCACCAATGACATGCGGATGTGCACCATGCTGTTGCAGCAGCGCGCCGCTGGCAGCATCGAACGTCACCCGGCTGGCCTCGGTCAGCAGATGCCTGTCTGCGCGCCCCACGGGCTTGCGACCGATCACCTCCACCACGCTGTGCACGGTGCCGGGCGCCTGGATCACGATCAGTGCCGGTGGCTGCCCGCTGATGGCGTGCGCGCGTGCCAGCAGTTGCTGCACGTCCGGCAGTTGCGCGGTGGATACCAGGATGCCCGGCGGAGCTGGCTGCACAGGCGCCAGCTCGGCTTCGTAGCGCGCATAGGCGTCATCGGCATCGCCATAGGCCGCATGCACCGGCCACGGCAGATAGCTGCTGTAGAAGAAGGTCAGCCCGGTGTAGCCGATCATGAACAGGAACGGCAGGGTCAGCACGGCACTCAGGTTGTGCGCATCCAGCCAACTGCGCTGTCCCTTGCCCGGGCGGAAGGTGAAGAAGTCCTTGAAGATGCGTTTATGCACCACCACGCCGGACACCAGCGCCAGCAGCATGCAGGCGGTGATCCAGCCGACCAGCCAGTAGCCGGCCATGCCGCCGTGCAGGGTGTAATGGAAGGACATGAAGTTGCGCCCGCCTTCGGTTTCCCGAAGACGAGGTGGAGGCTGTGGCATGCCGGCGCGGGCATCCACCCAGCGTTCGTGCGCAGTGCCGTCGCCATCCTCCCATGACAGCTCCAGCGGCCAGCCGTGCTGCGCAGGCCAACGGATCTGCCATGCCCGGGCATCGGCGGCGTTGGCGGCCAGCCAGTGCTGCGCACGCACCGCCTGCGTTGCGGTGTCCACCGCTGGCGAGGACACCGGCACGGGGCCGGCCTCCATCCATCGCGTGATCGGCTCACGGAACACGCTGAGCGTGCCGGTCAGGAAAATCGCGCACAACAACCAGCCACAGGTGAGGCCGCACCAGGTGTGCAGCCACGACATGCTCTGCCGAAAGCCCGCTTTCATGCCTGCCCCGTGGCGGGCAGGCCGTTGCCCCGCCGGTTGCGGAAGGTCACAGCGAGCCGCGCAGCGTCAGCATCACATTGCGGGGTTCGCCAAAGAAGTTGCCGCGGCGGATCTGGCTGATCATCGCGTAGTAGCGGGTGTCGAACAGGTTGGCCACGTTGACGCCTACGCTCCAGCGCGGATTGATCCGGTAGCCGGCCCGCAGGTCCCACACGGCACGTCCCGCTGCGCCCATGCGCCAGTCCGGGTCGTCGTAGGCCGGATAGGAGTAGCTGCTCTGTGCCGATACACCACCGCCCACAGAGAACGCGTTCCACTTGCCCGGCAGCTGGTAGGACGTCGACAGGCGCAGCAGGTGGCGGGGCGTCTCGGCGCTGATGGTCGCGCCCTCATCGTCGCGGCTGGTGACGTGGGTATAGCCCGCCATCATCTGCCAGCCCGGCGCCAGTTCGCCGCTGGCCTCCAGCTCAAAGCCCTTGCTGCGCAGCTTGCCGCCATTGCGGTAGCAATCGGACGACGCCAGCGAGCCACGGCAGCTGCCCGGGTCGGATTCGTCCACCACGGCGTTGCCGGTCTTGCGGATGGAGAACACTGCGGCGGAGACATTCAGGCGGCCATCGTTCAACTCACCCTTCACGCCCAGCTCGTAGTTGGCGCCGATGGCCGGATCCAGCACCGAGCCGGACGCGGTGACGTACGAGCTCTGCGGCTGGAAGGTATCGGCGTAGCTGGCATAGACCGACCATTGCGGACCCAGGTCGTAGACAAGGCCGGCGTACGGGGTGAATTCGTGCTTCTGTTCGTAGTCGCGGCTCTTGGCGCCGGTGAAGCCATCGCTGGACTGGTACTTCACCCAGCTCAGCCGGCCACCCAGCGTGAGGTGCAGCGGTTCTGCCAGCTGCAGACGCAGGTTGCTGTACACGCCGCTCTGCTGGGCGCGGGCGTTTTCTGACCAGTCCCACGCGGGCTGCATCGGCTGCGCAATGGCGCTGTGGTCGGGTGCGTAGACATTGATCGGCACGTCGATGGCCAGGTCCGCCGAGCTCTGGCGGGTACGCTGGCGCGACCACATCGCGCCCAGCAGCAGCTGATGGCTGCGGCCGAAGGCGTCGAAACTGCCGGTGGTGTGCAGGTCGATGCCATCACTACGCACGCGCGAGCGGTTGAAATAGATGTCATAGAAGCGCGAACCGATGCCGGTGGCGCGGTCCACCCCGCCCAGCGGAACCGCGACACGCTGGTCCAGGTCCGACTCGGTGCGGTTCACCGACAGGCGTGCCTTCCAGCGTTCGTTGAAGCGGTGCTCCGCCTCTGCAAAGGCTTCGTCGACGGAGCCCTCCTGCCGGTTCCAGTCCTGGATGAGCGAGGTGGAACGCTTGATGTCCAGCGCACCGCCATCGGTGTAGCGCGGCAGGCCGAACAGCCAGTAGCCGTCGGTGTCACTGGCCTGATGGCGCAGGCCGAAGGTCAGCGTGGTATCCGTGCCCAGATCGGCATCGATCACCCCATAGGCCACCGGCGTCTTCGATGAGGTGCCCCGCTGGAAGTAATCGCGGTCCTGGTAGGCGGCGACCAGTCGGCCGCGCACGCTGCCGGCGGCATTGAGCGGGCCACCGCCATCGACTTCGACACGGTAGTTGTCCCACGAGCCCACGGTTGCGGCCAGATCCAGATGAGCCTGGTCGCGCGGGCGCTTGCGCACCATGTTGATTGCTCCGCTGGGGTCGGCTGCACCCAGCATCATGCCACCAGCACCGCGCAGCACTTCAACGCGCTCCAGTACCGCGGTGTCGATCGGCAGCCAACCCACGGGCGCATAGACGATGCCGGCCACGCCGTCGACCAGATAGTTGCTGTCGTCCACGGTAAAGCTGCGGATCGAGAACTTGTGGTTGCCGAAGTTGCGGGCGGTCTTGGTCACACCCGTGGTCTGCGCCAGGGCCTCGTCCAGCGTGGTGAGGTTGCGGTCGTCCAGCTGCTGGCGGGTGATCACGCTGACCGACTGCGGGGTCTGGCGGATGCTCTGCCCCAGCTTGCCCAGGCTCAGTTCACGTGCCGTGTAAGCGCCATCGCTTGGGGCATTGGCGGTCACGTTCACGGTCTGCAGGGTGGTCTGGGCCTCCTTGCTGCGCGCAGGTGTTGCTGCTTCCTGGGCCAGGGTGAACACGCCCGGACGGGTGGCATTGACACGCACGCCACTCCCCTCCAGCAGGCGCGCCAGTGCGTCCTGTGGCGTGTAGCTGCCGGTCAAGGCCGGGGCGCGACGGCCCGCCACCGCCGATTCGCTGAACAGCACCTGCTGCCGGGACTGCTCGGAAAAGCGGCGCAGTGCGGCATCCAGCGGTTGCGCCGGAATATCGAACTGCACGCGCGCAGCCGGCTGCGCCTGTGCAATGGTCGGCGCTGCCAGCGCGCTGGAAATGCACAGTGCCAGCAACGGCAGCCGCTTGGCGTGTACCCCCGTAGAGAACGCGCCAGCAACAAGTGCGCGCTTGATCTTCATGTACCCCATTACCGCTCCATCATGCTTGGCCGCTACTGGCCTCACTGGGGTAAACGGAAAATGGCGGTGGGGTGGGAACCCGCGCCGGAAGAAATTTTCGTTCCGGCGTCAGCGGGTGACAGGCCGTTCGTCGATGCGATAGCCGCCCTGGGCAGTGCGGGTCACCTGCACGGGCAACAGATCCGGCAGCGCTTCCAGGAAGGTGGCCGGGGCATCGGTGGCTGCGTAGCCGGAGACCGGCAGGAACTTCAGCCCTGGCTGGCCCAACGTGACGGGATGGCCCAGATACTGCCCGACCTCCTGCGCCACTTCGTCCAGCGGGGTGCGCCGGAACACCAGGCGTCCATTGCGCCAACCGCCAATGCTGTCTGCGCTTGCGGCGATGGGGCGATAAGCAGCGGTGAGCGTGGTAACGGCCAGGCCCTGTTCGGCGCGCAGGCTGACCGGCGAGGCACCTTCGGCGCGATCCGGCTGCACCCGCACGTGCCCATGCAGCACCTTGACCACGACTTCGCCCGGCCCATTGCGCACATTGAAGGCCGTGCCGACCACCGTCACCCGGCTGCGCTGGGCATCGACGGTGAAGGGTCGGTCGGCCGCCGGGGCGACCTCGAAGAACGCCTCGCCCTGGCTGAGCACCACTTCACGACGGGACCCATAGAAATGCACCGCCAGCGTGCTGCGTGCATTGAGTGAAATCCGTGAGCCGTCCGGCAATTGAAGATCACGTATCTCGCCCGCACCGGTGGCCACGTCCTGTACGTAGCTGGGCGCGGTGTACCAACCGTAGCCGACGTACCCCAAGGCCAGCATTGCCGCGGCGGCAGCCGCCGCAATGCGGGGCAGGCGCCACGAGCGTGCACGCCGCGCCGCCCTGCCCCGCCGTAGAGCGGCAGGTGCAGGTACTGCTGGGGTGATCACCGCATGCGCGTCCGAGGCCAGTACGGGGCGTGGCAGCAGGCCCAGGTCGTTCCAGGTTCTGGTCACATCGGCGAACGCCTGTCGATGTGCTTCGCTCCCGGCCAGCCAGTGCTGCAGGGCCGCCTCGTCCTTCGGTTGCCAGTCCGCATCCTGCCGCCGTACCAGCCACGCGGCCGCCGCCTCATGCAGGGCAAACGGGTCGGAACCTGCGGCAGAAGGGAGATCGGTCATCGGTAGGGAAAATCAGCATCGATGGCAGGCGCCAACGCCTCGCCCGCCTTGGTCGGGCGATGCAGTTCCTGCATCTGTGCCAGAGACGCATAGCGTACCCGCACTTCGCAGTAGGCAACCGCTCGCGACAGGTGCTTGACCACCATGCGGCGGGAGATCTGCATGCGAGCGGCCACGTCCTCCTGGGTCAGCCCATCGAAGCGGCAGAGCACGAAGGCCTCGCGTTGACGTTCCGGCAGCTCGGCCAGCGCTTCTCGCAGGCGCTCCAGGCGCTGCCGCTGGGCGCTGAGCTGCAACGGGCACTGTGATTCATCGCTGGTGATGGCTTGGCCCGCATCCTCGGCATCTGCCAGTGGCAGGGTCTGGAGACGGCGACCTGCGGTGTGCTCACGATACTCATCGGCCACGGTGTTCATCACCGTTCGCCGGAAATAGGCGCCTTGCTGGTCGCACGAGGCCAGTGCAGGGTTTGCCGCCAGCCATTTGACTGCACCGTCGTGCAGGGCGTCCTCACCGTCCGCACCTCTGACACGCGCAAGGCTGCGCAGAATGGGCCCGCGCCAGCGGGCATAGGCTTTCGCAAGGAGGTTGCCGCCCATTGGCGAGGCGTCTTCCGGAATGCCTGCCTCCGTGGACGAGGCCCGATCTGCGTTGCTGCCCGTGCCCCGGCCTAGCGTGGACACATCACCCTCAGGGCAAATGCCTGCGGTCTGCACAGGTGGGGCGGGGAATTCACGTTGGGAGCCGGAGTTCTGGCCGCCATAGGCGGCGGAAGGGGTGGGATGCCGCAAGTGTAGTGAGAGTCATTTGCAATTGAAACTCCCTACCCCCTCCCTTTCCTGCAGCCGCGGTTCGGATGAGGCCTGGGAACCGGGGTGAAGCGCACGGCAGTTGCGCTCTCCGGGAAGCTGCCGTGATCGCACCATTGGCGCGATGAACTCCACCGCCTCAATCGCGAACCGGCCTGCAAGCGCCTTGGCATGACCGTCCGGGGTGTAGCTTTTCCGGATGTCCCTCATATCGGCTTCGTCGGCGAGCAGCAGCAGTGCTACCTGCCTGCCAGTGCCTGCGTCGATCGCCTCGATCTCGAGGGAAAGCTGCCCCTTGCTCACCGGCCCCATCAGGACCGATGTGGCAATGTTCAGGCCGACAGACACCTCCTTCACCGAGGTGATCCTTGCAAGCAGCAACAGCCCCGTTCCCGGTCGCCCTGCCCCACTCCGGCCCAGGCGCCTGTCGATCTGCCGCTGCAGCTGACTGCTTACGGCAGCCTTGAGGCGATCACCGACGCCCGGGCTCAGCGTTGCAGCTACCTCTGGCATCAGCAGGACGGGGGCGAGAGTCACCGTCTGGAAGTGCCCGTGCGTGCTACCCGCTGGCACGATCTCCATCCGACGTTCCCCGTGGATGCTGAGACCTGCATAGGTCCTGGCCTGGTTTGACCTGACCACATGCACCGGACTGCATGCGGCCAGCAACAGCATTCCCACTCCTGCGAGGAGCCGCGGAACCCGCCGCCACAAGCTGCCTTTCGCGACGCGTCCGGAACCGGATGTTCTGGCCAGAGTGGCAGTTCGATCGCCGCCTGATGAATGACGACGGCAGCAGGGAATTGCAGAGTGCATGACTTTCACAGGTTGAGTGGAACGGAATCAATCGAGGTCGAACATCCCCCATGTGCGGGGCTCGCCTTGGCCGGTCCGGAATGCCGGGCCCGACGATTGCAGGGTGTCGGCAGGATGTCGGCAATCACCAATGCAACATGTGCTTCGGATCGAACAGCACGCACGACACTGCCATGATGATCACGACAAGCACCGCGAATCCTGTGGCAATGGCGCCTCTGAGAAATCCAATCCGGATGAGGATGTGCTTCAACAGGGCCACCTCGCCAAGCAGCAGGACAAAGAGAAGTCCTGCTTGTGCTGCGGCAAGCAGTGCATAGACCAATGCCCAGCACCCCCATGCGATGGCCGCCACACGAATGACGGACGCCGGAAGGTCCATCAGCAGCCCCACCACGATCAGCATCGTCACCGCAATGGTGATCGTGCGCATGTTCTCAGCCACGTTCTTCAACGTAGCGCCTTCCCGCGCCAATCGATCGACCTCAAGGAATCTCGCCGCGAGTTTCGATTCAAACAGCCGTATGCGCTTCATGGTTCTACCCAGGTGAAGGAGGGGTGGCTGGAGAGGACTGCACACGCACTGGTGCAATGGACTACAGACGCGCAACCACCACCGGCAGCACGGCCCGGCGGCAGCCCCGACGTCATTGGGTGGCCCGGTCTCTACCGATGGCTACCCGCCGTGCTGGAACCAGGGTGGATGCTGTCTACCTGGATTCCCGGAACTCGGTTGGCAGGCAACCCGCCCAACGCTTGAATGCGCGGCGGAATGCACGGGCGTCGGAATATCCAACCGCGTCTGCAATTTCGGCGATGCTCAACTCTGAGTTCAGCAGGAGATCGCGGGCCCGCTCATACCTCGCTTCGTCCCGAATCTCCCTATAACTGGAATCCTGGCGGCTCAGGCGGCGGCGGAGCGTTCTTTCACTGACATTGATCAGGCTCGCAAGTTCGCTCTGCTTGGTCGTTGACTCGATATCACATCGAAGGTGGCTCGACAGGGATTCAACAATCTCATTGCGGCCCCCTCGCGTTGGAAGAAGTGAATCCAACTGCTCTCGGACAATTCTTGAATTGACCCGATCGAAACCGGGCAAGCGCGCGCTCAGCCAATGTGAGTCTATGGTCAGGCGATTGACGCCAGCATCGAAGCGGACAGGGCACTGGAAGAATCGTCGATAGACTTCAGGATCAGAGGGCTTGGGGAGTGAGAAATCAACCCTGAGTGGCGCGAATGATGGTCCAATTACGTATCTGCTGACCGCAACGAATCCGGCGAACGCGTCCTCGACCAGCACCGACTCCAGTTGAATGTCGAATCGTTTGAACCGGACTTCCATCCTCACTTCCCTTCCCACCTCCTCCACCGTGTGGATCAGCATCGAGCCGATGGCTTGCTGATGGGTGAGGCCGTACGTCAGTGCATCGCCGTAGGTCTCGCAGGTGAGCATTGCCAATCCGGGTACGCCCCAGGAAATGGGCGTCTGTCTGGCTCCCAGTGCCAGGCCCAGCGCAGGTTCGCCCAGCAAACGCTCAGCCCGCATGAACAACTGGCGCATCTGGCGGTAGGACAGCCTCACGTCCCTCATTGATAGATCGCGATAAGTGAAGCCGAGCCCGCGGCATAGCTCTTCCGGAGAGAACCCCCGGTCCTCGACCAAGCCGAGGATTGCCCTCGCCCCGGTAGGCACTATCTCGGCAATCTGCGATTCGCTTGCGGCGTTTGGATCTTCAGAAGCCTGGAGACCGGCAGCATCCAGCGCGGGATCCTCGCCGGCGACAGGCCAGTCCTTGAATGCCGGCAAATTCTTGGGGATAGGGGCCATCACGTCTTCGAAAGGTAGTGCGACGCCCACATAGTCGGGCCGCCAGGGGACCTGTTTCAACGTGGCGGACACATTCTGGCCTTTTGGGTCCCCTGCCCGACCTCCAATGTCCCTTTGAGGGCACCGACAGTAACCATGCCCTCACGTCGCTGACCAGATTCAGGCTGGGACATCTCATGCGACGAGGGATCACCAGGCGCGCCATCTGTCCCAGTTGACCTGTTTGAGCCCCCGCGTGTCCACAACTGTCCTGTTCGGGGTGCAGGTGTCCCCCTAAATTTACGCCGCCTGCAGACCTGACCACACCGCGCTGGTCTGTGGAACTGACCACCCATACAAGGAATCGAACGTGAAAACCCATATGACCTGGTCATTGGTGCCTCGTCTCAGCGCGCTGGCCATTGCCCTGTCCGCGATGACGGGATGTTCCGATACACCAGAGAGCGGGACGGCAGAAGCCCGCACCGCGTATGTCGCCTCCGTTCGACAGGCTGCTGGCGATCAGCGCGCTTACATCGGCACCGTGCGTGCCACGCAGCGAGGACAGCTGTCCTTCCCGGTCTCCGGAAAGGTCTCCGCGGTACTTGTTGAACCGGGTGACGTTGTACGCAAGGGACAGGTGCTTGCTCGACTGGATCCGGTCCCCTTTGCAGCGCAGGAGGCGTCCGCTGCCGGCGACGTCGCACGCGCGCAGGCCGCACTGGACGAGGTCCAGCGACGCGTCGAGCGACTGGATGTTGCGCAGAAGGCTGATGCGCTCAGCCCGGCGGAGATGACCGCCGCGAAGGCCGAACTGGCGGCTGCCAATGCGGCCGTCCGCAATGCCCGCGCGCAGCACGAGCTCGCCGGCTGGTCGCAAGGCGAAGCCACGCTGAAGGCAACGTTTGACGGAGTCGTGGCTGCCCGAAACGTTGAAGTTGGACAGTCCGTGGGCCCCGGCGCTGTTGCCATCCAGGTCGATGGTGCGGGCCGCGAGCTGTCTGTCGCGATTCCGGGCACTGCTCCCCTGGCTGTTGGGCAGGTGGTCAACCTGATCAGCGGCTCGGACACCGTGGCGAGCAAGGTGCTCCGTGTCGACGGCCGCGTTGATGCAGGCGGCGTGCGTACCGCATACATCGCAGTGCCCGAGGCGGCGACCGTGGGTTCGACCTGGTCGGTCCGGATCACAGGAACGGATACAGGCCCAGCCAGGCTTCAAGTGCCATTTCGGGCTGTTCTGCCGTCTGCCGTTGGCGGCAAGGGCCAGGTGCTTCGGCTGGCAAAGGATGGCAAGACGACCGAGCTGGCGGAGGTAGATCTGGGTCAGTATCACGGTGACTGGATCGAGGTGAGCGGGCAGATTTCCGCCGGTCAGCGCGTCGTGGTTGCGGGTGCCAAGGCCATCCGCCCGGGCACGCAGATCAAGCCTGTCGACATGAAGATGGGATCAGAACAATGAGCCTCTCCTCATTCTCGCTGGCGCGCCCCCGCCTGACCTTGCTGGCGATTGTAGCGATCGTCCTCACCGGCCTCATTCTGGCGCTGGACTTCCCATCCACTGAAGAGCCCCCCATCACCATTCGCACGGCGACGGTACTCAGCTTCATGCCGGGCGCCGGCGTGGACCGGGTCGAGCAGCTGGTCGCTCGCCCGATCGAGGAGAGCATTCGTGGCATGCCGGAGGTCAAGCGCATCCGGACGACTGTTCGTCCAGGCTTTGCGTTCACCTACGTTGATCTCTATCCCACCGTGGAATCGGAAAAGATCCCCATCGTGTGGCAGCGTTTGCGCTCGCGCATGGGGGACATCCAGAGCCAGCTTCCCGAGGGAACGATTGGCCCGGTCGTGGACGACGAATTCGGTCGGGTTGCGGTGATGACCATGGGCCTGACCGGCGAAGGCTATAACGCAGGCGAGCTTCGGGCAGAGGCACGCCGCCTGCGCGATGAGCTGTTCCGGCTGCCCGGGGTGGAGCGTGTCTCGCTCCACGGCGTGAGGGACGAGCAGGTCCAGATCATCCTGGACGTGCCTTCCCTGGCTGCGCGTGGGCTCAACCCCAATGTGATTGCCGACGCGGTTTCCAGGCGCAATGTCATTGCGCCGGCAGGTTACGTCGAGATCGGGGGTTCGGAGATCGCGCTCAACGTGAGCGGTGACGCCGACAACCCGTCCCAGCTGAAGAGCACGCCAATTCCGCTGCCGAGGGGTGGCTCGGTGCCCCTGGGCGCCCTTGCGCGAGTGGAACGGGTGACCCAGGACCCGCCGATGACGGGTGCATTCGTGAATGGCACGCCGGCCGTGGTGATAGCGGTCTCCATGGCGCCAGGACTCAACGTAGTCAGCTTCGCCGATCTGCTGCGCGGCGACGTTGAACGGCTTTCGGAAACGCTGCCGGCCGGCATGCAGCTTGTCCAGATCACGGATCAGGCCGAGGTTGTTTCCACCCAGCTGCTGCGTGTTGCCAAGGTTTTCCTGGAGACCCTGGCCATCGTCATGGCGGTCGTCGTGCTGTTCCTTGGAATGAGGACCGGCCTGATCGTCAGCGCCATCGTGCCGACCACGGTGCTGGGGACGATGGCAATCATGAAGATCCTGAACATCGATCTGCACATGATCTCGGTGGGTGCAATCATCATTGCCCTGGGCCTGTTCGTTGACAACGCGATCGTGGTTGCCGAGGACATGGAGCGGCGGCTCTCGCTGGGTGAGTCGCCGGACCAGGCTGCCGCTCACGCAGGCAGCACGATGTTCGTGCCGCTTCTGGTTTCTTCGCTGGCGATCATTCTCGCGTTCATGCCGCTGGCCATCTCCAGCACGGAAACCGGCGAGTATCTGCGCAGCCTCGGCATCGTGATGGCCATCGCGCTGCTGTTGTCGCTGGTCATCGGCGTTACCCTGATTCCGCTGCTGTGCAAGTACTTTGCCCATCACCATGCCGAACTCAGCCGCACCGCACGCGCGGTCGAGCGGTTGACGGGCTGGTACCGCGGCAAGGTCCGCTGGATCCTGGGACACAAGGCCATCTACATCGGCGTAATGGTTGCACTGCTGGCAACCTCCGGCTGGTTGTTCACCACCGTCCCCAATGAGCTGATGCCGCCGTCCGAGCGCCATCAGCTGCAGATGGCCATCGAGCTGTCCCCGGATTCCAGTCCGGCCAATACGATGGCGGTTGCTCACCAGATCAGCAAGGTACTGGCCGACGAGAAGCTCGTTCCGGAGATCTCCAGCCACGCCCTGTACATGGGCGATGGTGGCCCACGCTTCATTCTGGCACTCAATCCCCCTACTCCTGCAGGACACCGCGCGTATGCCGTGCTGTCACTTGCGAAGGGCGTCAAGCATGAAGCGGCCATTGAGCGGCTGCGTTCTGTGATGGCAACACACTTCCCGGATGTGCGGGTGGAGCCCAAGCGGTTCTCGATGGGGTCTTCGGATGCCGGCGTAGCGACGTTCCGCATCTCCAGCAGCGACGGCGCACATCGGATTGCCGCCGAAAAGCTGCTGCGCACGCTGCAGGACACGCCGGGGATGGTGGATGTATCCAGCGATGCCGAACGCCAGGTTGTCCAGCTTGATGTGGACGTCGATCAGCCCAAGGCCCAGGCCGCAGGCATCAGCAGCGCGGACATCGCCAAGAGCATGGACATGCTGCTGACCGGCGCAACGATCTCCCGTTATCGTGAGGGCGACACCGTTCTCCCGGTCATCCTCCGCGGAGAGGCGGCACTGCGCACGGATATCGGCCAGCTTGAGGCACTCCCGATCCAGAAGGCGGATGGCAGCGGAAGCGTGCCCCTGGGCCAGGTGGCCAAGCTTCGGTTGGCGCCGCAGCTGTCTTCAATCCAGCGAGTGAACCAGACGCGCGCGGTCACCGTGCTTGCAAAGAGCTCCGAGCTGACGGCCCAGGGGATCGCGGACAAGGTCGATCCACTTCTTTCCGAATTCCGCAAGCAGGGCGTGCGGGTTGAACTCGGTGGCGAGATCGAAGAGAGCAAGAGTGCCAACGAAGGCATCGAGAAGCTGCTCCCCCTCTGCCTTGCTGCCATGTTCCTGTTGTTCGTATGGCAGTTCGAGAGCATCCGCAAGAGCCTGATCGTCCTGGCGAGCATTCCGTTCGTGGTCATCGGCGCGACCTTGGCACTCAAGCTGAGTGGCACCAGCCTGACCTTCATCGGAACACTGGGGCTGCTCGCACTTGCCGGCATCATCGTCAACAACGCGATTCTGCTCATCGATGCGATCGACGAAGGCCAGCGCGATGGCTTGCCTCCTCTCCAGGCCATTGAAGAGGCTGCGGCAAAGCGCCTGCGGCCCATCGTCATGACCAAGATGGTCTGCATTCTCGGCCTTGTCCCGCTGCTGCTGTTTGGCGGCTCCATGTGGACCAGCATGTCGATCGTGATGATCGGCGGCCTTGCCCTTGGAACGCTGATCACGCTGGGTCTCATTCCAGCGCTGTATGCCGCGCTCTACCGCATTCACCCGGCCGAGGAGGCATGATCATGGCTATTGGAAACCGAGTTGCCTGCCTGTCGATTGCTGTGCTTGTGGCCCTGTCTTCTGGCTGCGCCTCTGTGGCCCCCAGGACCGGGATCCCTGACGCCGCAGCCCGGCATCATGTGGGCCAGGCACCCACGCCGGCGGCGCTGGATGCGGATGTGCTGCCCGGGACGCCCAACAGGCAATGGTGGAAGGACTTCTCCGACCCCAACTTGGATGCACTGGTCAGCCTGGCCATGCGCGGGAATCATGACCTGAAGTCTGCCCTTGCCGCCGTGGTGGAAGCGCGGGCGCTGGCAGGCGCGGCGCGCAAGGACTATCTGCCGAGCGGTGCGCTGCAGGTCAAGGCCGAAGCCATGCAGTCCGCCCAGATCGAAGCGGATCCCTATCGCCAGGATCTTCCCCGCCCCCCTTCCCAGAGGCTGCTGTCCGCCGGACAGATGTTCTCCTGGGAGCTGGATCTGTTTGGGCGCATTGGCACCGCCGCAGCCATGGCCGATCGCAAGGCCGATGCGGCGGCGGCTGACGCGAGATCAGCTGCCGCAGTGCTCCAGGCCGAGGTTGCGAAGAACTACTTCCTGCTCAGGATGGACCAGATCAACCTGGCCTCTCTTGAGCGGGAGGTTGAGCTGAGCAAGGCGCGCGTTGTGCGTGTGAAGGCACGGTATGCGGCCGGGCTGGTCGATCGCAGGGAGGCACTTGCGGTCGAATCCGAACACGCCGAGCTGGTGGCGCAGGAGGCGGCAACCGCTACCCGGCTGCAGGCGGACAGGGCCGCATTGGCGGTTCTTGCAGGCCGCTCGCCGACCGCGCAGGATGACACCTGGGAGGCGTTGCTGGCCCCGGCTCCACTGCCGGCCCCACCGGATCTTGCATCGCTTGCGCAGCCGACCGACCTCCTGGCGCGGCGGCCGGACGTCGCCAAGGCCAATGCACTACTGCGAGCAAGCCTTGGCAACGTCGTACTCGCCGAGCGCGCGCACCTTCCGCGCCTCACGCTGAATGTTTTCGGCGGCATCCTTGCACCGTTCGGTTCGCTGGGCGATTCCAGTGCAAAGCGCTTCTCGGCCGGCCCGGAGCTTCAGTGGGAGTGGCTGAGCTTTGGCCGGAAGAAGGCCAGGGAGGAAGCCGCTCGCGCCGGCAGTGATCAGAACTGGCATGCCTTCGAGCAGACCGTGCTGACGGCGCTGAAGGAGAGTGAGGACTCCCTGCATGCGTGGACGAGTTCCCAGATCAGGATGCAGCAGGCGGTAAATGCCGAGGCACTCAGCGGCAGATCTTCGGCCTATGCCTCTTCCCGCGTGGACGCCGGAATCGAACCGAAGGATGCCGGCCTGCAGCAGCAGGCGCTGCACGAGAAGGCGCGCAGAGAGCTTGCGGCAGCACAGGCCGGACTGCTGATGGCCCACGTGCAGGTGCAGCTGGCACTGGGGGCATGGCAGCCCGAGAAGGGGGACCCTGAGATTGAAATCGGCAGGCCCATCGCTTCCCGGAAGAGCGCCGAAAGCGAAGCATCCGCGGCGCATCACTGACTGGCTCGAACGGCAACCCGCCAGGCCGTACCGGCCTGGCGGATCGTTCGTCGCCCGCTACATGAGGAAAACTCTCTTGAACGCTACCCACAGTTCGTCCGTGCGTGTGCCCGGCATACTCATCCGCGAAACGGCAGCGCTTATCGTCCGCAATGGTCGGTCTTCGGTGACCGTCAGTGAGATTCTCGAATGCTCGGGCGTCAGCCGTGGCGCGATGTTCCATCACTTCTACTGCAAGCAGGATCTCATCGACGCCACTTTCTCGTGCTGGCTGCAGAACTTCAATCAGGATGTGGAACGGAGAATGCGTGCCAACGGGCTCCGCTCCGGCGCATTCACCAACGCCTACGTGGAATCGGTGGTCGAGGGCTGCAGACGGCACGACGTTGCAATGCTCTCGGCCCTGATCATCCGCCTGGACCTGACCCAGGTATCCGCGTCGCAGTGGATCGAGTGGATGAAGAAGAAGCTGGCCACCGAGCCGTCCGAGGCCGACGATCCCGCGCTGAGGTCTGCGCGTCTCGCCGCCGATGGTCTGTGGCTTGGCTCACTGTCCTGCCCTGCCCCCGCCAATGAACCGAAGATCGACATTCAAACGCCGCAGATCCCGGTGCAGCGCTGTGGCCATGGTCCGTCCCATCGCCTTGTCTAAGGACGATCAGGACGCGCGGCCGCGCGCTCATCGAACAGCAGGGATGCAACCGTGCCATGGCTAGAAGAACCAGGGAGGATGCACACGCCACGCGTGAGAGGATCCTCGATGCTGCACTGGTGTGCCTGCTGCGCCATGGGCCCGCGGGCGCCACGCTGGAGCTGATCGCCACCGAGTGCGGCCATTCGCGGGGCGCGATCTACTGGCACTTCGGGTCCCGTCAGAACCTGCTGGGTGAACTTTCCGCGCGTGGGCGGCCAGATGCACCCGAGGGACTGCGGGAGGCCGCCATCCGGCAGTGTAGTGACCCGTTCAAGCTTCTGTTTGCGGACCTGGTCAGGGTCTTTGATCACACGCGCCGCACCCCACGCGTTCGCCGGACGGTTGAGCTTCTCCTGCGCTCTGGTGAATCACGTGAGCTGGGCGGCATAGGTGACGTGCTCGCAGCGTGCGCGATGCCGGAGGTCCGCATGCTGGAGCTTGTATACCAGCGTGCAGGAGCACTGGGCCAGCTCCGTGAGGGCGTTGATGCAGCCACCGCGTCGCGCAGCCTTCATGCGATCGCGGTCGGTGTTCTGCTGGGATCAATCCTGGAGCCCGGCATCCTCGACCTGGAGATGGGCGGGGCGCGCACCGTGGAAGACCTGCTCAGGCTGCACATGGCTGTTCCCTTCGCGGCCGCCGGAGCGTGGCTCAGCCCATGCGTGGGCTGACCCGGTTCCTCATCGATCCACTTCGCCGAACACAATGTCGTAGGTGCCAATCATGGCGACGACATCCGCCAGCATGTGGCCCCTGACGATTTCATCCAGAGAAGAGAGATGAGCGAAGCCGGGAGCACGCAGGTGCACCCGGAACGGCTTGTTGGCGCCATCGGAAATCAGGTAGCAACCGAACTCGCCCTTGGGCGCCTCGACCGCTGCGTAGGTCTCACCTGCCGGCACCTGGTAGCCTTCGCTGAAGAGCTTGAAGTGATGGATCAGCGCTTCCATGTCGGACTTCATCTCCTGCCGGGACGGCGGCGCCACCTTGAAGTTCTGGACCATCACCGGGCCGGGGTTGGCGCGAAGCCAGTCGACACATTGCCGGATGATGCGGTTGGACTGCCGCATCTCCGCGACACGGCACAGGTAGCGGTCATAGCAGTCACCGGCGCTGCCAACCGGAATGTCGAAGTCAACGGCATCGTACTTCGCGTAGGGGCGCTTCTTCCTCAGGTCCCACGCCACGCCCGAGCCTCTCAGCATCACCCCGGTCATGCCCCACTCCATGGCCTGCTGCGGGCTCACAACGCCAATGCCCACCGTGCGCTGCTTCCAGATTCTGTTGTCGGTGAGCAGGGTTTCGTACTCATCAATGCGGTTCGGGAACTCGCGGGTGAAATTCTCGATGAAATCGAGCAGCGACCCTTCTCTCGCGGCGTTCAGCCGCCGCAGCTCCTTCCCCTTCTTCCAGCGTGACTCCTTGTACTTCGGCATCTGGTCAGGCAGATCACGGTACACACCGCCGGGCCGGTAATACGTGGCATGCATTCGAGCGCCGGATACCGCCTCGTAGCAGTCCATCAGCTCTTCGCGTTCCCGGAATGCATAGAGCATCACGGCCATGGCGCCCAGGTCCAGCGCGCCCGTTCCGATGTTCATGAGGTGATTGAGGATACGGGTGATCTCATCGAACATCGTGCGGATGTACTGTGCCCTGATGGGCGCCTCGATTCCCAGAAGAGTTTCAATCGCACGTACGTAGGCGTGTTCATTGCACATCATGGATACGTAGTCCAGCCGATCCATGTAGCCGATGGACTGGTTGAAGGGCTTGGACTCCGCCAGCTTCTCGGTACCCCGGTGCAGCAGGCCCACATGCGGATCCGCGCGCACAACGGTCTCGCCATCCATCTCAAGCACAAGGCGCAGTACCCCATGTGCCGCAGGATGTTGGGGGCCGAGGTTCATCACGTAGTTCCGGATCTCGGTATCCCGGCGACCATCGCGCATGGGGGCGGGAGCGCCCGCCATCGTCCTTTCAGTGTTCATCCAATAGCTTCCGTAGACCGAACGCATTCAGCGGAAGTGCTTAATGCTCCAAGCGTCGATGCTACTTCGACGTGGAAGGCAGGCTATGGACTACCTGGTCTGGAACGTGGGGCGCTGGGATTGTTCCCGAGCCGAAGCAGTCTGCGGTCAACGCGCGGATTTTCTCGACGGCGGCACGTGCTGCCAACCCCGGTTGCGGCGGGGACCAAGCGTGGCAGATCACTTCAATGAGGTTGGGTCAGTTTCTCCTGGACTGTCCAATGCCACCGCGCGATGCCCGGCGCTCGCAAGGAAATGCTGTTCGCAGGCCTTCGACAACCAGCGAAGAAGCATTCTGTTGCAAGCGGTCCTGGGGCAGTTGCTGGAGATGGGAGGCGACACGATCGACCAGTTCATGTGGAAGGATCTGGCCTTGGCCACACCACTGGCCACGACTGGCATCGGCAGCACCCTGGATGTAGGCACTGGCACGGGCGCTGGACAGATTCCGGCACTGTTCGCCGGCACAGAATCCGTCAGCCCCTTTTCCCTGCAGTAGCGTGATCAGCTCTGCGCCGCTTACAAGCCAGGTGCGCTTCGGTGGTGATGTCTCCGCAAGCAAGGATCCGGCCAGGAAGCAGGCTCCAAGCGTAAGCAGCCGGCTCATGCGACGACCCGCCTGTCGGCCTTGATGTCCTCTCATGCCTTGGACCTTGGTTGTCGTCCATCTGGATTCCATGCAGTTGATCCCCTCACCACGCATCGACCCGTCATCACCAACCGGCGCACCGGCAACTCCGGCGTGCGCAGTCGTTCCAGCAACAGCGACATCGCTGCGCGCCCCATCTCTTCGACCGGCTGTTCGATCACGGTGATGCCCGGTTCGACCAGCTCGGTCCAGCGTTCGTTGTCGAAACCCGCCAGCGCCAGCGCATCCGGAATCTCCAGCCCCGCGCTGCGGGCGGCCTTCAATGCCCCCATGAGCAGCAGGCTGTTGCTGGCGACCAGCGCCTCCGGCCGCGATGGGCCAGCCAGCCACTGTTCGACCGTTGCAATGGCCGCTTCAGCCGTGGGCTCAACCTCGCGATAATCCGGCTCCAGCCCATGCGTACGCATCGCAGCGAGATAGCCGTCCCGACGCTCCGCCGCCGTAGTACTGGTGCTGCCGAACAGGCCGCCGATGCGGCGATAGCCGCGCGCGACCAGATGCTCGACCAGGCCCGCCATCGCGGCCGGATTGTCGAGCACCACGCTGTCGATCGACCCGCCGGGTGCGGCGCGGTCCACCAGCACCGTCGGATAGCCCAGTGCGAGCCGTTCCAGGCGCCCCACCGTGGTGCGGGTGGGCGCAAAGATCAGTCCACTGATGCGTTCCTCGTGCATCAACTGCAGATACAGCGCCTCGCGCTCGGGGTCCTCGTCGGTGTTGCAGAGGGTGACGCGCAGGCCTTCGCGATAGGCGACCTCCTCCACCGCGCGGATCAGTGCAGTGAAGAACGGGTTGCGGATGTCCGCCACGATCAGCCCGATGATGCCGGTGTGCCGGGCCCGCAGGCGTCGTGCCTGCAGGTTGGGGTGATAGCCGGTCTGGCGGATCGCCGCCTCCACCCGGCCACGCACGGCCTCACTGACCGGGCCGCCGCCGAGCACCCGCGATACCGTGGATTTGGACACCCCCGCCACGCGCGCGACGTCATTGATGCTGATGCTCATTGGAACCGTTCCCGGAAACTGTCGCTGTTCGAGGCCGGATGGCCATTCAGGACAATGCTAACGCCAAAGGACTATTGGCTTTTTGTGCAGTGCACATTGAAATAGGAACTGGGAACGTTCCCAATACGCCACAGCACCCCCTTCCCGGAGCCCGCCTTGCAGCCCTTGACCACCCCTGCCCCCGTCAGCCGAGAACTGATCCGCCTGGATGCGCGGGCGCTCGACAAGGCCGACGCCATTGCCCAAGTGGCGCAGATGCTGGTCGCCGCCGGCTGCGTTGCGCCCGGTTACGAGGCCAGCATGGGGCGTCGTGAGGTGTTGGCGAACACCTTCCTCGGCCATGGCGTGGCCATTCCGCACGGATTGGGCGAGGACCGTCACCTGGTGCGCCGCGATGGCATTGCCGTGCTGCAGTTTCCGGAAGGCGTGGAGTGGAATCCGGGTCAGGTCACCCGCCTGGTGGTCGGCATTGCCGCCCAGTCCGATACCCACATCACCCTGCTGCGGCGGCTGACCCGGCTGATCCAGGACGAGGCCACGCTGCAGCGCCTGTTCACCACGGTCGATGCGAGCGAGATCATCAACGCGCTGGCCGGCGATGTTGCGACCACGGCCCCCAATGCGCCAGTGACGGACCTGGCCGAGCGTTTCGACTGGACCATCGCCTACCCCAACGGGCTGCACGCACGCCCGGCCACGCGCTGGGCCGAGACGGCGCGCAGCTTCGCGGCCCGCGCACAGGTCCGTGCGGGCGATCAGGCTGCGGATGCCAAAAGCCTGGTGGCGCTGCTGCAGCTCGGGTTGCGCCATGGCGACGCGGTCAGCGTGTCTGCCGAGGGCGCCGATGCCCCAGCCCTGCTGGCCGCGCTGCGTAAGGTCATGGACGGGCTGATTGCGCAGGAAAAGGCCGATGCCGAGCGCGCGGCGCAGCGCAAGGCCGCGCCGGTTGCGGGCTGGAATCCGCCTGACGCACAGGCGGCGATCGTCGGCATCGGCGCCAGCCCTGGCCTGGCGATTGGCCCGGTGCATGTACTGGCCAGCACGCGGGCAGAGGTCGCCGACCGCCCCACCCCGCTCGGCGAAGGCGGCGCGCGCCTGCAGGACGCGCTCAGCCGCACCCGCCAACAACTGGCCGCGCTGCAGGACGACACCCAGCGCCGGCTCGGCGCCTCGGATGCGGCAATCTTCAAGGCGCAGGCTGCGCTGCTCGACGACACCGATCTGATTACCCGCACCTGCCAGCTGATGGTCGAAGGCCATGGCGTTGCGTGGTCCTGGCACCAGGCCATCGAGCAGATCGCGTCGGGCCTGGCGGTCCTGGGCAACCCGGTACTGGCCGGGCGCGCCGCCGATCTGCGTGACGTGGGCCGGCGCGTACTGGCACAGCTTGATCCGTCTGCAGCGGGTGGCGGCCTTGCCGACCTGCCTGCGCAGCCGTGCATCCTGCTCGCCGCCGACCTGTCGCCGTCGGACACGGCCAACCTCGACACCGATCGCGTGCTTGGCCTCGCCACCGCGCTGGGCGGGCCGACCTCGCACACCGCGATCCTCTCGCGCACGCTGGGCCTGCCGGCGCTGGTCGCCGCGGGCGCGGAGCTGCTGACGATCAGCGCGGGGAGCGAGGCGATCATCGATGGCAGCAGCGGGCGCCTCTATCTGTCTCCGTCCGAGGCCGATCTCGCCTCGGCCCGTGCGTGGATCGCCGAACAGCAGCAGATCCGCGAGCGTGAAGCGGCGCAACGCGCGCAGCCGGCACAGACCCCTGACGGCCACCGCATCGACATCGGCGCCAACGTCAACCTGCCCGAGCAGGTGCCGCTGGCACTGGAGCAAGGCGCGGAAGGCGTCGGCCTGATGCGCACCGAATTCCTGTTCCTCGAGCGCGGGAGCACGCCCAGCGAGGAGGAGCAGTACGCCACGTACGTGGCGATGGCCAAGGCACTCGACGGCCGCCCGCTGATCGTGCGCGCGCTCGATATCGGTGGCGACAAGCAGGTCGCCCACCTGGAGCTGCCACGCGAGGAAAATCCGTTCCTCGGCGTGCGTGGCGCGCGCCTGCTGCTGCGCCGCCCCGACCTGCTGGAACCACAGCTGCGTGCGCTGTATCGCGCGGCGAAGGACGGCGCACGCCTGTCCATCATGTTTCCGATGATCACCTCGGTGCCCGAGCTGATCGCACTGCGCGCCATCTGCGAACGGTTGCGCGCCGCGCTTGAGGCACCCGAAGTGCCGATCGGGATCATGATTGAAGTCCCTGCCGCAGCAGCCCAGAGCGATGTACTGGCGCGCCATGCCGACTTCTTCTCGATCGGCACCAACGACCTGACCCAGTACGTGCTGGCGATCGACCGCCAGAACCCGGAACTCGCCGCCGAGGCCGACAGCCTGCACCCGGCCGTGCTGCGCGCGATCCGCGCCACGGTGGAAGGTGCACGCCTGCATGGGCGCTGGGTTGGCGTCTGCGGCGGCCTGGCCGGCGATCCCTTTGGTGCAATGCTGCTGGCCGGCCTGGGCGTGGACGAACTGTCGATGACCCCGAACGACATTCCGGCAGTGAAGGCACGCCTGCGTGGCAACGCGCTGATCGATCTGCAAGCACTGGCCAACACCGCGCTGGACTGCGAAACCGCCGAGCAGGTGCGCGCTCTCGATGGAGCGCGCGCATGAGCGCCCGTGCCGTCACCATTACCCTGAATCCAGCGATCGACCAGACCGTGCGGCTGGCGCACCTGCGACCGGGCAATGTGCATCGTGCCCGCAGCTCCCGCGACGACGCCGGCGGCAAGGGCATCAACGTGGCCGCCTGCCTGGCCGACTGGGGCGTACCGACCACCGCACTGGGCGTACTCGGCGATGGTAACGACGGCGTGTTCAGCGCACTGTTCGCCGAGCGTGGCATCGCAGACGCTTGCCTGCGCGTTGCGGGCCGCACCCGCACCAACATCAAGCTGGTCGAAGAGGCCAGCGGCGAGACCACCGACATCAACCTGCCCGGCCTGTCACTGTGTGACGCCGATCTGGACGCGGTATCGCGCCGACTCGACGCCCTGCTCCAGCCGGACCAGCCAGTGGTGCTGTCCGGCAGCCTGCCGTCGGGGCTGCCAGCCGATGCATGGGCGAGACTGCAGGCGCAGGCGAGCGCCGCCGGTGCGCGCGTACTGCTGGACACCAGTGGCGACGCACTTGCCGCCGCGTTGAGCGGCGCACAGGGCGCACTGCCCTACGCGATCAAGCCCAACCGCCACGAACTGGAGGCTTGGACCGGTACGCCGCTGCCGGATCGCAGCGCCCTGCGGGCTGCGGGCCAGGCCTTGGTGGAACGCGGAGTTGCGCTTGTGGCGATCTCGATGGGCGCCGACGGCGCGTTGTTCATTGATCGCAGCGGCGCCCTGATCGCGCGACCGCCGCGACTGGCGCGCGGCAGCACGGTCGGCGCCGGCGATGCCATGGTCGCCGGCATCGCCGCCGCCTTGCTGGAGCCCTCCCTCGATCTGGCTGCCTGCGCACGACTGGCGACGGCGTTCTCGATGAGCCGGCTGGAAAGTGGCGACGCGCGACGGCTGGATCCGGCACAGGTGCGCGCGTGGACCGGCGACGTACTGATCGAGCAGTTGGATTGAAACCCCTGCAGAGGGAGCTGCGGCTGGCCCGGCCCCTCCTGCAAGGACGAACCCGAAGAATTCCAGGAGTGCCCATGCAAGCTTCCACCGTAGTCATCGCCGCAGGCGAACGCAGCATCGAGGCGGTTCTTGCCGCCGAAGCGCTGCGCCGCGCCGCCCGCCAGCAAGGGGCCGAACTGGCGATCGAAATCCGCAGCGACCAGGGCGTGACCGGGGCACTGCCCGCCACGCAGGCCGCCGCCGCAACGCAGCTGCTGCTGGTGGGGGAGGGTGAGGCGGATGCCGCGCGCTTCGGCAATGCCCAGGTCGTGCGCGCCAGCCTCGGTGAAGTGCTGGACGACCCGCTTGCCGCGCTGGCGCTGCTCGCAGCGACATCAGCAACCGCTTCCACCGCGGACGCCGGCAAGCGCATCGTCGCCGTCACCTCCTGCCCGACCGGCATCGCCCACACCTTCATGGCAGCCGAAGGGTTGCAGCAGGCCGCCAAGGCACTGGGCCACGCGATCCGGGTGGAAACCCAGGGCTCGGTTGGCGCGCAGGACGCATTGAGCGACGAAGAAATCGCTGCCGCCGACCTGGTGCTGATCGCCGCCGACCGCGAAGTCGATCTGTCGCGCTTTGCTGGCAAACGCCTGTTCAAGAGCGGCACCAAGCCGGCGATCAATGACGGCCAGAACCTGATCCGCAAGGCGCTGGCCGAGGCCGGCGTGCAGGCGGGTACGCCGGCTTCAGGCCGCACCACCGAAAAGGCCAGGGCCACCGGCCCCTACAAGCACCTGATGACCGGCGTGTCGTTCATGCTGCCGTTCGTTACTGCCGGCGGCCTGCTGATCGCACTGGCGTTCGCGCTCGGCGGCATCTATGCCTTCGACGATGCACACAAGGGCACGCTGGCCTGGTCGCTGTTCCAGATCGGTGCCAAGTCCGGCTTCATGTTGATGGTGCCGGCACTGGCCGGTTACATCGCCTACTCCATCGCTGATCGCCCGGGCATCGCGCCGGGCATGATCGGCGGCCTGGTCGCGGTCAACATGGATGCAGGCTTCATTGGCGGCATCCTGGCCGGTTTCATCGCCGGCTACGGCGTGCATTGGATCAACCGTGCGCTGCGCCTGCCGCGCAGCCTGGAAGGCCTCAAGCCGGTATTGATCCTGCCAGTGCTGGGCACGCTGCTGGTTGGCCTGTTGATGATGTACGTGATCGGCACGCCGGTCGCCGGGCTGCTGGCCTGGCTGACCGACTGGCTGCGCGGCATGCAGGGCAGCAGCGCCATCCTGCTCGGCCTGCTGCTGGGCGGAATGATGGCGGTGGACATGGGCGGGCCGGTCAACAAGGCCTCCTACGCGTTCTCCACCGCACTGATTTCCAGCCAGGTCTACACGCCGATGGCTGCGACGATGATCGGCGGCATGACGCCGCCGCTGGGCATCGCGTTGGCCACATGGCTGTTCAGCAACCGCTTCACCGCCGAGGAGCGCGGCACCGCCGGTGCCGCGGGCGTGCTCGGCCTCAGCTTCGTGACCGAGGGCGCGATCCCCTACGCCGCACGCGATCCGCTGCGCACCATTCCGGCGCTGATCCTCGGCTCGGCCGTGGCCGGTGCGATCTCGATGGCCGCAGGCGTCGAGCTGAAGGTGCCGCACGGTGGCGTGTTCGTGCTGCCGATCCCGAACGCAGTCACGCACCTTGGCGTCTACCTGCTGGCATTGGTGGCCGGCGTGGCCGTCACCGCCGTCGCGCTGCGCGTCCTCAAGAAGCCGGTCACGGCTCCCACCCTGTAAACGGAACCTCGCCCATGACCTCCCCTTCCCGCCGCCTGTTGCCGTTAGCGATCCTGCTGGCCCTGCCGTCCGTGGCCGCAGCCGCCGACGCGAGTGACGTCTTCACGCCCAGGCTGGCATACACCGGCGAGGCAGCCGCCACGCTCGATGGCGGCAAGCGCGGCGGCACGGCGTATGCCGGCCAGCTGATGTTCGGTGCCGACGTGAACCTGGACGCTGCGTTTGGCTGGCGGGGCGCGACGATCAAGGCCTACGGCATCAACCGCCATGGCACCAACCTGGCCAACAGCCGTACCGGCAACAGCACCTCGGTGCAGGAAATCTACGGCGGCCAGGGCACGCGCCTGGCCAACCTGACGCTTGAACAGAAACTGCTGAACGACCGTTTGGTGCTGGAAGCCGGGCGCAGCGTCGCCAACATCCATCACCTCGGTTCGGAGCTGTGCCAGTACTTCCAGGGCAATTCGGCCTGCGGCAACCCGACCTACGTGTTCCGCACCAGCAGTTTCACCTGGTGGCCGGTATCGAGCTGGATGGCCGATGCCACGGCCTGGGTGACGCCCGATGTCTATGTGCGCGTCGGCGCCTACCAGGTCGATCCCAGCCAGGCCGAGGACGGCCAGCACGGCCTGAAATGGAGTACCAGTCAGGCCACCGGCTGGATCGTGCCCTACACGCTCGGTTGGCGCAGCCCTGCTTCGGCACGACTGAAAGCCCGCTACGAACTCGGTGGCTGGCAGGACAACTCGACCTATCTGGATCCGCTGCGCGATGCCAACGGCACCCCGGCGCTGCTTAGTGGCCAGGACTACGCGAACCGCCGTGGTCGCTCCGGGGTGTTCGCCCGCTTCGAGCAGCAACTCACCGGGGATGGTGCCGGGCGCGGCCTGACCCTGTTCGGTGCGGCGCTCAAGGGCACCTCCGGCCAGCTGATCGAGGATCATTTCCTGCAGGCGGGCGTGGTGCAGAAAGGCACGTTCGCCGGCCGGCCGCAGGACAGCATCGCGTTCGTTGTGACCCAGCAGAAGTACAGCGGCATCGCCTTGGAGAACCTGCGCCTTGCCCGCGCCGCGGCAGGCGGTAGCGGCACGCCGCACGGGAGCCAGGTCATGATGGAACTGAGCTATGGCATCCAGCTCACCCCGCAGCTCCGGATCGCACCGAACCTGCACTACATCGTGCATCCGGACCAGTTCAACGAACCCGCCCGCCAGCGCGACCTGCCGAATGCGTTGATCGCCGGCATGCGGGTTGATTGGAGCCTGTAAGCAAAGCCAATGGCGGCCTTCCTGCCGAACTGCGTGGCGCGAAACGATTGGAGCAGAATCCGCTGCATCCAATCCGCGCCCCGGGCCGTAATGAGGATGCCCGCGCATTGCGGGCGCCAATCCGAGGATCTCACCGTGAACGCTCTCCAGCGAATTTCCGCCGCAGTCAGCCTCGCCGTCCTTGTTTCAGCAGCTTCTTCCAGCTTCGCCGCCAACACCGTCATGGTTGGTGGCGCAGCGATGTATCCGACCAAGACCATCGTCGAGAACGCCATCAACTCCAAGGACCACACGACCCTGGTCGCCGCAGTCAAGGCGGCGGGCCTGGTCGACACCCTCAACGGGGCGGGTCCCTTCACCGTCTTCGCCCCTACCAATGCAGCCTTTGACAAGCTGCCTGCCGGGACTGTCGACACCTTGGTTAAACCGGAAAACAAGGCACAACTGACCAAGATTCTTACCTACCACGTGGTGCCAGGCACCTACACTTCCGTGCAGCTCGTTGCAGACGCCAGGAAGCATGGCGGGAAGGCGACGCTGAAGACCGTGCAGGGCGAACCACTTACGATCTCTCTCCACGAAGGCAAGCTGTGGGTTATCGATGCCAAGGGAGGCAAAGCGGGCATCAGCATTGCTGATGTAGGCCAGTCCAATGGCGTGATCCACGTGATCGACACTGTACTGATGCCGAAATGATGCGGCTTTGGGCAGCGGGCATCCGGAACGATGCCCGCTACCAGCATGCTGAGCTGGGGGCCCCGCCAGTGGCGGCGCACCTTCCTGCCCGTGCCACTGAAACCAGCATTAGCGTGACGCGTCACGCGCAAATGAGGTTCAGGTTGCCGCTTTCCACCCTTTCGCCGCCGCGTCCAGTCGCAACGAGGCCAGATAGCGGCAGTACTTGCCAATGAAGAGGCCGGTGAAGCCCCCTGACAGCAGCAGGTAGGCCGCACTGGCGCCGGCATTGGCGATCAATGGCGGCGACACCGCAAATGCGACTTCGAAGCCGTACTTCACCAGGAAGGTGATCAGCAGCAGCGGCAGCAGGCTGAAGTCCGCGTTGCGCCAGAGCTTTCCGGTAGCGCCATCCAGGGTCAGCTTCACGTGGCCCAGCAGCAGCCATCCCAGTGCCGCGCCGGTGCCGATGCCGGCCAGCCACTTGCCCCAGGCGCTCCAGGACACTCCATAGCGATGGCTGATCGACCAGGCGCCCCAGACGGTGAACAGCGCAGGCACGACGGCCAGTTTCTGCAGTGACGTTTCGCCCGGCTTCATCGCGGCAATGCCGCGTGTGACCAGGAACGCCAGGAGAAGCCAGACCCAGGCGGGTGTCTGCGAGACGATCTGCTGGAGCATGTTCACGAGCGGTCCCCTTGTGATGAGTGGTAGCGAGGTGTCCTCGCCATGGCGCTCACTATTGGCAATCACGCGGCCCGCGGCCAGTGACAGCTGTCAGTCTTCGAGTGTTACGGAGCGGCGGTAGTCGGGCGCGCCCAGGACGCTCTCGATCCAGCCCACATAGCGCGATACCCGCACGTTGTGCACCACCTGGCCATAGAAGCCGGCTTCAAGAGCATGCTCGGGAACGGCGCTGATCCACGAGCCCAGCCCCACCAGCTGCCACGCGCCGTGTTCCCCGATGACCAGCGGGCCGCCACTGTCGCCGTTGCCCAATACGCCTTCCAGTGGGAGGCCCTGTGGCGGGGCATCGAACCGATACCAGAGGTAGCGATCATTGCCACCGGTAATGGCGTTGTATGCGCGCCGCAGCGATGTGCGATGCGGCCCGCCCGGCACCAGTCCAATCGCCCCATTGCCAGTGGCGCCCTTTCCGATCAAGGCGGCGACCTGCGTGACCTCGGCACTGCCGCGATAGAGCGACACGGGCTGCACATCGTTCACGGGGGCCGTGAGCCTGATCAGCGCAATGTCATCCGATCCGGCCAGGAACGCATGGATCTTCGCCGGGCTCCCCGTGGCCAGTGCTTCCTTGCCCAAGGCTTCCGGCATTCGCCTGTAGCCCGGATGCACGACCACACGTTCCACGCCGTAGTCCTTGCCGTTGATGGCGATGGTCTGCCCCATACCCTTCATCGGTGCGGCATGCGCTGCGGTCAGCACCCACTGCGGGGCGATCAGAACACCCTGCCCTTCACCCGGCATGTCGGCCAGGGCGGGAAATTCTGATCCCTCGATCCGGTAACGGGCATCGTCCACGTCGTGGCGGATGACCACGGCCCCGGCAGCGAGCGGCAGCGCGGCAAGCGCGAGGAACAGCCAGCGGATCATGAGGGCCTTCATCCTTGCGGTCAGTCGCTGCAGCCTAGCCGAACACGCCGGGCCAAGGGGAGGCATCCGACCAGACTCCCGTGTTCGACGACGAATGCGGGAGAACCGGCCCCGAAGCCGGGGCGGCCACAGGCCGTTAACAGCCCCGCTCTATGCTGGAGCCTCATTGGAGACCCATGAGGTACGCGGCATGACCAGACTGCACACCCTGATGTTGACCGGCTGCCTGCTTGCACTGAGCCCACTGGCCTCGGCCGAAACCGTGAACCTGACCAACAGCGCCGACGGTGCCAATCGCGATGCGGGCATCGCGGCGGTCAAGAAGAAGCTGCAGGACGCGTGCACCGACCGCAAGGGCTCGCCCGATGCGGCTTCCTTCGAGGTGGTCTTCGAGAAGACCAGCGAGAACCCGAACGTACCCAAGCCGTACTACGTGGACGGCAAGATGAAGTGCGAACTGCCGGGCTGAAGGGCCCAGCCACGCGATCATCGATAGAGCATCAAACGCTGGCGGCCGACGTGCGCCGCCGGTACCGCTCTATCCAGCCCAGTGATGGCGCAATGCCACCGAACGGGAAGAAGTGCGGGCTGACCGGGCCATGGGCGTCCGTCAGCCCACTCAGCAGGCGATCCATGAACACCTCCGGCCCTGCCGTTCCCAGCAGCCGGCCGATCGAGATGCCGTACCGCGCCAGCATCGATGCACTGGCACCCACGCCGCACATCGCGGCGTAGCGGGCCAACCGCGCAATGCTGGCCGGCCCCGGCACGCCGACCAGCACCGGAACGGTAATGCCACGGGCCCGCAGCGCATCCAGCCAAGCCAGCACGATGTCCGCATCGAAGCCGAACTGAGTGATGATCAGCGGTGCCATGCCCCGCGCCTCGATGGCCTGGCATTTGCGTTCCAGCACGCGCCAACGGTCCTCGGCGTTCATCACCGGATGCCCTTCCGGATGCCCGCCGATGGCCACAACCTTGATGCCGTAACGCTCAAGAAGGCCAGTCTCGATGATCGAGGTACTGTCGGCATACGGACCTGCGGGCGTGGAAAGATCACCCGCGATAAGCAGGCACGTCTCTACCCCCGCTTCGCTGGCGGCGCGTTCCAGGAACCGCGCAAGCGCCGCACGCGACGCGATGCGGCGGGCAGAGAGATGGGGCATCGGTTCGAAGCCGAGTTCGCGCACCGTGCACGCGGCCGCCAGCCGGGCGTCGTCGTCCTCGCTCGCCAGGTAAGGGATCGAGATCGTCGTTCCCGGAGCGATGCGATCCGCTTCCGCACGCAGTGCCGGCATGGCCTTCGCGCTCACTTCCAGAGAAAACGCGTCGATGAAGGTTTCCGTCCGCTGCGATCCAGGTGCGGGCATCAACGGGCTCCGCCTGCATTGCCGGCGATCGGCGTGCTGTTCCGGGCCAGCTCGACGAAGGCCTGCAGATAGTCGATACCCGTATCGGCCTCACGCGCACCCAGGTAGATCTGCTTGGGAATGCCCTTCGCCCCCAGGCGCACCGGCACCACGTCCATGCGTGCGGCATATTCCTCCACCAGCCAGCGCGGCATCGCGGCCACGCCACGGCCGCTGGCCACCATCTGCATCATGATGTCGGTGGTTTCGATGGTCTTGTGGCGCCGCGGCGTGATGCCGGCCGGCAGCAGGAACTGGTTGTAGATGTCCAGGCGCTCGAACGGCACCGGGTAGCTGATCAGCACTTCCTGGCCGAGCTGGCGCGGCTTTACGTGATCCACCTTGGCCAGGGCGTGATTCCTGGCCACCACCAGCACCTGCTCGTAGTCGAACACGGGCACGAACTTCAGGCCCGGCTTCAGCAGCGGATCGGGCGTGACCAGCAGGTCGATCTCGTAGCCGAACAGCGCGCCAATACCGCCGAACTGGAACTTCTGCTTTACGTCCACATCCACGTCCGGCCAGGCGGCCAGGTACGGCGAGACGATCTTCAGCAGCCACTGGTAGCAGGGATGGCATTCCATGCCGATGCGCAGTGCGCCGCGCTCGCCCTGTGCGAACTGGCCCAGGCGCTCCTCGGCCAGGTCCAGCTGCGGCAGCACGCGGTTGGCCACCGCCAGCAGGTACTGCCCGGCCTGGGTCAAGCGCAGGCTGCGGCCTTCGCGCAGCCAGACATCGGTGCCGAGCTGCTGCTCCAGCTTCTTCATGCTGTGGCTCAGGGCTGACTGAGTCAGGTTGAGCACGCCGGCGGCAGCAGTCAGCGAGCCCTGTTGCTCGACCTGCTGCACGATGCTGAGGTGGATCCGTTCCAACATGACGATGAATACCGCTCATGGATTGGTGAAGTAATACCATTTTACGTCATGGAAGGGCATGACTAGGATCGGGTCATGCCTTCGGTTGCCTGCCAGCCCGGTCACCTCGCCGGCCTGCAGGACTGCGCCCCGCAGATCGCCCGAAGGAGCTCCCTCCCCTGCTGAAAGCGAACAGATGACCCGCCCCCTCCGTATCGTCGCCGTTTCAGGCGGACTGCAGCGCCCCTCCAGGGCTGCAACCCTGGCAGAGTACCTGCTGGACCTGATCGGCGAGGACGTTGCCTGCGAGCCGCACCTGATCGAGCTGGGCGAACTGGCGCCGCAGCTGGCCGGTGCGCTGTGGCGCTCGCAGCTGCCCGAGGCTGTGGAGCGGCAGCTGGTGGCCGTTGAACAGGCAGACGTACTGGTGGTGGCCACGCCGGTCTACCGCGGTTCGTACACCGGCCTGTTCAAGCACTTCTTCGATTTCATCCACCAGGATGCGCTGGTCGACACCCCCATCCTGCTGGCCGCCACCGGCGGCAGCGAGCGCCACGCACTGGTGATCGATCATCAGCTGCGGCCGCTCTTCAGCTTCTTCCAGGCGCGCACCCTGCCCCTCGGCGTCTACGCCACCGACCGCGATTTCGCCGAGGGCCGCGTGCACAACGAGGCCCTGATCCAGCGCGCACGGCTGGCAGTGCAGCGGGCACTGCCCCTGCTTGCCCTGTCCCATCGCGCAGCGCCTGCCACTGCCGAGACCGCTGCAGTGCTTTGAATGCCGAATGCCAGCGACCCGCATTCGGATGTCACCCCCGCAACCCGGAACGCCGCCCATGACGACCGAGAACTTCACCTTCAGCATCACGCGCATCCCTTTCAACGAGGACTACCAGCCCGCTGACGGCACGCGCATCACCACCAACTTCGCCAACCTGGCTCGCGGCGAGTCCCGCCAGGAGAACCTGCGCAACACGATCAGCATGATCAACAACCGCTTCAACGATCTGGCGCACTGGGACAACCCGAGTGCGGACCGCTACGCCGTTGAGCTGGACATCATCTCGGTGGAGATGCACATCGATGGAGCCGACGGCAGCGATCCGTTCCCGCTGATCGAAGTGCTGCGCCCGACCATCGTCGACACGCACACCGGCGCGCGCACCGAGGGCATCGTCGGCAACAACTTCTCGTCCTATGTGCGCGACTACGACTTCAGCGTGGTACTGCCGGCCAGCAACGAGGGAAAGGCCACCTTCGGCATTCCGGAAGGCTTCGGTGATCTTCACGGCAAGCTGTTCCAGCACTTTCTGGAATCGGACGCCTACCGTGCCAACTTCAGCAAGGGGCCGGTAATCTGCATCAGCGTCTCCAGCAGCAAGACCTACCATCGTACCGAGAACCACCATCCCATCCTGGGCGTGGAGTATCGCCAGGGCGAGTTCTCCCCCACCGACCAGTACTTCGACAAGATGGGCCTGCAGGTGCGCTATTTCATGCCGCCGGGCAGCGTCGCGCCGCTGGCGTTCTACTTCCAGGGCGACCTGCTGGGCGACTACTCGAACCTGGAACTGATCGGCACCATCAGCACGATGGAGGCATTCCAGAAGATCTACCGGCCGGAGATCTACAACGCCAATTCGGTGGCCGGCAAGGTCTACCAGCCCAGCCTGAAGCACCAGGACTATTCGTCCACCCGCATCGTCTACGACCGCGAAGAGCGCAGCCAGCTGGCGGTCAAGCAGGGCAAGTTCACCGAAGAGCACTTCATCAAGCCGTACCGCGCCGTGCTTGAGCAGTGGGCTGCCCGCTGATCCACCGATTCCCCATTCGCCCCAGGACACAGAACGCAATGTCGACGAAGAAACTGCTCCCCACCTCCACCGCCGGCAGCCTGCCCAAGCCCTCCTGGCTGGCGGAGCCCGAAAAGCTCTGGTCGCCCTGGAAACTGCAGGATGAAAGCTTGACCGAAGGCAAGCAGGATGCCCTGCGCCTGTCCCTGCAGGAACAGCAGCACGCCGGCATCGATATCGTCAGCGACGGTGAGCAGACCCGGCAGCACTTCGTTACCACGTTCATCGAGCACCTCAACGGCGTCGATTTCGAGAAGCGCGAAACCGTGCGCATCCGCAACCGCTACGACGCCAGCGTGCCGACCGTGGTCGGTGCCGTGAGCCGCCCGAAGCCGGTGTTCGTGGAGGATGCGAAGTTCCTGCGCCGGCAGACCACGCAACCGATCAAGTGGGCCCTGCCCGGCCCAATGACCATGATCGACACCCTGTACGACGCGCACTACAAGAGCCGCGAGAAGCTGGCCTGGGAATTCGCGAAGATTCTCAACGAGGAAGCGAGGGAGCTGGAAGCCGCTGGCGTCGACATCATCCAGTTCGACGAGCCCGCCTTCAACGTGTTCTTCGACGAAGTGAACGACTGGGGCGTGGCCGCATTGGAGCGTGCGATCGAAGGACTGAAGTGCGAGACCGCCGTGCACATCTGCTACGGCTACGGCATCAAGGCCAACACCGACTGGAAGCAGACGCTGGGCTCGGAGTGGCGCCAGTATGAAGAGTCGTTCCCGAAGCTGCAGACCTCCAACCTCGACATCATCTCGCTGGAATGCCACAACTCGCACGTGCCGATCGACCTGATCGAGCTGGTGCGCGGCAAGAAGGTGATGGTGGGCGCCATCGACGTGGCGTCCAGCAAGGTGGAGACGGCCGAGGAAGTGGCCAACACCCTGCGCAAGGCGCTGCAGTTCGTGGACGCCGACAAGCTCTACCCGAGCACCAACTGCGGCATGGCGCCGCTGGCCCGTGACGTGGCACGGGGCAAGCTGCGTGCGCTCAGCGAAGGGGCCAGGATCGTGCGCGAGGAACTTTCGGCGTAGCCCTGGCCGGGAGCGCACTCGCATCCGGCCGTCGGGTTGACGGAGCCTGATCTGGTATCGGCCAGGCTCCACCCCGCCCCGGCACCTCGGGCCTGGCCAGCATCGCCGGGGGCCGCGGCGCCAGCGCCGCCTTGATCCGCCCCATCTCTCCCGCCCCGGCCTCGGCCAGGCGGCGGGCCTGCTGCCGCTGCTCCCGCGTAGGCGCCGGAGGTGATGGAGCACCGGTATCTACCAGCCGCGCCACCGCATCGCGCAACCGCAACTGCGGGCAAAGCCGGGCGGCACACCAGCGCTCGGCGTAGCGCTTGGCCTGGCGAGCATTCACGGCGGCCACGACCTTGGGCTGGGGTGATTTCCGCGCGGCGAGGAACAGGCGGACACCGCGCACGGCATGCGGCACGACGTTGGCCACACAGCGGCCGTTCCACCACAGGTCCCAGCGGTCACCGCTCTGCACCCAGCCGGAGGGCCGGGTAGCGGTCATGAAATCGGGAGGGCTGGAGGGTGAATGCATGGCCCGAAGAATACGGTCGGCCGTCGCACGGGCTGAGATTGCGGAGTTGCGCTGGCGACCTCTCAACGCTTCTGCCGTAGCGAAGCCCTCTCACCACTCTGGGCCGAGCAGCTTCTCCACCTCGGTTTCGAGCTTCTTTGCGGCTTCGGCCTGCGAGGCTACCTTGATGCACAGCCCGGACTGCGCGGGCCCCGGAGTCAACTGGTAGCGGTTGATGGTGCCGCCGCCGTCGCCATCCAGCTCCACCCGGGCCACCAGGGTTCGGCCGTTGGCATTGAAGATCCAGTCCCGGTATTCGGACATCGTTGATTCCATGCGTGACACTTTGAGTGGCCTTCACTCTAAGCGGAGCGACGGTGAAGAGCGCCCGAAGAAAACGTTCGCGGAGCGTGGGTGCCGGGGGCACGCGGCAAGCAGACAAGCATGGGCTGGGCTCCACAGCTCGGGCGCGGCTCACGGAGTATGATGCCGCCTTCCCCGAACTGCCGTGATTGCAGCGGGCGCGTTCCTGCGAGGTACGCGTCGGCGCCGCTGAGACACCCCGCCCGATGCTCGCTTCCTACTCCTCTTTCCTCATCTGGGCGGCCGTGGCCATTGCCACCGTAGGCCTGCTGTTACGGCCATTCCGCATTCCGGAGTACGTGTGGGCACTGGGGGCTGCTCTTCTGCTTCCACTGCTGGGAGCGATGTCGGTCGGCACGACCTTGCACGCGGTGGCCGAGGGCCGCGATGTCTATCTGTTCCTGGTCGGCATGATGGTGCTGGCCGAGCTGGCCCGGCGCGAAGGCCTGTTCGACTGGCTGGCGTTGTACGCGGTCCGCCATGCGGGTGGCTCGGGACGACGCCTGTTCGACCTGGTGTTCCTGGTCGGCACGCTGGTGACCGTGTTCCTTTCCAACGATGCCACGGCGGTGGTGCTGACCCCGGCGGTCTACGCCGCCTGCAAGGCGGCCCGTGCCAACCCCCTGCCCTATCTGTTCGTCTGCGCCTTCATCGCCAATGCGGCCAGCTTCGTGCTGCCCATTTCCAACCCGGCCAACCTGGTGGTGTACGGCCAGCACATGCCACCCTTGATGCAGTGGCTGGCACAGTTCGCGATGCCGTCACTGGCCGCGATCGGTGCCACCTATCTGGTGTTGCGCTGGGTGCATCGGCGCGAGATCGCGCAGCCGCTGGTGGCGGCGCCGGCGCATCGCCCGCTGACCGAAGGCGGCCGGCTGAGCGCGCTGGGCGTGTTGTTCACCGGCACCGTGCTGCTGGTGACCTCCGCACTGAACGGCCCGCTCGGCCTGGCCACGTTCTGCGCAGGCACGCTGAGTGTGGCACTGGTGGCGATGCGCCAACGACGCAGCCCGTTGCCGCTGCTGCGCCATGTGTCATGGGGCGTACTGCCGCTGGTGGCCGGCCTGTTCGTGCTGGTGGAAGCGGTAGCACAGACCGGTGTCATCCAGACGGCGGCCAGCGCGCTGCAGGCCGTGGCGCAGGCATCACCGCACCAGGCCAGCTGGCTGGCCGGTGGCGCGGCGGCGTTGCTGAGCAACGTGGCCAACAATCTGCCGGTCGGCTTGGCCGCTGGCTCGCTGGGCCAGATGGCCGACCTGCCGGCACAGACCCGCGCCGCATTGCTGGTCGGCGTGGACCTGGGCCCCAACCTGTCGGTGACCGGCTCGTTGGCCACGATGCTGTGGCTGGTGGCGCTGCGCCGCGAGGGCGAGCATGTCAGCGCGCTCGACTTCCTGCGCGTCGGCGCGCTGGTGATGCCGCCTGCGCTGATCGGGGCGCTGTTGCTGCTTTAGTCGGGCGCTGCCGGGCGCCCCCCGGACTATGGGGTCTTGCCTGCAGCAATCTTCCCGACCAGGGCATCGATCGCCGCTTCCATGGCATGCGCGGTCTGGTCGCCACTCTGGTTGGTGATCACGAAGATGCCCAGATCGTGCTCGGGCATGATGTAGATGTAGCACTGTGAGCGCGGTACGCCACCGTGGTGGGCATAGAAGACGCCCTTCTGGCGATCGCCGGCGACGATGTTCCAGAAGTAGCCGATGCTGAACTCGTCGTCGAATCTGGCCAGGGCGCGATGCGATTCCTTTACCACCGGCCCATTGGCCAGTTGGAACTGAAGGTACTTCACCATGTCCGGGACGGTTGCTTTGACGTTGCCGGAAGCGCCCCATGGCAACTGTGGCATCGGCGTGGTCGGTACGGGGTTGTCGCTGTGATAGCCGGCCGCCAACCGCGGCGCTTCGGCATCATCCAGCCTGATCCGGAGGCCGGTCATCGCCGCGGAGTCGCTGAAGAAGCCACGCAGCAGTGATGCGTAGTCGGTCTTGTAGGCCACCTCCAGAACATGCGCCGCCAGCTCGGTCCCTGCGCTGGAGTAGGCGTATTCCTTGCCTGGCATCCGCGGGATCTGCACGGCGTGCAGGTCCCGGAGGAAATCCGTCTTGCCGTAGTGCGCGTAGAGCGCATTGAGTTCGCCCGGCGTGCGGTGATCGGTAAAGTCCTCCAGTACCGTGTTCGCGCGCTCCGGCAGCATGTTCGGCAGGCCACTGGTGTGCGACAGCAGGTGGCGGACGCGGATGGGTTGGCCTTGGTACTGCAGGTTGGGATAGTCGCCCTGCAGGTACGTGCGAACGTCATCCTCCAGGCCCACCCTGCCTTCCAGCACCGCATTGGCCATCAAGGTGCCGGCCAGCGTCTTGCTCAGTGAGCCGATCTCATAGAGCGTGGCATCGGTCGGCGCGCCGGCTGTACCGGCTACCATGTCGCCGCGATGGCGGATGAAGGTCCTGCCCTGGTACACCACGCCGATGGAGGCCGAGTGCAGCAAGGGCTGCTCGATCAGGGTCTGCGCAACCTCGTCGATCTCTGCCCCCGGTTCCTTCGATGGCGCCTTCCCGCCCGTGCATCCGGCACCAAGGAGTACGACGGACACGACGAAGGCATGAAACCAACGTCTGTTTCGAACGGTCATCGAAGTGGCTTCCATGCGTTGGCGCTTGAAGGGCGATCAGGAAAGAGCGCTCACGATAGCCGATTGTCGAGACGAACACGCTGGCTGCGGAGCGCCTCCTGGCCCTAAGCATCGCCCCCGAGATCAATCACCCGGTCAGTCGGGCTCACGATGCCCCGCCGATGGGTGATGGCCACCACGGTTACATCGTTCGCCAGTGCGCGGATGTGGTCCATGATCTCGCGTTCAGTGGCCTCATCCAGCGCGGAGCTTGCCTCGTCCAGGAACAGGATCGCCGGCTCGCCATACAGTGCACGGGCAATCGCGATGCGTTGGCGTTCCCCACCGGACAACTTCAGGCCCCGCTCGCCCACCGTGGTTTCCAGCCCCTCGGGCAGCGCCTCGATCAACGGCAGGATCGCAGCCTTGCGTGCGGCATGCCGCAGCCGATCATCATCGCGCGCGCGCCCCAGCAGGATGTTGTCGGCCAGGCTTTCGTTGAGCAGGATGACATCCTGCGGAACCACTGCGACGGCGGCATGCCACGACGCACGGTCGATCCGGGACAGGTCAACACCATCGACCAGGATCCGGCCACGGTGGGGATCGATCGATTTCAGGGCGAGCTTGAACAGCGTCGACTTCCCTGCCCCGGTCGGGCCGATCAGGAAATTGATGCCGCCACGTTCGGCCTCGAAGGACACATCGCTTACCCCGCGACCGTTGCCATAGCGGTGGCTGACCCGCTCGAACGCCAGCCGGCCGCTTTCGCCCGCAAAGCGCTGGGCATCGGCTGTCTGTTGCTCCTCGGGCGCCGCCCACAAGGTGGAAAGCGGAGCCAGCATGCTCCACGAGCGCGCGACGTCATCGATCGAACGGGCGATCATCTCGAACGGCATGTTGAGCTGGAGCAGCAGCAGATTGAACAGGACGATGTCGCCGACGCTCAGGCCGCCGCTCTGGTAGCGCGGCAGCAACAGGTGGAAGGTAACGATGAACTCGACCGCCAGGCCGATGCCCAGCAGCGCAATGAAGCCGATCCGCTGCAGTACGTAGGCGCGCCAGCTGTCGCGCACCTCCTGGGCCTTCTGCTCGAAGCGCTGCACCATCCAGGCGCTGCCGCCGAACTGGCGCAGCGTCTCCATGGCATTCATTGCATTGCCGACGAAGCGCGCGTTCTGCTGGCCGGCCTCGACCGCAGCTTCGCGATGGATGCGTGCGCGCCGGGTAGCGATGGCGGAAAGCGTGACGGCTACCGTGCCGTAGGCCAGCACGATGGCCACCACCTGCAGGTTGATCAACGCACCCAGCGTTATCAGCGTCAGCAGGATCTGCAGCGCACTGGGAATGAAGGCCACCAGCCCCAGCTGCACCACGATCTTCAGCGCGCCACGGCCTTTCTCCCCTGCAACCTGCAGCTCGGCGGCGTTGTACTCCAGGAAGAAGCTGTTGGTCTTCTTCAGCAGACGGGCGAAGTAGCGGGTACTGGTGATGAAGCCAAGATTCTCGCCGCTGAGGAACGACAGGTACTGCACGGTGTTCTGCAGGGCGCTGCCAGCGCCAAGCATGACCGCATACAGCAGGAAGCCGCCCGCGAGAGCGCCGACCCCGTCGATGGGCAGACGGTCGATCAGGCGTGAGAAAAGATAGGGCGCCGCAACATTGGCCAGGCTGGACAGCACGACACTGCCGGCGATGAGCAGCAGCAGCCTGCGGTCAGCCTTCCAGTACGTGCCCAGGATTTCAGCGACGGGCGGCGGAACAGCAGTCTTCTTCATCGGCCTGGTTCCGGCGTGGACTCAACTCCATAATGATATGCTATAACATATCCATTCAGGAGCGACGTAGCCACGTCGCAGGCCACTTTCGGATGGGATCGATGGACCGGGGAATGACGAACGTATCCGCTGCCATGCCACGCGCGCTCATGGCCCTCAGCATTGCCGCTGCACTGTTGGCCAGCGTGCCTGCGATCGCCCAGAACCCCGGCGATGCCCGGCGTTCGCGGGCCGCAGGCGCAGCACCCGAGGCGCCGACCGCCACCCTGGACAAGGTGCTGGTGGTCGGCAGCAACATCCGCGATGCCACTGGCGGAGGCGCCTCGCCGGTGATCGTGATCGACAAGGAGGCCATCGACCGCACCGGCGTGGCCACCGTGCAGCAGCTGTTCGAGAAACTGCCGCAGAACTTCGGCGGTGGCGCCAATGGTGCCAACGTCGCCAACCTTGGCGCCGACCGCGATACCGGCAACAACTTCGGCCAGGGCACCGCCATCAACCTGCGCGGTCTGGGAACCGGCACCACGTTGACCCTGATCAACGGCCACCGCGTGACCTCGTCGAACCGCTACCAGTACGTGGATGTCTCGCTGATACCGCTGAGTGCGGTGGAACGCGTGGAGATCCTCACCGATGGTGCCTCGGCCATCTATGGCACCGATGCGGTCGGCGGTGTAGTCAACATCATCCTGCGCCGCGACTTCACCGGGTATGAGACCGCTGTGCGTTACGGCGCCGTGACCACCGGCGGCATGGAGGAATACCAGGCCTCGCAGTCGGCAGGCTGGTCGTGGGATGGTGGCCATGTGCTGGCCAGCTACGAGTTCCTGAAGCAGAGCAACCTGCCGGCGGTGGACAAGGATTTCTCGAAGAACGTGCGGGTCAAGCCGTACGACCTCTACCCCGGTTCGAAGCGCCACAGCCTGTACGTGGACGGCGTGCAGCAGCTCAGCGATGTGCTGACCCTGAACGTGACCGGCTCGTTCGCCAAGCGCGAGATGGACACCACCATTTCCGGCACGGCCGACGAAACCCGGTTGTTCCCGCACACGCGCCAGTTCGACCTGTTCGCCGGCCTGACACTGGACCTTCCGCGTCAGTGGCAGGCGCGCCTGGATTCGGGGTTCGGCAGGAGCGATGTGTCCTATCAGCGCACCACCATCACCGGCAGTTCGGCCAGTACGGCGCCACCGACCGATACGAACTCCGAATCGCGTTACCTGGACCTGGTCGCCGACGGTGAGCTGTTCAGCCTGCCCGCCGGTGGGGTTCGCGCGGCATTCGGCGCGGGCTATCGCCGCGATGGCTATGAACTGATCGATCACCGCGGCCTGGAAAAGCCGCTCGACCTGCAGCGTACCGTGAGGTCCGCTTTTGCCGAGCTCAACGTTCCGCTGCTGAAGGATCTGCCGGGCGTGCGCAGCCTGTCCCTGACCGCCGCAGCGCGCTATGACGACTACAGCGATTTCGGTTCCACGCTGAACCCCAAGTTTGGCCTGCTGTGGGAGGCGACCCAAGGGCTTTCGTTCCGTACCAGCTACGGCCGCTCCTACCGGGCACCGGTGTACCAGGACATGCAGTTGAACAACACCGTGGTGGTGGCGAACGTGCCCAACCCGAGTGCAGCCAATGGCAACACCATCCTGATGATGCTCTCCAATGGCAATCCCGATCTGGGCCCCGAACGGGCCAAGACCTGGACCGGCGGTTTCTCGTTCGCGCCGCCGTCGCTGCCGGGGCTCAAGATCGATGCGAACTACTACCACATCGAATACGCCGACCGTATCGGCAGCGGCTTCGGCGGCAGCTTCCCGTCGCTGTTCCTGCAGTCCACCGCACCTTACGCAGACATCCTGACCACCAATCCCACGCAGCAGCAGATCCAGCAGGCACGCCAGCTGGGCGTATCGGGGCTGGGCCTGTTCGTCTCGCGCGTGGGGCCGTATGCGTTGCCGCCAGGCATGGACGAAACCAACAGCCAGGTGATCCTCGACAACCGCTTCCGCAACAACGCCTTCACCCGGCAGCGTGGTGTCGACTTCAGCGGATCCTATGGCTTCGATGCCGGCCAGACCCACATCGGGCTGAACCTGGCCGGGCAGTACATCATCGAGTCGAAGCGGCGCGTGACCAGTACGTCGCCCGAGGTGGATGCGGTGAATTCGGTTTACTACCCGGTGGACCTCAAGATGCGCGGTGGCATCGCGCTGAGCCGGCAGCAGGCCGCGGCGGGGATCTTCGTGAACTACGTGGACAGTTATCGCGACCCCGCCAATGTCGCCCGGCCCCACATCAGCTCCTGGACGACCGTAGATCTGAACCTCGCCTACCACTTCGGTGCATCGGCGGACCCGCAGCGTGGCACCTCGCTTGCGTTCAACGTGCAGAACCTGCTCGACCGGGATCCGCCGTTCATCGTCAACAGCATCAACACCGGCTACGACCCCACCAATGCGACAGCGCTGGGCCGCTTCCTGTCCATGTCGCTGACCCACCGCTGGTAAGCCGCCATGCGCGCCGAAGCCCCTGCCTTGTCCCGGTCCGTCATGGCCATCCAGCAGGCGTTTGCTGTTGCGGCAACCCAGCTCACGTTGATGTGGCGCGAGCGGCGCGTGCTGTGGCTCGCCCTTACCCTGTTGCTGATTGCGGGAGCATCGGTGCTCAGTGGTGCTGCACGCCTGACCCTGCAGGCGCAGGAGCGCCAGGCAATGAGCGAGGAAGAGGCGCGGCTCTGGGACAGCCAGGGCACAATCGACCCGCATAGCGCCGCACATGTGGGGCGTGCCATTGCTGCCCCTGTGCGGCCCCTGGCTGCACTGGACCCGGGGCTGACGGACTACCTGGGAACCTCGGTGTTCATCGAGGGCCACGCGCAGAACCCGGCCCGGCACCGTGCCGTGGATGGTGGCACCGCACTCAGCCGTTTCGAGGGTTTCTCTGCGGCGTGGGCGCTGCAGGTGGTGGCGCCGCTGCTGATCATCCTGGCCGGGTTCGCCACACTGTCCGGCGATGTGGCCCGCGAGACGCTGCGCCAGGAACTCGGCACCGGCGCCTCGGCCGGCGTGCTGATCTGTGGACGCTTGATTGCCCTGGCGGCCGCCTCGCTGCTGCTGGTGATGGCCATGCTGCTGATCAGTCTTCCGGGGCTGTCCATCCAGTACGGCGACGCCACGGATCTTGCCGCCCTGCTCGCACTGGCGGCCGCCTACCTGCTCTATCTGCTGGTGTTCTGTGCACTTACCGTGGGGGTGTCGGCACTTGCCGGCTCGGCACGGACGTCACTGGTCGTGCTGCTCGGCTTCTGGGTGGTGTCCACACTGCTGCTGCCGAGGGTGGCGCCTGCGGTTGCCGAATCCCTGTACCCGACCCCTTCGGCACCGGCGTTCAGGACCGGCGTGACCGAAGAAGCGGAGAACGGCGCGGATGGCCATGACCCGGCCGACAAACGCCTTGATGCCCTGCGCACGGCGTTGATGGCGCGCTACCGGGTCGACAGCGTTGACGACCTGCCGCTGAACTTCCGCGGTGTGGCGCTGGAGTTTGCCGAGGCCAACTCGACGCGCGTCTACAACCGCCATTTCGATCGCCTGCATGCCACCTACCAGCAGCAGGACGCCACCCAGCGCCTGTTTGGCCTTGCCTCGCCGACGCTGGCGCTGCAGTCCTGGTCGCGCGCCTTCGCCGGCACGGATTTCCCGGCGCATCTGGCGTTCCTGCGCGGCGTGGAGGACTACCGTTATCGGTTGATCCAGGCACTCAACCAGGAAGTGAAACTGCACAAGGCACCACAAGGCGGGAAGCATGTGGCCGACATCGCCGGCATCACCCGTTCAGTGCACTACCGGCCGCCGCAACAGACCCTGGCCGGTACCGCTACCGCGCAGCGCGGAAATCTCGTCATTCTGCTGGCCTGGCTGATGCTGGGTTGCGTGGTGGTGCTCATCTCCGCTCGGAAGCTGGGGAGATCGCCATGAACGTTGTGTCGATTGCCCGCTATGAGATCCGCCGATTGCTGCGCGATCGAGCGCTGCCGGTGCTGCTTGTCCTGCTGCTCGGGCTGGGTGCCTACGCCGCGTGGAACGGCCGCGCATGGGTGGACCAGCGGGAGGCGGCCATCGCCCTGATCAAGCAGGAAGAACAACAGACGAAGGAACGCAGCCGGGCATTCGTCGGCAAGGCGCCCTCGGTGCTGCCCCGCACTCAGCCGGTGCTTGCGCCTGCCGCCATGGCACCGCTGTCGATCGGCCAGGCAGACGCCTACCCCTACACCGCCGATGTGGTCGCGCTGGGCGATCCGACCCAGCTGCTCAAGCACGTCTGGGCCGACATCGGCAATCCAGCGGCACGGGCTGCGGGACGGTTCGACCTCGCCTTCGTCATCGTCTTCCTGCTGCCGTTGGTCATTCTCGTGGCCACCCACGATCTGTGGTCCCGTGAGCGCGAGCGCGGCATCGCGGCGCTGGTGCTGTCACAGCCGGTGTCGGCAACGCGCCTGCTGATGGTCAAGGTGCTGGCCCGTGGCCTGATGGTGCTGCTGCCCGCACTGGCCATCCTCCTGGCGGTGACGATCGGGGCCGGCGCGCGCAGTCCTGCGGGCCTGGCCATGCTGGCCCTGACCGTCCTCCTGTACGGCGCGTTCTGGCTGGCCCTTGCACTGCTGATCGGCTGCCTTGCCCGGCGCACCACCGAGGCGGCCATCGCCGCCGGCGCGCTGTGGCTGCTGATCGTGGTCATGGCGCCGTCGCTGGCGCTGGCCACGGTGAATCTGATCGCGCCGCCGCCGTCACAGATGCAGTTCGCCACCGAAGTAAAGGCGATGCAGTCCGATATCGCCACGCGCCAGCGGCGCGAGCATGCGAGGTCGGCGCCAGTGAATTCGCCGTCCCCCGTCATCTCCGACACTGTGCGCCAGGCCTACGCCGATCGGGTTGCAGCTGACCGGGAACTGGAACGCCTGATCGCCTCGCATGCGCAGGCCGAGGCCGCATATCGCCAGGTTCTGGACAAGGTGCGGCTGCTGCTGCCGGCCGTCGCGACACAGGACGCGCTCGACCGCATCGCAGGCTCGGATGCCGACCGCGCGCTCGACTTCCAGGGACAGGTCCACTCCTTCTGGCAGGCGCGGCGGCTGTTGCACAAGGCCTATCTGGATCGTGACGCGCCGCAGACCTTCGAAGAGTACGACACCCTGCCCCGCTTCCAGTTCCACGAAACAGCCGGCGTCGCCCAACGTGGTGTCCTGGCCGATCTCGCCGCACTGATCATTGCCACCCTGCTTGTCCTGCTTGCAGCCGGTGCATTGCGCAGCCGGCTGGCAACGCCCTGAGGAGACGTCCACATGCTGTCTGCAAAAAGCCTGGTCATGGAACACGGTGCACATCGGGCGCTGGATGACGTCAGCTTCGAGGTGAAGCCCGGCGAGATCTTCTGCCTGCTGGGCGCCAACGGCGCCGGCAAGTCGACCACCATCAAGCTGTTCCTTGGCTTTCTGAAACCCACCTCCGGTGCGGCCGAAGTGGACGGTCTCAGTGCGCACCAGCAGCCGCAGGAGGTACGCCGGCGGCTGCTGTACATCCCCGAGACCGTGGCGCTGTACGACGAGCTGACCGGCTACGAGAATCTGGACTACTTCGCGCGCCTGGCCGGTGTCGAGGAACGCTCGCCAGCGCGGTTGAAGGACGCACTCAGGTCCGCCGGCCTGGCGACCGACGCATTCGGGCGACGCGTGGGCCTCTATTCCAAGGGCATGCGGCAGAAGGTCGGCATCGCACTGGCCATCGTCAAGGAAGCCAGGGCCCTGTTGCTGGATGAACCCACCTCGGGCCTGGACCCTACGGCGTCAGCCGAGTTCCACGAGCTGATCGTGCGGGAACGCGATCGCGGCACAGCGATCCTGATGGCCACCCACGATCTGTTCCGTGCCCGTGAGGTGGCGACCACGATCGGCCTGATGCGGGCCGGCCGCCTGCGCAGGACGCTTGATGCCAGCACGATCACCGCGAACGATCTTGAGAGCCTGTACCTGGAAGAAATGAGCCGCAGCGCCTAGGCCACGGCGGCCGCCTGCGCGCCACGCTGGCCGGACCAGCGCCGCAGCCACGCTTCGATGTTGATCTGCGGGCCGAAGATGCCGAGCACCTGCGATGAGTGGTCCGGGCCGACCTGCTGGATGCCGGCATCGGCCAGCGCGCTGTCGAGATAGCCGCGCTTGGCCAGCATGCCGTCAACCAGCAGATTCCTGATGAACTGCTTGTGCCCCTGGGTGACCGCCACGGAGTGATCATCCAGATAGGATTTCACCTTCCGCGACAGCAGCGCATCCGGTAATAGTCCCTTCATTGCACGCCGCGCGATGGTGCGGTCTTCCGCGTCCGCGATGAGCAGGTGCAGCGGAATGCGCGCGAACAGTTCAACAAGCGGCTGCGCACTGATCGGCGATACACCATGCCAGTGGCCGGCGCCTTCGAACGGATCAAGGACGCTGGTCGGGAACACCATCCGGCCGATATGGGCCAGCTTGTAGGGTGATACGCGATGGCCCTGCGCCTGCGCATGCCGCAACCAGGCCGGCTGCAGGCCATCCTGTTCGGCGCGGTCCACCCGCACCCATGGGCACGGTTTGCCCCAACGGCCATTGATGCTGCCTGGCCGCTTGAGCAGACCATGGACCATCGCATCCTTCAGCACGCCGTACAGTGAATCGCCGGACTGCGCGGTTTCGAAGGCGACGCGGAAGAAATCCCGGTCGATGCCGCGCCGCCAGGCGTAGTCGATCGCAGCGGCATTGCCCTTGAAACGCAGGAACACCGCATCACCGCCAACACCGGTGAACTGCACGGTGTCACCGTCGAAGGCCACGTCACGGCGGTGGAGAAGATAGCCGGAACAATGCGCCGGCCGGGCTGTACGCGGGAAGGTCATGATCTCTTCCAGCGCGCAGTGAGGTTGCCTTCGGTACTCGATGTATTCGCAACGCCTGCCCGAGGAATCACTGGCCCCTTGCACTGCCATCCGCGCGAACAGCCGTTCGTCGGCGCCGATGCCATCATCGTAGTGGTGAACACACGTCACCTCCGGTGCCGACGGCGCCTGCAACAGGCCGGCCAGGATGATCGAGGAATCCAGACCGCCCGACAGCTGCAGCTGGATGCGCCGGTGCGGGCTGGCCAGTGCACCGATGCAGCCCAGCAGCGTGGAACGCGCCAGCGACACGGCTTGCTGAAGATCTTCGATCGGCGCGTCGCGGGCCAGCCGCACCACATTCCACTGGCACTGCCGGCCCACCGGTTCGCCGTTCCGGATCGAAACCGCCTCACCGGCTTCGACGGCAGTGACTTCCTCAAAGCCGGTCTGCAGGCCATCACGAAACGGATACAGCAGCGAATAGGACAGGAATGACCAGTCGACGTTGAACTCGCGCAGGCCCAGCAGCAGGCAGTCTTCCATGTTGGAGAAGACCACCGTCAACTGGCCCACGGTGGTCATGTAGCACGGGATCTCCGCGGTGGGATCGCGCAGCACGAACCAACTCGCTGTCTCTGGCTGGTAGCCAAACGCCACGTATCGCCCCCAGTACTGCTGGACGATGCTCCGGCCAAGGCTGCTGCAGGCGGTGTCGGCCGAGCCCGCATCGAGGCGCACGCGGCCGGGCACGGTGCCTTCGCTGAAATCCTTGTGGAACAACGCACCGAGTACCACCAGCGCATCCGATCGACTGGATTCGAAATAGCCGGGGTTGTCACTCTGCGCATAGATCGCAGCACCGTTGTCGTTCAACACGCAACCAATGCCAGGCAGCGCGGCCTCGATGCGTTGCACGGCCTGTTGCGCCTGGGCTGTTGCGGCGTCAGAGAGGGTGTTCCAGAGCACGGCGATGTATCGGTACATGCGTCAGGTTTGGTTACAGCACCAGAATGGGAACCATCCGGCGCAGGTTGAAGGGAATGTCGGTCAGCACGTGATCGCCGTGCTGCAACCAGCAGTGCGCGGCGAACGGCTGGGTTCTGACCGCGAACACCCAGCGCGGCACGATGCCGTACTTCGACAGGAACTCGCGCATCGCCAGGCAGTAGAGAAAGCACTCATCAGTTTTCCTGAAGGCCAGGGGTCGTAGCCAGTCGAACACCCGGACCCGCGACGCCAGTTCTTCAATGCTCACATGCGTGCCGTGGTGGTGATCCGCTCGACGGCGCTCGGCAGACACCGTGGCACTGAAAGGAAGGAATGTTCTGCTGCAGGCGGCATGGGCACACGAGACAATGAAACGACGCAGGTCCCGAGCCATGATCGGTGGACGGCCGCGAGGTGCGCCCTCGCGCACCCAGTACCGTGGCAGCGTAATGGCAGGGCTGGCGGCGGATTTGCCCAGCAGCGGGTCCGCGGTGATCAGGCGGCGGTCGATCAAGGCCTGCAGAAGCCTTGGCGTGCTTGCGTCATCGGACTGCAGGGGCCAATCGAGAACGAGCTTGCCAAGGCCCGCGGCGCCGCGCCTTTCAAGGGAAAGATACTTACCCGTGGCCTGGTCCAGAATCACCATCGCATCGCCGGTGACACAGACGTGGGCGTGCTTTGACAGGAAGTACGGGGCGGCTGCCTGCTCCATCATGCGCTCCTGCGCCGGAACCGGAGAAGCGGTGCATGCAGGGCATGCACCGCAGATGCGACGTTGTGCGGAAGATCAGGGCGACGTGGTCGGGAACACGCCATCCCACAACGTGCCGTGGTTGTGCGCCTTCGTTTCCGAAACCACCGAGCCCAGCTCGATCAGTTCGCCTCCCACACCCTGATCCTCAGGGTTCTGCTGTCCTGCCACTACACCCAGCTCAATCAGCTCGTTCATGAACATCTCCTCTAGTCAGTGGATGTATCCATGCGTTGCGTTGGATCGCGTTGCATTGGATACGGAGCAGCCAAGCCACCATCGCCGCCACAGTGCGGGGCGATTGCCGCCAAGGCATCGAAATGTTACGATATAACATATTATTTTGGCGTGACGAACGACGCCAACGGCCCGCTGTCGATGCGACACATGAGAGGCAAGAGGGATGAACACCGAAATCAGTGCTGACGGGCTGGATCCCACGCTTCTGCTGAAGGGGATGTTTCCCCTGCCGAAGCTCATCCGCTTCGTACGGGAGCGTTGCCCCCCGGGACGCTTCGACGAGGCTGCGCTGGTGGAGGAATGGCGGACGGCACGTGCCGAGGTGCTGAGGCTGCAGCAGAAGGAAGCCGGTGAGGCCGACGCCATCAATGTCCATGCGTTGGCGGATGAGATGCTGCCGCTGGCTGAGCAGACGCTGCGACAACCCTCGATGCACCGGATGACGAGTGTTCTGCCACGCAGTTGGCAGATGGTCGAGATCGATCGACTGGTGATCTTCCAGGAGTGCATCAACCTGCGTCACATCGATCAGTTGGCGGCATCCCTGACCGCCTCGCCCACCGCGCAGGAGGTCATGCAGCTTGTCGCGCGCAGCGGCAGCCATGCACATCCGGAAGTGCGCTTCACCCAGTCCGATGGCAGCTACACCTTCGCGTCCACCTCGAACGACCTGCGCTTCCTCGATGTGGCGACCCTCGATCCGGCTGCCATCGCCGACTACGAGCCGTTCGGCGCAGCCAGCCACGCCGTCGTCATCTATCTGGGTTTCAGTGACAACCTGATCAGCGCCACCCGGTTCGGCAGGCGCATGGTGCTGACCAATGGCTCCCATCGCCTGTACCTGCTGCGCCGGCTCGGGTTCAGCCATGCGCCCTGCCTCGTCACCGATGCCTCCGACAGCGACCTCAGCGAGGTTCTGCTGCCGGCAGCGGTCAAGCAGGATCGCGCGTTCTATCTGTCTTCGCCGCGGCCGCCGCTGTTCAAGGATTATGTCGACCCGCGCCTGACCTGCGTGGTACCGGTCACCCGCAAGCACTACGCCCTGCGGGCCAAGCTCGACCTGCAGAGGATCACGGTTCCGGCGCTGTAATCCTGGGCCGAACCCTCCCTTCCCTGGGACCACGTCGACAGAGATGGCCGGATTGGTGAATCACCTGGCGGAACTGTCGAATGACGCCTGCGGGCTTGCCGCATACGCTTCCCATCCTCAACAAGAGAGGATGTCAGCGTGATTGAACAGCCACGGACCACCGAAACCACAGGAAAGGACGCGCCGATCGTCCATGTCCTGATGGGACTGATCTGTATCTGGCACAGGCGCGAAGCGGTGTCGGCACGCGATGACGAGTAAGCGCCGCCGTACTGCCCGGCGTAGTTCTGGGTCGTAGGTCCGGCGTGGAGATTTCGATTGCGGGGCTGAGCGAGGTTGGGCCCGACTATCCGGACCGTGTCGATCTTCCGGTGATGGTGCTTGGGCTGGACCCCATTCCAGATGCCTGGCAGATGCCCTTCCATGCGCACCGGAAGGCACAGCTGCTGGTTGCCACGCGCGGCTTGATCATGCTGGAGACCGCAGCCGGCCTGTGGGTGGTTCCCCCACAGGGTGCGATCTGGATTCCCGGTGGCCTGTCCCATCGGGCCAGCAGCAGTGGGCGGCCGCACGGGTTCGTGGTGTTCGTGGAACCCGGTGTCGTGCCGGGGCTGCCGACGCACTGCGCTGCAATGGCGATCACCCCGTTCATGCAGGCCCTGCTGGAGCGGGCGTCCGCCCTTCCCGGGCACTACGAGCCCGGCAGCGCGCAGGACCGCCTGATGGCCGTGTTCCTGGATGAGCTGATCGCCGCGCCACCGGAGTGGCTCCATCTGCCCATGCCATCCGATGCAAGGTTGCGCCGGCTTGCCAACGCAATGCTGGACACGCCAGCCGAACGGGCAACGCTTGAAGTCTGGGCGAGCCGGATTGGAATGAGCGAGCGCAACATGTCACGCCTGTTCTCTGGAGAAACCGGTTTAAGCGTAAGGCGCTGGCGCAGGCAGCTGCATGTGGTGGTCGCGCTGCCGCTGCTGGCCAAAGGCAGGACAGTACAGGCCGTTGCGGACCACCTGGGATACGACAGTGCCGGAGCGTTCGTGACCATGTTCCGCAAGACCGTGGGTGCACCACCCAAGCGCTTCCTCGCGGAACGAGGCACTCGGCAGCGGGCATCGGACGCCGACGATCAGCGGCCGCAGGAGCCACGTTGACGGATGCGGGAGCGCGTGGCTCCCGCACCGGCAAGGATTGTCCTTCCCCTCAGCGCTGGTAGTCCTTCAGGAACAACCAGGTGATCAGCGTGGCATCCGGTCCCTTCGGGTCGGTGAACGGCAGGCCGGACTGGCTGCCGCTCCAGGCATGCCCCATGCCCTGCACCACGTAGTGCTGCACCAGCGTCCTGCCACCATAGGCATAGGTGTCCACGGTGTAAGCGCGCCCACCCGGCACCTGGCCGTGATAGGTGCTGGTCGGCACGTACTTCACCGAGTCGTTGTCCAGACCGTCGTCGGCCAGATCATTGGTCTGCAGGAACTGGCGCACGGCCTGCTGGCCGTTCACCGGATTGACGGTGAGATCGGCGCTGCCATGGAACACCAGCACCGGCAGCGGTCGCGGCGACGGCGATCCCGAGCACTGCCAGGCCAGACGGCCATTGCTGTCCGGCGAATAGATGCTGCCGGCCAGCAACGCATAGGCGCTACCGGAAATCGTGGTCGCACCCTTGAACATGCCACCGGAATGGATGGCGCCGGCAGCGAACACATCCGAATAGCAGGCCAGCATGATCGAGGTCATCGCGCCGCCCGCGGAAATGCCGGTGACATACACCCGGTGCGGATCCACGCTGTAGCCCGCTTTCACCTTGTCCACGATGCCGGCCAGGATCGAGGCTTCGCCGCTGTCGCGGGCCTGGTTGATCGGCAGCTGCCAGTTCCAGCAGCGGGCCGGATTGGAGGTGACGTTCTGCCGGGGGTAGACCACGATGAACCCCTCCGTGTCGGCCACATCATTGAAGCCTGACGCCTCGCCCATCAGGTTCGGCCCGGTCACACAGCCATGCAGCACCAGCAGCAGCGGCAGCGGCTGGCTGTCGTCATAGCCGGCCGGCACCCATACCTGGTACTCGCGGGCGCCGAACAGATTGCCGTAAAGGCCGATATCCCAATGACCGGCCGGGCCAGCGGCAACCGCGCTGCCCGCCATCGCCAGCCAGCTGCACAACACCAGCAGTACCGCCTTGATCGAATCGATTCCGGATTTCATGACCAGATCCTCGTGCGTGAGTCGTGGATGAAGGAGTACCGGGGACCGCTTCCGGCTGGGGGCGCGCCCAGTATCCGCATCCACGGGCCGCTGCCGACTGGACCTAGGTCCACTCGCTGCTGGCCGATGACACCGCTAGCCTTGGCTGCAGGGGTGGCAATGGGCCATCCGCACGCTCATGCCTGGGGGAGGACCGAATGAAACGGAATTGTTTGAGTCTCATGATCGGCGCGCTGCTGGCCACGGGGCCGGTACTGGCACAGGAATCACCGACGGCAGGCAGATCCGCTTCGCCGACCAACCTGGACAGCATCAAGGTCACCGCGCGCAAGCGTGAGGAAACCCTGCAGGAGGTGCCGGTTGCCGTCACCGCATTTACCTCCGAGGCGCTGGACAAGATGAATGTCCAGGACATCAGCGACCTCGATGCGCAGGTGCCCAACCTGACCATCTACGCGGCGCGCGGCGCCAGCAGCACGGTCACTGCCTACATCCGTGGCATCGGCCAGTCCGACCCCACCTGGGGCGCGGACCCGGGCGTCGGCATCTACCTGGATGACGTCTACATCGCACGTCCGCAGGGTGCGCTGCTGGATGTGTTCGATGTCTCGCGCATCGAGGTACTGCGCGGCCCGCAGGGCACGCTCTACGGCAAGAACACCATCGGCGGCGCGATCAAGTACATCTCGCGCGGCCTGCCCACCCAGACCGAGGGCTTCGCCCAGATCACCGTGGGCAACTACAGCCAGCTGGATGCGAAGGCGGCCATCGGCGGCCCGATTGGCGGCGCCGACAGTGGCCTGCGCGCCCGCGTGGCGGTGGCCAGCATGAACCACGACGGGTTTGGCGAGAACACCTTCAACGGCCAGCCGGTCAGCGACAAGCAGATCAATGCCGCCCGACTGAACGTCGGCGCGTACGCGGGCGATGACTTCGACGTGCAGTTCGCACTGGACTGGATCGATGACCAGTCCGGCATGCGCGGTTCGAAGATGCTGGCGCCCAATCCGTTCCTGCGCGCATACCCGCCGATGGACAGCCGCTATGACATCCGCTCGGGCATGCGCAACCTCAACAACGTGGAGAGCAAGGGTGCCTCGGCTACGGTGAACTGGCGGCCGAACGAGGACATTGCGCTGAAGTACGTGGTCGCCAAGCGTGAATCGGACAGCGAGGCCAACATCGACTTCGATACCGCGCCGGTCAAGCTGGCCGACGTGGGTGGCACCTATCACGACGACCAGGTCAGCAACGAAGTGCAATTGAACTACGATGCCGGCGGCCGGGTGCGCGGTGTGGTCGGCCTGTACCAGTTCAGTGGCGAGGCGGGCGGCCAGATCCAGAACAACTACTTCAGTGCGCAGTTCGCCGACAACCAGGGCAAGGTGTTGACCGACAGCATCGCGCTGTACGCGGACTGGACCTTCGACCTGACCAGCAAACTCAAGCTGGATGTAGGCGCCCGTTACACCGACGAGGACAAGCGCGCGATCGTGCTGAACCGCCTGTACGCCGACCCGGGTTTCAGCCGGCCGGTGGCGGTGACCGCGGACTTCGACAAGAAGACCAACTTCAAGAACGTCTCGCCCAAGGTCTCGCTGGACTACCAGATCACTCCGGACATCATGGTCTACGGCCTGGCCACGCGTGGCTTCAAGTCCGGTGGCTACAACATCCGCGCCAACGCTGTGGCCGTGCCACGCTCGGCCGAGCCGTTCGACGACGAGACCGTGGACAGCTACGAGGTCGGCAGCAAGATGGCCTTCCTCGACCAGCGCCTGTTCCTCAATCTGTCGGCCTTCTACAACAAGTACAAGGACATCCAGTTGTCGGTGTTCACCGGCCTGGATACCAATGGCGATGGCGTCGATGACTCCTTCTTCGGTGATTTCACCAATGCCGGCGCAGGTACGGTCAAAGGCCTGGAAGTCGAGTACCAGTACCTGCCCAGCCAGCACTGGCTGATTTCCGGCAACCTGGCGTGGCTGGATACCAAGTACGACGAGTACATGGATCGTGGCGTCAACGTGGCCAGGCAGATGAAGTTCACCAACGCGCCGGAGTTCTCGGGCGCGTTCAACGTGGAGTACCGCACCGAGCTGGCCAATGGCAGCAACCTGTCGGCACGGGTGAGCTACAGCTACCAGAGCGAGGTGTGGCCGACCACCGACCTGAGCCCGGTGATCCGCCAGCAGGGCTACGGGCTGGTCAATGCCGGCGTCATCTGGCGCCTGGATGATGCGTGGACCTTCTCGCTGCAGGGCACCAACCTGGCCGACAAGGAATACCGCACCACCGGCTACAACATCCCGGCGGTCGGCACGCTGATTGGCTTCTATGGTCCGCCACGCCAATATAGCCTCAGCGTCCGTTACGATTTCTAGCGCATCCGTTACGATCTCCAGGAAGCTTCTGCATGACGCAGTCTTACGACGACCTTTACTGGAACAGCAATGATGGGTTGCGCCTGCACGCGCGCGACCATGCACCCGATGCGGGGCGGGCAGCGCGTGGCACGGTGGTCTGCATTCCCGGGCTGACCCGCAATGGCGCCGATTTCGATGCGCTTGCCGATGTGCTCACCGCCGAGGGCTGGCGCGTGATCGCGGTCGACCTGCGCGGTCGCGCAGGCTCGGAACGCGCATATGACCCGTCCAGCTACAACCCGCGTGCCTATGCGGATGACATGGTTGCGCTGCTGCGCTCGCAGAACATCGCCAAGGCGGTATTCGTCGGCACCTCGCTGGGCGTGCTGGTGACCATCACCCTCGCCTCGCGCGCGCCCGAGCGGATCGCGGGCGCAGTGCTCAACGATGCCGGCCCCAAGGTGCCGCGTGAGGCGCTGGCACGGATCGGCAAGTACGCCGGCAAGCCGGTGCCGCCGATGGACCTGGTGCAGGCCACCGCTTACGTGGAATCCATCGGCAAGGCCGCGTTCCCTCGCTTCAGTACCGACGACTGGCGGCAGATGGCGGTGCGCACCTTCCGCCCGCGCAGCGATGGACTGCTGGAGCTGGATTACGATCCGGCCGTGATCCGAACGACACGTCCGTGGCTGCTGTGGTTGCTGCGGCCGGTGCTGTGGCGTGCGGTTCGTGGGCTGACCGCACGGGTGCCGGTACTGGTGGTGCGCGGTGCGCTGTCCGACATCCTGCCGGCCGATGTCGCGCGGCAGATGGCGGCCACCTCGGAAAGTGCCCGCCTGGTGGAAGTGCCGGATGTGGGACACGCTCCGATGCTGTCCGAGCCAGAGGCACGTGACGCGATCCTGGCCTTGCTGGAGCGTGTGGCGTGAGTGCGGAGAGCAATCTGCCTCCCGCGCTGCAGGCGTTGCAGCAGTGGGCGGCCAGCGAGCGGGTGAGTGGCGTGACCCACGTGGACCAGGCGCGCATCGATGCCTTTGCCGACGCCACCGGCGACCACAACTGGATCCACGTCGATCCAGGCCGCGCGCAGACGCAGCTGCCGGGCGGGCAGACCATCGCGCACGGTTTCCTGCTGCTCTCGCTCACCGTGCAGGACGATGTGGTCGCCCTCACCGGCTTCCCCGGCATCGCCCATGTGCTCAACTACGGCCTCAACAAGGTCCGCTTCCTGGCGCCGGTACCCAGCGGGTCCGGGGTGCGGGTGCGCTCGCAGCTGGTGTCACTGGACGCGCGCCAGCCGGGCCAGTGGCTGCTGACCCAGCGCAAGGCCGTCGAGCGGGTTGCCGATGGCGAGCTGGCACTGGTCGCTGAGCAGCTGTCACTGATCGTGGTCGTCCCCTAGCACCACCCTGCCCGGTTCTCTCCCTACACTGGAGCGATGTTGACGCCCTCCATCGTCCTCTTCGCCTGCATTGCATGGACCGCACTGCTGTTTGGCGTGGCGCTGTGGGGTGAGCGCCGGGGGCACCGGCTTTCGAAGGCATGGCCGCTCATCTACGCGCTGTCGCTGGCCGTGCACTGCACCGCGTGGACCTACTACGGCGCGGCCTCGCAGGGACTGCAATGGGGCTTCCCCATTCCACCCACCCTGGCCGGCATGGCGTTGATCTTTGCCTTCGGCCTGCCGTTCCTGCTCCGCCTGGGGCGGCTGGCCAAGCAGCACAACAGTGCCACCATCGCTGATCTGGTCGTCGCACGACTGCGTGCCGATCGCGGCCTCGGCTTCACCATCACCCTGGTGGCACTGTTCGGCATCATTCCCTACATCGCCCTGCAGCTGAAAGCCGTCAGTCAGGGCCTGGGCGCGCTGCTGGGCGATCGTTTCGCGCCTGCTGCCGCGCAGCTGGACATGTCGTTCTGGTTCGCCCTGACGATGGCGGCGTTCACCCTGCTGTTCGGTGCACGCAAGGCATCGGCCACCGAGCCCAATCGTGGCATCGTGGTCGCACTGGGGCTGGAGTCGGTATTGAAGCTGGTGGCGCTGCTCGCCATTGGCCTCTATGCGGCGCTGTCGGTGCGCCAGGCGGGCACGCCGCTGCTGGAAAAGATGGCGCAGCTGCCGCCACCGGCCATCATGCCGGACTATCTGACCATGGTCGCGCTGGGGGCGATCTCCGCGTTTACCCTGCCGCACCAGTTCCATGTCGGCGTGGTCGAACTGCGCCAGACCTCGGACCTGAGGACGGCACGCTGGTTGTTCCCGGTCTACCTGCTGCTGATCGGGTTGCCGTCGGTGCCGATGGCGCTGGCCGGTGCCGCGCAGCTGCCCGCATCGGTGTCGCCTGACCTGTACGTGCTGGCGCTGCCGCAGGCCGGTGGCCACCACCTGCTGGCGCTGCTGGCCTATCTGGGCAGCCTGAGCGCCGCCACCGGCATGATGATCCTGTCCGGGCTGACCCTGTCGATCATGCTCGGCAACCATGGCTTCGGCTCACGGTTGCTGGACGGTATTGCCGGCGGTGCCGCGGCGGCCGACCTGCGTCCACGCGTGCTGGCCTTCCGCCGTGCCGGCATCCTCGCCGTGTTCCTGATGTCGTGGCTGTACAGCCGGGCGATGAGCGACACCGAGGCACTCAGCGATTTCGGCCTGATGTCCTTCACCGCCCTCTCGCAGCTGGCGCCGGCGGTCCTGCTGGCGGTGTATCGCCCGCGCACGCCCTCTCCGGCCATCATCGCCGGCATCGTGCTGGGGTCGTTGGCCTGGCTGTGGCTGGTGCTGCTGCCGATGGTGATCCCTGCCTCGCCCCCCGCCTCGGGGCCCGATGACCTGCACTGGCTGTCCGTGGTCTCGCTGCGCCTGCAGTCGGGCCATATCGCCATCAGCATGGGCGCCAGTCTGGCGGTCAACCTGCTGACGGTTGCGCTGGTGTCGCGCGCGGTGCGTCCCTCGTTGCCGCGACGACGGGATGCGGTGGCAGCAGCCTCGCTGCGCAGGACGGCCGGACGCTTCCTCGGCCAGGAGCGGGCCCGGCAACTGATGGATGGGCATGCCGGGCAGCTGCTGGACGACGACCGGGTCATCACCATCGAACGCGAACTGAGCGCCGTGGTCGGCGCGGGCATGGCGCGCCTGCTGGTGGAGGCCGCTCGCGATGGCGGTGCCGCGCCCTTGGATGCGGTGACCCGTGCTGTGGGCGAAGCCACCCAGGCGCTGCGCTTCAACCAGCGCCTGCTGGAAGCGGCGTTGGAAAACATGAGCCAGGGCATCAGCGTGGTCGACGCGCAGCTGCAGCTGGTGGCCTGGAACAGCCGCTACGCCGCGTTGTTCAAGTTTCCGCCCGAGTTGCTGCAGGTCGGGCAGCCGGTGGTCAATCTGACAGCGTGGGCGCTGGCCGAGCTGAAGATCGGTGACGGCCCCGGTGACACTCGCGACAAGGCTTTGCAGCGTCGCGTCGCACACATGCGGCGTGGCACGCCGCATCTGTCCGAACGGATCTTCCCCGACAACACCATCGTCGAGATCCGTGGCAATCCGATGCCCGGCGGTGGCTACGTGGCCACCTTCACCGACGTCACCGCCTTCCGCCGCGCCGAGGAAGCGCTCAAGCGCAGCAATGAAACCCTGGAGCGCCGCGTACAGGACCGCACCGCACGGCTGGAACAGGCAGTGCACGAAGCCGAGCGCGCGAACGTTGCCAAGACACGCTTCCTGACGGCGGTCGGCCACGACCTGATCCAGCCACTGCATGCGGCGCAGCTGCTGACCGATGCGATGTCGCAGCACATCGAATCGGAGTTCCTCGACAGTTTCCTGCGCCAGATCCGTGGTGCGCTGGACTCCACCGACGACCTGCTGTCCGGGCTGCTGGATATCTCCCGGCTTGAGGCGGGTGGACTGGTCGCCGATCCGCGCCCCTTCGCGCTGTCGACCGTCCTGGATCCGCTCGCGCAGGAGTTCGCGGTACTGGCGGCGGCGCGCGGCCTGCAGTTCCGTTACGTGCGGACCCAGGCATGGGTGCACAGTGACCCGCTGCTGCTGCGCCGTGTGCTGCAGAACTTCCTGGCCAATGCCATTCGTTACACCCGCCATGGCGGTGTGTTGCTCGGTGTGCGCCGCCAGGGACAGGCACTGCTGATCGGTGTGCATGACACCGGCCCCGGCATTGCTCCGGAGCAGCAGGCGGTGGTGTTCGAGGAGTTCCACCGGGTCGATCGCAGCAACGGCCAGGGACTGGGCCTGGGCTTGACCATCGCGCACCGCATCGCCGACCTGCTGCACGCACCCCTGCACCTGCGCAGCGTGCCCGAGCACGGCTCGGCCTTCTCGATCAGCGTGCAACGCGCAGCACCCCCTGCGACCCCGCGCAGCTCACCGCCAGCGGCGGGCAGCAGCGCGCTCAAGGGAGTCCGCGTGCTGGTGGTCGACAACGACCCGGACGCACTGGAGGCGATGCGGCAGCTGCTGCTTTCCTGGGGTTGCGATGTCGTCGCGGCAGGCCAAGCCGATGACATCGGACCGTCAGCGCACGAGGCGGCGCTGTGGCTGTTCGACTATCACCTGGATGATGGCGATACCGGTGTTGCGCTGTGGAAGCGGCTGGTAGGCATGCATGGGCCGCGTCCGACAGTGATCCTCAGTGCGGATGCCGGCAGCGATACGCGCGAGGCGGTGCGCGGCGTTGGGCTGTCCCTGCTCAACAAGCCGTTCAAACCGTTGGCGCTGCGCTGGGCGATCAACCACCTGCTGGCGGCCAGCACCACGCCCTGACCGGTCAGGGCTCAGGCAGTTCTTCGATCTGCCGGGACGGATCGGCCAATCCCATTTCGTGCAGCACGCGGATGGCCTGCGCGCGGTTGCGCACGCCCAGCCGCTCCATGATGCGTGTCATGTGTGCCTTGACCGTGCGCAGCTGTACGCCCAGCCGGTCGGCAATCTGCTTGTTGAGCAGGCCCTCGGCCACCAGCCCCAGTACCTTGTACTGATGTGCCGACAGGCTGGCCAGGCGCGCGGCCAGGTCGGCATCCCTGCTGAACGTCGCCACCCGGGCCACCGGTTCGCGCAGCAGCGCCGGGATCCAGCGCTCGCCCACCAGCACGGACTGCAGCGCGGACTGCAGCTCGTTCAAACCCGAGCTCTTGGGCAGATAGCCCGCGGCGCCAAGGTCGATGGCACGCCGGATGACCTGCGGCTCCTCGTTAGCGGAGACGATGATGATCGCCAGGCCCGGCTGCAACGCACGGATCGTGGCCAGCCCGGCCAGTCCGTGGTTGCCCGGCATGTGCAGGTCCAGCAGCATCAGATCGATCGACTGGTTCTCGATCACCTCCAGCACGCTGTCCAGCGAATCAGCTTCGCTGATCTGCAGATCGGCGACCGCCTCTTCCGCCGCGCGATGCAGTGCCGCGCGGAACAAAGGGTGATCGTCGGCGATGAGCAGGGTGGGCATGTCCTGGCGAGATTATCAAATCGGGTGCGCGCGGGAACAGGTACCTAGGTACGCTGGTGCAGCAGGAAGGGCTTGCTAGTGTGGTGCGGAGAAGGCCGGCGACCGCAACGCCGCCCACGAGGAAATGCCATGTCATCCGCTCCCACTCCCGATGCCCATGCCTATCCACTGCTGATCAAGCAGCTGCTGCTGATGCCGCTGGCGGTGAGCCCTGAACAGGAAATCGTCTACGGCGACCAGGTCCGATTCGACTACCGCACCCTGCAGGCGCGCATCGGCCAGCTGGCCGGCCTGTTGACCTCGCTGGGAGTCGGCCACGGCGACACGGTGGCGGTGATGGACTGGGACAGCAACCGCTACCTGGAGGCCTACTTCGCCGTGCCGATGATCGGTGCGGTGCTGATGATGGTGAACGTGCGCCTGGCCCCAGAGCAGATCGCCTACACGCTGAACCACGGCGGGGCGCGGGTGATCCTGGCCAACCGCGAGTTCCTGCCGCTGCTGGACGCCATCGACGAGCAGCTGCCGGACCTGCGCACGCGCATCCTGCTGGACGATGCAGGCGGTCCGCTGCCGCCAGGCTTCGCCACCGAGTACGAAGCGGGGTTGCGCGATGCCACGCCGATCGTCCGCTTCCCGGACTTCGACGAGAACGCCCGTGCCACGGTGTTCTACACCACTGGAACCACCGGGCTGCCCAAGGGCGTGTATTTCAGCCACCGGCAGCTGGTGTTGCATTCGCTGGCGGCGATGGCCGCGCTTGGCGGTGCACCCCGTCAAGGCCGCCTGCATCGCGACGATGTCTACATGCCCATCACCCCGATGTTCCATGTGCACGCGTGGGGCCTGCCCTACGTGGCTACGGCGATGGGCATCAGGCAGGTCTATCCGGGGCGCTACCTGCCTGCGACGCTGCTGGCATTGATCGCCCGTGAGAAGGTGACCTTCTCGCACTGCGTGCCAACCATCCTGCACATGCTGCTGGAGCATCCGGACGCGGCGCAGACCGACCTGGAAGGCTGGAAGGTGATCATCGGCGGTGCCGCCCTGCCGCGTGCGCTGGCGCAGCGTGCGCTGGCGCGGGGCATCGACATCTTCGGCGGCTATGGCATGTCCGAGACCTGCCCTCTGCTCACCATCGCCCAGATCGACGTGGACAGCGTGACCGATGCCGATGAGGTGCTGTCGCTGCGCACCAAGGCCGGCATACCGGTACCACTGGTGGACCTGCGCATCGTCGACCCGGACATGAAGGATGTCGCCCACGATGGCATCGCCACCGGAGAGGTCGTCGTGCGCGCACCCTGGCTCACCCAGGGCTACCTGCACGATCCGGATGCATCTGCAGCACTGTGGGCAGGAGGCTATCTGCATACCGGGGACATCGGCAACATCGATGAATGCGGCTACCTGAGGGTGACCGACCGTATCAAGGATGTGATCAAGACCGGCGGTGAGTGGATCTCCTCGCTCGCCCTGGAGGACATCATCGCCCTGCATCCGGCGGTCAGCGAAGTCGCGGTGATCGGCATCGCCGACACGAAATGGGGCGAGCGGCCGTTGCCGCTGGTGGTCAGGCAGCCTGGCAGTGAGGTGACCGAAGCGGAGATCATCGAACTGGTCGCTGCGCGAAGCCGCTCAGGGGACATCTCACGGTATGCGATTCCGGAACGGGTCAGTTTCGTGGAATCGATCGAGCGGACCAGCGTGGGCAAGATCAACAAGAAGAAGCTGCGTGGGTTGCATGACCCAGCGACTGGCTCGGGCCGTGGGTGATCTCCGCCCGATCGCCGAGGTCAGTGTTCGCACGGCGAGGTATGGAGCGGCACCCCGGAACCATGATCTCCCGAGGTACCACTGTACTGCAGCAGACCTGGTTCAGTTCTGCCAGGACCGGTCACCCTCAGTCGATGCAGGGTCCCTTCGCAGCGATCTCCGTGCCGGATCCCTTCGCACCGATGCTGGCGGGGCCCTGGCATGCGTCAAAGCTGTACTTGATCAGCTTCCACGCCCCACTCGACCACCGGTATGTCCACGACTCGGAAGCACCGCTCGGCAAGGTATTGGAGATCGAGATGACCTCTCCCTCCACACCACGTGCAGGCAATGGAACAGGCGGGCCCGCCGCACCGGCCGGCTTCAGGCTGCCAGCAGACTGATAGCTGTGCGAGATGGCCAGTTCGCCCGTCTGCAACGCCGGCGCGTAGGCGGGCGAATTCCGTTTGATCCAATCGACGATGTAGCCGGCTTCCAGCGAATCCGGCGCGTACGTGGCCTTCGTAACTACAGTGGCGGTCGCGGTGCCCGCGATCGGTCCTGCATTGACGCCCCCACCGGGGACTCCACTCAGTGCCAGCACCAATGGCAGCGCCGCGCCCAACAGCGAGAACTTCATACCCTGCTCCTTGTGTGTATGCAGCTTTCTCAACGGGCCGTCTATGACCCGCGGGCAGTGTAGGCATTGCGGACAGGCTGGGCATCGGCGCAGTCATGCCCATTTCTCATATCCATCAGGCTTCGAGCGCGAGCTGTCCTGCTGAAGGTCGCAGCGCCGATTGTGTTGAACGCGGCGCTCAGATCCGCGTCGTTGCCATGAACCGTTCGCGGTCCTGCTGCGTACGGCGGCGGATCTCCTCCAGCGCCTGGCTTTCGGTCGCCTGCAGCATGGCTTCGAACAGGCGCTGGAAGTGATGGCGCATCGCATTGCGCGCGGCCACTGGATCACGCGCGCGCAGGGCTTCGAAGATCGCCATGTGCTCGTCCGCACGGCTGGCGCCATCATCATGGCAGACCCGGGCATAGACCTCGGTCACCCGCGGCAGTTCGCTGCGCATGCGCCAGATCTGCTGCACGAAGAATTCCACCACCGGGTTGCCGGAAAGCCGTGCGATGGCCAGGTGGAAGCGGCGGTCGTACTCGCCGGCTTCCGCGTCACTCAGGTCGCGACGGCACAGCGCTTCGGCCAACGCCTGCAGCTCGGCAATGCCGGCATCATCCAGATTGCTGGCAGCCAGAGCGGCGGCCTCGGCCTCGAATACCGCGCGGGCGGCGGTGAGGTCGAAGGCGCTGACATCCGGCAGACCGCCGGACGCCTGCGTCGGGCGCGGTTTCACATGCACGCCCGAGCCGATGCGGATGGCGATCCAGCCCTGCGCTTCCAGTGCGATCTCGGCTTCGCGGATGGTGACCCGGCTGACACCGAACCGTTCGGCCAGCTCACGCTCGCCCGGCAGCCGCGAGCCCGGCGGAAATTCGCCATCCTCGATCAGCTTGCGGAGCTTGGCAGCGATGGTCTGGTAAAGGCGGTTGGCGGACATGCGGCTGACCCTTGGCGATTCCTTCCGGGTCCCTGCCCTGCCACCGCGGCCGGCAAGGGTCCGGTTGGAGCGACGGCGCGACCACTGGCCGCGCCGCCCTGTTCAGAACTTGTATCGTACACCGAAATACGCACGCCGCCCGTAGGTCACCACTTCGCGGAAGTTCCCATAAAGCGGCTGGTAGGCCACGCGCGGCTCGTTGGTCAGGTTCATCAGCTCCAGCGACAGCGACAACTGCTTGTTCACCCGGTAGCGCAGGCGCAGGTCCACGCTGGTGTTGTCATCGTAGTAGCGGTTCTGCTGCGCGGTGTTGCCGGTGAAGTCCTGGTAGTAGTGCGAGCGGAACTTGCCGATGGCCTGGATGTTGAAGCGCCCGACGTCCCAGTAGATCGAGCCGGACAGCACGTGCCGCGAGAAACCACTCAGGCCAGCCGGTGGCACGATGGCCGGAATGATCGTGCCATCGCTGGCCAGCTGCTCGCCCAGTCGCGAGTCCTGGGTCCGGTAGTCGGCATCGGCGTAGTTGTAGCTCAGCTTGAAACCCAGCCCGTCGAACGGCTTGGGCAGGTACGACAGTCGATGGGTAGCGGTCAGCTCGAAGCCGGTCAGCGTGCTGTTCTCGTCGGTGGTTACCTGCTGCCGCACCGGCACGGTCACGCTCTGGCCGTCGATGGTGTAGGTCTCCGGCACCAGCGCAGTGGCGGTGCCGCCGTTGAACTGCTTCCAGTACACCGCGCCGGCCAGCATCGTGTCCGGGTTCGGGTACCACTCCAGGGAAAGGTCGCCGTTCCAGGACATCAGCGGCTGCGCGGCCGGGTTGCCGCTGGCGCTGATGTCATCCAGCGCGTCGGCCAGGTTGCCGTAGGTGGCATCACTGCTCACGTTGATGGTGCGCCCGGCACCCAGCGCGGCAATGTCCGGCCGTGACATTGCGCGATATGCACCGACCCGCAGCAACACGTCCGGGCGCAGCTCGAAGGCCGCGTTGAGGCTGGGCAGCAGCTTGTCGTTGCCCGCCTTGAACACCTGCGTGCTGTACTCGCCGGTGGGTTGCAGGCGGATCGTCCCGTCACCGTTGTCCTCGATGCGCAGCCCGGTACGCACGCCTTCAGAACGAACATCGGTCTTGACCCAGCGCAGGCCGAGGTTGCCGGTCACCGGCAAGCCGAACAGGGTGCTGCTGAACTCACCCATCAGATAGAGCGCGCGTGTCTTCTCGGTGATATCGACATTGTTCGGATCCTGGAAACCCGGATCCAGCCCGCTGTCGAGGCTGCCGCGGAACGACTGGTACAGGCAGTTCGGATCGAAGTACGCCCACGAGGAGATCGTGTTGCCGCTGGCGGCATCCATGAAGTCATCCTGCGGGAAGGGTGCACGGCAGGCCTGGTTGGCGGCGATGATCTTCGCTTTGTCGGCCGCCACGCGCTGGTCGTAGTCGGTTACCAAGGTGTTGTCGCGCAGGCGGTAGTCGGCCTGGCTGGCGCGCACGCCGCCTTTGATGCGGGTGAAGAAACCGGACTCCGGCATGAAGCTGGCATCGAAGCGGTCGGCCTTGATCCTGTGGTCATTCTCGGTGGCGCTGGAGGTCACCCGCGCCGCGCCGGTGTAGGCGTCCCAGTTGTTGGGGTCGAAGTTCGGCGCGAGGGCAACACTGGGCACTTCGCCGTGCCAGTCCCAGTCATAGTCCACGTAGCCGGTGGCACCACTGCTGATACCGGGCACGACGGCATTGTTGACGTCGCGCTGGTTGGCGCGCAGGCGGGTCATGCGCTCGCTGTCGAGGCGATTGGTGTGCGAGTAGGAAAGATCGGTAGACAGCTCCCAGGCCGGGGTCGGGCGCAGGATCAGGTTCAGGCCACCCCCGGTGTATTCCTCGCCACGCCAGTAGCGGTTGGAGGTGGAATCAATCGAGGTGCTGCCGTGCAGGTGGCGCACGATACCGTCTTCGTCAACCTCGCGCTGGGTGATGCCGCGTCGTGCGTTGGACAGGCTCAGATCGCTGCGGTTCTCATACCAGTTGCGCTCGGTGTGCTCGAAGTCGACATTCAGCTCGACCACGTCATTGGGCCGCCACTGCAGCGCGGCGAACTCGCTCTGCCGGTCGTTGCGCTCCTGCTTGAGCCGGTAGATGCGGCTGCTCGGCACCAGGTAGTACGGCGCGCCGTTGGCGATGGCCTGCGCGGACACTTCGTTGCAGTTGGCATTGCCCACGTTCTGCGTGCCATCGCAGGCATACCAGGTGGAACCGCTGGTAATGCTCTCTTCCGGATCGGTGCCGTCCAGGCGCTGGAAGCCCAGCGAGATGCCCAGCTTCTGCCCGTTGCCGAACTCGAACTGATCGATGTAGCTGGCGGTGCCGCGATAGCCGATGCCGTCCTTGTCACGGTACTTGCTGTCGTACTCCGCCCAGCTGCCGCGCAGGTCCAGCTGCGCTGCACGCTTGCCGTACTCCAGTGGGCGCACTGTTTCCAGGCCGATGGTACCGGCCACGCCGCCTTCGATGATGTCGGCGCGCTGGGTCTTGTAGATGGCCACCGTATTGATCAGCTCGGCCGGGAACATGTTGAAGTTCACCGAGCGGTCGCCGCTGCCGTTGGTGATCTCGCGGCCATTGAAGTTGGTGCTGCTGAGGAAGGCGCCCAGGCCCCGGATGGAGATCTCCGAGGCGCCGGTCTTGTCGCGGGTCGAGGCGGCGCCGGTCAAGGTCTCGATCGCATCGGCCAGCGACGGTGCCGGCAGGTCGCCGATGTCATCGGCCGAGAGCACGTCGGCGATGACCGTGTCGTCACGCTTCTTGTTGATCGAACTCTGCATTGATTCGCGGATGCCGGTGACCTGCACCTGGTCCAGCGTGGTGGGATCCTGCCCTGACGCGTCCTTGCTGGACTGCGCCTGGGCCGCGGGCATGCCCGCCAGCACGGCAAGCAGCGCCAGGATCAGGGGTGTGGGGGACAACGAGATGCTGTGCACTGCTCCGGCGGGTCGCCGCATGGTTTCCTCCTCCCAAAGGATCGCCTGCATGCCAGGCGTGGGACGCAGCTTCGGCACGGCGACATGAAAATGTCAACCAATTGGTATGCGAATGTTCAAATGCCTTTGATCCATACCAGTTGAATGCAATTTAATGTGCTCATGCAGCATGACTTTGCGCGAAAGCTGGCTTACAACGGACCGGGAAGTGGTATGCAGACCAACCCTGAAACGACGGCCCGGCCGTCTCTGGAAGGATTTCATGCGCATTCGTCCGCTTGCTCGATATCCGCTCAACAATCCATCACTGTTTTGCCTGACCACTGGTCTGGCAATGTGCCTGACCACTTCAGCGGCAAGTGCAGCCAGCTGGCTCGTCCACGATGTCGCTGAGTTCACTACCGCCGCCTCGGCGCTGCAGCCCGGCGATGAGATCGTGTTGGCTGACGGCACCTGGACCGACGCGCGGTTGCTGCTGAAAGGCCAGGGCACGGCAGCCACGCCGATCGTGTTGCGCGCGCAGACCGCCGGCAAGGTCGTCCTCAGCGGACGTTCGGACCTGCGCCTGGCGGGCAGCTACCTGCAGGTGTCCAACCTGGTGTTCCGCAACGGCTATACGCCGGGTGATGCGGTGGTGGCGTTCCGCGAATCCAGCAAGGCGGTGGCCCGCCACAGCCGCGTGACCGGCCTGGTGATCGATGACTACACCAACCCCGATGCCAGCGACCAGGACTACTGGGTATCGCTGTATGGCAGCAACAACCGGTTGGATCACAGCCAGCTGCGCGGCAAGACCAACGCCGGGCCCACGGTAGTGGTGGTGCGCGATGCCACCCAGGGCCTGGACAACCAGCACCGCATCGACCACAACTGGTTCGGACCGCGCCCGGCGCTGGGCGTCAACGGCGGCGAAACCCTCCGCGTCGGCACCAGCGACACTTCGTTGAGCGATTCCAACAGTACGGTGGAGAACAACTGGTTCGAAGGCTGCGACGGCGAGACCGAGATCATCAGCAACAAGTCCGGCGGCAATACCTACCGCGGCAACGTGTTCTACCGTTCGGCCGGCGCGCTCACGCTACGCCATGGCAACGGCAACCGGGTGATCGACAACGTGTTCCTTGGCGACGACAAGGCCGGCACCGGCGGCGTGCGCATCATCAATGCCGACCAGACCGTCAGCAACAATTACTTCGAACGATTGGCCGGCTCCAGCAACCGTTCCGCGCTGGCGGTGATGGACGCGCAGGCCGATCCGCCGCTGTCCGGCTATGCGCCGGTGGTGAATGCCACGATCAACCGCAATACCTTCGTGGACGTGGCGAAGATCAGTTTCGGCGTCGGCCATGATGAAGCCAAGGGCATCGTGGTCGCCGCCAGCAACAGCCGCTTCAGCGCCAACCTGATCGTCAACCGCACCAGCAGGAACCCGCCGAATGCCGCCAGTTCGCTGGCCGGCATCGACTTCAGTGGCAACGTGCAGTCACCGGCAGCCAGCACCGTATTCCCGGGCGGCGTAGAGGGGCGTGGCGTCAGCCTGCAGCAGGCTGCCAGCGGATTGTGGGTGGCCGCGCCCGCCCTGCCCGCCGTGGGCGCCGATCCTGCCCTGGCGATGACCGCGCGCGAGGCGACCGGCGTCGACTGGTATCCCAAGGTGGGCGAAGTTGCCCTGTCACGCACCCGCAATGGAGTTGATCGATGAGGTTGCAGCCGCTGTTCGTCTCCCTGGCCCTGGCCACCCCCTTTGCCCTGCTGCCGGCCGCGCCGCTGTTCGCAGCCCCCGCTGCCGCAGCGAGGCAGGCCGACACCGCGCCGGTGCTGGTGACCGCAGCGCAGTGGCAGCGGATGGCCAGCGAAGGCGGCCGCTACCCGTGGTTCGCCAAGGAACAGGCGCGCACGGAAAAATCGCTGAAGAAGATGATGAAGGCCGGCATCGACGTGCCGGTACCGAAGGACAAGGGCGGCGGCCGCACCCATGAACAGCACAAGCGCAACTACCAGGCCCTGATGGCGGCCGGCACCCTGTACCGGCTGACCGGCGACAAGGTTTATGTCGACTACGCGCGCGACATGCTGCTGCAGTACGCCAGGCTCTACCCCACCCTGGGCCCGCACCCCGAAGGCCGCGGACAGATTCCAGGCCGCGTGTTCTGGCAGGTGCTCAACGATTCGGTGTGGCTGGTCAACGCCATCCAGGGCTACGACGCGATCCGCGACGCGCTGTCCGCCGAGGACCGCGACACCATCGAATCGAAGGTGTTCCGGCCGATGGCTGAGTTCCTCGTCAGCGAGCCGAAGAACTACGACCAGATCCACAACCACGCCACCTGGGCGGTGGCCGCCACTGGCATGACCGGCTACGTGCTGCGCGACCCTGAGCTGGTGGAGAAATCGTTGCGCGGCAGCCAGAAGAACGATCAGTTCGGCTTCCTTCGCCAGATCGACCTGCTGTTCTCGCCCGATGGCTATTACGAGGAAGGCCCGTACTACCAGCGCTACGCACTGGCACCGTTCCTGCTGTTCGCCAACGCCATCGAACGCAACGAGCCGCAGCGCAGGATCTTCGCGCGCCGCGACGGCGTGCTGCTGAAGGCCGTGGATGTGCTGGTGCAGTCCAGCTATGACGGCCTGTTCTTCCCGATCAACGATGCCATCCTGGACAAGGGCATCGATACCGAGGAACTGGTGGCCGGTATCGGCATTGCCTATGCGCGCACCGGTGACGACCGCCTGTTGTCGGTGGCCCAGCAGCAGAAACGCCTGCTGTTGTCCCCCGAGGGACTACAGGTGGCGCAAGCACTGGCCGCCAACAAGGCCAAGCCCTTCGATTACCGTCCGATGCTGCTGCGCGATGGCCCGGACGGCGACCGCGGTGGCCTGGCGATCCTGCGCATGAACGGCGAACGCGGCCAGGCGCTGGTGCAGAAGGACACGATGCAGGGCATGGGCCATGGCCACTTCGACAAACTCAACTGGCTGTTCTACGACAACGGCAATCCGGTGGTGACTGACTACGGCGCTGCCCGCTTCCTCAACGTGGAAGCCAAACGGGGTGGCATCTACCTGGCCGAGAACCGCAGCTGGGCCAAACAGACCGTGGCCCACAACACCCTGGTGGTGGACGAACAGAGCCACTTCAAGGGCGACTGGAAGCGCGGCGAGGAGCATGCCCCGCAGGTGCGCTTCTTCCAGGCCGATGCCGATACCCAGGTTGCCTCGGCGACCATGCGCGATGCCTACCCCGGCGTGGTGTTCACCCGCACCCAGGCGCTGCTGCGCCACCCCGACCTGGGCCTGCCGGTGGTGCTGGACCTGCTGCAGGTGCACGGCGACAAGGCCGCGCGCTACGACCTGCCGCTGCACTTCAACGGCCATATCGTCACCACCGGCTTCGAGGCAGAACACTTCCCCACCCAGCGCCCGGTGCTGGGCAAGGACAACGGCTACCAGCACCTGTGGCTGGATGCACGCAGCACGCCCGGCAGCGAATCGCGCTCGCTGGCGTGGCTGCTGGATGGGCGCTTCTACACCTACCGCTTCGGCAGCAGTGCGCCGGCACAGGCGCTGCTGGTGGAAAGTGGTGCCAACGATCCCGAGTTCAACCTGCGCCGTGAACCGGCCCTGCTGCAGCGCGTGGAAGGCCAGAAGGACGTGACCTTCTTCAGCGTGCTGGAGCCGCATGGCGAGTACAACGGCACCGCCGAGTACGTGCACGGCGCGGACAGCCGCATCAAGGACATCGTGCGCAGCCGGGGCAGCGATGCAGAGGTGATCGAACTGCGCCTGGCCAGCGGTGCACGCATCGCCCTCGGCGTGGCCGACGACAGCAGCGCCAAGGGCGAGCACAGCGTGACCGTGGACGGCCATGCCTACCGCTGGAGCGGCAGCCATGCGCGCATGGACCGCAGCAAGGGTGACGGAGAATGAACGGCCCTGCCGTGGTGGCCAACCTGCGCAAGGTGCCGGTGCGTTCAGCAGTGCGCTGGTTGATCGTGGGCCTGATCGCCGTCGCTACGGTCATCAACTACATCGACCGCAATGCACTGGCGGTGATGTGGCCGGAGATCGCCAGGGAAGTGGGTGCGACCAAGGACGACTATGCCCTGCTGGTAACGGTGTTCATGCTGTTCTACGCCACCGGCCAGTTCCTGTTCGGGCGCCTGTTCGACATGATCGGCACGCGCCTGGGGTTCGCCCTGTCGATCAGCGTGTGGTCGATCTCGATCGCGCTGCACTCGATCACCCATTCGATGCTCTCCTTCAGCCTGGTAAGGGCGATGCTCGGCATCAGCGAAGCGGGTGCGTGGCCCGGCGCGGTCAAGGCCAATGCCGAGTGGTTCCCTGCGCGCGAACGCGCGTTGGCGCAGGGCGTGTTCAACGCGGGGGCGTCGATCGGCGCGATCGTCTCCGCACCCGCCATCGCCGGCCTCTATCTGTGGCTAGGCTGGCGCGGCACCTTCGTGCTGGTCGGTGCGATCGGCTTCCTGTGGCTGCTGCCGTGGCTGTTTGTCTACCGCGCCGGGCCGGACAAGCATCCGTGGGTGAGCGATGCCGAGCGCCGGCTGATCCAGCAAGACCAGGCCGGGCAGCAGACAGAGGCGGCGCCCAAAGCCAGCGTGCGCGAGCTGCTGGCCCATCGCCAGAGCTGGGGCATGCTCGCCTGCCGCTTCCTGCTGGATCCTATCTGGTGGCTGTTCGTGTCCTGGCTGCCGATCTATCTCGCTGAAACCTTCGGCTTCGACATCAAGCAGATCGGCCTTTTCGCCTGGGTACCCTTCGTCGGCGCGATGCTGGGCAGCCTCAGTGGCGGCTGGCTGTCGGGTCGCATGATCCGCGCCGGACACAGCGTGGACCGCGCCCGCAAGCTGGCCATCACCCTGGGGTGCGTGATCATGGCCCCTGCCCTGCTGGGTGCTGTGCTGGCCAACCAGCCGCTGCTGGCAGTGCTGGCGATCGCTGCGGTGCTGTTCGGCTTCCAGGTAGCCATCGGCAACATCCAGACCCTGCCCGGCGACCTGTTCGACGGCCGTTCGGTGGGCACGCTGGCAGGCCTGGGTGGCCTGGCGGCGGTCGCCGGCACCTTGATCACCACCTGGCTGGTGCCGGTGCTGACCCGCCATTCCTACGCCCCGATCTTCATCCTCGTTGCCGCGCTGGTGCCGCTGTCGCTGGCTGCGCTGTGGTGGTGGACCGGACCTATCCAGAAGCTCGACCGTCGCGGCGGCTGAGCCTGGGTCTCCTTCTTTTCCAAGTACATCCATTCCCCCGCAAACCAAGGAGTTTTCCGCATGTCGTTCCAGGACAAGGTGGCCATTGTCACCGGTGGTGGCCGCGATATCGGCCGCGCCGTTTCGATCAAACTGGCTGCCGCCGGTGCACGCGTCTGCATCAACTACGCCCATGATGAAGCCAGTGCCCAGGAAACGCTGGCACAGATCCAGGCGGCCGGTGGCCAGGCCATCGTGCATCGCGCCGACGTCACCGATGCCGCCGCCGTGGCCGGCCTGGTCGCTGCGGTACAGGCCGCGTTCGGCGAGCGTATCGACCTGCTGGTGAACGTGGCCGGTGGCATGGTGCAGCGTCGGCCGCTGGCCGACATCGACCCGGCGTTCTTCCACGCCGTGATGGACCTGAATCTGACCTCGACCTACCTGACCACGCACGCGGTGGTGCCGCACATGCGTGACGGCGCGGCCATCGTCAACTTCGCCTCGCAGGCAGGTCGTGATGGCGGCGGCCCGGGGGCATCGATCTACGCCACCGCCAAGGCGGCAGTGATGACCTTCACCCGTGCCATGGCCAAGGAGCTGGGGCCGAAGGGCATCCGCGTGAATGCACTGTGCTGCGGCATGATCGCCACCCGCTTCCATGATGAGTTCACCAAGCCGGAAGTGCGCACGGCGGTTGCCGGCGCTACCCCGCTGCGCCGCCAAGGGGCACCGGACGAAGCCGCCGACGCTGCTGTATTCCTGGCCTCGGATGCGGCGGCGTTCATCACCGGCACGAATCTGGACGTCAACGGCGGCACCTACTTCTCCTGACACCTGACCGGACTCCTGCCCATGCAGCGCTGGACACTTCTGTTTTCATTGACGCTCTGCTCCGCCATGACGGCGCCCGCTGTGTGGGCCGCACCCGTGTGGGTCACTGCCTGGACGGCCGCGCCCGCGCCCGACCGCAAGGACGGAACGTCCGATGCGCCGGTACAGTTCGCCGCACAGACCGTGCGCCAGGACATGCGTATCGGCAGCCGTGGCGATGCGCTGCGGCTGCGCATCAGCAACGAGCTCGGCACGGCGCCCTTGCGGGTCGAGGACCTGCGTGTGGGAGTGAAGAACGGCAAGGCCGCACCGCTGCCGGCAACGGTGGATGGCCGCGCGGTCATCGAGGTGCCGGTGGGTGCCGCGCTGCTGAGCGACCCGGTACCGATGCCGGTGGCGGCGCTGCAGGAGATCAGCGTAACGGCCTACTTCCCGCAGCCTACCCATCCCGCCGTGCGCCGCACCGAAGTGCGGGTAGCGGACGGCAGGCAGACATCGGTTGCCGACAGCGTGCGGCTGAGCTACCAGCAGAACGTGTTCTCGGCAGTGATGGTGCAGCGTGATGATCGTCCCCAGGTAATCGTGGCGCTGGGCGATTCCATCACGGAAGGCGCCACCGCACGTCGCAGCACCTTCAACCAGTGGCCGGAGCGGTTGGCGCAGCGCCTGCAGCAGGCCTGCCCGAACCGGTTCGTGGTACTCAACCAGGGCATCAGCGGCAACAAGCTGCTTGACCATGGCCGCAGCCACAGTGCGCTGTCACGATTGGATCGCGATGTGATCGCGGTGGCCGATGCCGATCAGGTGATCCTGTTCGAAGGCATCAATGACATCCGCCACGGCGGTGGCGCGCAGCCGCTGCCTGGACGCAATGCGGCGGACATGCTGCTGGGCTATCAACAGGTTGCGGCGCGGCTGCATGCGCACGGCATCCGCGCCTGGCTGGGTACGTTGACCCCGTTCGGCGGTTCCGAGCGCTACGAGCCCGTGTCCGCCGCCACCCGCACCACGATCAACCAGTGGGCACGCGGCGGCAACAGCGGCTTCGATGGCATCATCGATTTCGATGCCGCACTGCGTGACCCGAAGGCAGCCGAATCGTTGCCCAACGAGATCACCCGCGACCATCTGCATCCCAACGACGAAGGCTACCGGCGCATGGCCGATGCCATCGATCTGCGCATGCTGGGCTGCACCACCCCCGAGTGAGAGAGAACCGATGAGCCGCGTCGTTTGTTTCGGTGAGTTGCTGCTGCGCCTGGGCGCACCCGGTCGTGAACTACTGCTGCAGACGCCGCAGCTGCAGGTTCATGTGGGAGGCGCCGAGGCCAATGTGGCGGTCTCGCTGGCCAGCCTGGGCCACGATGTGCAGATGGTCAGCACAGTACCCGGTAACGCGCTGGGCCGGCATGCCGTGGCCGAGCTGCGGCGGCATGGCGTGGGCGTGGCCGGCGTGCGTGAAGTGGAGGGTGACCGCATGGGCCTGTACTTCCTGGCGACCGGTGCGGTGCAGCGCGCCAGTGAAGTGGTGTATGACCGGGCCGGTTCTGCATTCGCAAACAGCAGCGCCGAGGATCATGCGTGGCCCGCCCTGCTGTCCGGCGCGCACCTGCTGCATGTCTCGGGCGTCAGCCCGGCGCTGGGCGCCAACGTGGCCGAGTCGGTGCTGGGTGCCGTGCGTGCGGCTCGCGCGGCCGGTGTGCAGGTGTCTTTCGACGGCAATTACCGTCCCTCACTGTGGCGACGCTGGGATGGCGACGCAGCGGCGATCCTGCGCGAGCTGTTCGCCGAGGCCGACATTGCCTTTGCCGATCATCGGGACATCGAACTGGTGCTGGGGCTGCACTTCGCGCAGGACGACGCGGTCGCCCGAACCGAAGCCGCTGCCGCCGCTGCCTTTGCCGCGTTCCCGCACCTGCGGTGGCTGGCCTGCACCCAGCGCGAGGTGATCAGCGCCGACCATCACGTGCTCGGTGCGCTGCTGCTGGGACGCGATGGAACCCGCGCGCAGGCCCCTCCGAGGCCGCTGCCCGGCATCGTTGATCGCATCGGCGGTGGCGATGCCTTTGCCGCCGGCGTCCTGCACGGATTGCTGTCCGGTCTGGACGCAGAAAGCACCGTCCGCTTCGGACTGGCCGCGGGCGCGTTGAAGCACGCTGTTCCCGGCGACTTCAGCCCTGCCCGCGAAGCTGAAGTCCGGGCACTGATGGAGAGCCACCCGTTCGACGTTCGTCGCTGATCTCCCCCCGGGAGAATCCCGCTAGAATCCAACGGGCGCCGGAATCGCGCAGGGATCGCCCATGGATTACACCGGATACACGCGCAAGTTTCCCAACAACCGCCCACTGAATGCGTTTGATCGCGAGCACCGCCTGCTGCAGAAGAAGCGGCTGGATGTCGTGCCGCTGGCACAGCTGTGCGTGGTGAAAATGAATTCGAACGGCCTGGTTTCGGTGGATCGCTGGTTCGCCGCGCGTGGCTTTGCAGCCCTGCTGGGCGCGATCGGCATTGCCTTCGGGCTGGGCGGCGTGCTGATGCTGCTCTGGTTGCTGATCGTGAACAGGCTACCCAACGAAAATGGCCTGTGGGAGGCGATATTCATCGGCATGGCGATGCTGGCCGCCTTCACTGCAGCGAGCATCTGGGTGGCTTGCCTCGAGCTGTTCCGCTGGACCTACTATCCGATCGCGCTCGATCGCAAGCACCGGCAGATACACGTGTTCCGGCTGGATGGCACCACCCTCAGCGTGCCCTGGGACCAGGTCTATTTCACGCTTGGCCGCGGAACCGGAACCTTCGGATGGTACAACTGGGATGTCCGCGGACTGATCCTGGACGCGGATGGCGTCACAGTACGGGAGACGTTCGCGTTCTGCATCGCGACCTCTCGCATCGAGAACGCACATGCCCACTGGGAGTTCCTGCGGCGCTACATGGAAGAAGGACCGGCAGCCGTCGTGGACGCGGTGCACTGCTGCATGCCGCTGGACGGCAAGCGCGAGAGCTTCGCGTCCGGCAAGGAGCGAATCTTCGCCGAAGACGCGCAGCTCCCGGGTTTCATGTGGCTCACGATGCTGCCACTCAACTACCTGCACACGATCATGCGCTGGGTGGTGATGCAGACCAGCAGGATTCCGCAGTTTCCACCGGACATCGAGGCGCGCCTGACACCGGACGCCGGTGATCCCTGTGTCCGCGACGCTTCGATGAATCCACCGGGCCTGCGCTGACCCAGCGTTGCGTCCGGCAACAGCACGTGGGAATCCCGCGTCATGGGCAGGTGCGTCCTCACAGCGCCAGCAGCCACGCTTCCAGTGCGCGTGTGTCCCGCATGTCGCCGTCAAAGCGACGATCCGGAACATGCGGTTCATTGGAACCGCGCACCCGGCCTCGGAAAACCTTCATCGGTACGGAAATCCTGGCCAGGCCGCTCGGCAGCCGCTCCGGCCTGACATCCATGTAGAGGCTGTCGGCCGAAGTCTCGACGCCGACCTGCATCGCGCCCAGCCGTTTCCACAGATCCAGTGCATCGAGGCAGGCCGAGCCGCAGGAGGCATCGGCCACGATCACCACCCTGCCCCTGCGCAGCGGAGCGGCCGGGCCTGCGGTTGCAGCTGTATCTGCCCTGGCCTCGGATGGCTCGCGCCACACTGCCTCACCCCGGCCGCGTGCCCGTGCCATGCCCGTCGTCACCGATTCCAGCATGCGACGCAGCTCTGGCGACGCGTCGGGCGCCTGCACCAGCTTCTGCAGGAAGCCGCGCAACTGGGCGATGTTGGCCTCGGAGGTCCGCCACTCCACCCAGCTGGGATCGGACAGCGCGTCCACGGCGGCACGGCCCCAGATCAATCGCGCCAGTTCGATGCTCCATTGCGAAGCACCGCCACTGTTGCCACGCACATCCAGCACGACCGACGGTGCCTGCTGCAGTGCTGCGGCTTCTGGAGCAAGCTGCTCGAGCAGCGCGGTCAGTTCCTTGAAGTTCTGCTCCGTAGGGTCGGCATTGAAGCTGCTGGTGGTGATCCAATAGCCACCGCCTGGCATCGTGTGCCAGCCATTGGCCGGGCGGAAGCTGCGCCGGGTATCGGCCAGGCGCGCCTTGCGCTGTGCCGCCTGCAGTGGCTGCCACTGCAGCGCGTAGGGCTTCTCGCGTCCATCCACCTGAAAAACGCAGCTGCGCAGCGTGGACACGAACGGATTGCCCTGCTCCAGCAGCACTTCGCCGCCACCCTGGATGCGGCTGGCCTGCAGGTTCCAGCGCCCGCTGAAGTCACCCACCCGGCGCGCAGCCAGTGTCTGCGCATCGATGCCGTCACAGGACAGCAATCGAGCCCCCAGCGGCGGATGGCCCGGACCACCGTCCACGGTCATGACCACCTGCGCATCACCGTCGAAACCGGTCAGGAACCCCGGCCACTGCGTTGGAAGATCGGGAGCGTCGGCAAGCGCGTTGAGGCTGACGTGACCGTCATTGAAGGAGGCTGCGTAACCCTTCATCGCCCACCAGTAGCCTGCGAAGCTGTCGACATTGGCCGCGCGCGAGCGGGCAAGCGCCGAGGCGGCGTCCAGCTGCGGAACGAAACCCGGATTCCGCAGATCCACGGCGCCCGGATGGCTGCCGCGCATGGCGGCGTCGGCAGCGTCCAGATCCTTCAACAGCGTGTCCGACCAGTCGATCGGCGCGCCTTCCGCGGTGGGCGCCGCAAGCACCGCACCGAGCAGCAGCCCTGCAATGACCATGGATTCATCCCTTTGCCGGAACAACGCCAGTCTCGCAGTTTTCCAGCCTGGCGTACCGCGCCCGCCGCAACGAGCGCGGCCTTCCATCAATGCAACGGCACCTTCAACACTGATGGCGCATTGGCCGGCGAACTGAAAGTCACCGTGCCACCCAGCTGGCTGATGCCCGCGTAGCGCAGGTCCACGGTGTCCACCACCAGGGTCAGGCGGCTGCCGGCCGGAAGGTTCCAGCTGCTGGCTTCCAACCGCAGGTCGATGGTCTTCGCCTGCCCCGGCGTGGCACCACGCAGCGTATAGGGCTTGTGGCTGATCAGCTGGCCGTTGCCCAGCACATCCTCGGCGTACAGGTAGGCGTACAGCGTGGTGTTGGCGCGGCTGAGCGTGACGGTCAAGCGTACCTCCGGCGTTCCATCCAGGCGCTGCGCACTCCACTGGATCGGCCCCTGCCAGACACCTGCGGCGTTGCGGCCCACGAAGGGCACATAGGCACCCGGCGGCAGGTTGATCATCTGCAATGCACCGGAGGCCATCGCCACGCCGGAATTGGCGGCGGTCAGCAGCCCGCTGCCGATCCGGTAACTCCAGCCGGTGCTGCTGCCGCTCGCGACCAGGCCGCCCGTGGGCAGCAGAAGTCCTTTGGGTGCGCTCAGCGCATAGCTGACAGCGCCGGCATTGGTCGCCTGCCAGTTCGGATAGGTACTCCAGCTGCCCTTCTGCGATTTCAGCTGTACTGCAGGCTGGCGGTCGATGCCATTGGCTTCACCCTTGAGGTAATGGTCGAACCAGTCGCCCACCGAATCGTAGACCTCGTTGGGAACACCCAGAGCGCCAAAGGCTTCGTTGAGCGCATGATCGCCATGGCGCAGCTGCAACTGCTTGGGGCCTTTCAACCGGGTGAAGAAATCGACCAGCTGGCCTGGCGGGAACAGGCTGTCGTTGAAGGCGTTGGCGAGGAACACCGCTGGCTGGTTGGCGTTGATCTCATCGATGCTGGACCCGGGGCTGCGCTGCGCCGCCACCGGCAACAGCGAATCCACCGCGCCCTGGTAGTTGCCGACCAGTACATTGCGATTGATGGTCGTCAGTTCCGGTCCCGGGCGGCCGGTGGCCAGGCCGGCTGCCACCAGCAAGGCGATGCCCTGCGCGCTGGGGGTGTCGTTGCTGTACAGCGAGGCCTGCAGATCGGCCCAGCCACTCAGCGCCGCCACGGCCTTGATGCGTGGATCGCGCGCCGCCGCCAGCAGGCTGGTGCCTGCGCCGTAGGAGATGCCCGAAACGCCGATCCGGGCGGGATCGGCCCGGGTGTTGTCCAGCGCCCAATCAATCAGGGCGCTGACATCTTCGACCGTGGCTGGCCCTGCGATGTCGATGCTGCCGCCGGACTCCCAGAAACCCCGCGAACTGTAGCTGATCACCACATAGCCGCGCCGCGCCAGCGACTGCGCCACCCCCACATACTCCACGCTCGGTACCGCCCAGCTGCTGGGCATCACCAGCAGTGGATAGCGCCCGCTGCCCGCGTCCTGCGGTTCGATGACGAAGGCCCCGAGAGGCGTTCCATCCCAGCTGGGAATGGTCCGGTGGGTGGTCTTGACCGTGGCGGCCCAGGCGGTGGGCGCCAGTCCGGTCAGCAGGATCAACAGCAGCAATACCTTGCGCATCGTCGTCTGTCCCCGTCGGTGGTGGTGCAACGGGTTGGACCGTACCAGTGCGAATGGTGGGTGGCACCTTGCGACGCAGCATGACGAATCGCGGCTTCACGCGGATCGAGACTGTGACGCTCCTTCTCACTTAAGGATGGATGGACGTCAACATGCCTCATTCCCCATCAGTGGCGGTGAGACACGGCGGCGCAACGGCGACTTTCAACAGGCCCTTCCAGTTGAGTGGACGAAGCGAATGCCAACATCAGAAGACAGAGCAATTGACCTTGTGTTCCACCGCTGAAGTTTCCAGACCGGACGCATCCTTGAGCGAGCTCTGCAGGATGGCGGTAATGGGTGGGCTATCCCACCAGAGTCCTTCGATGAGCGCACAGGACCAGGCGTACACAAATGGCGTCTGGGTCTTCTCAGGGAAGTCGAAGGACCACGTTCCGCATGGCTGCGACGGAAGGCAGTTGACAGAGGTGATGGAGAGCGTCAGCGGAAACTTGGGTTTACCCCGAAAGTCGATCTCCACGGGAATGTTCGATGCATAGCGCCCTGACACTTCGTCGATTTTCTCGATATCGAACGATTCGGTGAGTACGGTCAGACCCAGGGACGAGATGCGCTCGATGGGCATGTAGAACAGATCATTCCTGTAAGCCGTTCCCGTGTCGCCGCGCCCGTGGATGATGCCGACCGCTGCGTTCCCTACGAACACCGGGCCACCGCTGTCGCCTCCTACTGACATCGCATCACCTGTCGTGCTAGTGGCGCGGATGTAATTGCCGATCGCATTATTATGGTTCGAGTGCGAATTCTTGTCGATGATCGTGCCGCACATGTAGCTGCCGGCATATCCGCTCTTGCAGACTGACGCGCCCACTGGAAGAAAAGTGGATGGCAGGGTGCTGGTAATGTCCAGTGTCGGAGTCGGCCCGGCAACCAGCTCGATCTGATTCTTCTGAGCATGGCGTGCGCCCGAACTCGGCTCTTTGTGCCACTGTACATCGTAGTCCCCTTGATTGTTCTCGGACTGGAATACAAGTGGTGAAGAAAGGCCAACGTAGGTTGCCACGTTGTCGCAGTGACCGGCAGTTGTAATGCCAAGATCGTTATCGGCATCAAAGACGTTGAAGCCAGTGGTGCAGCGTTGGGAAGACCCATTGATCCGGTGCCCTCCGGAAATAGTGGTGGTCTCCACAAAACCGGTGGTGGGCAATAGCTCGACGAAGTCAACTGCGCGTAGTAGACGCCACATTGCACGGGTTGCTCTGTCAACATCCTTGACGTGGAATGTGACCATGGATCGCTTGATGTCGATGCCCGACATAAACTCGATGCCTGCGGAGCGCAACTGTGCGTCTCCTTCGTCTTGCACCGCGTGCATCATCTCCATTGATTGAGGGGCGATCACAGCTGTATAGCGTGAATCCGTCGTGAAACTTCGCAGGGTCTGTACCGGCGTGGAAGTGAGTTTCACCACTACGCGGAAGTCAGGCACATGCTCGATGTAAAGACCCGCAAACGTCTCAGGATGCAGGGCCTGTAACTGTCTTTCGAGCTGCCCCGCCCTCATCGTAGCCGTTTGTCGCTGGGCCGCTTCCCTTTCTGTCACGCCATAGGCGCGCGAATAGGAGTAGATCGTTGGATCGATATCGCCGGATTTGGCAGACACCGAAAAGCCCAGTGTCGTCAGAAGCAATCCCACCAGCCCACGCATCTTCCTCCAGCGTTGCTTGTGCATCGTCCGCTCCTCTTTTCTCGAAACGTGGAACATCATCATCGCGCCCGTGCTGTTGGGCCGAACTTCACGCAATGAAGGTGATTGGATATGTCAACGCGGCTCGTCGACCAACACGATGCGGATGAGTGCATTTGCACTCATGGACATTTGCGAAGATAGGGTTTCGCAGGTTGTCCAATGAGCGGATTCGCATCGTCGACAGAGGCTCAATGGAGCTCGACCCGACGATGTTATCGGCCGGATGGGACCGAGCACTCGGCCTGATGCCGCCCTTGGGTGAGAGACGCTGAAGGGGGTCAGGCCAAAGCCACCCAAGATGGCGGCCACCGACGCTGCGTACGACGCGGCCTTCGAACTGCGCATATGTCCAAGCTCCTTCCCTGTATGCACCTGGCCCGCTTTGCGCGGCCCATCGGTGCTGGCAGCCCGACTTCCCCAGCCGCAGCTTAGCCTGACCACCTGAATAGAAATGCGACATCAATCCCAGATTGGTGATGGCTCAAATCCGGCGGGGGAAGGGGACAGCCTGCACGTTGCGAGGCGCGTCTGCAGTAGCATGCGCTCGTTTCAGTCTCCGCTTCCTGATCTGACACATCTCCAGTGCTTGCGGGCGGTCACAGCTTCGCCTTTTCGTCATTGACCGAAAGCCGACAGCTTGTGACGCTTACGACACCGCAGGGCCTGCACGGCCCCACCCATGCGGTCAGGCCCTACCGCAATCCGCAGCACCCGACTCCGCAACGTCTCCACATGACCTCGCCCCGGCATGGTCGTGGCGGACGGCTGCGCCCTGAACTTCTGCTGGAGAACCGCAATGCGCCTTGCAAGCTTCTTCTTCGCGTTCGTCCTCAGCGCCTTCGCTGGCGCTGCCCAGGCCCAGGTCGTTACCCTCAACAAGGGCGGCTTCGTGCTGACCTACGACTGCAGCATCCACAGTGCCACCCGCTACGAGTACACGCTCACCGCCGACACCGGCTCCGCCGCGCGCCCGTCCAGCTTCTACAAAGACCCGGACCTGCCGGCCGGCTGCCTCGGCCAGAACAGCACCGCGTCGTATGCCAGCATCCGCAGCGGCTATGACCGCGGCCATCTGGTGACCTCCAACCACATGGACTACAACGCGACCTACATCCGTCGCGCCAACTACATGACCAACATCGTTCCGCAGGTGTCCAGCTTCAACCAGGGCATCTGGGTGAAGGCCGAAAGCGTGGCCGAGTGCTACCGCGACATCGCGCCGGTGGATGTCTACGGCGGCGTAGTCTATGGCGATGCCTCCAACGATTACTTCCTGGCCAGCCACGGTATTCCCACGCCGGAGTTCTTCTGGAAAACGATCATCACCCGAGACCCCAATACCGGCACCGCCAAGGCAATCAGCTGGATCATCCCCAATGAAGCCAACCTCGGCAGCCTGGACAACTATCTGGTGACCATCGCCGACCTGGAAGAGCTGCTCGGTACCAGCTACGTGGCGATCAACGCACCGGCTTCGCTCAAGAACATGCTGGCGGCCACCACGTGGCCGCAGCCG
>OFRL01000009.1_pt1 | contig 101289 bp, 104 predicted proteins | sample 1543121 | NCBI WGS metagenome assembly OFRL01 (sample SAMN07774228, study PRJEB24372) | wastewater metagenome | isolation source: Lake Maggiore Cannobio | place: Italy: Cannobio | collected 2016-01
GGTTTCCACCATTGCGTCTTCGATGATCCGAGCCATCGGGTCAAGATAGTCAAATCCTCAATCTGGGTGCAAGCCCTCGCGGGCGCGCGTTGGGCTATCGTCTCAGTTTCAATCACTAGGGAGGTTAGTTATGGCATCAGTCTGGAGTTACGAGGGGATGCGAGTAGTAGTCACCGGTGGCGGGGGCTCCGGAATGGGAGCGGCTGCGGTTAGCGAACTCGTCGACCTCGGCGCCGAAGTGCATGTCATTGACCTCAAAGACGCTCCCGTGCAAGTAGCCAGTCAACAAGCAGTCGACCTGCGCGACCCCGACGCCAGCGCCGCGGCCATCGAAAAAATCGGTGGCCCCATCAACGCTCTCTTCAACTGCGCCGGTCTTCCCGGCCCACCGTTTTCTGACCTCGACACGATGTTGGTCAACTTCGTCGCTATGCGCCACCTAGCCGAGTTGTGCGCCGACCGCATGCCGACCGGCGGAGCGATTGCCAGTATTTCGTCAACCGCAGGCAGTGGCTATCTCCAAAGCATCGAAAAGTGGATGCCGTTAGTAACCACGCCCGACTTTGCGAGCGCCAAGGCGTGGTGTGAAGCCAACCCCGAAGCTATTGCCAGCGGTTACGCCCCTTCGAAAGAGGCGATCATCGTCTGGACTATGTACGCGGCCAAAGCGTTGGCCGAGCGCAATATCCGGGTTAACTGCATTAGCCCCGGACCAACCGACACCCCGATGATGCCAGCCTTCGAAGACTTCGCCGGTAAAGCGATGATCGATATGTTTACTGCGGGAATGGGTCGCCGTTCTACTCCGATAGAACAGGCTTACCCACTCATCTTTCTCAACAGCAAGGCCGCTTCTTACATCACCGGAGAAAACTTTATTACTGACGGTGGAACTCTAGGGTCGATGATGACCGGCACCGTGGTTCTTAGTTTTGACGGTTCGTAGATAACGCGCTCCAATTTTTGCTCAGAGATTAAATACCCTAAGCGCATTTTCTCGCAAGAACTTGGGCCAAACATGGTCGCGAAAAGGCACTTCCGGTAACTCGGCGAAGATGCGTTCTAAACTAAGCCCCATTGGGTAGTAGCCGGCGTACATAATTTTGTCTGCGCCGCGCGTGTTGGCGTAATCGATAATCGCTCGGGGGTAATACTTAGGCGCAAACGCCGAGGTCATGTAGTAAAGGCCGGGCCATTTGAGCATCAGTTTCACTGCTAGCTCCTCCCACGGTTCGGCCCCGTGGCGCATGACGATTTTCAGGTCGGGGAAGTCGTAGCAAACTTGGTCGAAGCGCATTACGTGCTGACAATCAGAGGGGAAGCGTGGCCCCGCTATTCCGGCGTTAACTATCACCGGAATATCAAGTTCGATGCAGGTCGCGTAAATCGCGTACATCTTGGGGTCGTCAACGGGCACTTGCGGCAAACATCCTGCGGGGAACACCGACACTGCTTTGATTCCGGTGTCAATTACGGCCGAACGAATTTTGGCAATCGTGCCCATAACGTCGTTGGGGTCAACTTCGAGCGAAATGTCTACTCGGTCGGGGTAGCGACGCTTAGCTTCAAGGGTTTCGCCACTTAACCCAAACAATCCTCGCTGCACCCCGCACGAATCCATCGCGGCCAAGGCTTCGTCGATCGGATCTATTTCTTCTTTCGCCCCCTCGGGAACATCTTTGAACATGTACTCGGCAAGAAACGTGAACGACTCTTTAGTTTCCGAATCTTTTATGCCGCGCTCAAGGTATCGATAAGTGGCTTTACGGTCACGCAGAGGAAAGCCGATCATGAGATCGACCACCCCGATGCCTTCGGGGTAAGCCATTTATTTATTAAAAGGTTTAGAGGTCAGAAGAAGTACTCGACGGCGAGGAGTATCCGCTGTCGTGGCTCTGGTTCTGCTTACGGCGCCAGAAGAAAATAACTCCCCCAATAGCGGCAAGAATGGCAGCGATTTTTCCGATGGCTTTTGCTTTCCCCATGATTTCTCCTCAGGGTTGAAAATTACGGTTACTTGACCCCGTTAGTTTGCCCGAAAGTTCGGCTAAACGCCAATGGGCTTAGGGGTTTTCGCCGGCCGCACCAACTAGCGGTTTGCTCCACCCTGAAGTGTTGAGAAAATCGACTACCGCATGGCCCGGCGAGACCAAGGCGTCACAAGCGGCACGCGCCTCGGGGTCGAGGGTGTGATTGAGAATTACTAGGGCGTCTTGGAGTTGTTCGATGGTGCGGGGGCCAATGATGGGTGCGGTGACTCCAGTCTGTTCTTTGCACCACAACAACGCCATCTGAGTAGCGGTGAGGCCGCGCTTTTCCCCCAGGTCCGCTACCGCTTGTCCGACCGCAATGGCAGTGGGGGTTAAGCGCTCGAGCATCTGGGGTCGACGACTTCCGCGCGAACCTTCAGGTATCCCACCGGCGTAGCGGTTGGCCAATATTCCGGCCCCGAGCGGCGACCACGGCAAAATCGCCAGGTTGCATTTTTGCGCCATAGGTACCAGTTCGTTTTCAATGCGCCGGTCGAGCAAGTTGTAAGGGGGTTGTTCACTTATGTAGGCGGCCTGTCCGGCTTGATTCGAGATATTGATCGCCTCAACAACTGCCCACGCGGGAAAAGTCGAGCAGCCGATAAAGCGCACTTTGCCCGCCCGCACGAGTTCGTCGAACGCGCCCAGAGTTTCTTCGGGGGCAACGATAGGCGAGTAGCGGTGAATTTGGTAAAGATCGATGCGGTCAGTCTTTAAGTTCTTTAATGATTGTTCGCACGACTTGATTATGTGCTCGCGTCGATGAAACTCTCCCGGTTGTCCCGCTCCGGTAGGGAAGCCAACCTTGGTCGCCAGCACGATTTCGTCGCGTCGCCCGTTAGCGGTTAGTGCGGCACCGACAATTTGCTCACTGATTCCGGCCGAATAGACATCGGCGACATCAATCATGTTGAGGCCATTTTCTAAGGCGTAGTTAATGATGAGAGCCGAATCTTCGGCGCCTACGGGGTCACCAAAGTTCATCGCCCCGAGACACAGCGGGGCAACGCTCACCCCCGTTGACCCGAGGGGTCGCAAACTCGCGGTCGGGGAAAGGCCAGGTTCAGTCATCGCCTGAACGCTAGTGCTCGACTAACGAAGCGACCAAAATCTGACTACGCTTTACCCAATGGAAAAAATCGTGAAACCCAAGTCGTCCGATCCGGCTACCACCCTCGACCCCGCTTTGCGCTGGGGGCTGGCGGCCTTGTCGGCCGGAGCCGCGTTTTTACACTTCGCCGCCGTCGGCGATCATTTTTCCATGAGCGCGGCCCACGGAATATTTTTCGCCGCCGCCGCGTGGTTGCAACTCGCGTTCGCCCTCGCCGTCATTTTGCGCCCTACTCGGGTGTGGATGTGGTTTGGGGTGGCACTCAACGGTTTTATCGCCACCACTTGGGTAATTTCTCGGGTGTGGGGCTTACCGGTTGAACCCGCTTCGTGGACTCCCGAGCCGGCTGCGTTCCCCGATGTCCTGGCCACAATTTTTGAGGCCGTACTGATCGTCGGTTGTCTCGCGGTAGTAACTGGGTTTGCCGCTCGCCACCGGCTGTCTACTTCGGTGACAATGCCCGCTTTGGGGGCATTGGGCGCGTCGGTAATTTTGCTTTCTACTGTTGCCTTGGTTCCCGCCGTCGCGGGCGAAGGTCATGATCACTCAGCCGAAGCGCTGAGCGCTTCGGGTACCGGAGTGGCGAGCGCGGGTGGGCATCACGGTTCGACTTCGGGCGCGACCAGTGTCAATGTCGATGGCATTGAAGCCGCCAACGGCAATTCACCCTGCGAAAAATCTGGTCCAGTTATTTCCGAGGGACAAGCGGCCGGTGGTCACGGCCATCGTGGCCCCAATGTGGTTTATCCCATCCCTGATACGGTCACTCGCACCGTACTGGCTGACCAGTTGACTAAGTCCCGAGCCGCCGCTCTCGCCTTGCCCACTGCCGCCGACGCTAAGGCCGCGGGCTATCGCATGGTGACGACCTACCTACCGTGTATCGGTGCGCACTACATGAAGTTCTCGATCGTTGACGGTAAATTCGATCCCTTGGGTCCGGAGATGATGCTTTACGACGGTGACGGCCCCGACGCCAAAGTGGTCGGACTGAGTTATTACATGATCGGTGACGCATCCCCCAACGGTTTTGCTGGCCCTAACGACCCGTGGCACCAACACATCGGTCTTTGCATAGGCCGAGCCGGAATCGTGATTGGCCCCGAAAAGTGGACCAAGGAAGAGTGCGAGGCCAAGGGCGGGCGCAAGAGCGACGGCTCCGACGCTTGGATGATGCACGCCTGGGTGGTTCCGGGCTGGGAAAGTTCGTGGGGGATCTTTAGTGGTGAGCACCCCGAACTAGGCAAAACCGTAGCGTCCTAAAACCAAACGGTTTAGGGTTTAGTTAGACAACTCAAGATCTCTTCAATCGCCATGTCCGCGAGCGCCCGCATTTCTTCATCGGTACGGTCTTGTATCGGGTGGGCCACGAAAACGCGCGCCGGGTCGGCTCCCAGCGCACTAGATTGCGCGTCGGCGGCCACAGTAAATTCGCTCGACGCCACGAATACTGCCGGTATTCCTAACTCCTCTAGATTTACGGTGTCGTGCACACTGCACGACGTGCACGAGCCTCAATCGGCTAAGGCTTCAATCACAAAGTTGCACTTTTGGGCAATCTCGCGCCGTAAATCTATGGGGGCAACTTTAGTAAAAGTGGGTTTGGCGTAGCGCTCTACTTTGATTCCTCGCTCAATTAGCAGTTCGCTTAAACGGTCAAGGAATACATCGCCGCGCGCTTTGCTTATGTCGAGCAATCCCGCGGTGAGACCCTTTAGGTCAGTAAGTCGAGGGGCGCGCTCACGCGTCGCGTTTGCGCGTTCACTAGTGGGATCGATTAGCACCGCACCCTTTGTGCTCGTGCTCATAGGTTCCGCCAACCTTTCATTGCGTTCCCTCGCCAATGGCCACGGTTACCGGTTCGCTTCCCGCCGCTCCGCCTAGCCATCCGCCAATAATGGCCGAGAACAGGCCCGCGTGCCCGCCGGCGTGGACTACCAGCAATCCACCGGCGCGAAACTTGGGTAAAACCATGCCGGCAAAGGCTTCGGGCATGCCTTCGCTAATACCTCCCGCCCCTCGGATGAGTTCGTCACTCGGCCCCTCAAGCGCCGCAGATAGTTCGGTCATTAGGCGATCTCGGTCCCAGTTGGCCTCGGCGAAGACTCGCCCGTGTTCGGGCGAAACCACCAGCAGGGCGTCGATACCAATTACTAGTTTGGGGTGAGCCACCGCTCGTAAACACGCGGCAAAACTAAGAACCAACGATTCGGGGGTGCGCGACAGTTGGTCAATGATTACGCGCGCCCCCTCACCGGTAAAGAGAGTTACCGTCGATTGCTCGGGCGCAAAACCGCGAGCAACGTGTAGTGGAGTCCACGGAGAATCATCTTCATTTTCGGCAAAACAAAAGGTGTACTTACCGGGTTGACCTTGCGTTGCTCGGTCTACTCCACCGGGTCGACCTCCACCCACATTGCGGATCACTAATTGCAACGCCCGTCCAATAGTGGCGTTAGCCCGGTTGCCTTGCCCCATAGCGTTGCCCCCCGAGTTCATTCCGATTGCTTGGGCTATGGGTCCGTTGACAATCACTACTGGAGAAACGGGCATCGTGGTTGCCAAAACTCCGTGAATGTTAAAAGTGTCGGTGCCGGCAGCCTCTACTGCGGCTAACACCACGGGCAAGTAATCAGGTTGGCAACCCGCGAGTACCGCGTTGATAGCAACTTTTTCTACCGTACACTCCACCAAATCGGGCGGCATGACCGCCACTACTTCACTGGGGTCGCGATTAGTGCCTCTCAGCATGCGGGCGACTCGTTCGGGAGTGGGGGGAACGACCGGGAGCCCGTCGGTCCAACCCCGCGAGTAAGCGGCTTCGATGTCGTCTTCGTAAGCGCCGAGCTCAATACGGCGCGATCGCAAACTCTCCGCTCCCGCCTTGTCGGCTCTGGCCTTTACGAAATCAGGGTCTTGGGTGCGTGATCCGCACCCCGGGCGATGAGGGGGAAGCGCGGGCCCGAGGTTGGATTCTCCGGTAAAGGCCTCCCACTCGGTGCGCTTCCAGCCCACTAGGCGTTGAACTTCCTTACCGTCGCGCCACCGCAACAAAGTAGGTACGGTGTCAAGATTAAAGTCAAGAGATATATCTAGACCGGTATCGTCAACCGCGTTGAGTCCTTCAGGGAAATCGGGATCGTCTTGGCTTATTACCGTCAGTTCCTCGCCGCCGCGCTCGCGCAAATCGTTGAGTACAGGTACGACTAAAACACAAGTCGGACAGTCGCGTTTTACGATGGCGATCAATCCGTCCGGGAAAACAGCGGACATAGTTATTTTGTGAGCACTTCAATAATAAAATCAATGGCCTTAGTAAGAATTACTACATCGTCAGGGTCGATGATCGGAAATAACGCAACTCGTAATTGATTGCGCCCAAGTTTTCGGTAGGGCTCGGTATCAACAATGCCGTTAGCTCGCAACGCGGCAGCAATAAGGGTGGCGTCCACTCCGTCGAAATCGATAGTGGCAGTTACGTGGCTACGAGCTGCCTCTTCGCGTACGAACGGCGTGGCCATTTCGTGACTTTCGGCCCACCCGTAAATAGCCGCGGCGGATTTATCGCACCGACTCGCAGTCCATTCGAGCCCACCGTTTTCGTTCATCCACTCCACCGTGTCGGCGAGTAGAAACAGCGTGGCCAGTGAGGGGGTGTTGTAGGTCTGGTTGAGACGGCTATTCTCAAGCGCAATTCCGAGATCGAGCGAGGGCGGGACCCAGCGACTCGAGGCGGCGATACTGGCAATGCGCTCAATCCCAGCCGGAGAAAAGGCGGCCACCCAGAGCCCGCCTTCAGAACCAAAGGCTTTTTGGGGGGAAAAGTAATAAACATCAAACTCTTCGGGGTTAATGCGCAACCCGCCCGCCGCTGAAGTGGCGTCCACGAGCATCAAACCGGGGCTAACTCGTTTTATGTCCATCACCACGCCGGTTGATGTTTCGTTGTGAGTCAAGGCGTAGGTGTCGACTTGGCCGTCGGCCACTACTGCGGGCCGAGTGCCGGGCTCGGAGTTTTCTACTCTCGGGTCGTCAAGATGCGGAGCCGCTTGCACTAGGGAAGCAAATTTGGCCGAGAACTCACCGAATACCGCATGCTCGCTTTTCTTTTCGATTAATCCAAAAGCCGCCGCATCCCAAAACGCGGTCGCGCCACCATTACCCAACAAAATTTCGTAGCCAGCAGGTAAAGAGAAAAAATCTGACAGCCCATCACGAATTTTTCCGACTACCGCGCGTACCGAGTCTCTCCGGTGGCTGGTCCCTAAAAATGTATCCGATTTTTTGGCCAAACGATTTACCGCTTCTGACCTAACTTTTGCGGGGCCCGAGCCAAAACGGCCGTCACTCGGTCGTAATTTTTTCGGTAAAACTATTTTGGTCGGATCGACTAAGTCAGAACTCATAAGTTAAATCTACGCGCCGTACTTTTGCAACCGACCGGCGTTGGCCAGCATTAGCGCCATCAGATCTTTTAGCGGTCGCATTCCCAGACTGCCTCGCAACGCGTAGCGCTCACCGTATTGAGTCACCTCATCGCGCCCGACTCGTTCACTCCAAAGCAGAGTAGGAACTGGGTGCCACGAATGCGCCGCCATTTGACTGGGAGTGGAGTGGTCGCCGGAAACGGCAATTACGTCGGGTCCGAGTTTATTGAAAGCCGGCACTACTGCGTCGAGGGCCTCAATAGCCGCAATTTTACGGGCTCGATCGCCATCTTCGCCGGCCGAATCAGTTCCTTTGTAGTGAAAAAAGAAGTAGTCGTAATCGTCCCAGGCGTCTCGGAGGATTTTCATTTGATCATCAAGAGTGGTGGGTTGACCAATTACATCCATTCCGAGTAAATGCGAGATACCGCGATACATCGGGTAGGTCGCTATCGCCGCCGCCCGCACTCCGTAGCGCTCTTGCATTGACGGCAACTCTCGGTGGGTATCAAAGCCCCGCAGCAAAAGTCCGTTCGCGGGGGCTTCATTTTTCAACTGAGTTGCTACTTGCTCGCTGATGTTATTTATTATCTCTGCCGTACGTGCGGCCTCGGGCGCTTGGGCCACGGCTTTTAGTGGAGCCAGTCCAATTTTTTGGGGGTCAGTATCTCCCACTCGAGGGTCAAGGCCGGGACCTCGTAAAACCACTAAACAGCGATGCTCTCGTTCGTGACGAACAAGTATTTCGATCCCCTCAATGTGTAGCCCGCTTTGTAGTTTTTCTACGATTGCTTGGGCTTGGTCGTCGGCAATTCGACCGGCCCGCCGGTCGGTAATAATTCCTTTTTTATCCAGAGTGCAAAGATTTCCTCTTGCGGCCACATCGCCGGGTGCCACTACTACTTCTAAACCGGCGGCCGATAACGCTCCTCGCCCCAATTCAAACTCGGTCGGGTCGTAACCAAACAATCCGAGATGACCGGGCCCCGACCCGGGAGTTATTCCGGGTCCGACGGGGTCGAATAACCCTGATGCCCCCGCACTGGCTAATTGGTCGAGATTTGGCGTAGTGGCTTCTTCAAGTTCGGTGCCGTGGTCGGCGTCGGCGTAGCCCCCCAGACCATCCATGACCACCAGTAAAATCTTGGTATCGGCGCTCTGAATTAGTGGGGTCAGATCCATAGTCCCCACGCTACCCGCCACCACTTCATTTTTTCTTCCTCACTTCGGTGGTGGTCGAAGTTGGTCCGGTAGTAGTAGTCGTCCCTTTTTTGCTGGCGCTGGTCGTCGACGGAGTACGCCACGAATCGAGATCGAATGTTTTCCGCATGGCCGCGAGCACGGCCTCGGCGACCAGATCGCCGCCCGCTCGAGTGAAGTGGATTCCGTCGCCGGTGCGTATTTGAATAAATCCCCCGTCGGCGGTGGGTAAATATTGCGCGTAACCCGAGCCCAAAAATGTCAGTACCGGCTCGGTCTCAACCAATACCACTTTCCCGGGGCGTTTAGCCGCTTCGGAGCGGACAATCTCGTTCATCGGTTTGTAACGGGTGTCGTACCGAACATCGTTACTCATAGGGGGGATCGCCACCCAAAACAAGGTCGCCCCTTTAGCGTTTATTGAATCCATCAATCCACCGACTCGGCGGCGGTATTCAGTTTCCCATTCAGGGCTAAGCAGTGGTCCTACGCCGCCATCACCGGTGAGATTTTGGTCGTCGTTCGATCCGAGAGTAAGCACGACGGCATCTAATCCCCCCGCACTTATCACCTCACTTAGGTGCGCGGGCCAGTTAAAAACTTCGGGGCGCGCTAATCCAGTACTGACGTGACCATCAACTGATCCGATAGTGGCTATTGATCCGGTTGCGGGGGACAAGTTGATGAGTGATTCGCCGGGCGTTATTGATAAAGAGTCTCCCGCAATCGCCACTTTTAGCGGCGCTAGTGGACTAAATGATTTCTTGACCGGCACCTTGGGGGGCAACCGCGGATTAGCCGGTCGAGTCGGGCTGGGCAAACTTAGGTCGACGTCGTCATCACCACTGCGACCGGCCAAAGCTTGAAGACCGGCGCGGGGCTGGTCAAGAAATAACGGATTGCTTACTTCGTTGAGGCGATCACTCAGAAATATCGCTACATCGCGTTGCCATCCCAGCGGTTGACCCAGTGCAGTTTTGCGTAGGCCGGGGGCGTTGAGTATCCCTCCCACCAAAAGGGCAATAGCCAAGACCAGCCAAATTCGACCCGCGGCCATTGGCCGTCGGGCAGTGTCGTCAGCAATCTTCGGAGGTTTAGTTTTTACGGCCATCAGAATTGAAAGTAGATAAAGGGGGCAACGCCCCGCGGTCCGAGAGTGTTTATAACCAAGAGACAAATCCCTAAAGTCAGTCCTTGCCATACCGGCGCAAGGTGTGAATAGCGCGCCATTGCTCGGCCCCACGCGTCTTTTGGTATGTATTGCTCAACGAGCCCCGCCGCAATTGCGAGCACGACCCCAAGCGTAATAAGAGGCGAAGCGGAAAACCACTGTGAGGGGTCCAACAGTTGTTTGAATATGTTGCCCGCGTTTTCTAGCGACTCCGCTCGGAAAAATACCCACGCCACACAAACCACATTAAAAGTTATTAACTGACTGCGAATACGACGAGCCCGAGTGTCGACTGGGTCGGGCAAACCTTGGGCGAGCCGACGGGTGCGCTGGAAGTGTTCCCCACATAAAAAACTTCCGTGAATCGCGCCCCAGATCACAAAAGTCCAGGCCGCACCGTGCCACAGCCCGCCCAAAATCATGGTCAGCATTAGGTTGCGGTAAGTGCTCCACTTGCCCCTCTGGTTCCCCCCGAGCGGAATGTAGAGGTAGTCGCGTAGCCAACGCGAAAGCGTCATGTGCCATCGCCGCCAAAAATCTTGTATTGAAGTTGACGTGTAGGGGCTATCGAAGTTTTGCGGAAAACGAAAGCCCAGCAGCAAGGCAATACCAATAGCGATATCGGTGTAACCGCTGAAGTCGGCGTAGATCTGAATCGCGTAGGCGTAAATACCGACGAGAATCTCTAGGCTCGAATGTTGTTGGGGTGAAGAAAAAACTGGATCAACTATTTGGGTGGCCAAGATATTGGCGATGACTACCTTTTTGAATAAACCGATAGTGATAAGGAAAAATGCTCGACTGGCATCTATTTTGCGAGGGTCGTGGGCGGCGTCGATTTGAGGAATGAACTCGGCCGGCCGCACAATTGGCCCAGCAATAATATGGGGGAAAAAGGACAAGAAAACGGCGAAATCAATGAGTCGGCCGGGCTTAAAAGTGCCGCGGTAAGTGTCGATCACATAGCTGAGAGCCTGAAAAGTGAAGAACGATATCCCTAGCGGCAAGGCAACGCTGATGACATTGGTCGACACTTCGATCCCGATGCGATTGAGAGTATTGATGGCGTTGGAAACAAAAAATCCGTAGTACTTAAAGTAAGCCAGTACGCCCAAGTTGGTAGCTACGGCCACAATCAGCCAAATGCGGCGAGTGCGTTCATTGTTGGATCTAAATACCGCGGTCGCTAAAACTTGATTAGCGATCGTAGATCCGGCGATTAGGACACAAAAACGCCAGTCCCAGTAGCCGTAGAAAAAATATGAAGCGGCGAGGATAAAAAGTTTCCACCGATGGCGAGTCGGCATCAAGAGCCAACTCACGGGCATAACGATCATGAAAAAAATCGCGAAAGAAATAGTAGGGAATAGCATTAGTTAGTCATTTTCGCAGCCCTCGCAAGCGATTAAGCGGCACTGGCACGCGAGTGGTGCTACTGCTGGGTGCGCCCGCGTTCAACTACCTTTTCCCGTCGGCGTTCTAATTCGGCAAAGTCGACCTTGTAGTCACGAAATACATCGTGTTCATGATCGAGCGCAGGGCCGGGGGCAAGGCGAGAATTGTGGTCGTAGAGTTTTTTGAGGTGCCGCACGGTTGGGCTGTCATTACTGGCGATATCCGAAGCAAGGGCGCTGGTGAAGTCAATCAATTCGTCGTGGGGCACCACATGGTTAACCAGCCCGGCTTCAAGTGCGGGCTGGGCTAAGAGGAAGTTTCCGCTGAAAGTAAGTTCTTTCGCGCGGCGTAAACCTATTGCCATGGGTAAAAACACGCTCATTCCCCCGCCCGGAGTCACTCCAACGCGGCCATGAGTATCACCGAAAGCTGCCCGCTCCGAGGCCACTAAGAAATCACAACCGAGAGCAAGTTCAAACCCACCGGTGATGCACGCTCCGTTAATCGCCCCGATTACCGGTTTGGTCATCTGCCAAACCGCTTGGATTGGGTTGTTCCAACGGGCTTCAATCTCGTCTGCGTTTTCGGTGCGGCCCCCGCTCAAGTTGGCACCACTCGCGCCGAGTTCTTTTAGATCAAGACCCGCGCAAAACGCAGGGTCACTGCCGGTGAGAATCACCACCGCAATGTCGTCGTCGTCCTCGGCTTGGGCTAATGCGGCCGCCGACGCACGGTGCAAGGCGGTGTTCAATGCGTTACGTGCTTCAGGGCGATTAAGAGTAATTATTCTCACCGCGTCCCGAGTCTCGGTTAATACGATTTCACTCATAGTCAGAACTTTCTTATTCGATGGGATTTAAGTTGGTGGAGCGGGTGGTTCATGCCCCGCCGCGACTGCGTCTTCTAAAAATCTCCCTAGCACCGCCTCAGCCTCTTTGGCGTTGTAGATGTCTTCTTCTAAATCCCACTGACCGTTACCGGCGTATTCCAAGATCACTACCACCGCGAATTTGTATTCTCCGGTCATTCCCGGCAACGGATCGAACACATTCCAACAATAGAAAATCACGCGCCCGCCATCAATGACGGACCATTCCGTCGGGAAGCTCATCCCCGAAACCGCTTCCATAGTCGGAACGATCCACTCCCGAATAGCCTCGCGCCCAGCAAACACTCCCATTTCGTGCTCGATGTAGCGGGCGTCTTCGGTGAATTGGTCCGCCCACGCATTCCAGTCGTTGGCCTTACCGCGAGCCACATAGCGTTGGAATTCTTCTTCTACTTCTTGGCGGTCAAATGTAGTCATGGGCGAGCAGCCTACGCTCTAATGCTGTGACTGTCTCTGAGTATGAAGCGGTGTTCCTGCCCGCCGGTACCCGCGATGGGGCGCAGTTATGGACACCTACCGACTTAGCCCGCGGGCCGTGGTCGCCTGACGCCATGCACGGAGGTGCGCCCGCGGCCTTGTTGGCCCGCGCGGTTGAGGGGCACGACCCGGGGCCGGCTCATTTTGTCGTGCGGCTGACTATCGATTTATTGCGCCCCGTACCGCTTGTCCCGGTAAGCATCCATGCCCGCACTACTCGACCCGGGCGCAAAGTGCAGTGGGTGGAAGCGACAATGGTGGCCGACGGGGTCGAGGTGGCGCGCGCTCACGGGTTGCGTTTGCGTACCGACCCCGACCTCGAACTTCCGCTCCCCGATTTAGCCGCCCCTTCGGTCGTGCCGTGGTCAGAAAGTAAGCCGTTCGCAATCCGATTCGAAGGAAAAGATAATCGAGTCAGCACCGATGGATTTTGGGATGTAGTTGAAACGCGGATCGCTCGAGGGTCTTGGGTTGACCCTGGGTCCAGCACGGTTTGGTTTCGACTCAAGTTGCCTATTTGCGCCGGCGAAACACCGTCACCATTGCAGCGAGCCGCAGCCGCGGCCGACTTTGGTAACGGAGTGAGCAGCGAACTACCGCGGGGTGAGTTTTTATTTATTAATGCCGATCTAAGCATTCACCTTTACCGTCACCCTGTGGGCGAGTGGGTGGCAGTCGATGGTATTTCTAGCCTTAACCCCGCTGGTATCGGCGTCGCGGCGTGCACTTTGCACGACGAAACCGGACCGTTCGGGCGCTCGCTGCAGTCACTGTTAGTCGGAAATCTTTAGTCCGTGCTGTTAACTTTCGACCAGGTTTCGCTCGGGGGTGACCAAAGTCATCGTCTTGCTAACGCCACCGGCGAGATATCTGATCGCGGCATTACCGCGCTGGTCGGCCCGTCGGGGGCAGGAAAATCAACTCTTTTACGACTCGCCAACCGGCTTGAAGTCCCTGATTCAGGAACCGTGCAGTTTCGTGGGCACGACATAAACACTCTCGATCCGCTGGTCTTGCGTCGACGAGTAGCGATGGTCTTTCAGCGCCCGACGCCGTTCCCCGGCTCGGTGATGGAAAATTTATGCGTCGGTGATCCCGAATTAAACGAAACTCAGGCGGTCACGCTGCTTGAACGGGTGGGTTTAGCGGCCGACCTGCTTACTCGTGATGCACTTTTGCTTTCGGGGGGTGAAGCCCAGCGAGTGTGTCTGGCGCGAGCGCTGGCTACGAATCCTGAAGTAGTGCTGATGGACGAACCCACTTCGTCCCTCGACCCTGCGGCCCGCACCGATCTGGAAAAACTCGCCCGCTCGTTAGCCAACTCAGGGATTCCCATTGTTTGGGTTACCCACGATATTGCCCAGATGCAGCGCATTGCCGATTATGTACTGGTGATGATCGACGGTGCTATTGCTCACTCGGCTAACGCCACCGATCTGGAGGCTAACTCCTCACTACCAGTACGCGATTTCTTGGCCGGCAAAAAATTATGAATCAAGTCGGGTGGGACGCTTTAGCGGTTTCAACGCTCTTGGTATTCATTGCCGTCGCCCTTTCGTGGTGGCGCAATCTCGGCCTCGCGCGCAGTATTTTGTGGGCCGCAACGCGCGCGCTAGTTCAACTGACCGCCATTGGGCTTTTACTTCAGATCATCCTTAACCCGGGGGTATCAATTTGGTGGGGCTGGCTCTGGGTGGCAATCATGATTTTGATTGCCGCGATAACAATTCGCTGGCGCACTCCCAATGTGCCGGGCATCTTTGGCTTGTCGCTCGCGGCCCTGACCGGAACCGCCGCGCTCACTCTGGGAGTTTTATTCGGCTTGGGAGTTTTCCCGTTAGACCTACGCAGTCTCATATCGCTATCGGGCTTAATGATTGGCAACTCCATGGCCGTGAGCGTGTTAGTCGGGCGTCGGATAGTAGACGAACTAAGCGACAAGCGCGACGAAGTAGAAGCCCGTCTCGCGCTGGGGGCGTCGAGCGCTCAGGCCGCGCAACCGTATTTGCGCAGTTCGTTACGCACCGCGCTCATCCCGCAAATCGAAACCACAAAAGTTGTGGGCCTAATTGCTCTACCGGGAGCCATGACCGGTCTTATTTTGGCGGGGGTAGATCCACTTGACGCGGTGCGCGTGCAGACCGCAGTGATGTACTTAGTGCTGGGCTCAGTTACTACCACGGCCACAATTTTGGCCCTGGGCATTCGTCGCCAACTTTTCAGCTCCGATCACCGTTTAACGGCTCCGAGGCGAGAATCCTAAGAACGCCGACCCGCGTTGGGCTTCTTGCCGTGGTTGGCTTTATTGCGTCGCGCTTTAATTTTGCGCTTCTTGGTTTTCTTCGACACGAGAGTCCTCCTGGTAAGCGCCCATCCTAGACGAGGTTCAAACGAGAGGTCGCAGCCAGTAGAATTAACCCTGCTTATGGATAGATTTTTTCGCGTCCCCAGGAGAGCAGTGAGGAGCCGCTCTGACTCGATTCGCTACGCCGGGGTGGCAATGGTTCTCGCCCTCGGCGCCGCCTGCACTCCCATTCCCACTACTACGACTACCACCACTAGAGCCAAGGTTGCCTGTACCGCTAATTCCACGCCTGCGGCCAACGATTACGCGGCTTACGTCGAAACCCCCACTGGCCAAGACGAAATAGTTACTTTCGAAGCCAACAGTCCCGCTTTGGTTGCCGCGCAAGTGGCACAGCTCGAAATCAGTGGTGACGTAATCGCGGTTGGCCCTGACCAGCCGGTGCGCGCCCTCATAATCAATCCGAACGACGACACTCTTTACCCAAAACAGTGGGGAGATACTAATCTGACCCCGTCGGGTTACGGCTCAGTAAAAACTCAATTCACTAGCGCGTGGGCGACGGCCGACGGCACCGGAGTAAAGGTGGCGGTTATCGACACCGGCGTACAAGCCAACCACCCCGACTTAGTCGGTCAAGTGATAACCGGGTGGGACTTTATTGCTGACCCCGACATCGCCGGAGGAACTACCGACCCTCACGGCCACGGCACCCACGTTGCCGGCATCATCGCCGCCGCCGATAACGCCATTGGCGTAGTGGGGGGCTCGCCTCTCGCCACTATTTTGCCCGTACGAGTTTTAGATTCGTGCGGGTCGGGCTCAACTTCGGTCGTGGCCGACGGAGTGCTTTGGGCAAAAAACAACGGAGCCAAAGTAATAAACATGAGTTTGGGTTCTACGGGCAATGATCCCGTACTCCAAGCCGCAGTAGACGCGGCCGTCAAGGACGGAGTAACGGTAGTGGCTGCGGCCGGCAACTCAGCCAGTTTGTCGCCTTTGTATCCCGGAGCGTACGACAGTGCCATTGGCGTGGGGGCAATCGATAAAACTGGGGGAATCGCAAGTTATTCCAATCGGGGCGTAACGATTGACATCGCCGCGCCCGGGTCAACGATCCTTTCTACTTTGCGCAACCTTGATTACGGAGCAATGTCGGGCACCTCAATGGCCAGCCCGGTAGTTGCGGCCAGTGTGGCGCTGTTGTTACAAAAGTGCCCCGCGCTCGCTCCCGCAAGCGTGTTGGCGCGTTTGCGCTCCACAATGTCGGCTGGCGTTACTGGGTTTACAACTCTAGGCGGGGTGGGCGTGGTCCAGCCCGGCAACTTAATCGCCGGAACTTGCGTCTAAGCGGGTAGCGCACCAGGAAATTCGCCGTCCATCCAAACGGTTTGCTCAAAGCGATTAGAAATTCTCCACCCCGATTCAGTGCGTATTAGTTGGTCGTGGTATTCGCCGCCACAAAAAAAGTAGGCCCGAGTTTTATCGGGCCGGTCGTGTCCCATCGGGTTATAAAAAGCCGAGCGGGCGCTAGCCAAGTCACCCGCCAAAGTGACCTCGGTGTTGGTAACCAAGTGTTGGTAAGCGGGGAACCCCGGGAGCACGCCCGCGAGCCACGCTTTGACCTCAGGGTAAGCCCCTTTAATGCCCCCCGCAGTGGTGTAATCGAGAACCGCGTCGGGAGTGAAAACATCATCGAGCTCATCAAAGTTTCTGTGGTCTATCGCCCACGCGTACTTCCTTACTAAGGCCTCAATTTCGAGGCGATCGACGATGCTTTCTTGCGACCAGTCGCTCACGGCTTCCTCCTTGGGGTGGGGTTAGGGATTCTGGCTCAACACTCGGTGGTGGTGCTCGGCACCGTATCCTCATTAGTCATGGAACATCTCGGTCTCCTCGGTCTCGCTGATTCTGGTCACGCGGGGCTTTTTATCGCGCTAACCGGACTCGACGCCAGTACCGCTTCTGAAAAGGTACTCGGAGTAGTGGCCAGCCCGGACGAGCGACTCGACCAGTTGGCCGCTATGTCCAAGTCGCGTCAAGTGGTACCCGCCACATTTCAGATCGCTTACTTGCCGGGCCTCTCCACCGAAGCTGGTAAAGGTCTGGGTAGCCGTTTGTTGGGTGGCGTGCGCGACTGCGACGCGCTGATGATGGTGGTGCGGGCCGATGAGGGGCACGACCCCGCCCAAGAACGCACTGCGATCGAAGAAGAACTCATCTTGGCCGATCTGGGCACGGTAGAGAATCGTTTAGCAAAACAGCAACGGGCCGCTAAGGGTGACAAATCTCTTGCGGCCGAAATCGCCGCCCTGAGTAGAGCGGAAGAAGTTCTATCCGCCGGAACCCCCATTTATCGCAGTGACTTAACTCCCGCGGAGCGCGACCTGCTCACCCCAGCTTTTTTGTTAACCAATAAACCAACTCTCCTCGTGGTAAATATTGGCTTAGACCAATTGGCCGAAACCGACTTAGGCATTCCCGAAGCATTATCAGTTTGCATCGAACTTGAATCTGATCCCGATGTCGTCGCCACTAGTGGAGTAGCGCGGGCGGAATTATTAGCCGACTTAGGTATTCCCGAAAGCGTTGTCCCCCGACTGGCTCGCCAAGCTCTCGAATTGCTTGGCCGCTCCACTTTTTTGACTACCGGCGAAGAAGAATCACGCGCGTGGACTTTTCGTACGGGAGCAATGGCGCCCGAATGTGCGGGCGCTATTCACTCCGATCTGCAGCGCGGATTTATCCGAGCCGAAGTAATCGACTGGCAGGAACTTCTAAAAATTGGGTCATGGTCCGCCGCCAAAGATGTCGGGAAACTCCGTGTTGAGGGAAAAGATTACGAGGTTCTTGACGGCGAAGTACTCGAGATCCGGTTCAACATTTGATTCAGAAAACACCTGGCTCGTGGCCAACGGCAGAGTTTTGGCTCCGATCGAAGTGGCCACTAGTCGCTCGGCCCGCCGCCTCGGTTTGCGGGGGCGCCCGTCTATTACCCGCCCTTTACTGCTCGACCCCTGTCGCCAAGTCCACACTATGGGTATGAAATGCGAGATCGATGTGGTGTGGTGTAAATCTGATGGTCGAGTTTTGCGTATTGCTCAGTTGACTTCGAGACGGGTTTCCCGCGTCGTCTTGCGCTCGGCTTTTGTCGTCGAGGCGGCATCGGGTTCGTGCCAACAGTGGTCGCTTAAAGTTGGAGATCAAATCGAGGTGACAAATGGCTAGTGGCCGATTAGTAGTAGTCGCTACTCCGATCGGTAACCTCGGCGACCTTTCTCTACGCGCGTTAGCCGCGCTTCGTGATGCCGATGTCATTGCCGCGGAAGACACTCGGCGCACTCGGGCATTGTTGACTCACGCAGAAATTACGGCCGGTCGAAGATTGACTGCCCTGCACGCCCACAACGAACGAACGCGTAGCGCGGGGCTAGTAAAACGAATTATTGAAGGTGAAACTGTGGCCTTAGTTACCGACGCGGGCACTCCAGGAATTTCCGACCCGGGAATGTATTTGGTGCAAGCGTGCATCGCGGCGCAATGTTCAGTTGAGGTAGTCCCTGGCCCCAGCGCGCATACGGCCGCGCTAGTTCTTTCGGGGCTGCCAACTGAGCGATTCGTATTTGAAGGGTTTATCCCTCGGCGCGGCGGCGGGCGCACCCAGGCTCTATCTGACATCAAACAAGAGCGACGAACGATAGTGATCTACGAAGCGCCCAGCCGAATCAACGCGTTACTGGCTGACTTGGTAGTCGCTTGTGGCGATGATCGCCGAGTGGCGGTGGCACGAGAAATAACCAAAATCCACGAAGAAGTAGTGCGGGGTTCACTCGCCTCAGTAGCCGCCATTATCGCCGCCGGTACCCCTCGGGGCGAATATGTGGTTGTGCTCGAAGGCCAAGTCGCCGCGCCCCAAGCATCGGCCGACAAAATCAGCGCCCAGGCTCGGGAAGAGTTGCTGAACTCACCGGCTAGTGATTCCACCCGGGTGATCGCGGACCGCATTGCTAGCGAGTTAGGGGTTTCTCGTCGGGCAGCCTACGCGGCGGTGCTGGCAGAAAAAGAACGAACTAAGCCCAAGCGAGAGGTCTAGCGTAAAGCCGATGGGCTCGCCTTTTTATGTCACCACTCCGATTTATTACGTAAACGATGTTCCTCACATCGGCCACGCTTACACCACGGTGGCCGCCGACGCACTAGCCCGCTGGCGGAGATTGTGGGGCGACGACGTAGTTTTTCTTACCGGCACCGATGAGCACGGACTAAAGATTCAACGCGCGGCCGAAGAACACGGAGTCACTCCTAAAGAGTGGGCCGATAAAACTAGCGAGCGTTTTCGTGAAACATGGGAGTTACTCGACATCACCAATACTGACTTTATTCGCACTACCGAGCCACGCCACAAAATGGCAGTACAAAAATTTCTTCAACGAGTTTATGATAATGGTTTTATCGAACTAAATACTTATGAAGGTTTGTACTGCGTTGCCTGTGAAGCGTATTACGCGGACGACGAAATAAGTGACGGCAATTGTCCGGTGCATAAGCGCCCTATCGAACGAGTGCGAGAAGATAATTACTTTTTTAAACTTTCCGAGTTTCAGAATCGCTTGCTCCAGCACTACACCGATCACCCCGAAGCAGTCCAGCCTGAAAGCCGCCGTAACGAAGTTTTAGGGTTCATCAAGGGCGGTTTGCGCGATTTTTCCATGAGCCGGACTTCTATTTCGTGGGGCATACCGTTACCGTGGGATGAAAGCCATGTCGCTTATGTTTGGTTTGATGCCCTCTTTAACTACTGCACTGCCGTGGGCTACGGAACCGACGAAGCCCAGTTCAATAAATATTGGCCGGTTAACTATCACCTAGTAGGTAAAGACATCTTGCGTTTTCACGCGGTGTTTTGGCCGGCCATGTTAATGGCCGCAGGCGAAGCACCGCCACAGTGCGTTTTTGCTCACGGTTTCCTTCTGGTGGGGGGAGAAAAAATGAGCAAGACCGCACTTAACCAAATCGCTCCCGCCGATCTAGTTAAACAATTTGGGGTTGACGGTTTTCGTTATCACTTTCTTGCTGATCAACGCTTCGGTCCTGACGGAGATTTCAGTTTCGAGTCGATGGTCTCCCGTTACAACGCCGATTTGGCTAATAACTACGGCAACTTAGCCCAACGGGTTTTGGCTATGACCGAGCGCTATTGCGGCGGCGAGACCCCGGCCGCTCGGGCTGATGGTCCGTTAAAAAGCGCAGCCGAGCAGGCTTTCACTGCGGTAGTAGAGAACTTTGCTTCTCTTGATTTTCCTGAAGTGAGTGCCGCCATCGCTCGATTGATTGGTGCCGCTAACGCCTACATCGAAGAACAAGAACCGTGGAAATTGTATAAATCTGAGGAGACCGAAAAAGTTTTTACCGTTTTAGGTGATTGCCTAGAAACTTTACGGATCGTGGCTTTACTCGCACTCCCGATTATCCCGAATGCCAGTACCGAATTATGGCGACGTCTGGGGCTCGATACCGACATTAATCAAGAGCGTTTCCCCGAAGCGGCGCAGTGGGGGCGCGGCCCATCGGGGACACAAGTTATTTCTGGTGACCCGCTTTTTCCTCGCCTCGAAGTTTCATGAGCACCGAGCCAACTTGGATCGACTCGCACTGTCATGTAATGGAGTGCGAAGGTGGGTCCGAAGCCGCAATTGCCCGGGCTCGTGATAATGATGTGCTCGCCATGGTCGTCGTTGGTACCGATTTAGCAACGTCGCGCGCCGCAGTTGATTTAGCCAAACAACACTCGGATGTTTTCGCCACGGTCGGTCTTCACCCTCACGACGCCCAGCATGTAAATACACAATGGGAAGAACTGTGCGATTTAGCTCAGTCGCCCAATGTTGTCGCGATAGGCGAAACCGGATTTGATTTTTTCTATAAGCATTCTGACCCTGAAATTCAAGAGACGGTATTTCGTCAACAAATTCGTCTCGCCCATACTCTCGACTTAGCACTGGTAATTCACACGCGTGACGCGTGGGCTGATACTTGGCGAGTTTTACAAGAAGAAACCGTTCCGTCTCGTACAGTCTTCCATTGTTTTAGCGGTGGACCCGACGAAGCGCGCACTTGTCTAGATATGGGTGCACGCATTTCCTTCAGTGGGATAATTTCGTTTCGCCGCGCCAATGACTTACGCGCCGCCGCCGCCGTGTGCCCGCTTGACCGAGTGCTAGTTGAGACCGATGCGCCGTTTTTGTCCCCCGAACCGTTTCGGGGCAAGCCCAACGAACCGGCTCGAGTCAAGGTGGTGGGATCGGCATTGGCTCAGGCTATAAATCAGCCCGTTGCGGACGTAGCAAGGGCTACTAGCCAAGCCGCGGCTGAAGTTTTTGGCCTGGCCCTAAGCGACTAGCGTTAAGGGGGAGATCGGTTATCCGGTCAAAATTTTCAGTTCTAGCCCCTAGGCGGAGGCATTCCCATTAGCGATAAGAATCACTCGCGCGACCGAGGTCATTACCGACGACTGCGTCGGCGATCAAGCGCTCACCTAGCCGAGACCGTAGAGCCATCACCCGCGCGCGCCGAACCCCACGACGCCGCGGCGTGGCTTCCGGTGCCTGACCTCAGTGATTTACCCCCCATTCAGGACTTGCTGGGCGACGCTGAATTCCCCGAGGTGTCGCGTGATCTTGCCTCGCCGTCTCCCGCTCGAGCCGCCCCTCACGATGAAACTGCGTGGTTGCCCATACCTGACGGCGAAGATCTCCCCACGATTGAACAGCTGCAAGCAGAGTCAATAGAAAAGGCAAATCCGCCTCTAGAGCCAGTCAAGGTAAGTCGCAAGCACTTATTTCAGCGCAGTGGAATTATTCTTCTCGCGGCCGCGAGCGTGTTCGGACTCTACTTTTTAGTCAGCGGGCTTCTAGATGCGGGTGATGATGTCACTATTCGAGTGGACGGCAGAAATATCTCTACCGAAACTGGGGCTCAGAGTGTTGGGGGAGTTTTACGAGAGAAAAATATAAAAGTTGGTAAATACGACTCAGTTTCACCCAAGGTATCGTCTCCTATTGAAAATGAAATGACTGTAAAAGTTGTTCGATCTTTTCCGGTAGCAGTAGATATTGATGGTCAACCGGAGACGGTATTCACGACCCACAGCCAGCCGGAAGGTTTCTTGGCCGATGCTCGTAATCAACTAAAACTTGGTTCTGAGGTTATATTCCGCTCTCCGCCCAATCAGGTGGGTAGAAATTCTGAAATCCAACTCCGGCGCGAAAAAACCGGAACTCTTCTGGTCGATGGCTCGGCGGTTAATTACAAGTTGCCCGCACTAACGGTGGCAGAATTACTCGATAGTTCTGGCGTGGCGCTTGGCCCGGAGGATTACACCCAACCCGTAGCGGTTGATGGTTTGCTTCCTAATAATGAGAGCATCACCGTGGTGCGAGTCGCTACTGAAAGTGTTTCGGTGCTTGAGGCTTATTCAGCAGATAGCGTCAGCCTGCCCGATCCGAACCTTCCCATTGGCGAAACGCGAGTAACGCTCGCGGTAGATGGAGTGAAGCGCGTTACTTACTCGGTTAGAAACCTTGATGGTAAAGAATCTTCGCGTAAAGCTATTTCCGCGGTTACGGTCAAAGAAGCAGTCCCCGCGGTTTCTTATTTTGGTACTTTGGCGGATCCCCGATGGGACAAAATCGCTGAGTGCGAAACTGGTGGCAACTGGGCCGCGTACGGTCCTACTTACCAAGGCGGATTGGGAATTTTTCACCAAACCTGGGTCGGCTTTGGCGGACGTGATTTTGCCGGTAATGCGGGCAATGCCACCCGGGAAGAGCAAATCATCGTGGCCGAGCGCATACGCAAGCGTTACGGATTTAGCGCTTGGGGCTGTGGGCGACAGTTGGGGTATCGGTAGTCGTTGGTATCAGTGCTTAACCCCGCCGATATCCATAGTCTGCTTAAGGAGTTTTCTTTAAGCCCAAGCCGAGCTTTGGGGCAAAACTTTCTCACCGACGCCAACACGGCGCGCCGTATCGCCCGTTTGGCCGCGGCGGGCCCCGGAACTCGTGTTTTTGAAATCGGTCCTGGTTTGGGGTCGCTAACTCTGGCTCTCGCGGAAACTGGGGCCGAGGTGAGAGCGCTCGAATTTGATCGCCATCTGATCCCTGCCCTGGAGTCAGTAATAGCAGGTTTAGACTCGGTTTCCGTTTCCCACGGCGATGCGCTTACCTTCAATCCCGACGAATTTTTAGGACCGGCTAAGTCACCCAGTCAGAGATGGCACTGCGTTTCCAACCTGCCCTACAACGTAGCCACTCCGGTAGTAGTACGGCTTCTAGCCGACGCTCCCCAAATAAGTAATTTTGTGGTCATGGTGCAACGCGAAGTGGGAGAGCGCTGGACGGCTCCACTGGGAACCCGGGCTTCGGGCAGCATATCGGTGCGAATTGCCTACGAAGCCCAGGCTCGCATCGTGGCTGCTATTCCCCGGACGGTATTTTTCCCTCCGCCCCGCGTCGATTCAGTAATCGTGCAGTTAGATCGGCGCGATAAACCCCTAGTTGATGTCCCCGATCCAGAATTCATGTTCTCACTGGTTGGAGCAGGCTTTGGTCAACGCCGTAAAACTCTGCGCCGCTCATTACGTTCGATACTGGGCGACCAAACAGTCTCCGTGCTCACCGCGGCGGGCATTGATACCAACCAACGGGCTGAAAATCTAGACCTCGACCACTGGGCCCAATTAGCCCGGTCGGCTAAGTCATGACTTCGTTCGACCGTCGACCGCGGCCGAGTTTCGTTAGGGCTACGGCTTATTCAAAAATCACTTTGGCGTTAAAAGTTATTGGTCTACGACGCGATGGCTACCACGATATTGAAGCGTTAACAGTTTCGGCGACTGACCCTTCTGACGTAATTGAGGTTTCTTCGGTTCCCCAACCATCAGGAGTAACGCTTTCACTTGAGGGGGAGACCGATTATGTCCCACTGATGCGCGAGAACCTAGCCGTACAAGCATCTGAAGCAATAATGGTTAGCGCGGGACGATCAGGACACGGCGTAAAAATGTTACTGCGTAAAAAAATACCTGCTGGCGCCGGCTTAGGTGGGGGATCAGCCGATGCTGCCGCCGCAATGCACGCGGTGCGCCGCTTGCTTGAACTCGAAATAACCGACGAAGAAATTCTTTCAGTCGCTCTTTCTATTGGGTCTGATGTTCCCTTTTGTTTTTCGGGCGGTAGCGCCTGGATGCGTGGGCGCGGTGAACTACTCGAGCCAGTTTCACTAGCACCCGATCTCCCCCTTCTAGTGGTAATACCACCCTTTAGATTGTCAACGCCAAAAGTTTTTGCCGCGTGGGACTCGCTAGGCATAAATAAATCTTCCCGAAAAATTCCTGCTCCCGATCCAATCAGCATGGTCATCCCCGAACTTTTTAATGATCTCGAGTTGGCGGCCGAACTAGTCGAGCCACGGCTATCCGACTTCCGCGTCCAAGTTGAAAAAATTTCCGAGATGCCCGCGGTGCTCGCCGGTAGTGGTTCGGCCTACATCGTTCCGCTGAGCCGTCAAGACGCGTGGCGACTCGACGAAATTGCCGATGAGTTACGCCGTAATTTGCGGGTACCGGTGGCTACCGCCCGCACTGCTGACCGAGGGGTTCGGCTCAGTCGAGTGTGAGGGGCCTAGTGGCGCCGCTAGAGGCCTGAGGGTTATTTGCCCTGCTGGCGACGCTGCCAGCGGGTTTTTTTCAGCAACTTCTTGTGCTTCTTTTTACGCATACGTTTGCGTCGTTTTTTAATCAGTGATCCCATGGGTCTAGTCAACTTAGTCGCTTAAAGCGCCCTAGTCATATCGAAGACCAACCCCACGCTCTTGCCGCTAGGGTCGTAAGGGGAATCGGGGGTGGTGTAACGGCAGCACGGGGTCCTTTGGAGTCCCAAGTCGAGGTTCGAAACCTCGCCCCCGAGCAATAGAAGCGCGCGCAAACGACGGATTAAGACCGAGGGGATGGTATCAAGCAAGTGGCGTACCGACCATTAACCGCTATCGTTCTCGCCGCGGGCGAGGGAACTCGCATGAAGTCGTCTACGGCCAAAGTTCTTCATCCAATCTGTGGACGGCCAATGTTGTTGCACGTTCTTGACGCGCTTGCGGAGTTACCCCTTGAACGCATCGTGGTGGTAGTCGGCCATGATGCAGAGCAAGTAACTGAAACTGTTAAAGGTAATTTTGTTTCCAAAATTCCTGTCGAGTTTGTTCGACAAGAGTTTCAGCGGGGGACTGGCGACGCGGTTAGTGCTGGTCTAGCAGTTTTTTCCGATTCCACTGATGTCGACGGCGATGTCTTGGTATTAGCTGGTGACACGCCACTGCTACACCCCGAAACTATGGCGGTATTAGCTACCGAGCATCGGCTTAATGAATCAGCCGCGACATTATTAACAGTTGAGGTTCCCGACCCAACTGGGTACGGACGAATCGTGCGCGACGAACGAGGCGAGGTAATTGCGATTGTTGAACAAGCCGACGCCAACGCCACTCAGTTAGCCCTTAGTGAAATAAACACTTCTATTTATTGTTTCCGCCAGTCTTACCTTTCCCCCGCTATTCGTCGCTTAAGCCCAGATAACGCTCAGGGTGAGTGCTATCTGACTGACGCAATCGCAGTAATTCGTTCGGCGGGACACTCAATACTTACAGTTTCGGTGGCCGACGCTTCGGAAGTGATTGGAGTTAATGACCGGGTGCAACTCTCGGTGGCCGAGGCATTGCTTCGAGAGAGAATCAATAGTTTTTGGATGCGTAGTGGGGTGACCATGGTTGACCCCGCGCGTACCTACATTGATACCAGTGTGGTGATCGAACCCGAAGTTACGCTGCTGCCCGGCGTAATACTTGAGGGAAATACTAAAATCGGTTCTAGATCAACCGTGGGGCCAGACTGCCGACTAGTCGATACCGTCGTGGGGTCCGAAGTGGTAATTAGCCAAACGGTGGCGCGCGAAGTTGAAATTGAAAATAATGCGACCGTCGGACCGTGGGCATCGCTGCGCCCAGGCACGCGCGTCGGGAAATCCGCCCACATCGGGACCTTTGTGGAGATAAAAAATTCGGATATCGGAGAGGAAGCCAAAGTTCCGCACTTGGCCTATATCGGTGATACGGACATTGGGCCGCGGGCCAACATCGGTGCGGGGACTATCACTGCCAACTACGACGGGCGCGAAAAACATCGAACTCAGATCGGCCAAGATGCCAAACTTGGATCTAACACAGTGCTCGTAGCCCCAGTAACCGTAGGTGACGGCGCATACACCGCAGCAGGAGCTGCGGTAGTAGACGACGTTCCTCCGGGAGCGTTGGCTAAGGGCGTGCCCGCCGAAATCGAAAAAGACTGGGTCAAGAAAAATAGACCCAGTCGCGATAGCAAGGGGAAGTCATGACGCACATGGAGTTGGTGCCAACAAAACGGTTCATGCTCTTTGCTGGTCGGGGTAACGAGGAGTTGTCGGCCGAATTGGCGACTGAACTCAATGTTCCATTAGGTGAAATAGTTCTCTCAACATTTTCAAACGGAGAACTCTATTGTCGGTTTGGAGAAAGTGTTCGAGGAGCCGACCTGTTTATCCTTCAGAGCCATTCTGAACCCATCAACGAGCGAATAATGGAACAACTAATAATGATCGACGCCGCCAAGCGCGCGTCGGCCAAGCGCATCACTGCGGTTTGCCCCTTTTACGCTTACGCCCGTCAAGACCGTAAAGCCGAAGGACGAGAGCCAATCACCGCTCGCCTGCTCGCCGATTTACTAACTAAAGCTGGAGCCGATCGGGTTATTTCCGTCGACTTACATACTGGCCAGATTCAAGGTTTTTTTGATATGCCGGTTGACCATTTGACCGCGGTGCCACTTTTGGTCGAACACTTAGTCCAATCCATTACCGGCGATGTAACCGTGGTCGCGCCCGACGCGGGCGGAGGTAAGTTGGCTCGGCGCTTCGCCAACCTGTTGGAAGAGCGCGGGGTGGACGCCGACCTCGCTTTTATCGACAAGCGGCGACCTAAAGGAACTCACAATGAGGCCGTAGCCGAAGAAATAGTGGGTGACGTATCCGGCCGGTCGTGCATTCTGGTCGATGACATGATTGACACCGCCGGAACTATTTCGAGCGCCGCCCACCTAGTAATAGACCGAGGCGCTCGAGATGTTCGGATCGCGGCCACCCACGGTGTTTTGTCGGGTCCGGCGGTTGAGCGACTGCGAGATGCGCCCGTACAAGAGGTGGTTGTAACCAATACCATCCCTATCCCTAAGGAAAAGCATTTCAAAACCCTCACCGTGCTCTCAATCGCTCCAATTATCGCCGAGGCCCTCGACGCCATATTTGAGGACACTTCAGTAAGCGAGATTTTCCGCGGCGACAACGTATAGGCCTTAGATCAGGCAATTCGCGGGCGGCGACTTGGCGGATTGGGTCTCCACCGGCCACAATAGGAAGACTTCATTTCAAGGCAAATTAACCCCACTACGAAAGGTCACGCGACGCGATGGCGGATGCGGTAATTAGTGCAGAAAAGCGTATCGAACGAGGGTCACGCCCGTCGGGGCGAATTCGTCGCGCGGGCAAGGTTCCGGCTGTGGTTTATGGGTTGGGTAGCGAAACTCTCTCAGTGACAGTTTCAGCCCGCGAACTAAGAACAGTGCTGGCTAGTGGTGCTAACACATTGATCACTTTGCAAGTCGACGGCGAAGAACACTTGGCGCTAGCTCGTCAAGTACAGCGCCATCCAATTCGAGGAGAGTTCGTCCACGTTGATTTCGTACGGGTGCGCACCGACGTTGCCGTTGCCGCCGAAGTCGCTTTAACGCTAACGGGTGAGCCCGAAGGCGTTCGGTCGGGCGGTTTGCTTGACCAGTTGATTTTCTCGATTCCAATCGAAGCTAAGCCTCAAGATATTCCTGGCTCAGTCGAACATGATGTGGGCAATTTAGAAATTGGCGGTCAGTTGCGAGTGGGAGAGCTTTCTCTTCCCGCCGGAGTCGCTACAACTCTCGAAGCCGATGTTTTGGTGGCCCAAGTTGTTCTGCCTCGCGTTGTGGTCGAGCCGGTCGACGAAGAAGCGGTTGACGGCGAAGAAGTTGACGGCGAGCCGGCGACGGGTGAGGCGCCCGCTAGTGGCTCGGCTGACGCGACCGATGACGGCGGTAGCGGAGCCGACGAGGGCTGATAAGTGTTGCGCCGGCGCCGCGACGCTGCGCGTACAGGCACTTCTTCCGACTGGCTCATCGTCGGCCTCGGTAACCCTGGAAAAGAGTACGAACTTACTCGCCATAACGTGGGCGCGGAGGCAGTCAATTTATTGGCCGACCGCCACGGGGCCAAGTTGCGCAACCACAAAGAGCGGGCATTGGTCGACGAAGTGCGTATGGGCGAACAGCGGGTAGCACTGGCGATCCCAACAACGTATATGAACGACTCCGGTGATTCACTGCGCCGATTAGTAAAACGCTTTGGGGTTGAGCCCGAACAAGTAATCGTGATCCACGATGAGTTAGATCTCCCAGTAGCACAACTGCGAATGAAAGTTGGCGGTGGTGTGGCGGGCCACAATGGTTTGCGCTCGATCAAATCTCACTTGCACAGCGATAAGTTTTTGCGCATAAGAATCGGTGTGGGAAAGCCTGCTTCTAAAGAACATGGCGCGGATTATGTTTTGAAGAAGTTCAGCCCCCGAGAGCGAAATGAAATAGACGTCACTCTGGCTCAAAGCGCAGCCGCAGCCGAGTTGATCGTTGCTCAAGGCATAGATGCAGCCATGAATCAACTTCACGGCAACGGGGGATGAACACCGCCACTACTCCAGCCTTGGCTTCTCTGTCCGAGATGCTGGCCGATTCGCCGGCGGTGAAAGCAGTAATTTCTCGCGCCCCTATCGTGGCGGTAGCCGAATCAGCTCGAACTATTTTTGTCGCCGCGCTCGCGAACCGAACTATTCGCCGGCCCATAGTGGTCGCGGTGCCAACCGGAGCCGACGCGGATCGTCTCGCCCAAGACTTGTTGGCGTTCTTGCCCGCCCCGGCCGTGGAAGTGTTCCCCGCGTGGGAAACCCTTCCCTTCGAACGGGTTTCGCCCGCGCTCGAGACCATGGGGCGCCGGCAAAGAGTGTTGTGGCGCTTGCGCACGGGTGATTTTCCTGCGGTGGTGGTGGCCCCGATCCGGGCGCTGATCCAGCGTCTCGGGCCTAGTGTCGGCGAGTTCACTCCGGTGGTGTTGCGCCGAGGCACGAGCATCGACCGGGACGAGATCCTCAACCAACTAGTGACAATGGGCTATCGCCGGGAGTATCAGGTTGAAGGACGAGGCGAAGTAGCGATACGCGGTTCAATTCTCGATATTTACCCCACCACCGCCGATCACCCAGTGCGAGTTGATCTTTGGGGCGACGAAATCGACCACTTAAGCGAGTTCTCCATTGCCGACCAACGGTCAACGGTCAAAATAGAAGAAGTTTCTGTATTCCCCGCACGCGAGGTGTTGCCCACCCCTGAGTTGATGAAGCGAGCCGAGCAGTTACGCACCAAAGAACCGTGGGGAGCACAAACCTGGGACCGTTTTTCCCGCGGGGAAATTTTTGACGGCATGGAGTCTTGGCTACCTTGGCTGACTGACTCCGAAACTTTATTGACCGATTTTCTTTCTCCTGACGCTCTAGTCCTAGTGTGCGAACCTAGGCGAGCGCGTGACCGGGCAAAAGATTTTCTGACCGAAGAATTCGCTCTCGCCGAAACTTTGGCCAGCACCTGGGGAGCCACCGGCTCTGAGTTTCCACAATTATCACTGCCCTACGATCGTTTACTGGCCAACACGAAGGCCGGGGTAACTCAAGTTCTCCTTTCGCCCGAAAATCCCGACACCCCACACTTGTCGGCGTCAGGCTTTGACCCGTTGGCCGGCGATACCGATGGATTGGTAAAACGTTTGCGAGATCTAGCCGCAGCCGGGCTAAGCGTGGTGTTAGTTGCCGAGGGGTCGGGTTCGGCTACTCGTTTGATTGAAACTCTGGGTCGCGAGGGATTAGACGTCATCTCGGGAGCGATCACGCCCGGAGTCGTAGGTGTGGTAGTCGCTTCGCTCGATCGAGGTTTTATTATTTCTTCTACTGGTGTAGCGGTGATATCAGAATCAGACCTGACTGGTCGCCGCCGAGTGCGCCGACGCTCTCGGGGTGCCGCTCGGGGTACCAGTCTGTACGACGCCTTGAGTCCGGGCGATTACATTGTCCACCAAACTCACGGAGTAGCCCGATTTTCTGGGATGGTGGCGCGCGACACCGGAGGAGCCACCCGCGATTATCTATTACTCGAATACAAAGGCAACGACAAACTCTATGTCCCCACCGATCAAGTGCACACCGTGCGGCGCTACACCGGTGGAGAAACTCCAACTCTGCACCGCATGGGCGGAGCCGACTTCGAACGGTCTAAATCTCGGGTCCGTTCTGCGGTACAAGAGATCGCCGAGGAACTGGTGGCGCTTTACCGTATCCGCCTGGCCAGTCCCGGTTACGCGTTTTCTCCCGATACGCCGTGGCAGCACGAAATTGAAGAGGCGTTTCCGTTCGAAGAAACGCCCGATCAGGCTCGAGCTATCGAGGAAGTAAAAGCCGATATGGAGTTAGTAACGCCTATGGACCGTTTGGTTTGTGGCGATGTTGGCTTTGGGAAGACTGAAGTGGCATTGCGGGCGGCCTTTAAAGCCGTTCAAGACGGTAAACAGGTGGCGATTTTGGTGCCGACCACTCTTTTGGCCACTCAACACGGCCAGACTTTCCGAGCTCGTTTTGCCAACTATCCAATTCGAGTTGAGGTGCTGTCGCGGTTTTTGAGTCCAAAAGAGCAGGGTGAAGTAGTCGCAAAACTGTCTAGCGGCGAAGTCGATATCGTAATTGCTACCCACCGCCTGCTGTCAGACGACATTAAGTTTCACGATTTGGGCTTGCTAATCATTGATGAAGAGCAGCGCTTTGGAGTGCAACACAAAGAAAAAATTAAAAGATTTCGTGTCGGGGTAGACGCATTGGCTATTTCGGCTACTCCAATTCCGCGAACTCTCGAACTCTCGCTAACCGGTATTCGTAATCTTTCCCTCGTAAATACTCCACCTGAAGATCGCCAGCCGATACTTACCTACGTTGGCGAAGAGAACGATCAGGTTATTTCTGAGGCCATTCATCGAGAGCTATTGCGCGAAGGTCAAGTATTTTTTGTGCATAACCGAGTTAAAGATATCGAGTTCGTCGCTGATCGTGTGCGTAACTTGGTGCCTGAGGCCCGAGTATCCGTAGCCCACGGTCAGATGGACGAGGGCAAATTAGAGCGAGTGATCCTTGATTTCGGCGAGCACAAGATTGATGTTTTGGTTTGCACCACTATCGTCGAGAGCGGATTAGATATCCCTTCAGTTAACACTCTTGTTGTCGACCGAGCAGATCGATTAGGACTGGCGCAGCTTTATCAACTACGCGGCCGCGTCGGCCGACGCGGACAACGAGCTTACGCCTACCTTTTGCATCCTCCCGACCAAGTTTTAACCGAAGAGGCTTACGAACGACTAAAAACTATTGGCGAATTCACCGAGTTGGGTTCAGGTTTTAAAATTGCTATGCGAGATTTAGAAATCCGCGGAGCCGGCAATCTACTCGGCGGCGCGCAATCGGGGCAGATCGCCGCAGTCGGATTTGACCTCTATTGCCAACTAGTAACCGAAGCGGTAGGGGAGTTGACCGGAACAACGCCAGATATCCCGGTTGAAATTACAATTGACATTCCGATTAACGCGTTCTTACCCACTGAATACATCGGTCGCGATGATGTCCGCATGGAGGCGTACCGTCGCCTGGCTGCGGCGCAAACCAAAACAGATGTAGACGATGTACGGGCGGAATGGGAAGATCGCTACGGGCCGCTACCTGACCCCGCATCTAGTCTCATAGCAGTGGCTCATTTGCGCGCCGAATGCGTTCGTCTAGGTTTACGCAGCGTTAATGTTTCTGGAGATCGGGCTCGCTTGCGAGGGGTCGATTTGCCCCCATCGAAGCGGGTGCGCCTTGAGCGTCTATTCCCTGGCGCGCGCGCCCGAGATAACGAGTTCGTGGTGCCACTGCTTGGTCCTACTCCCGAAATTGCCCAAGAAATTATTGACTTGCTTGCTGAGTTGTTCCCGTCCGAATCGCCGACGGATAAGCCGGTAGTGTCAGCAGCGTCATGAAGCGTTTGCTGGCAATTTTTCTCGGGGTAGTTCTAGTCGCCGCCGTTGTGGGGGTGGTATTTCTAGTGCGCAGTTCCGATGGACCGACCGCCTTTACCGCTAACGGCGCTTCGGTTTCTCAAGCCACTATTGACGATGAACTCCGAAATCTTGACGAGAATAAAGAGTTAAATAAATTATTGGCCCAATCAAGCGGCGCCTCCGCTTCGACGTCACCCGGCTCACTATCGTCTGAGTTTGCTTCTTCTTGGGTGAGTCTAAGGATTAATCAAGTGATAGCCGCGCAAACAGTAAAAAATCAAGGAATAACTATCACGAGTGAAGACATTGCCGTCGCGCAAGAACTCGCATTACAAATTTTTGACAACAGCCAAAAGGTCGTGGCCGCATTTCCCCAAGATTTCCAGGAAGAACTAGTTAGTAACCTTGTTCCTGTCGCGGCCCTAATTCGCGTCATCAGGGAGTCTCCCTCACCAACTTTAGTTAGCGAAGCGAAAGCGCAGTGCCCATCGGGTCGTTATGTGTCGCACATACTCGTCGGCACTCAAGAAGAAGCCGCTACCTTGCTGGCACAAATCAACGCCGGTGCCGACTTCGCTACTTTGGCTCAGCAGTACTCCACCGACGGTTCGGCTGTTAATGGTGGAGAGTTGGGTTGTGTCGACGGCGCACAATTCGTTGAGCCGTTCGCTACTGTCGCCGCCACTCAAGGAGCCGGAATAGTTTCAAACCCAGTGCAAACCGAGTTCGGGTTTCACTTAATCAAAGTCACCGACAATTCTGATGCAGCTCTTACGCAACTTATTTTGGAAAGAGTTTTGAGTGGAAGCCTCGGCACCAAGGTGTCGCTTGACCCTCGCTACGGAACTTTTGACCCTCGCACCGGGACCATAATTCCTCCTAAGGCGTTGATCTCCGCTCCTAGTTCGTCAGTTCCTTTGCCTGCAATCGGTTGAGATGGCGGCGACTAGTCGAGTCGTCGTCGTCGGGCTTGGGCCGGCGGGAGTCGATCTATTGGTTCCGGCCGCTCGGAGAGCATTAGAAGAGATCCCCGTGCGCTATGTCCGCACTGCTCGTCATCCGGCCATCACCGAACTAATTGCTCAAGGGTGGGCGGGCGATGCTCTAGACGATCACTACGAACAATCAGAAAATTTAGAAGACACCTACGCCAAAATTGTTGCCACTCTTTGTCAGCAAGCAAAGATTCACGGGACAGTGGCCTACGCCGTGCCCGGCAGCCCCGCCGTGGCTGAGCGCACGGTGGTGTTATTACACGAAGCTGCGGTTGCGGGTCTAATCGATTTACAAGTTATTCCTGGCGTGTCCTTTGCCGAAGCGGCGTGGGTGCGAGCGGGCATAGACCCAATCGCTACTGGCGCCCAAGTGGTCGACGGTCGAGACTTAACTGAGTCTGATCTTGAATTAGGTGGGCCGCTACTGATCGCCCAATGTGACCATCGGCTAGTGATCGCCGATGTCGCGGTTACTCTGCTTGATCGCTATGAGCCCGAAACAGTAGTAACCGTTTTGCAGCGGTTAGGGCTCCCCGACGAGAGCGTTACTCAAGTCGCTCTATCCGAACTGGTTCGTCAAGTGGAACCCGACCATCTAACCAGTCTGTTGTTGCCCGCCCGTCGCTCGGCCATTGGTCCGGCAATGATCGAACTTGTGGCCTTGACCGAACTTTTGCGCCGCCCCGGTGGGTGTCCGTGGGATGCCGAGCAAACCCATAGTTCGCTTACCCGCTATCTCCTAGAAGAGGCTTACGAGGTAGTGGAAGTACTCGATCAGTTACCCGCCGACGCGCCCACCGGCTCTAGCGCAACATCGGGTCCGGCTTATGCCGCTCTAGCCGACGAATTGGGTGATCTTCTTTACCAGATCGTTTTTCATGCGGTGTTGGCGCAAGAGGCCGGAGCCTTTGATTTTTCTGATGTCGTTCAAGGCGTGCACGACAAGTTGGTGCGTCGCCACCCCCATGTCTTTGGGAGCGTAGAGGCCGATACGACCGCGGCGGTAATGACCAACTGGGAACAGATCAAAAAAACAGAGAAAGGTTCCGACTCAATCGTGTCCGGAATTACTCCCGGCCTCCCGGCTCTGCTTTACGCCAATAAATTGATGCGCAAGGCAGCTTCAGTGGGCCTTGCCGTTGACACTAGAGAATCCGCACTCGCGTCGGCCGATTTAGCTTTACAAGCTTTGCGCGCTGGTGATGACGCTCTCGGCGATCTTCTCGTCGCCGCCGTCGTCTTAGCGCGCACTCAAGATTCTGACGCAGAATCAGTGCTGCGCCAGTGGTCACAAAAGTATGTTCTTCAGTTCATGGCAATGGAAAAAATAGCAAAAGAACAAAATCTTGATCTAACTAAGTTAAGCCCGACCGAAATCGGTGATCTTTGGACAAAAGCCGGTACGACTGACTCAATCTAAATAGAAACTGGCAGCGAGTCGAGCCCCCGCAGTACCAGTCGCTGGTTCCACTTTGCCGGTTCGTCGGTCAATTCCATATTGGGAAAACGCTGAACCAGTGAACCGATCCCTATGCGCCCTTCCATGCGGGCCAAAACTGCTCCGAGGCAGTGGTGAATGCCACCACCGAAAGAAAGATGGTGGGGAGCTTCGAGACGCGCGAGGTCAAGTTCGTCCGCGTTTGGCCCAAAATGCTCAGGGTCGTGATTAGCACTACCGAGCATGGCGAAAATCATCGATCCCGCGGCCACCGAGTTGCCATCAATTTCGATATCGGCCAAGGCGACGCGCCGGGTGAACTGCACCGGAGAATCGAAGCGCAAAAGTTCGTCAATTCCGTTGTCGATTAGTTGAGGAGTTTTAACCAACTTATTCAATTGTTCGGGATTGCGTAACAACGCCAACATCCCATTACCAATCAAGTTGACGGTAGTTTCGTGGCCCGCAATGTAAAGCAGCATCACCTGATCTAAGAGCTCTTCTTCGGAAAGACGATCTCCTTGTTCTTCTACTGCGATCAACGCACTGAGTAGATCGTCCGCTGGTTTCTTTCTTTTCTCTTCGATAACTTCAGTAACTCGACCCCGCAAGTTTTCGCCGGCGATCATTACTTTGGCTAGTTCTTCCGGTGCGAGCATGGGTTCTAGTACCTGCACCAAAGTGTGTGACCAATCCCGCACACTTTCGCTGTCGTCTTCGGGCATTCCGAGCATTCGGGAAATGACGGCAAAGGGAAGCGGGAAAGCCAAGTCAGGGATTACGTCCAATCGACCGCGGTCTTCAATGCCGTCGAGCATCGTGTCGACTAGTGACTGGGTAGTGTCGACCAGTTCTTCAATTCGTCGAGGGGTGAAGGCCTTGGAAAGAAGTCGACGAATGCGAGTGTGGTCGGGGGGATCCATATTTAAAATGTCGCGCGGACCTACCGTGGCGTTTCTGTCCTCAACCGACAGACTCGGGTCGCGTATGAGTCGCGCGCACTCTTCGTAGCCCAGCAAACTCCAGGGCCCAATCGGGCTCTGGTGAACGGGAGCCTTTTCTCGCAGCCGCCGGTATTGCCGGTAAGGATTATCAAAAAAGCCCTCTTCAAACGGATTGAGGAAGACCTCGTCGGTCGTTTCGTCGCTCACCCCTTGATGGTATTGCCCGAAGAGAGCCCTTCCTTTACCGGTCTTGGTCAGGTAATCTGATTACTCCCTTGAGGCTCATTTGCCCCATTGGCCCCATTGGCCCCAATATTCTGGAGGTTTACCGTGAGCGCCATTGCCGAAGTGCGAGCTCGAGAGATCCTCGATTCGCGCGGCAACCCCACCGTAGAGGTGGAGGTGACTTTGGTTTCGGGGGCGCGCGGTCGAGCAGCCGTTCCGAGCGGAGCTAGCACCGGTGCTTACGAAGCCGTCGAATTGCGCGACGGAGGTTCTCGCTACGGAGGCCAAGGGGTGCGGTTGGCGGTTGAAAATGTGAACGGTGAAATCGCCGACGCCATTATCGGTCTTGATGCCGACGACCAGCGACTCCTTGACGACCACCTGTGCTTGTTAGACGGAACGCCCGGCAAAGGCCGACTGGGAGCGAACGCTATTTTAGGAGTGTCGTTATCGGTAGCTCACGCCGCCGCCGACGAGTGCGAACTTTCTCTCTATCGCTATCTCGGTGGTGCTAACGCTCATGTTCTACCGATGCCACTTATGAATGTCCTCAATGGTGGCGCTCACGCAGATTCAAATGTTGACATTCAAGAGTTCATGCTGGCACCAGTAGGGGCAGCCAGTTTCAGCGAAGCGTTGCGGTGGGGAACTGAGACTTATCATGCGCTAAAAGCCTTACTGCGCGATAAGTCGCTCGCTACGGCACTAGGTGATGAAGGAGGGTTTGCCCCTAATCTCGAATCCAACGAGTCGGCAATAGTTTTATTAGTTTCAGCCATCGAGGCCGCAGGATATCGACCCGGAGTCGATATCTCAATCGCGCTTGATGTGGCCGCGACCGAACTTTACGAAAATAACGAGTATCAGTTAGCCGGCGAAGGTAAAAACTACTCCGCGACTGAATGGATTGATGTTCTTGAGGATTTAGCAAATCGCTACCCCATTGTTTCCATCGAAGACGGTATGGCCGAAGATGACTGGGAGGGATGGGCTGCGCTAACGGGCCGATTGGGAGAATCTATCCAACTGGTCGGTGATGATAATTTTGTCACCAATCCCGAAAGGTTACAAAAAGGCATTGATCAGGGAATTGCGAACGCAATCTTGATCAAGGTAAATCAAATTGGAACTCTTACCGAAACTCTTGACACAGTATCTTTAGGCCTTCGCTACGGCTACGCATCGGTGATGTCGCACCGCAGTGGAGAAACTGAAGATGTAACAATTGCCGATCTTGCGGTTGCCACTAATTGCGGAATGATCAAAACCGGCGCTCCTGCTCGTAGCGACCGAGTGGCTAAATATAATCAGTTGTTGCGCATTGAAGAACACTTAGCCGCCCACGCGACCTATTTGGGTGGCGCAGCATTGGCCGGCGCCGCTGGAGATAACCGTGGCTAAACGCCGAAACTTACCCAAACGCCCGCGATTATTGATCGTGCTCACCGTGGTGGGCGGTATTGCTTTGATGCTGTTGTTCGTTTATCCCACCCAAACACTTATTAATCAATGGAACCAAACCGGAGTCACTAAAAAACGGCTCGAAACCATCAATGTGGCCACCAGCAAACTGAAAGCCGATTCCAAGCGCTTACTGGGCGATGCCGAACTTGAGCGCATCGCGCGTGAGCAGTACGGCTTAGTGCGACCCGGCGAAACTCAGTACGTACTTGTTCCCCAGGCTCCACTCGACTTAGCCTCGCCCACTACCACCCCTTCGACTCAGCCCCCGCGCCCGGCCAAGAAATAGACCCCGAGACTTTAAGTTCATGGTCGTAAGTCAAAGCGATCTAGCCGTGGTGCGGGATCGGCTAGGCCGAGAACCGACTGCCGCCTTTGAAGTAGTGGTACGGGACGCCACTGGGGCGCCGGCGGTTGTGCGCAACGATCCGTTCACTTACGACGGAACCCCCATGCCGACTCGCTACTGGCTCGTCGATCCAGTTTTAGTGCGCGCGGTTTCACAGTTAGAAGCCCGCGGGGGAGTGAGGGCGGCCCAGGCTGCAGTTGACCCCGAGGCATTACGGCGAGCCCACGAAATTTACACCGCCGAGCGCGACGCACTAATTGATGAAAATTATGCCGGGCCGCGCCCTTACGGTGGGGTGGGAGGGACCCGGACGGGGGTTAAATGTTTACACGCTCATTACGCGTGGCATCTCGCGGGTGGATCCGATCCGGTCGGGGAGTGGGTTAGCGAAAAAATCGAGATCAAGTGAGCCGGGTCGCGGCGATAGACATCGGAACCAATTCCGTGCGTCTACTAGTAGCCGAATCAATGGTCGGCCAGCCAGAATTGATAACTCTCGACCGGCAAATGCGGATAACCCGATTAGGCCAAGGAGTCGACGCCACTCACGCTTTGGCTGCTGACTCGATAGATCGTACCGTACGGGTCTTATCGGAATACCGAACGATTATTGATAACTTCGAAGTAACTAATGTTCGCGCCACCGCAACTAGCGCCGCTCGTGATGCTACTAACAGCGATGAGTTTTTTACTCGAGCCCACGCAGCTTTAGGAGTAACGCCAGAGTTATTATCCGGCGAAGCCGAAGCCCAATTGTCGTTTGCTGGCGCAACCGCAGGATTAACTAATCCTGCTCCTTATCTAACCATAGATATTGGTGGCGGTTCGACTGAGTTTGTTTTCGGAAACACTGAGCCAGAATCTCTCTGTTCTTTAAATATCGGATGTGTGCGCATAACCGAACGGTGGTTATCTTCTGACCCTTGCGCTCCAGAAGAATTAGCTAATGCGGTTTCTGATGTACGCGACGAACTTTCTCAAGTGGCGACTGCTATTCCGCAACTAAGCGAAGCCCGCACGGTGTTGGGCTTGGCGGGAACGCTTTCGACTGTGGCCGCAGTCGACCAAGGACTGGCCGAATACGATCGTGATCGCATTCATCACTTTTGTGTCACCCGCGCCATCGCCGAAGATGTATTTCGCACGCTGGCCCTCGAGTCGGTGGCCGAGCGCAAGACCAATCCCGGACTCGAACCCGAGCGGGCCGAGGTGATAGTGGGGGGCCTGATCGTGCTGGTAGCAACGATACGAGCGTTCGGAATTGAAGAAATTTTGGTCTCCGAGGCCGATATTCTTGATGGATTGGCTAGTTCTATCGCCTAAATGCCGCCCAAATCCACCAATTTGGTCGCCGGAGAGTCAAGACTTCACCGATGGGTTCAAGAGAAATCGATCGGTTCATGGATGCACTGGCCAGTCTCAGCGGATCCGACATTGAAAAAGTCGCTCTTGGTCTCGATTCCGAAGCTCTGTGTGATGAGGTCGACTGGTGGCGAGCCACTATTGCCATCGATTTAGCTTTACGCCGTAATCGTAAAAGTCGTATCGCGGGCTGTGCCGCTCGCGCGGCCCGAGCCGCAGTACTAGCGTCGGCGGTTCGCGCGGGGCGGGCAGTTGATGAAACTGAAGTGGTACGCGTGGCTAATGCGGCCAGTGATGTTGCTCGAGGGTTTTCGGGGGGCGCCACAACTCGGTCGGTTGTCCAATTGTTGCTTGAGTCCTGGGCGCCGGTTTATTCCTAGGGTTAATCGTCTGACGGTTTCGCCGGCGGCGCAATCAACAGGTTGTCTCGGTAATAAACCAACTCGGCTATCGAAGCGTGCACATCTTCTAGGGCTCGATGGGTTCCGTGTTTATCGGGCCGCCCCCGGTAAATCTCAGGTTGCCAGCGCCGGCACAGTTCTTTAAGCGAAGAGACATCGATATTTCGGTAATGCAGATAGTCGTCAAGTTCGGGCAAGTAAACATTTAAGAATCTTCGGTCTACCCCAATAGAGTTCCCGCACAGCGGCGTCTGCCCTGCTTGAGGAACATGACTACGCACGTACTCCAGCACTTGGGCCCCGGCCGACTCAAGGTCAATGGTCGAGGCCTCGATCTCGGTCAACAGGCCTGATTTGGTGTGCATATCTCGCACCACTTCGGGCATCAGAGCCATTAACTCCGGAGGCTGGTGCACCACAATGTCGACACCCGCGTCGAGAGGAACGAGGTCTTCGTCGGTAACTAGGGCGGCAATCTCGACGATTACGTGCTGGTCGACCTCTAAGCCCGTCATCTCCAGATCAAGCCATACCAACCGTTTAGGGACCACCTTTTCTTCCATGAGTGCGAGCGTAGGCGGTAATGGGTAGCCTGCCCATGATGCGCCGAAATACTTCCCTCTCTGGGTCTCGAGTTGCCTTGCGGCCCTTGACTTCAGGTGACTGGCTGGAGTGGCAAGCGGTTCGTATTCGGAGCCGAGATTGGCTTGAGCCCTGGGAGCCTTTTACCGAGATGGGCACCCCCGATCCAGTCCACGATGCGGAAGCGTTTCGCGCCCGTTGTGGGGCCTGGGAGCGCCAGCGTCATTTTGACGCGGCTTACGGGTTCGGAATTTTTTTAGGTGACCACGGTTCGTTTATTGGTGAGGTAAGTCTCGGAAGTTTGCAACGAGGGCCGTTTCAGTCGGCCAATGTTGGCTACTGGATTGATCAGGGACACGCGGGGCAGGGCTACATGCCCGAAGCGGTCGCGGTGATTATGGGCTACGCCTTTGAGACGCTCAAATTGCATCGAGTCGAAGCCGCTATCGTGCCGCGCAATATTCGCAGTCGTCGAGTAGCCGAAAAACTGGGATTACGCGAAGAGGGTACTTCGCAGCGTTTTCTTCAGATTCGTGGAGTCTGGGAAGATCATGTTCGTTACGCAATAACTTCAGAAGAATGGCAAGAAAAAAAAGACGAAATTTATTCTTCCGTCATGCTTCCGGCCCCCGTTTCCCAAACGAAAGTTGCTGCCGCTCCCACTCGCTCACGACGGCGCTGGCTAGGTCGGGCTGCCAAGGAGCGTCCTTAAGGGTTTGTTTTATCGCGCGCGAAAGATCACGCGGCACTTCGGCCGCTTGCGTGGCCAACTGAACGGCCACATCAAGCAATTGATCTTCAGGTACGCATCGCCACACCAAACCGCGTGTCTCGGCCTCACGCCCGTCGAGTCGTTCACTCGCTAAAACCATCGCCGCCGCCACTTGCGGGCCCACGGCGCGCTCCAGCATCCAAGCATGACCACCACCCGGATGTAAACCAATGCGGGCGAAACGAGAATCAAAGCGCGCGTTGGGGCTTGCTACCCGAATGTCGCAAGCTAAGGCGAGATTGAATCCGGCACCAACGGCGGGGCCATTAACTGCCGCTACGGTTGGGAGAGTGCAGTCGCGCACTGATAAAAATCCTGCGTAAATATTCCGGACGTCGCCGCTAGTACTCCCGCTTCCACTTAGTGCGTTGAGCGCGGCTACGTCGGCCCCAGAGCAAAACGCGGGCTCCGCTCCAGTTACCACTACCGCGCCAACTTCATCGTCGGCTTCACATTGGGCAATAGCTTCAACAATGGCGTCTACGAGTTCTAGGCTTAAAGCGTTACGGCGTTCGGTGTCATCGAGCGTCAGCACCGCTACTCGCCCCCGTTTTTCGGTGTGAAGTTGTCCACTCATATCGCTCATGCCTCGCTTAGTCGAAAGTAATAGTTGGCCAGACCCGAATGTATCGGGATTATGGCCAACGGTCGGTTAGGGGCTGTAGCAATCAAGATCGTTTAGCGCCGCCGATAGCCCACGCCTGGCTTCTAAAGCGCCATCCCAGTCCAACTGAGCGCGCCCCAATAAACAAAGCCAACGCTCCCCACAGCGCCAATGGGCCGCCCCCGATTTCGGTGATTATTAAAACTGCCGGGGTCCAAACGCCAATGGTGGCAATAATCATGGCCAGCGCCAAAAACCGCTGGTCTCCCGCACCGATCAAAATCCCGTCGAGGACAAAAACAATGGCGTTTAGCGGCTGCAATAAGGCGACAACCAAAATCATTTGGGCCGCTAAGTCGCTTGTGGTTTGGTCGTTAGTAAAAATATCGGCCAAGTCGTAGCGAAATATTGCCAGCACAACGGCAATGACTAACCCAACCAAAATACCCCACTCGATCATGCGCCGCCCCGCCGCCCGTGCGGCGGTGGGGTCGTTTCCGCCGAGAAAATTTCCCACCAAAGCCTGAGCGGCTATGGCAATAGCGTCAACGGCTAAGGCGAGAAGCAAGAAAATTTGAAAGGCAATTTGGTAAGCCGCGACCGCGGTGTCAGAAATACGCGCGGTGAGGCTAGTAGTCCCTACGAAAACTATTAGCAGCGCGCCGGTGCGCACGATAAGTGGTCCGCCGACGACCAGCGTCTGGCGCATTCCGGCCCCTTGAGGACGGGCTCGCGCGCCGGTCGCGCGCACCGAGCGAAACAGCAGTACCGCGAAAGCTCCCGCCGCCACCCACTGAGCAACGACAGTCCCCCAAGCCGAACCGCCGACTCCTCCGTCTAAGCCGTAGACAAAAATTATTTCGAGGGCAAGATTTATCAAATTGGCCGCCACCGCTATTACCAGCGTCGATCGGGTGTCTTGTCTCCCTCGCTGGTAACCCGAGCCCGCGAGCATGAACAACATCGCCGGTGCGCCCAACAAACTGATGCGCAAATATTCGAGCGCGTAAGGCTGAACTGACTTCGAAGCCCCCATTGCCTCTACGATCAATTCGGCCGCGACGATACCGACGACCATCAAAGTTCCGCCTATCGCTACGGCGACCGCCGCCCCATCGACCCCCAACTCCGCCGCTCCTCGTCGGTCGCCCGACCCGATCCGGCGGGCCACTAAAGCGGTAGTCGAATAAGCCAAAAAGTTAAATATCCCGTAAGCGCCGGTCAGCACAATTCCCGCTATTGCGAGCCCCGCGAGGGCTTGAGTTCCGAGGTGGCCGACGATGGCGGTGTCGATCAACACGTAGAGCGGTTCGGCCGCCAGCGCTCCCAGGGCCGGTAAGGCCAGCCTGCGGATGGCGGCATCGTGCGGGCTCGTGCGGGCGGGAAAGATTTTGAACCAGTTTTGGGTGTTCACTCCCGCAAATCTAGATGGCTTGAGCTGAGTAACGAATCTGTCACACCCAGGTGCGATAGTTCACTCATGAGCAAAGGGGCAACAAATCCTATTTCTGTAGAGACTTCCGTACCCGCCCCCGATCCCGCATCTGTTGCTTGGTTCGCGAGTGCCGCTCGCCGACTCTCAGCTGCCACCCGGGCCGCGGGCCTAGTCGTCCCCGCTTTTCGCTGCCCGCCCCGCATCCCTGGAGTCCCTCGCACGATCAAGCGTTATCTAGGCGGGGCGGTTATTTCGGTTGTCATCTTGGGTCGATCATCGACCGAAGTACTCATCGATCTCGTTGAAGGGATTTTGGTGGTCAACTCTCTAGAAGGCGAAGCCGCCGTGCGTTTTCGTAGAGCCTTGCTCGATGCCGCGGGCGGCTTACCCGACCGCAGTGGCGATAATCTACTCTCGGGTGATGCCCGGGTGGCGGAACGGCAGACGCAGGCGGCTTAAACCCGCCGGCCCTGTAATGGGGCGTGGGGGTTCGAGTCCCCCCCTGGGCACCGCATAATTAATTTTTGTTTAGAGACGAACGACGCGATTAAAACAAGCCCGCACGGCTTCAATCACTGGAACCGAGGCCCCCGTTCGCTCGGCCAGATCAATCGCTTGGCCAAGGTCTTTATCCGCCATTCGGTTGGTGTGTTCGAGTATCGCGCGCAACTCCAAGGGAGCATCGCGGTCAAGCCCGCCAGGTCCCCCGAGCGATAGAGGTGCGAGCGCCTGATCAAAAACTCCAGTTTCGGCAATCGTGTGCCGCAGCAGGTCTAAATCAACCTCCGAACGGGTCGCTAACTCCATTGCTTCATGAACCGCGGCCATCATTATGTAACTAGTGGCATTACGAGCCAACTTGAGGGCCATGCCCGCCCCAAGCGGGCCGGCGTGCACTACTTCTTTAGAGAAACTCAGTAATACGGGGCGGGCTTGATCTACTTCTTCATCAGGCCCACCGACCATCGTGAGCAAAGTCCCTGCAGTCGCCCCCGCTTCGCCTCCACTTATTCCCGCGTCAAGAATAGTTACCCCTTGTTCGTTAGCGCGCTTAGAAAGTTGATGGATCGTTTCTAATTTGACGGTGGTGTGAATGCTCACCACCGCCCCCGCCGCAAGGGTGGTTAGAACTCCTTCGTTTCCCGCAATGACTTCGGTGGCTTGAGTGTCGTCGAATACCACCACGCTCACGAATTGAGCCCCCCGAGCTGCTTCGGCGGGCGAATCGGTCGCCGTGGCTCCCGCACTAACCCGCTTCGCCATCGCTTCGGGGTTGATGTCGTAGACCCGTACTGCGAATCCGGCCGCGATGACATGATCCGCCATCGGTCCACCCATATGGCCCAGACCGATTATCGCCACATTGGATTTTGCGTTCATTTAGCCTCAGCCCTATAGGTGGCAATAGCAGTTTCGCTCACTCGGTATAAGTCGCTACTGCTGGAATAGCCAATGTAAGAGATCAATTGAATAATGATTTCTCGCACCTGTTCCGGGGTTAGTTCGTCGTCTTTGAGCGCACGCAGGAGTTGAACCCCTAATATCTCGAAACGATTTTGGGCTGCTAGCACTCCAATAATCACTAATCGTCGATCCGGTATTGATAATCCGGGCCGACCCCATACTTCGCCAAACAAGTTCGCCAACATTGAATCGAAAAACTCAACTTCACCCGATTCGAAAACTGGAGCGTCTTGTCCGTACACCTTGCGGTACACATCAAGTCCGCGCGCTCTGCGTTCGGGGTCAGGACTCAGATCGGCCACTTGGTCTCCTAGTCGTCAGGTCTTTACTGTACCGTTAACTCGCCGTGAACGTAATCGGCAAGTTGTTCCATCCCGTCACGTTGGAACTATGAAACCGGACTTTATTGCTGTGGTCGATTTCATAATTCAAAAGTCGCAGGTGGATTTGTTCAAGGGCTACCTTTCCTTCCGTGCGGGCCAAGGCGGCGCCAAGGCAAAAGTGGGCTCCGTAGCCAAAAGCTAAATTACGATCAGGCCGACGATTGATATCAAATTCCTCTGCGCTGGGCCCAAACTCGCGAGAGTCGTGGTTGGCTGCTCCGATCAGTAGCAATACTGAGTCGCCTTCGTGTAACTGTTGATCATGGATGCGAATGTCGCGAGTCAAGGTGCGGTGCATGTATTGAGTTGAATTATGAAATCTCAGCACCTCTTCAACCGCACCGGGAATCAACTCGGGTTGGGCGACTAGGGCATCACGCTGGTCGGTATGGCGAGAAAGCAATTCCACTGCGTTGGCGACCATTTTGGTCGTAGTTTCGTGGCCGGCGATAACAAAGAGGACGCAAAATCCAAGTAACTCCTGTTCAGTCAGTGCCCGTCCATCAACTTCTAGACCGATTAGATCAGTTATGAGCCCAGACCGATCCGACCCGCTCCGGCGTCTTGCCACATCTTCAATAAAGTAAGCCAACAAACCAAACATCCCGTCAGCCGCTTCTTTAGGGATAGTCATCGAGCCGTCTTCGCGAATCATGATCCGATCGGCATGGGCTCGCAGTTCGGTGCGATCGGCTTCCGGTATCCCGAGAATCGCGCAGATTACATCCATAGGAAATGGGCCCGAAATGTCTACCACTAAGTCGCAGAATCCTTTTTTGGCAACGGCATCGATGTAGCCATCAACAATTTGTCGGATCTCGTCTTCCATTTCTGCCACTCGTCTCCCAGTAAAGACTCGGGACACGAGACTACGAAAAGCAGTGTGGTCGGGCGGGTCAAGTTCGATCATTTGTTGAAAGCCCGGGAGCGATTGTCCGATAGGCCGGCGATTTTCGAGGGCCACCCCTCCCGCCGAGGAAAATGTGTTGAAGTCGCGAAATGCTTCAAGAACATCTTCGAAGCGGCTTAAAGCCCAAAAACCTAAATCAGGGTTCCAATAAGCCGGAGCGGTATCGCGTAATTTGCGGTAGGTCTCGTAAGGGTCGTCATGAACAGAAAATGAATAAGGGTTGTAAACGAGATCTTCTGCCTGAACCACGATTGCGAGCCTACATTGCGGTAAGGAACGAATGCCTCGGCGATAAAAATTTAATCCCCTAGGCTGATGCCTTAGTTGAAAATTATTGATAACAGTTGAGGTAGTCGCATGACCAGTGTTGACCACGACCCACTTCGCGACCGAGTGGCAGCCGGAGTAGGAAAGCCAATGAGCGCTGACGCTCCGTCGGTTTCTCCCGACGAAGTGAATATCCCCATGATCCGACACTGGGTCGACGCCTTTGCCGATCACAATCCGGTCTATCTCGACCAAGAATTGGCGGCCAAGACTCGTTTTAAAACAATCGTTGCTCCACCAGCCATGATGCAGACCTGGACAATGGGGCGACCCGTTATCGCTGGAATCGCTGAACGAGGCGGTGCGGCGGCCGAGATTCCGGCCGATAGCCCAATCGGAATACTAATTGCGGCGGGCTACACCGGCACCTTGGCTACTAATTCTGAATTTGAATTTGACCGTTATTTGCGTATCGGAGATCGGTTGCATTTCTCTACCGAGTTAGAGTCGGTATCAGAACAAAAAATCACTGCGGTAGGCAAAGGCTATTTCGTTACTTGGATCAATACTTATTACGATGCAAATAAAAAATCTGTTGGCCGCCAGCGATTTCGTATTTATAAATTTGACCCCCAAAGTATTGAGCCAACCGCATCTCCGACCAAGAAAAAAACCCGCAAAGAGCCCGCTAAGGCAACCGGAGAAGAGTTGCCCCCTTTCGTGCTTGAGGTAACCCCAACGGTGGTGGTCGCGGGTGCGATTGCCTCACGCGATTTTATGCCCGTACATCACGATCGCAACTACGCAATTGAGCAAGGGGCTCCTAATATTTTTATGAATATCCTCACCACCAATGGCTATGTATCGCGCTACATCACCGATTGGGCCGGCCCCGAAGCAATGGTGCGCAGTATCGCCATACGCTTAGGCGCTCCGGCAGTTCCCGGCCACCCGCTAAGTTTTTCCGGCCAAGTAATCAGTGAAAGGGCAAGCGCCGGAGAGCGAACAGTCGAAGTGGCGGTGCGGGCCGCGAACGATTTGGGCGACCACGCAACGGGCACGGCCGTATTCTCCCTTCCCTAAGCCTGCTCTAGAAACAGTCGTCCACTTGTCTAGGATGAGATAGCAACAAGAACTAGTCGCACTCGGAGGTAAAATGCCTAACCCAGTATTAAGCACCAAGCGTTTTGACAAGATCCACGAAGAAGATCAAGCGGGATGGGCAGCTGCGACCCGCACGAGTGACAGTTCGACCCCCACTCGAGCTGATCGAGTAATGACCGCCAACGGAACCTTCGCCCGATTGTTCGTACTGGTGGCTTTATTGTTAGCCGGTGGCGCGTTCGGGTGGTCGCAAGTAACTGTGTCGAGTGCCGGTACCGTTTCCGTGCCGAGCTGGTTAATCGTGACTGCGATTGGCGGATTCATTGTCGCTATGGTCTGCGCTTTTAATCCCAAAAGCGCGCCCTTCATGGCTCCGGTCTACGCAGTAATAGAAGGAATATTTTTAGGCGCGATTTCTCATATGTTCGAGGCTCGCTGGGACGGGATTGTTCTGCAGGCCATTTTGGTGACCGTAGGCGTTTTCATTGCCACCCTCGTGCTTTATGTGACTGGGGTAGTAAAGGTAACTAAGAAATTTGCCATGGTGGTGATTGGTGCCACTTTTGGAATTTTCTTTATGTATCTCGCCGGAATGCTTATGAGTTTGTTCGGTGTCGATGTCATGTTTTGGAACCAGCCATCTCCACTCGGAATCATCGTTAGCTTGGTGATAGCCATAGTGGCAGCCCTTAATCTTTTTCTAGACTTCGAATTCATTAAGCAAGCGTCGCAGGCGGGTTCTCCGGCCTACATGGAGTGGTACGGCGCCTTTGGCCTTACCGTCACTTTGGTTTGGCTCTATTTCGAGGTGCTGCGGTTGTTATCACTTCTGCGCGGCTGACTCGTTGACACTTCGATTCGCCCGCTTGATCGCAGTAGCGGTGGTCGTAATTGCTGTTCCTCTGGGGTTTTCTCATCAAACCAGTGCCGCCGAGTCGAAGCCCTTAGGGGTGCGTATCGTCAATCTCAATCTTCTTCACGGAGCATTTTGTGCCCCCGATACCAACCACTGCCAAGCGCCCGATCGAGTTGACTTGCTTGTTCACCAGATAGAACAGTCCGGATGTCCAGAAGTCATCGGGCTACAAGAAATTGACTCAACTCTCAATAAACTAATTAAGAAATCTCAGGAAAAACTGTGTAAAGGGAGTTACCAATTAGTTTTTCCTCACTCCGGCGGGATTGACTCTGAACAAGTCCTAACCACTCTGCCCGTAGTTAGCACCAAAGTCGCCAGCCTCTCGGGCCGGTTTCGTACTGCTTCGCGAGTAGTACTGAAGTCTGCCCTTGGGCCTTTGGTCTTGGTCGTAACTCATCAAGACGGCGACCCCGAAACTGCCACCCCCGGCGGTGGCTGCAAATTATGTAAACCCCCGTGCACCGTAGGAACTTCGCTCTTCCAGTGCCAAACCGATTCGGCCGTTGATTTAGCCGAGAAGGCCGGTAAAAAGACTGACCTCAGGGTGCTGATGGGAGATTTTAATGTTCCCCCAACTTCAGACCGTTACCGCAGCATCATCGCCAAGGGCTGGGTGGACTCTTATCTAGAAGCCGGTAATCCTGAATGCAATTCTGTTTCGGGCGTAGGTTGTACCAGTGGGCGCGACGATAAATCAATAGCCACCCTCAAAGACCCCACCGCGCGCCAGTCAGAGCGAATTGATTTTATTTTCGTCAAGCCGTCGCCGTCGTGCGCAGTGGTCTTTGATCCAAGTGGTGATACAAACCAAAATAAATTAGGTACAGGATTATTCAACTCGCTTCCGGCTAATGGTGACCAGAATTCTCTGGTGTGGACTTCAGATCACACGGGAGTTTCTGCCGATATCTCTTGCGCTAAAAAATAATTCCCGTAGTCGTGCTAGACATCGCGCGTAGCTGTGAGATGACCAATCTCGTTCACGCTACCAATACTGCGCACTCCCGAACTCGCCGCGTGCACTCTGCTGATCGACGTGTAGTGCGGATAGAACCACATTTTCTTATCATTTTTTAGAACGTGCGCCAGATAGACATTGATAACCCCACCGTGGCAGACCGCTACCACCCGCTGGCTAGAAAATTGTTCGATTAGATGTTCGAACCCCGCCACAACTTGGGCCTGGAAGTCCTCGGCCGACAATCCGCCCTCGTTCGACCAGCGGCCCTCAGCCATTTCGTTTTTCCAGTCGGGATTGGTAGCCAACAACTCTTCTACTGGTATGTACTCCTTGGCGTGGGCGTCGTATTCAGTAATTCGAGGTTCGACGACTGGTTCAATGTCCAGCCGTTTCGCAAGCGGGAGCGCGGTTTCTCGGGCTCGCAGCAATGGGCTGGTTGCGATCTGGTCAATACTTTCGTGCTCAAGCCACTGGGCTAGTCGTTCTGATTGCTCGTAGCCAAGCGGAGTGAGGCCGGGGTCTGCCGGCCCCGCGGAGTCAGTTATGCGCACCGGCTCGGCGTGGCGCACTAATAAAAGTTCCATCACGCTTCTTCTAAAGAAAACTTCAGCAGTGCTGCTAACTCGGCCAAGGCTTTGTCCGGGTCTTCAACTTTAATTGTGGCCATACCAATAGCCCGGGCAGGCTTTAGGTTGGTTCCGAGATCATCTAAGAACACCGTTTCGGTGGGAGAAACTGCGAGTCGATCACAAGTTATTTCATAAATCTTGGGGTCGGGTTTACGAACTCCTTCGATGGCCGACTCCACCACAACATCGAAAAGGTTGCCGAGAAAATCTTTAGTAACTTTGTCGTTTCTTGGCTCTTGAGCATTGTCGGCGTGCCAGTTATTAGTAAGTGCCCCCACCCTAAGACCTTCGCTGCGAATGCGCTCAATCGCAGTGATCATTTTGGGCCGCGGGGTACTGGCCGATTCAATGCTGGCAAACAAATCACTAACTACGACCGTCCCGCCGGCCATAGCGCATTCTGATTCAAAAGTGTCGGCAAACTCGCTCAGGTTAAGTTCACCCCGTTCAAGGCGTGACCAAGCCCCGCCGTCGCCTCCCGCTAAAACTATTTCACTAAGAAAGCGATGGGGAAGCCCAGCTTCGGCTTCGTAAGCCCGAAAAGCGTCGAGCGGCGAAGGCATAACGACTCCACCTAAATCGAATATCACTGCCTGATAAGTCATAAATAAACGCGCTGGTCGTCGAGTTATTTCTAATTAAAGAACTAATTCCGCCATCAAGCGCAAAGCTTCTGGTTGGCTTGAACCCAAAATCATGGTGGTAATGCCCGATTCTTTCCAGGCGTCAAGCCGATCGATGATGCGCTCTCGGGGCCCAATAAGGGCAATCTCGTCAACTAGGTCGTCCGGCACCGCCGCGGTGGCTTCGGCTTTCTTCCCGTCAAGGTAAAGGTCTTGAATTTCTTTGGCCTCGGCCTCAAAACCGTAACGACACGCGAGATCGTTATAAAAGTTTTTCCCTCGGGCCCCCATGCCACCAATGTAAAGAGCAGCCATAGGCTTCACAAACCCGCGTAAAGTTTCGAGGTCATCACCTATCAACACGCTTATCGTTGGTGCAATATCGAAACTCTTTAGGTCTTTTCCTCCACCCGCTTTAGCGAAACCAGCGTCAAGCGCCGCCCCGTAGGTTTCCTGCAAGCGGTAGGGCGAGAAAAATATTGGTAGCCATCCGTCGGCAATCTCCGCCGCTAGTTCTACATTTTTAGGACCAATAGCGGCAATGTAGATCGGCAAGTCGGCTCGCTTGGGGTGCACAATCAACTTAAGTGGTTTACCGAGCCCCGTCGCTCCTTCGCCGGTGAAAGGTATGTCATAGTGCTCTCCGTGATACTCAAGAGGTTTTTCTCTTCGCAATATTTCTCTCACGATCTCTACGTATTCACGCGTCTTGACTAAAGGTTTTCCGTAGCGTTGGCCGTGCCAACCTTCAACTACTTGTGGGCCGGACAAACCTAAGCCGAGCAGAAAACGACCGTCACTCATCAAATCGAGAGTGGCCGCGGTCATCGCGGTCATCGCAGGAGTGCGGGCGGGCATTTGCATGATGGCCGTTCCCCAGTTCATGCGTTCGGTGTGCGCCATTAACCAAGTAAGCGGCGTAACTGAATCAGTGCCGTAAGCCTCGGCCGTCCAACCCGAGTGGTAGCCGAGTCGGTCGGCTTCTTGGGCAGTAGCCAACGCTCTCGATAGCCCTTGCCCCCAGTCTTGATATCCGAGGTTGATTCCGAGCCGCATACTGATACTCCTTAATTATTGGCCGACCCTGAATGTTCGCACATCTGCCCGTGGCCGACCGCCAGGCAAGCACCGCCTAACATCAAGCAAGCAGTTCGCCCACTATCAGGGGAATACTTGAAATGGCTTTAGTCCATAATCTGCTCGGTCCGCCTCAGGCCCAGCGCGTGATGCTGTTGATTCACGGCTACGGCGCCGACGAGAAGGATTTAGGCGGGATCATGCCCTACCTTGATCCCGAGGGGCGCTTTTTAACCATTTTGCCCCGGGGTCCTCTTTCGGCTCCTCCGGGATTTTCTTGGTACGACATTGCCGCAGTGGTGGGTTCTGCCGACGAATCTACCGACTCGGGTTTCATGGCCGCTCTCGATGAGTTAGACGACCTTCTCGATGAAGTATGCACGGCCCGCTCACTAAATCGTAGTGAGGCGGTAATAGCAGGATTCTCTCAAGGAGGTGCCCTCGCGCTGGCGTTAGGTTTACGCGCCAGCGCGCGCCCCCGACCGGCCGGCGTACTGGCTATGAGCACTTATCTTCCCGAAGACCCCGGCCTTACTTACGATTTTCTGGCGGCCCAAGAAGTCCCAGTATTAATCCAGCACGGTACCGACGATCCACTTATTGCCTTGGAGCGGGGTCGCCAAGTAGCCGAGACTTTAGTTACCGCCGGATTACCCGTAACTTTTGAGCAGTACCCAATGGGTCATCAAGTCGCAATGGAGTCTTTATCTTCGGCGCATGAATGGTTGTTGGCTATAGAAACTGGGGTGAAGCCGTTCGCTCCTATCCCCGAACCACCGGCTGAACCATTGGTCAAGTCCGTAACAACGGCAAACTTTGAAGCCGAAGTATTGCGTTGTGAGCTACCAGTCATTGTCGACTTTTGGGCTCCGTGGTGCGAACCGTGTCGCCAAGTTTCGCCCATCGTTGAACAAATTGCCGCCATGCGCACTAGTTCGTATCGAGTAGTGAAGGTAAATATTGACGCTGAGCCTGGTTTGGCCCAAACCTACGAAGTGAAAAGTATCCCCATGATTGGCCTATTTAGAAATGGCCAACTTGAGCGTTCGGTACTCGGCGCTAAACCGCGCCCACAAATTGAAGCCGAACTCGGAATGTTGGTTATTCCGTAATCGAGATCGCACCCGCTTCGCCCGCTACACACTTTCCGATAATCGCCGCCGCCAGTGTTCCGTGTTCTTTAAGGGCTGCTATGAGTGCGTTGGCTCGGTCAGGTTCCACCGCAAACAACAGTCCTCCTGAAGTTTGCGCGTCGGCAAGAAAAAATTGTTGGTCTTCGCTTAGCGATCCCCAGTTAATCGAGGGCAGGCCTGATTCAAGATCGCTCAGGTAGGCGTGATTGCGTTGGGTGCCTCCCGCGACCATCCCCGCGCTAATAAGTTCGAGGGCACCATCAATAGCCGGAACTGTCTGAAACTGTATTTCGCCGGCCAGACCAGAACCACTAAGCATTTCTCGGGCGTGGCCGAGTAAGCCAAACCCGGTTACATCAGTAGCGGCATTTACTCCCACCGCGCGCGCCGCGTCGCGTCCGCTTGCGTTAAGAGTGGTCATTACTGTTACTGCGGTCTCTATTAGTGAAGCCGAAGCTGCTCCACGCTTAATGGCCGTCGAAATTGCGCCCAGTCCAATCGGTTTAGTGAGTACGAGTACATCGCCTATCTGCGCCCCCGAATTACGCCAGATACTCTCAGGGTGAGCAGTACCCACGACTGCGAGCCCGTACTTAGGCTCTGTGTCATCAATCGAATGGCCGCCGCCAATCAGCGCACCCGCCTCACGCACTACGTCACCCCCGCCATCAAGAACTCGGGCCAAAACTTCAAACGGTATTCCTTCTCGGGGCCAAGCCACCAAGTTGAGCGCCAATAGTGGGTCGGCGCCCATGGCGTAAATATCCGATAGGGCATTCGTAGCGGCTATGCGCCCCCAGTCGTAAGCATCATCAACTATTGGGGTAAAAAAATCAGTAGTTACCACAATGGCAAGGTCGTCTCGCACTTGATAAACCGCGGCGTCATCTGATTTATCAAAACCAACCAATAAGTTGGGGTCGGAAGCGACGTTGGGCGCTTGCATCATTCCCAGCACTGTCCGGAGATCCGCCGGCGATAACTTGCACGCACAACCCGCACCGTGGGAGTAGTCAGTGAGTCTTACTGGGTGATCTGACGGAGTCATCACCCAATGTTACGGCGATTTTATTCGATCACCATCGCCGAAGAAAATATAACTACCCAGTAGGGCGAGCCGCTCCTTCCGGGCTACCCCAGATCGCTCGTTCGCTCACTCCGTTGCTTCGGCCCGCGTCCACGACTTGGCCTCCCCCGACGTAGAGCGCTACGTGGGAACCCCCGCCGCCTCCCCAGAAAATAAGGTCACCCGGTAGCAATGCATCCATTGATACATGAGGTAACGCGCGGTATTGCGGGCCCGAGACTTTTGGAATAGACACTCCGGCCATCCCGTAGGCCATGTAAATCAGACCTGAGCAATCAAAGGCGTCGGGACCGAAGCGAGTGGGGTTGGTGTTGTTGTAGGGCTTACCGATTTGTGCTCTTGCCCACGCTATGGCGTTGGCCGCCGCGGGCCCCGGAGGGGGGAGGTCGGGAAAAGTTTCTGGACTGCGGCCACTACTGCGACCTCGCCCTGCCGACGCAGCGGCCGCGGCTGCTTGGCGGCGCTGTTCCTCTTTGATCAATGCGTCTATATCGGCACTCACTTGAGCAAGCACCGCAGTCTGTTGAGTTTCAGTCGCTTCAAGTTCGCGCTTTGAGTTGCTAATAGTCAGACTCTGGGCTTCAGCCTCTTTAGCCGCCGCGGTGTAGTCAGATTTTTTTACCGCGAGATCTTGTTGAGCCACGGCTAATTGATCAAGCATTTCGTTGTCGCTACTGGCTTGATTTTTGGCGTACTGGCGGCTGCTTAATAGTTGGTCGGTGTTGCTGAGATTGAGTTCGTTGATCCCTTGTCCACTGATCGACTGCTGATAAATCGCCGCCCAACGAGCACGAACAATTTTTCGTGTACGAGATACTTCTTGCCGAGCCGCAACTATTTGGGTTTCGGCTTCTTTGGCCGCCGCCAACGCCGCGTCACGGGCCTCTTCGGCGCCGTGAAGTTGTTCGGCCAAAGCACTTATTTTTATATCTAGGTCATCGATTTGGGCTTGAATCGCTTTGGCTTGGGCTCTTTTATCGTCGATGGGAGCCGCAGTGCTGATAGCACTAGAGCCCAGCGGTAAGACACCGCTGCCCGCTAGGACAATCAACGCCACTACAACTAGCTGCCACCGCTTGCGTTTGGGCGCGCTCCGGTTACGGCTTTTGGGCGAGTTTGACCAAAAATTTGTCATAAGAAAAAGGAATGGCCGCAACTAATTTTGCCTGACCACGGACCAATTCTAGAACGAAATCAAGAGTCTCCTCAGCGCGGGTTAAATCTAAGTGCTGGTAACAGTTTTCGGCGCGCAGTTAAAATTAAGCGGCTTTTACCGGCCAACTCGTTCCGGTAGGCGGATCATTGGGGCCTCGCACTTCTGGCACCGTCCACGCGGTTGACTGAGCCACCGCGCGCGCCACTTTTTGCCATTCTCTTGGGTCCCAACCTTCGGCTGCGCTAACCACCGTGCCGTCTTGGCGCAGGTAGACAAACGCCGGCAATTGCGTGAGGCCAACTCCCGCGCTTAGAACTCCGACTGGATCAACAAAGGTCATCCATTTTTCTTCGGCTAATCCCAATATGCGTCGAGCCACTTCTTCGGGTCCGGCGACCACGAAAGCGCAAGTGCAGTCGGCGTCACCAAAAGTAGCGAAAATTCTTTCCGCCACCGGTATCCACTGGGATCCTTCTACTCGCCCCGGTAAGAAAATAAGGCACAACGGGTGCATGGTGAGCCAGTCGTCAAGTGATCGAGTGACGCCTTTGCTCGTGCTCAGTTCTAGTGCGGGGTCAGGATTTTGGGCCACAAAAATTCCTATCAGTTATGCGGGTGTTACCTACGAAATTAGCGTAGAACCTTGTCGCAAGAGCGAATCGTGCTAACGCCATAACTACCTTTATCCCCAGCCAATGGCTCGCAGCATGGCGGGAGGCATTTCGTCTCGGCCGGCTCGTAAAAGCGCGGCGCGCTCAATGTTTATCTCGTCTCGAGTTGAGCGCTCGGTCCATTGGTCCCACGGCCCAGCAGGAATATTTCCCGCCGCACAATGCTGCAAGTAACTCTGTAAATCCCGTAATTCTTTTTCTCCCCCAACGGGGCCGTGACCCGGGACGATGGTGTCGGCTAACTCATTAACTGCGTCGAGGACACCGGCCCACGCCACCGGGTCGCCCTGAAACGCCAGTGGAGTCACGCCAAAAAAACAAAGGTCGCCAGAAAATAAAATGTCGGCGTCGGCCACCAAAACCATAAGGTCACCAGCGGTGTGACCGGAAGCAGAGAGAACCTCAATGCGAGGAGTTAACTGGGCTGCGGTTTCGATTGTGTGAGTTACTGGCCGAGTACCGATTTCGGCTAACTCATCAAACTCATTTTCAAATTCCGGCATAAACGCTTTGTAGGCATCTATAGGCATTACTTCGTCGAGCAATTCACTGGTGTCGGGAGTGGCGTAAATAGCCGCATGGGGGAATGCTTTAGTGCCCCCAACATGGTCAACGTGAGCGTGAGTCAAGACCACTCGCTTTACCGGTAATTCCAGTTCGGCCACCGCCTGAGAAAAAGGTTCCCACTGCGAACGCACCATGAGGGTGTCGACAATCGTCAGCCCGTCGTCATCGACGATAACGCCGGCATTGCTCACTCCCGTCTCGCCTCCGGGCTGGATCCAGGCGTATACCCCTTCCGCCAGTTGAGTAAGCACCACGGTTTCCGGTTCGGCCATGACCTAACCATATTCGGTAGCGTGGGGCTATGTCAGAACGGTCTCGTAATTTGCCCCGCCGGGCGTGCCTATCGGTTCCCGGCTCCAGCCCCAAGATGATGGCCAAGGCGGCCGGTCTTGGCGCCGACATGGTGTTCCTAGACCTTGAAGATGCGGTTGCGCCGTTAGAAAAAGAAGCCGCTCGGGGTCAAGTAGTCGAAGCGATCAACACGCTCGACTGGGGAGAAGCAGTTCTTTGTGTTCGAGTCAACGCGTGGGATACCGAGTGGACTTATCGCGATGTAATCGATGTAGTCGAGAACGCAAGTGAACGACTCGATGAGTTGATGCTGCCCAAAGCACAGTCAGCTGCCGATGTTCAAGCACTCGACATGTTGTTAACGCAAATCGAAAAAGTTACTGGACGTAAATCTTCCGTAGGGATTGAAGCCCAGATCGAAACTGCTCGTGGTTTGATTAACGTTGAAGAAATTTGTGCTGCGTCGTCTCGTCTCGAAACAATTATTTTTGGCCCTGCCGATTTTGCCGCCTCAACCGAAATGCCGGTTCTCACTGGGGGAGTACAAATTCCCGAATACCCTGGGGATCATTTCCATTATGTGTTTTCTAAAATTCTCATGGCTGGACGGGCTAACGGACTACAAGTTATCGACGGCCCGTTCCTTAAAATTAAGGAAGGCGAAGCGCTGCGCGACTACGCCATGCGCACGCGTTTGCTGGGCTACGACGGCAAGTGGGCTTTACACCCTGACCAAGTAGCGATTATCAACGAAGTGTTCACTCCAACTCAAGAGCAGTACGACCGCGCCTTCGATATTCTCGATGCTTACGAAAAAGCCACCACCGAAGGGGCGGCGGGTGAGCGCAAAGGGGCAGTTATGTTCGGCGACGAGATGATCGACGAAGCGAGTCGTAAAATGGCGCTCAAGTTTGTTTCTCGTGGCCAGCGGGCGGGTATGAGCCGCTCTTCTGGTTAGGGAGTTTCGTCACCCTCTAACTCGTGCACTGCGTCATCGATACTTTCAATCGGTGAAGTGCCTCGGCGCCGGCCCCGATAAATCGAATAGGCCACCAAAGCCACCGTTAGGGCGGTGAAGTACCAGCGGTATTCGCCAATGAAGTTAGCAATATCGGTTAGTGGTTCGGCAAAAATTTCCCCTAGCCACCAGATCAATAACATTCTCACTACGGTTCCGGTGAAGTTGGCGATCAAGAATCCCCGCACGGGCATTTTGCTCGCGCCGGCAATAGTGCAGATCAGGTTATTAGGAGCAATCGCCACAACCGGATAAGCCGCTCGCTGGAACCATCGCTCAAAACGCGCTACCGACCCGGGCGACTCTGAGCGCTGCTCTATCCACGCCACCGCACGCGGTCCGTAATAGCGGCCAACGAGAAAAAACATCGGGTCGGTAATTAACAACCTTACGGTTCCCACTAAAAAAAACGGCCAGAAGTCGAGTTGGGGGGCAACGAGAACCAAGACCTGATTGCGAGGTACGAGCGCTACCAATAGCAGTGGAGCCTCGACGAGCAAGGTCGGCGATAAGGCACTGCCAATACTGCCGGCTATCGCAACGATGATGGTCGGAACGACCAGCAGGGAAATCCGCTGGCGGTCGGTGAGGTTTTCTAGCACCGGATTAGGGGTTGCTTATCTAAATAAGGGCGGCGCTTTAGGCCAGCGCCCGCTCGGCGAGACGACGAGCGATTACTCGCAAGCAAAGAGTTTCGTCGGCCCCTTCAAAAATAGAAAGCACGCGTGCATCAACAAAGTAACGAGAAACTGCGTACTCTTCTGCGTAGCCCATTCCGCCGTGGAGTTGCATCGCTTCACGCGTTACCCATTCTGCCGCTCGGCATACATAGGCCTTTACCATTGATGCTTCGAGTGCGCCCTGTCCTTCACCCATCATTCGGGCTACGGCTATAGAAAATTGCCGGCCAGTTTGAATCAAAAATGCCATTCGGGCGAGTTTCACTTTGCTTAGTTGGTAATCAAAAACCGATTGGCCAAAGACTGATCGGTCTTGACAGTAGGCCAAAGCAGACTCAAAAGCCGCCTGCATTAGCCCGACTGCTCGTGCCGCCGTCTGCAACCGGCCGTTTTCGAAACCCTCCATTTGTAAATAAAAACCTCGGCCTAAGCCCGCTTCGCCACCAATTAGATTTTCTTTTGGAACAAACCAGTCTTGGAAAGAAACTTCGTAAGAGTGCATGCCGCGATAGCCAATGGTGTCGATAGCTCGACCTTCCATTTTTCCGCCGGCATCTTGGGTGAAAGTGAATTCGTGACCCGGGCGAGGCTCTTTGTCGACGACGAATACGGATAGCCCACGGTGACCGGCCGAGCGATCGGGGTCAGTACGAGCGAGCAACATAATCGCGTTGGCCCGACCGGCAAAAGTTGCCCAAGTCTTGACCCCGTTGATTATGTAGCCGCCCTCGGTCGGGGTAGCCGCCACATTGATGCTGGCCACGTCGGATCCATAGTCGGGTTCAGTGGCCATAATCCCCGCCATGAGTTCGCCACTAGCAATGAGCGGAAGCCAGCGTTTTTTTTGTTCTTCGGTACCTCCGGTAACAATGGCGCGAGTAAGGATTTCGGGTCTAGTGATTAGCGAACCTCCAACACCTAGTGACCCCCACGCGAGTTCTTCGGTAGCAATAACCATGGCCAGGTAGTCTTGTTCGCCGCCTTGAGCGAACCCTTCGTACTCTTCTGGAACCGAAAGACCAAACCCCCCTATTTCGGCCAACCCGCTAATAATCGACTCGGGGATATCGCCATTAGTGCGGTGAATATGTTCGGCCACCGGTCGGATCTTGTCTTCGGCAAAACGGTGAAAAGTTTCCCGCACTAAATCGAATTCGTCACCGAGATGAGTTGGCCCAGTCCCTTGGGTCGTTAGTTGATCGGCAATAGATTCAAGAAATTCTGGCGAGCGATGAGCCTCAACAAAAGAAAACGCGTCAAACAAGTCGCGCAAGGAAACTCCCCATTCGCTTTCTCGACCAATAATGCGAGAACCTAAATCCCAAATAGCATCGGCGATAAATGCTCGAGCCAACATAGATTCGTACTCACCCTTTTCGGCGTAGTCGAGCATCACCCGACACCCCTCTAGCGCGCTGGTCACATGGGCTAAGTCGTAGGCCAACACTTGATGTTGGTCGAGTTGGGCTACCGAAATCTTTCCGTTCGCCTCGGATTGACGGGCGAGATGAGTGGTTGCAGCCTCAATAACGGCAACCGCATCAGCCACGGCCTTACTAGCAGCATTCAGAGAGTCGGTCACGCCCAAATCCTACTTACCGACTTACGGCTCGGCCGGCTCGGCCGGCTCGACGCTTGGCGGGGGAGTTTCCGTAGTGGTGGTAGTGGGCGCAAGGGTGGTAGTGGGCGCAAGGGTGGTAGTGGGCGCAAGGGTGGTAGTGGGCTCGCGATAAGTGCCGGGGATTTGGGTTGAGCCGGGCGTGCGCAGAACAGTCTTGGGCTGACCCGCGACCGCTTGGGCGTTTATGCGGCACAGTCGGTCAATCTCAGAATAAACCGCCCGACCAAGGAAGTCTCCGCCATTGGGTGTGAAGTGGACTCCATCACCAGTTCGTACTCGAGTTGACTTACCGTTTTCGATATTGACGGTGTCAACGTAACCACCAGTGGACGAAGAAAACAAAGCGTAAGTATCAATAAAAGTCACATCGGGGTGCTTGGCCACAACTTCTTTGGCTACTGCGTTCACCTCTACTACGCCAGTATTTATTCGCTTCTCTCTAATTGTCGGCCCGCCTACCCAATAAATCTTTCGGGGCTTAGTTGGCCGCCCCGCGGTTTCAAAAATCTTTATTAACTCTTCTACTTTTTCGGCGTACTGAACTTTCCACACTAGAGACCCACTGGCGTCAGTCGGAGTTGCTCGCACCAGGCTCCAGTCGTTAGTTCCAATGATAAATACCACCACTTCAGGATTAACCCTTGCCATCTCTTCGGCTGCTTGTTTAGGCCAATTGAAAAACTCTGAATTCCCGAGCCCGCTCGATATTCGACTGTCGTAGGTTGGCTGAATGATTCCCGTGTCGGCAGTTTGTTGACCCAAAGCTGGTCCGAGTGAACCCGCTAGCGAGTCTCCTCCGACCCAGAGCCGTAGAGGGCTGGTTGGAGTAAGAGGTTGACGGCACTGGGTACCGAGAATTTCGTTGCTGCTAGTAGTAGTGGCGGTAGTCCTACGAGAAGGTTTGGCTTTTTCCGAACTCGAACTATTTTCGGTGCTTAACAGGCCAGCAGTGATAATGCCGAGGCCAACAACCAAAAATCCTGTCGTCACGAAAATTATTTTCCGTTGAGTTTTTTTTCGATTCTTGCTTCGGCGCTCGACTCGCGAGAGGCTCCCTCGCCGATTACTCATAGCGTCACGCGCTTTCTGTAACTACCGATTCGCCAGAATGAGTTTCTGCGGCAAACATTGCTTCGTCTTGGTTGCGATCAAGTTGGGTGTTGTAAAGATCGGCGTAGAGCCCACCGCGGGCCAGCAACTCCAAGTGGGTTCCTTGGTCGACTACGCGCCCTTCGTCGAGCACAATAATTCGGTCAGCATTGACGATGGTCGATAATCGGTGAGCGATAACCAGTGCTGTTCGATCGGCTAGAGCGTTAGCCAAAGCAACTTGTATCTCTTGTTCTGATTCGGAGTCGAGGTGCGCCGTAGCCTCATCCAAGATCACGATGGCGGGGTCTTTGAGGAGCATGCGAGCAATCGCTAGCCGTTGCTTTTCGCCTCCCGACATCCGGTACCCCCGCTCACCAACAATGGTGGCAAATCCTTCCGGCAGGCTGGTTATTAGGTCGTAAATGTTGGCCGCGCGACAGGCCTCGGCGAGGTCTCGATCGCTGGCGTCAGGTCGCGCGTAGCGAAGATTCTCGGCAATTGACTCATGAAATAAGTGGGGGTCTTGCATAACCACCCCGACTGAGTCGCGTAGCGAACCAAGAGTAAGACTGCGGACATCATGGCCGTCAACACTGACCGAGCCGTCATTCACATCAGCAATGCGCGGCACCAACAACGCGGTACTAGTTTTTCCTGCTCCCGATGGTCCTACCAACGCCACGATTTCCCCCGGCGCGACCGAGAAGGATACGCCGTGCAAAATCCACGGGCTAGGTTCATCGCTTATCTCCAAGTCGCCTTCTTCTAACGAAGCGAGTGATGCTACCGAGGCTGCCGGGTGGCGAAACCAAACGTTAGTAAATTTAATTTCACCTTTTGGCTTCGCCAATGGGAGCGCGTCAGGTTCGTCGTCCACCAAAGCGGGGAAGTCGAGTATCTCAAATACTCGTTCAAACGAAACTAAAGCCGTCATCACATCAACGCGAGCATTAGTCAACTGGGTCAGCGGCTGATAAATCTGACCGACATAAATGACTAGGGCAGCAATTGTTCCCAGAGAAATAACGTCTTCAATAACGAGCCGCCCACCGACGTAATAAACGACCGCCGTACCCACCGCAGCAACAAATCCGAGAGCAACAAAAAGCACTCGTGAGTACATAGCCGTTTTTATTCCTATGTCGCGCACTCTTAGTGCTCGATTAGAAAATAACTCAGTTTCAAGGTCGTGATTACCAAAAAGTTTTACTACTAGAGCCCCTGACACATTAAAGCGTTCAGCGGCAGTGTTGTTCATTGAGGCATTGAGTTGCATTCCTTCTCGAGTGGAAGATTGCAGTTTGCGCCCTATTCGTCGCGCCGGAATTATAAAGGCCGGCAGTACTATCAAAGTCATAAGAGTGAGTCGCCACTCCAGACTAAACATAACCGCCAAAGTTATAATGATGGTTATGGTGTTAGAAACTACGGTTCCTAGTGTTCCGGTAACGGCCTGCTGCGCGCCAATTACGTCGTTATTCATGCGCGACATCAACGATCCAGTTTGCGCTCGAGTAAAAAATGAAATCGGAAGTCGCTGAACATGGTCGAACATCGAAATCCTTAAGTCGTAGATCATGCTTTCTCCAATGTGCGCGGAATACCAACGCTGGAGAAGTGAAAGTCCCGCACCGGCAATAGCCAACCCCACGGCACCTAAGGCCAGCAGTGTTACTAGCTGCGTATTGCTGTTGGGCACGGCGTCGTCGAGTAGAGCGCGAAATAAAAGTGGCGGTAATACCGCTACTCCCGCAGCCGCGAATACGGTAATCAAAAAGCCGATGAGGTGCTTTCGGTAAGGCTGGGCTAGTCCCATCACCCGGCGAAGGAGGTCGCGCTCCAATTTGCGTCCTCGGACCGCGTCAGGGTCATGGCGAAAACTCATCATCATCGTGTGCATTGCCATGGGGTATCTAATCTACCGAACTGAAGGAGATCTCAGCCTTCGGAGTCTTTGGAGGCACTTAATCATCACTCAAGCCCTATCTGGGCGCAAGGATTGCGACGGCCAAAACCCTTCTATGTAGGCTGGCTACATGACGACTCACGAACGCCCGTTTGGCCGAAGTTTCGAAGATTTTGAGATCGGTGATGTGTATCGCCACTGGCCAGGGAAAACCATCACCGAATACGACGATCATCTGTTTTGCCTTATCACGATGAACCATCACCCACTTCATCTCGATGAGTGGTTCGCCGAAACCCAAACTCAGTTCGGCAAAAATGTCGTGGTGGGCAACCTTGTCTATTCATTAGTTCTAGGAATGAGCGTGGCCGATGTAAGCGGGTCGTGCATAGCCAATCTTGAGGTTGAAGAGTTAAAGCACGCCCGACCTACTTTTCATGGGGACACAATTTATGCTGAAACCAAAGTGCTCGATAAAAAACTTTCGTCAAGTAAGCCCGATCGAGGGATTGTTACGGTTGAGTCACGAGGGTTTAATCAGCGGGGAGAAGAAGTTTGTTATTTCCGCCGGAGAGTAATGGTGTACACCCAAGCAGCATTACCAGCACGCCAGCGTCCTTACGAGACTCCTTAGTTCTATTTTTCTAAGTGGCTAGTCAGCCGGTAATACACACCGAAAACCTAACCAAGGTTTACCCCGGAGACATTCGTGCCGTTGATCAACTTGATTTAGCAGTCAACCAAGGCGAGATTTTTGGTTTGCTGGGCCCTAACGGTGCGGGCAAGACCACCACCGCAGGAATGTTGACGACGCGAGTGATACCTACTAGCGGTCGAGCCTTCGTCGGCGGGATAGATGTAGTTGAACACCCCACCGCAGCCAAACAAATGATTGGGGTAGTTCCTCAGACCAACACCTTGGACCGATCGCTTAATGTATGGGAAAACCTTTATTTTCACGGTCGATTTTTTGGGATGTCGGCTCGTACCGCCAAACGAGAAGCCACCGCTCGGCTCGAGCAATTTCGGCTTTCTGATCGGGCCAAAGTGCCGGTGTTGGCCTTGTCGGGGGGCATGGCTCAAAGATTGATGGTGGCTCGAGCGGTTATGCACGAACCCAGCATCCTTTTTCTTGACGAGCCAACTGCCGGCCTTGACCCCCAAAGCCGCATAGCACTGTGGGATATTTTGGAAGAACTGCACCGCGCGGGACAAACGATTTTGCTTACTACTCACTACATGGAAGAAGCCGATCACCTCTGCGATCGAGTTGCCATTATCGATCACGGTCGCCTGCTTGCTCTCGATACTCCCGAAGCGTTGAAACAATCAACTGGAGCCGACACGATCGTCACCGTCTCCGCGGACGGCGATCTGTCTGACTTGTCCAATTATTTGACTGAACACGTTGACGGGGTAAGTCGCTCCGAAGTAGTTGAGGGAAACATTTTGCTTATGGTCCACGGCACGCTGGGGGTTTTGCCCGCGGTGGTATCAGCGGCTGACGACGGGGGATTTCAGATCACCGATCTTTCTATTTCTTCCCCCACGCTGGAAACGGTATTTATTGAACTAACCGGTAAGGATTTACGCGAATGAGTGAACTTACTAATCGGGGACTAATCCCCCAGCGTTCGTCAGTTGGCGCAGCGGCGATTGCTTTTTGGGCGCTCTTAGTTCGCGATCTAACTGTTACTCGTAAAAACCTTCGGGAAGTGGTGCCCCGTACTTTGTTGCAACCGTTGCTATTGATGTTTGTTTTCACCTATGTATTCCCAAAGATCGGCCAAGGCGTTGGTGGTACTAGCGCCGATCTAGCCGGAACATTCTCCACCTTGCTAGTTGCTGGGGTAGTTGCTCTCAGCATTTTCTTCCAAGGCATCCAGTCGGTAGCTCTACCAATGGTCAATGAGTTCGGCTTTACTCGTGAAATCGAAGATCGAGTGCTTGCCCCACTGCCAATTTCTTTAGTGGCGGCCGAGAAAATCGCTGCGGGGGCGATAGTTTCTTTTTTCTCTGCGTTGTTAGTATTTCCTATCGCAGCCATCGTCCCGGCTACCCCAGTAAATCTCGAAATCAACTGGCTCGTTCTCGTAACGCTTATGCCGCTCACTTGCATTATGTGTGGAGCAATCGGCCTTACTTTTGGTACTCGTTTTGAACCTCGATCAGTGCCTATCTTGTTTGGGGTAATAGTTTTGCCGGTCACTTTTCTTGGCGCGATCTATTACACCTGGGACTCCCTAGAGCCAATCCGCTGGTTACAGATATTGGTATTGGCGAATCCGCTCGTATATATGTCAGAGGGTTTCCGAGCGGCTCTAACTTCGGTACCTCATATGAGCCTTTGGGCGGTTTACGGCGCTTTGTTGGGCTTTACCGTCGTGTTCACTTGGCTTGGGATCAAAGGTTTCCGGAGTCGAGTTCTTGCTTAAATAGAACTCTTTCCCCTCTCGGCGGTTGAGTAAGTATTGTGCGGGTTTACGGCAACGAGGAGATTTAATCGATGAGCGAACATCCTGCTGACGCCACTGAGAAAGTTTATGAGTCGGGGGAAAAAGAGTTCCGTACGGTCATGGGACGCTTCGCCACCGGTATAACCATTATCACCGCTATCGACAATGATGAACCGGTGGGAGTAGCCGCCAACTCCTTCACCTCAGTTTCACTTGAACCACCTCTAGTTTTATTTTGCGTAGCGAGAACATCTTCCACTTGGCCACGCATCGAAAAAGGCCGAAAGTTTGCCGTAAATATTCTTGGCGAGCACCAAGAAGAAGTTTCGGGTTTATTCGCGAGTAAAAATGTTGATCGGTTTTCCGACATCGACTGGCATCGAGGCCAAGGTGGTTCACCGGTATTACACGACACAATCGGCTATTTAGACTGCGAGTTTTGGGCCGAGTACGACGGTGGCGACCACATTATCGTGGTGGGAAAAGTTATCGATCTAGGGATAAACCGAGAAGTGAACCCGTTGCTTTATTACGGCGGCGCTTATCACCGCCTGCATTCGCCCGACTCCTAACAAAATTATTTTAAGGTTTATTAGTTTGAGTACAGAAAACTTGCCGCTGGCCGGACGAGTAGTTGTTGTCAGCGTCACCGAGGCCACCGCCGCTCGGTCCTTAGCGCTCGCCGGCGCCGCGATACTGGTGGTCGGAGTCGATGCAGAAAAAGTAGGGGGCTTAGTTAATGAAATTCTCTCATTAGGGGCTCGGGCTTCGGCTTTCGTGGGCGATCCCGGCGAGGCAAGAGAATCCTTGGCGGCCATGGTGGCCGAACTGTTCCCCCTAATTTGAGGCGGGCGGTAGTCTCGGTAACGCCGTGAGCTCGCCGAGCCACGGACGCAAGAAGGGGTCGAGTGGACAACGAACGCGAGTTGCGACGGGCGGGATGGCGCCTTATGGGGGCTTTTCTTAAGCCTCAGCGATCCTGGGTGTCCGCGGGAATTGTTTTCGGAGTGTTGTGGACTGGGGCCAAGGTGGCCGTTCCTCTGCTGGCCGCCGCAGCAATCGATGTTGGTATTTTGCCTAATAATCGAAGCGCCATCATTTGGTACTCCGTAGCCATTGTTCTAGTGGGCGCACTGCAAGCATTGGGAACCGCGGGTCGTCGCTACTCGGCCTTTCGAATTTCGTATCGGGTTGAGACCGATCTTCGTGAACGATTGTTTGCCCACCTTCAGCGTTTACATTTTGCTTTTCATGATGAAGCCCAAACTGGCCAGTTGATGGCGCGGGCCAATACTGATATTCAACAAATCAATCAAGTAGTCATTCTCCTTCCCCTGTTCGCGGCCAGTCTTTTGATTGTCTTAGTTGTTGTCATCATCATGTTGATGCAGAGTGTGGTTCTTGCGGTTTTAGCTCTCGGGGCTCTACCGTTTTTAAATATTGCCGCTACGCGTTTTTCTCATCGAGTCACTCCAGTGTCGTTACGCCTACAAGAAGAGCTGGGAGATTTTTCTGGAGTCGTAGAAGAAAGTGTGGCCGGTATTCGTGTAGTGAAAGGTTTTGGTGCCGAACGGCTTCAAGAGCGCCGTCTTGACGCCGAAGCCCATTCAATCTTTACCGAGGCCATGATCGCGGCGCGCATGCGCGCCAACTTCATGCCGTTGGTTGATTTTCTTCCCGCTCTCGCGTTAGTGGCCATTCTTTGGTACGGCGGGCATTTGGTGCTTGACGGTGACCTTGCTATCGGAGATTTGGTGGCCTTTAACTTCTTCATTTTGATGTTGGTTTGGCCACTACGAATGGCCGGGATGCTTGTGGCCCAAGCGGCTCGAGCCTCAGCGTCGGCGGGGAGAATCCACGAAATCTTGGCCACTGATCCAGCAGTAATCGACCCCGTGCACTCCAAGTCGTTGCCCGAAACTGGAGTCGGCGAAGTCGGTTTCTCGAAGGTGCACTTCGCCTACGGCTCGGGACCGACGGTGCTCGAAAATCTCGATTTGGTGATTAGGGGTGGTGAAGCCGTAGCCCTAGTAGGGGCAACCGGCTCGGGCAAGACCACGGTGGCTCGCTTGGTGTCGCGTTTTTACGATGTCTCGACGGGGGTAGTTTCGATCGATGGTGTCGATGTACGCGAAATGCGTGTACGCGATGTGCGGCGAGCAGTGGGGATTGTCTTTGAAGATACTTTCTTATTTACCGATTCGATAGCAGAAAATATTGCTTTCGCTGACCCCGAGGCCACGATTGAGCAGGTGCGTAAAGCGGCGCGTTTGGCCGGAGCCGATGAGTTTGTTATGGCGCTTCCTGATGGTTACGACACCGTAATCGGTGAGCAAGGTTTTTCTCTTTCGGGGGGACAGCGGCAAAGAATAGCGATCGCCCGTGCAGTGTTGGCCAACCCCCGAGTGCTTATTCTCGATGACGCCACATCGGCGGTCGACCCTTCTAAGGAGCACGAAATTCGCGCCGCGCTAAAAGAAGTCATGACTGGTCGAACTACTTTGATTATTGCTCACCGTGCGGCCACGATTGCTTTGGCCGACCGAGTCGTACTGCTTGATGGTGGACGAGTCGTCGCCGAAGGCACTCATGATGAGTTGCTGCTCACTTCTTTGGAGTACCGAACGGTTCTTGCCCGCGCCGAGGCAGAAACACCGGTAGTGAATAGCTCTCCCGAGGGGCTCTCTTCATGATGTGGGGAATGGGGGCCGATCTTTCTGATCCCGATCTATCGGATTACCGCGCGAGCGGGGTTATGCGCCGGTTGGCCAAGATGTTGCGCCCGTGGCGATGGCAGACAATAGGGGCGATAGCTCTTTTGGTGGCCCAGACAGGATGCTTATTAGCCGGGCCCGCGCTTGTGGGTTACGGGATTGATGCGGGCTTACGGGCCGATGACGCCGCATCTTTAAATCTCGCCGCAGTTTTGTTTTTGGGTGTGTCTTTGATTGGGCTGGTGTTAGGACGAGCCACTATTCGTGTGGTGTCTTCTATTGGTGAACAGTTCCTTTGTCATTTACGCATTCGAGTGTTCAAGCACCTGATGTCGCTCGGCCTCGATTTTTTTGAACGCGAACGCACCGGCCGCTTAGTCTCTCGACTTACTTCCGATATCGACGCCCTACAAGAACTCGTACAAATGGGTTTAGTCATGTTTGTCCAGAACGCTTTGCTTTTTGTTGGTGCATTAATCATTATCTTTATTTTGAGTTGGCAGATGGCACTTTGTGTACTTGTCCTTGTGCCACCAGTCGTCATCGCTACTCGTTGGTTCAGGCGAGCATCGCAAGAGGCTTACCTTGAAGTGCGTGAACGCATTGGCGCCAATCTGACCACTCTGCAAGAAGGACTCGCCGGGGTAAGAGTGGTGCAGGCCTTTGGCCGAGAGCGTTCGTTCACTCGTCGTTTTAGGGAAACCAACGAAGCGCAATTTGACGCCAATCTAAAAACTGTCGTTATATCAACTCGCTACTTCCCCTTTGTCGAGTTTTGTGGGGTAATAGGAGTGGCGATGGTCATTGGTATCGGTGGGATATTCGTCGACTCGGGCTTAATCGAAATCGGAGTAGTCGCTGCTTTTGTTCTTTACCTAAATAACCTTTTTGAACCAGTACAACAACTAGGGCAGCTTTACAACACTTTGCAAGCCGCCGCCGCCGCTCTCCATAAACTTTTCTCTCTCCTTGATACACCTGCGTCCATAGCATCGCGTAGTGATGCGATTGATCTTCCCAAAAGCGGCACTCTTTGTGTTAAAAATGTCTCGTTTGGTTACGGCGAGGGTGCCGATGTTCTCCACGATGTGTCAATAGAAATTTCTCCTGGTGAACGCATTGCTCTAGTAGGGCCTACGGGAGCAGGGAAGTCGACTCTGGCGAAGTTGTTAGCGCGTTTTTATGATCCGCGTGAAGGTGTTGTTAGTTTTGGTGGTGTCGACTTACGTGACACCACCGTTGCGTCGTTGCGTGAGCGCATTGTGGTGGTTCCGCAAGAAGCGCATCTGTTTGCCGGCACCATTCGTGAAAACATTCGTGTCGGTAAGCCCGAAGCAACCGATGAAGAGATCGAAGGTTCGCTCGACGCTTTAGGAATCCGTGAGCGTTTGAGCGCGTTGGGCGTAGGTCACGGTCCATCGGGGCTTGATCTTGAGGTGAGAGAGCGGGGAAGTCGGCTTTCGGCCGGTGAACGACAATTGGTGTCGTTGGCTCGGGCCGCTCTAGCCGACCCACCCGTTTTGGTGCTCGACGAGGCCACATCGAATCTTGACCCCGGTACCGAATCCGAGGTCGAACGAGCACTCGAAGTGCTGACCAAAAATAGAACTGTCATTGTGGTGGCTCATCGTTTATCAACCGCGGAGCGAGCTGATCGGGTGGCGGTGGTCGATGACGGTCGGATTGTCGAATTAGGCACCCACTCCGATCTCGCCGCGGCCAGTGGTCGTTACGCCAGTCTGTGGTTGCGCTGGACTTTCGATCATTCGAGTGCCGCCCCCGCTTCGTAAGCGCACTACCGTTCGAGTATGGCTACACACACACGAGAGTTTGGTGCTGGCAATCGAGAAAATCACGATGCCTCAGCTTTTTACGCCCGCTTTTCTTCGCCCGAAGTTTCCGATGCTGCGGTAGTGGAACGGTGCGCTGTCCCCGACACGATTTTCTGTGGTGACGCACGCGATATGTCGGTGGTAGCCGACAACAGCATCGCCTTAGTGGTTACTTCACCCCCTTATTTTGCCGGTAAAGAATACGAGGCCGTACTGGGCGAAGGCGGGGTGCCGGCTTCTTACGTGGAATACCTAGAGATGCTGCGTGATGTTTTTTCTGAGTGTCGTCGCGTTCTTGAACCCGGTGGTCGCATGGCGGTAAATGTTGCCAACTTGGGGCGCAAGCCTTATCGCTCACTTTCTTCTGATGTGATTCGAATCCTTCAAGACGATCTTGGACTATTGCTTCGCGCCGAAATAATTTGGCAAAAAGCCAAAGGCGCGTCAGGCTCAATCGCCGTTGGGTCGTACATGTCGGCATCAAACCCAGTTTTACGGGACATCAGCGAGCGGGTAATTGTTGCGTGCAAAGGTCGTTTTGATCGGGCCATCCCCAGAAAAGTGCGAGAAAAAGAAGGCTTACCGTTTGAAAACACCACGACGAAAGAAGAATTTCTGGCCGCAACGCTAGATGTATGGGAAATGCGGCCTGAGTCAGCCCGTCGTATCGGACACCCCGCGCCTTTTCCGGTGGAACTACCCGAGCGATTGATTCATCTTTATACCTACCTAAATGATGTGATACTCGATCCGTTTGTTGGTTCGGGCACGACGGCGGTGGCGGCGGTACGCACTGGTCGTCATTACGTTGGCTACGACACCGATGCTAATTATGTCGCCTTAGCCGAAGCGCGTGTGGCCGAAGAGCGCTCCGGTTTCGATACCGACGGCAATTCGCCCTAGCCTGACTAACCAGATGACTAGTTCGCTCGGTTTTTTAGCGGCGGCCAATGCTAATAACAACCTCTATTTGCTGGTGGCTTTTGGCGGCGGAATTATTTCTTTTTTATCACCGTGCGTATTGCCCATAGTGCCAGGTTATTTAAGTTTGGTATCAGGGCTTACTCTAAGTGAAATTGAAACCGCCCGTTCACAACAACTTCGGCGCATAGCCATTACTACGGGTTTATTCGTAAGTGGTTTCACCTTAGTTTTTGTAATTCTCGGCTTAGCCACTACCGCGGTAAGCCAGAAATTATTCGATAGTCAAGCCACGCTCACACGAATTTCGGGCGTTCTGGTCTTGCTCATGGCAATTTATTTAGCCGGTTCACAACTTTTGTCTACTCCACGTTTGTACCGTGAGTTTCGTTTTCGCCCTCACATCGAACGCTTTGGTTTAGCAGCTGCTCCAGTAGCGGGCATAGCGTTTGGGCTGGCGTGGACGCCGTGTATTGGACCTATTCTCGGGACCGTCTTGGGTTTCGCGGCCCAAGGACAAGATTTATTGTGGGCGGCTTTGTTGCTCACGGCTTATTCTCTCGGCCTTGGTCTTTCGTTTCTTGCCGTTGGTCTCGCGTTCGGTCGTTTCGCCGCGCCGCTAAAGTGGGTTCGCAAACATTCTCGCGGCTTAACATTTTTATCCGCTGGGGTTCTAGGGATATTCGGGCTAATTCTTATTACTGATCAACTCTCCGAAGTCACCGCCCGACTTTCCGAATGGATGGATGCGCTTGGGCTGCGTGGGATCGTCGAAATCGGTTGATAACTCTTGCGCTTTACCGGCCCAGCACACCTTTCGCGGGCGCGACCTAGTATCAAGTTATGGCCAGCATTCCCGAGATCCTTTTCCATCCTGACGCCGCCAATAACCCTCAAGAGGCTTACGCCCGCATCCATTCCGAATGTCCTGTTACTCGAGAAGCCGACATGAACGGAAACTCCACCGTCTACCTCACTCGTTACGCCGATGTGATGTGGGCGTTAAAGCACCCCGAAGTGTTTTCTTCTGCGCCCGGAGCAGTAGACATTGGTCAAAGCCAGCCGTTGATTCCTCTCCAGGTTGACCCACCCGAGCACGCCAAGTATCGACGATTTCTTGACCCCGAGTTCTCACCTCGACGCATGGCTGAACTAGAGCCGGACGTGCGGGCATTAACCAACGAGGTGTTGGATCGTTTTGTTGATAAGGGCGGATGCGAATTTCACCAAGAGTTCGCCACGCCACTGCCGTCGGCGCTGTTTTTGCGACTGATGGGCCTGCCGCAATCTGATCTAGAGATGTTTCTCGGCTGGCGAGACGACACTATTCGTCCGGCTTCAAGCGACCCAGAAGAAGTAGCCGCAATTCGCGATCGGGCCGGCAAAGCGATAACCGCCTACTTCGAGGAGTCGCTCGCGGAAAAAACCCGCAATCCCGACGACGGACTTCTGACTCGTTTGGCTAACGGCGAAATCGAAGGCCGACCCGTCACCGCCGAAGAAAAACTCGGAATGTGCCACCTGCTTTTGCTGGCGGGTCTAGACACAGTTACCGCCACTCTCGATTGCATGATCGTTTTTTTGGCTCGTAATCCCGAGATGCGAGCGCAAATTGTGGCTGACCCCAGCCGGATCCCCGCAGTAGTTGAAGAGTTATTGCGGTGGGATACCCCCGTGGCGCTCATCGCGCGAATGTTGACTAGTGATACTGAAATCGGTGGGGTAGAAGTTAAAGCGGGTGACGGCTGCGCAGTAGTGATTGGTGCGGCTGATGTCGACGCAGAAGAGTTTGACAGAGCCGGATCAGTCGATTTTGATCGACCGGCCAATCGTCATGTTGCTTTTGGTGCCGGGCCTCACCGTTGTTTGGGTTCGCACTTCGCGCGACTTGAATTGAGAGTAGCCATAGAAGAATGGCATCGCCGCATCCCTGAATATTCGATTCCCGATGAAGTTGAAGTCAACTTCACTCCCGCCATCCGTCAAGCAATGAGCCTCCCTCTGGACTGGCCATTGACAAAACCTTGAAAACGCGATGAGATAAAGATATTTACTAACAAGGAGGCAAATATGAAAATGGATGAATCCTTTCATGTAAATCTTAAAAGTGAATTACAAAACCAGGTGGACGGCCCAATCCAAAATTGTGGAGTGTTTATGTCTAAAGGAAGTTTTTCACAAGCGCAATACAAAAACGCGATGACTGACGGAATCAAAATGGTCTCGGGGCTTTGGCGCAAGAAAAAAGGTGGTGATTTGACCGGCACATCAACCGGCAAGGCGGTAATGGGACTAGATAATCACCAATCAGTTCTTGTTATTACTTCTACGACTCTCTACGCTTTTGATTCCCAAACGAGCATGACGCGTGACTTCAAACTTGGCCCCGAGCTTGGCCACTGGCCACTTTCCGAAATTACGGTCAACGCCAAGAGTAAAAAAATGGGTGGCCAAGGAATGCTTCAGGTAAATCTTGAGATTCTCCACCCCCCCACCGGCGGCGGCGGCAACCTAGAAACGGTTGTCTACGAAAATACGGAGGATCCCACTGCGGCTTGTTACGAGGCTTTAGCGCACCTCTCCTGACCGTATTTATCTTTATTCTGTTTGGCTCGTATTGAGTATCCGCGTTTATTAGCGCTCTAATCAGTAGCGTTTTAGGCGATGTATCACCAGATACGTCGTTTATATTGCGTCGCTATTTAGGAGTGTGACTATGTCTAACGGATCAGAAATAAAAATTGGTTACGGATGGCTAACTTTCGCCGGGCTTTTGTTATTGCTGGTGGGAATTTTCAATGTCATTCACGGCCTTGTTGCCATTGACGGAACATCGTCCTATCTGATTAACGATGTGCTGTTCTCCAATCTTTCGACTTGGGGATGGTTCTTCTTGATCTGGGGCGGTCTTCAGATCCTCGCTTCGTTCTCCATCTTCGGGGGAACGACTTGGGGCCCAGTAGTGGGAATCATGACTGCGTTTATCAACGCCGTAGCCCAGTTGGCTTGGATTAACACCAACGTCATTTGGACCTTCGTGGCCATCTTGATTGACGTGATGGTGATCTATGGTCTGGCTGTTTATGGCGGACAGAAAACTCGGACAAGCGTTTAGTCACTAATTATTAGTTAAAAGAAAGCCGCGGGGTGTGAGCCGGTTTATCTGGTTCGCACCCCGCCTTTCTATTTCTATGCGTCTTATTTCTTAAAAAACTACGCTTTGTATCTGATAAGTGATGAAACTGCTCGCAACGGCTATTAGTGCCACTACAGGGAAAATCGCTCGGCTCCACCATTTATCTTTTTGGGAATAAACCAGCACCGTCGGCAAAGCAAACGCCGTCCCGACTGTCAACAGTGGGTAGAGGTCACCTAAGTAGCGACCTGCGAGTGCGTAGTACATAATCAAAGGAACTCCACCGGCTAGCCCTGCTAGCAGCATGAACGCGGGCATCCAGTCGCCCCCCTTCAACTTACGTTTTAAAATGAGACGAAGTTGGCTGATTATTGCTATCGCGGTAAATAGCAAAGGGATAGGCATCGTGTTAGTGAGGCTCGGGATGCGAGACCCCCAAATTTGATTGGCATTAACTGGTGGAAGGATTATGAGATCACTTGCGAAAATCGATTTTAAAGTCACCCACGGGGACCCTAAATTAAAACTGATTGAGTCGAAGCGAAAATAGTTAGCCAAGGTGGTGGGGATGTAACGCAACCCCACCGTGCCACCGTTATTGTTTTCTATGACTTGTCGAAAACTATCTTCATTGAAATCCCCTTTTAGGCTCACTATGTAGGGCGAGTAATTTTTCCACGGAAAACTTAGTGATCCAAATTTACTGACAAAAATAAATACGTAAAGCCCCGCTGGGATAACCATTAGCGCGGCCCCAAGAATCTTGGTCGATATTCGTCCCGTTCGCCACGCAATAAATAGAACTGCGAAACCAAGGACGACTAGCGCAGGGATAGCGCTCGGGCGAGAAAGAGCCGACAGCGTTCCAGTCAAAAGGGCAGCCCCAAGTAGACGGTCTGAGTGATTTTTCGACCAGCGATAAATGAAGTTCAGGGTCAAGACCATAAATGCCACACACCAAATAACCGCTTCTTCGTAAACTCGGGCTTTAGCCGTAAAAATGAGAACTGATCCTGGACCTAGTAGCAGGCCAGTAACGACTAGCCAGCGGATTAGTAGATTTTGCGAGACTGATTCTTGTCGGGTTTGGTAATTAACTATCACTAAGCGAACTAAGTCCATTGCTGCCCAAAAGGCAAGAGTGATAGCGATGGCTACAAAGAGGGGAACTAAACCAACGACGGAATCACGAAAAATCGCTACTGCTGGTATTCGCAAAATACTCGGTGTTACCCCAAAGTAGCCGTAGCATTTTTCACCTATTGTGAAACATTCAATCCACCACTGTGGAGGTGTTTGCACGGATAGTTGTCCCCGTACTAGCGATCGAGCTTGGCTCCAGAAATAGAAAGCGCTGCCTAAATCGGACCTGGTGATGTGGTCAGGTCGCCAAGTGGACTCGGTGGTTAACCAGTAGGAATAAATAAATACGAATACCGTCATTACTAGGTTGATCTGTATAAGTCGGTTTCTCATGAAAGGCTTTTTACCTGACCGGCGTAGCATATTTAAGATGAGCCTTGAAACCGTCTGGGTCTTTGGCGACCAGTTGAACCGACATATTGGCGCTCTCCAGTTTGCTCATCCAGATACTCATCAGATACTAATGGTGGAGTCACAATCAAAAATTGCTTCTCGTCCTTGGCATGTGCAAAGAGCGCACTTCATGATTGCGTCTATGCGTCGCTTCGCCGACGAATTGCGCCAAAAAGGCTTTGAGGTCGATTACCAGCAGGCCGAGTCGATGAGTGCGGGGGTGAAAAGCCATCAAGCGGCGTACGCTCCATCACGCATTGTGGTCACTGAACCTAATAGTTACACCGCAAGACAATTGGTGGAGTCTCTTGGTGTGCAAGTCGAGAAATCAAATCAGTTTCTCTGCGATTCGGCCACCTTTAATCAATTCGCCGAGACACGCAAGAGTTTAAAAATGGAAGATTTTTACCGGTGGCAGCGCAAGCGGCTAGATATTTTGATGGATGGTGACACTCCGGTCGGCGGAAAATGGAATTTTGACGAGGACAATCGAGAGCCGCCCCCTAAAACTGGTCATGATCGTTGGCCGTCGCCAGTGTTGCAGAAATTAGATGACATTGACGCTCAAGTGGTGAGCGATGTTAGCGCCAACACTTGGGGTGCTCTGCCCGATGGAACTTGGGCGACAACTCGAGCGGGCGCGCTTAAACGGCTGAAGTTCTTTGTTACCAAACTTTTGCCTATTTTTGGTGAACACGAAGACGCAATGTTGCAGTCCAATTGGCATTTAGCGCATGCACTGTTGTCACCGTATCTAAATAATGGCTTGTTGTTGCCCGATGAAGTCGTTCGCGCGGCCGAAGAAGCATTCTTAGCCGGCAAAGTACCGATCAACAGCGCCGAGGGGTTCATTCGCCAAATCATTGGCTGGCGGGAGTACATCTGGAATTGTTACTGGCGGTGGGGGCCAGAGTATAAGGATCTCAATGCGCTGAATGCCCAAAGACCGCTACCAGCACTATTCACTAGCCGAGACTCAACGAAAATGCGCTGCGTTCAATCTTCTTTGCAGCATATTTATGACCGCGCGTACTCGCATCATATTGAACGCCTGATGGTGCTGGGGAATTTCGCCTTGATTTCCGGCGTGAACCCACAGGAATTTACTAGGTGGATGTGGAACAGCTACGTGGACGCGGCCGAATGGGTAATGGTGCCCAACGTCATAGGAATGTCACAATTCGCTGATGGGGGGATGCTCGCCACTAAGCCTTACGCAAGCGGCGGGGCCTATATCGATCGCATGAGTGATCACTGCAAGGGATGCGTATATGACCGCAAGAAACGAGTTGGTGAAGATGCCTGTCCATTTACCGTCTTGTATTGGGATTTCTTTTTGCGCCACGAAGAAGTTTTTGTAAAAAATCCGCGCGTAGCTCGCCAAGTTCGTGCCGCCCAGCAACTAAAAGATCGCGACGAAATGAGAGAAACTGCGGTCACTATTCTCGCCCGACTCGATCGAGGCGACCTCTGAGGCTAGTGCGTTGATATAACGGTCCATTCTTATGGTGATATTCCGGCTGGAACTCAACCCCCTAAAGCGACTAGAACATAAGAGCGGGGTGGAGCAGTCTGGTAGCTCGTCGGGCTCATAACCCGAAGGTCGTGGGTTCAAATCCCACCCCCGCCACCAATTTTCACTAACGTGCGCAAAGGAATTTGGGCGAATCTATTTGTTAGGCGGTAGCGCGAAAGCAATTCCCTAAGAATCAAACAGCGCGAGGAAGATTAGTAGGCAGACACCGATTGCGGCCAGGATAGCGGCAGCAACTCCGATCGTTGTTGAACGAGGTAGCGGTTTCGTTGGTAGCAACCACCCGCGCAGTAGCCGCGAGAGCTGCGGAAGCCACACCAACATCACCAGCGACATGGCGATCGCATTCGTCAGCAGCGTGGACAATGCGAACGGAACGGCTATCAGCCGATTCAGTAGCTCATGAGCAATGATCACGGTTGGGTACAGTGCCAGTATTCCCGTGATCAGCTGTTTCCATTTCGCCGGCGCCACCGGTCCCGCCTTCGTACTCAAACCGAAGTTGAGCCAATCCCGTTTGCCAGTTCTCACGGAGGCAACCTCGGAGTCCGTGGTGTAGGAACTGATTTCTTTGAGTAGTTCGGCGAGCTTTGGCGACTGTTCCCAAGCAACAGATGCCTGCCTATTGTCAAATCTGACAATCTGGGTCCAGAAATCCTGTTCGCCCTCGATAGCGGGCAGCTGCTCGAATGCGACGAATCCCGGAGTCTGTCGCAGTGCGTCCTCAATCTCGACTGTCCATGCCTTGTAGTCATCTTCGCGGCCGGGTTCAACCCACCGAGTGGTAACGAAGGCAACTCCTGCTTCAGTCATTTTGTCAACTCCAGTTACTTGTTTATTGGTAATCACAACCTAGTCCTTACGCCCGAGGCAACCAATGACTACCAAATAATTGGCCCAGTTGCCTCCAGCGCCTGACCCTCAGATCGAACTCCTTTCGCCACCATGTCGGTGGCAACGTCTTGCCATAACGCCCGCAGCCGGTAGTGAGGAACTCGGGGAAACAAGTGGTGTAAGGCATGGTGGTCGTGGCCGCGAAGTAAGAGTCCCGACTCGGGAAACACCGCCACGCGGGTGTCAACGTAACGCCCGACCTGTGCGGCGGGGTGATGAGGGTACCAAGCAAAAACTAAAAGCAGCCAGAACGCTTGGAGGCGTGCTGGGATGTACCAGAGAAACAGGGCTGGCCATCCGAACCCAGTGAGAAACGCCACCAACAAGACGGAGTGCATGATGAGCCAAAACCGAAGTTGTACCAGCCCAGATCGCTTGCCCCCGTCGGCACGAAATGATTGCCGGATCTGAGCCGGCAGCAGCCGGCGAGTGGATGGGACGAACGCGAACACCGGTAGGAATACGTTGACCACCATAACAACGAACCATTTGGCGGGAAGGTCGTGCAGCGGGCCGTCGGTGAAGCGATCAGGGTCGCGATCAGGGTCGTTGGTAAACGCGTGGTGGCGCATGTGTGAGACACGATGGGCCTCATAGGACAATCCCAGCGGGATAGAACAAGCGATACCGATGAGGTTTTCCACCGTCCGAGACCCAGGCCGTCGGCCCCAGATGTTCCCGTGGGTCGCTTCGTGCATGGGCATGTAGAAAGTTGTCGCCACGATGGTGTTAAGTACAAGACCCAGCCCCAGTGGAATGATGCCTACAGTGCCCAAGACGATAACGGTGATCCACGCTGCGCTACTAACAAGGAACTCAAGCACGATCCTTAACTGGAAGCCACCCCAGTAGGGGGCTGCCCGAGCCCGTTCGGCGCGCAGCGCAAGTCGGTGCTCGCCGTAGTTCGTAGCGTCTGCCGTATTCGTCATTGAATTTACACACTAGAGCAACTACACCCAACGCAAACGGCGCTTGTTCTGTTTGGTGATAGGACTGTCTACCGTGAAATCAATTAATTCAAAAGTAGGATGATCAAGGCTGAGTTCTATGCGTATTTGGCAATTCAACTAACGCCGGGCCCGTAAAGCGATCAACAGTGGTGAAACTATCAACCGCACCGCGTCGCAATTTGCTTATTGTCTGTTCGGGGTGGCCGATTACTACCACGGCGGCTAAAGCGAAATGATCAGGTATTGCTAAAAGGTTTTTTACTTCCGGTTCGATCCGGACGTGCATGGTGGTGATTACACCCCCGAGCCCCTCTGCTCTAGCTGCGAGCAGAATATTCCATGCGAACGGATAAATCGACGCTCCCACCGCCATAGTGGGGCGATCTAGATCACGGTCGGTGGCGACAAGATTTTCAAGGTCGGCGACAATGGCCAAAACTATGGGGGCGTTAAACAAAGCATTTACAAATTCGTCGGTGGTCTGGGCGCTGCCGGCATTGCGTTCGTGCTCGGCAATTATTTCGTTTTCTGCCGTTCTATCGCCATAAGGCGACCATGGCGTTAGCCCCGCGGCCCCTAACGCTTGATACTGTGCCCACGGGCCCGCGTACAGGTCGGCCAAGGTGGTGCGCAGAGTCTTATCTTTTACGGCGATTACTTTCCACGCTTGGCGGTTGCCTCCATTGGGGGCAAATCGTGCCGAGTCAAGAATTCTGAACAAAACATCATCGCTTACGCCTTCGTCGGTGAATTGCCGCACTGCGCCAGTGCTTCTAAGGGTGGTAATCAAATCAACGGCAGGTGCACCAATGACATTTCCGTACATGTCGTTGAGTGGGTAAGTAAGAAGCTCGAGTCGCTCACCGTTGGGGCCAGCAAAATAAGCCGACGAGTCGTTCACGATTTGGATTTCAATTCCCGCAGTTTCCAATTTGGCAACTAGCCGATCCCATTTTGATTTTTCTACTGATAAGGCAATGTGGTGCAATCCTCCAATCACCTCTTGGTACTCGCCAACATAAAGACCGGGAAAGTCGAAGTAAGCCAAATAATTTCCGTGCCCAACATCAAAAAAGAAGTGGGTTGATCCTTGGTAGTCACGGTTTTCGAATAATTCAACTAAGGGCATCTCGAGTAGGTCTTGGTAAAAAATAATTGTTTCCTCGACGTTGTTACATAAAAGAGCGAAGTGATGGAGTCCTCGAGCAGACGAGGTCGGTCGTTGGCTCGGGGGTCGGAGATAACGCTCCTTTAGATCCGCCCACTCACGGCTGCGATCGACGTTGTTGGCGCCCTTGGTCATAGAAATGGTCTACTCGCTTAGTGGATGTAGGCGCTACTACGACTACGACTCCTATCACCCTCATGCCCGCTGACCCGGTGGTAGTGCTTAAGTTGACGGGTTAAACCCCGAGCCCGACGCGTCTAGGTCAGTAAAGGCTCTATGCTCCAAACGAACCAACCATTAGAAAGTAGACCCAGCATGACTAGACCGCTCTTAGTCGATCCCGAGGATCGTTCTCAACCGATGCAGGTCGCGGGGTTTGAGATCACCACGCTCGCCTCAACCGAGCAAACTGGTAATTACGAGGTCTTCCATCAAGTTGGTCCCGCGGGCAAGGGGCCGGGCCCACACTTCCACGACTGGGACGAGTCGTTCTTCGTCGTGTCGGGCACCGTCGAGTGTGGTATCGACGGCAACGATACGGTGGCCGGTCCGGGCACATTTATTCACGCGCCCGCAGGCTCGACTCATTGGTTTCGGTTTGGCCCTGACGGGGGAGAGATGCTCACTATGACCTCACGGGGCAACGCGTCAAAAATGTTTGCTGCGTTCCATGAAGCCGAGTCTTGGGACAACCCTGACCGCAGTGCATTCGTTGAACTGGCGGCCTCCTACGGACAGACTGTAGGGCTTTAAGTCAACCGCACTTGAAGTGTTTCGAGATACATTTGCTTCTCGACCCGCAAAACAATCCCTGTTAGCCCGTAGTTGTAACTGACTCCACCCAATCCCATAGCGCGCGCCGGCGTTCGGGGGTATCAGATCTTTTAGTGCGATTAAGCCTATGAATTGGCCGGATTCTTCGGTCTAACCAAAATTTTCCGGAAGTTGCTATGGCCCGATCATCGTCCGCGGCCAACCAGATCATGGTGTCGGCCCCCGCTTCAGGTGAGCGCAGCAACGGCCCGACAATTTTTTTAAAAGTAGGTAGCGCTTCAGCCACTCCGGGGGTGTCCGACCAACCCGGATGGAGCGCCTGAAACACCACCTTTCGGTCGGCTATTTTTTCCGCCCACATTTCGTTGAGGGTCACTTGGGCTCGTTTGGCTAAAGCGTATTGGCGAGTTCCGTTGTAGTTGGCGGGTGTCATAGGAAGTGATTCAACCTCAAGTTCCGCTCCGTACATGCCACCGGAAGACATCGTGATTACTCGTGCCTTATCCGATTCTTGTAAGCGATCTAGGAGTAGGGAAGTAAGAAGAAAGGGGCCAACAACTTGTGCCATTACGGTCAACTCAACTCCGTTGGGTGCTGTTTGTCGAATAGCCGAAAGGGCACCCGCGTTATGAATTAGTACATCAAGCTGGTTGTACTCACTCAAGATTTTGTTGGCTGCGTTATTCACCGAGTCAAGATCACCCATGTCGACAATCAAAGAGAAAATATTCGATTGTTTAGTCTCATGGCGCAAATCGTTCACTACTTGGTCGGTTTTAGTTGGGTTACGTCCCATAACTATCACCGAAGCTCCCATACGGGCTAACTGCTTGGCTGCCGCCCGTCCGAGACCCGAAGTTGCCCCCGTAATTGCGACGGTGCGTCCATCGAGTTGGTAATCATCAAGACTGCGCCAATGTTCAAGTCGGCTCCGTAAATCAAAGCCAACCCGAGTAAAACTGGGAAATATTGGCAGTTCTAAAGTGGAGTCAACGATGTCCGAAAAATTCATTTGGCGTTACCTTTCCGACGGCCGATTTACGCTTTAGTGCCTTCCAGCACTCGCACGAGGCCTTCGGCTGCCCGGTCACCAATACCGCGAAACATCAGAGCCAACACCGGTGTGCCTATTCGTAACAATCCTTTTAACGATAAGTCGGCCGAGTAAGTGACTCGGCTACCTCCGTTGGCATCTGGTCGCACAGTAACGATATCGAGTGATATCAATTTGTTGGTCTCGGCTCGTACTTCAATTCGATTCGGCGAATCAATGGCAATGGTTTCGTAGCGCAGAGTTTGTTCTCCTCCTACGCTCTTTACCGTTACTTCGTAAGCTGCGCCCATTCCCGGAGCCTCACCGGAAACTCGCTTGGCTTTTGTCACTCCAGGATCCCAGTCGGCAAAATGCTCAAGATCCATCATGTAGGAAAATGCTTTTTCCGCTGTCCACGGTGACAAAACTGTGACTTCATAATGTGCCATTAGTGCTCCTTCTACTTCGCTTAAATGACAGCCGCTGCTTGAGCGACCAGATCATATTGAGAACCTTCCATCCGCGAGTTCTTCTTACTGATTGCCAAGTTTTTTCACTCTCATGGAGCAGTGCTTCACTAGCAGCCAACTGTTGTCGGCTATTAATAAGATCTCCTTCGAGTTGCGCCGCGCGTATTTCAGCATCAAGTTTTCCTTTAACTATTGGACTGATGAACTTTAGATACTCAGATACTGCGAGTAGTGATTCACGAGGGGGAACTTCATAATCAACATTAGTCATTACCTGAGAATAGACTTTTTCCCATTCTGTTACCGATGATTCTAAAGTCGCGTTAGCTCGTATCCAGTCGGTCACTTTCATCGAATTATTTGCATCGTAAGTTTTTAATACTCTCAACACTGAGTCCACGGTTATAGGTTCTTCTTGTATAGCCCGAAGCCCAAAATTTAGTCGGCGAAGACGCGGCAAGTTATCCATCCCCACTATGCTGGAGATCCCATCAATGTCAGCAACAACCACCGCACAACCGATGGCCATGGCTTCAAGCGCAGAGCGACCCTTTGCGAAAACTAAATCGTAATCACCAAGAATATTTTCGGGCTGATGACTAACAGCACCACTCGATTGCCCCATGAAATCAATTTTTTCTATTCCGGCTTTTTGGCATGCCTTGGCAATAGTTCCGCCGAAGTTATCAATGCGAGCCTGATTGGAAAAAATTAGAGCCGATTTAGGTTGACTGGGGAGTGCGGATCGACGAATAAATCGCGTTATGTCGACCGCGTTGTAAATAACTGATATTTGGTCGGCCGGAGCTGGAGTTGTAGCGAAGAGACGCTCACGACATAGATCATCAACCGCGACGTAGTGGCGAATGTTGGGCGAAATTGGAGGATGTTCCTCCCAGGGAAGCCAACCGTGGCAGACGTAAATCGCCGGAATGTCGGGGAAGTGAGTTATCGCGGTCATGGTTTCCAAATGATGCTGACCGTGAATTAGATGCGGGGGCTCGCGCAGCGTATTGAGATCGTCAGTTACGGGAATGCTGCGACGCATGAGTTCTGCCGCTGGCTCTCCTAAAATCGTGCTGTATACGGTCGGCTGGAAACCTCGCCGCAGCAGTGTCTGAGCGAGATCGCAGACAAATCGTTCAGTTCCTGCTTGTAGGGCAAGAGTGTTATTAGTAATTAAAATTCGCGTACCAAGAGATTGAGGTTTCCGCAGTTCCACATTAGGGCTCAAAATTATCAACTACCAAGATTCAACATTTGTCGGACACGCTTAGGAGTGGCGGTCGTCTTTCCCATCCACTCAGCAAATTTGACCACGCCACTAGTCAGCATTTCATTTGTTGCCGGTAAAGTTCGCTCATTATCCATCCATAAATTATCTTCTAATCCGACTCGAGCACCGTTTCCGTGCAAGATACCGAGAGCATTCGCCGAGCGTTGAGCGCGTCCGATTCCGCCAACTGTCCATACTGATTCACTGGGGATACTGGTGACAAGCGCCGCGATATGACTCGGGTTTACTTGAGCGGTGGCTAGATTCCCCAAGATTAGATTTAAGTAGTACGGCGGATTAATGAGATTTTTGTCTGCTAAGTACTCAACCATATTTATCATTCCTAAATCGAATACCTCTAGTTCGGGTTTTATTCCCACCTCGAGCATTTTTTGTGCCAGCCGAACGATCATGTCGGGCGCGTTGACGCTGGGTCCGCTAGCGAAGTTCATTGACGACAGAGTCAGACTGGCCAAATCGGGTTTCAAATCACCAGAAAGTTCAAGCACGTCCGAGCGTTCCGCAAATGTTGTAAATTCTCGACCACTTAGGGAGACGCCCAGCACGACATCAGAGTGCTTTTCACGTATTCCAGCAATTATATTTTCGTAAACTGCTTTTTTATACGTGGGTTTATCGGCTTCGTCGCGAGCATGCAGGTGCACAATATTTGCCCCAATCTCGATACAACGGCATGCCTGTTCCACAATTTCGTTTACCGTTAGGGGCACTTGCGGACTCATTTGTCGAGTTGGAACCATTCCGGTTGGCGCCAAATTTATTATTACTTCTTGTTGGTAATTATTTTGGGGTGACTCATTTTGAATGGTGGTTGTATTCATTTATTGGGCTCATGTAAGCGAGCGGGTTGACCGCGTACGATCGAGGCAGGTATTACATTTTGCGTAACAACGCTGCCAGCACCGACGATCGCGTCCGAGCCGACTATGACGTTGGGAAGCAAAACAACACCGCCCCCCACTTTCGCTCGAGCCTCAACTTTTGGTGCGGTAAGCGGTCCACCGAGCAATTTATCGTTAAGCGTAATTACTCCTGGTCCTATAAAGACGTCATCCTCAAGCACGACGCCCCGTGTTATATGTACTCCAGTTTGTATTGATACTCGGTTACCAATTTGGGATTCGCAAATATTGCAATGTGAACCAATCGTGCAGTCATTGCCTATTACTGCTCCAGAGTGCAAGATGGTCATAGATCCAATACGAGTTCCGCGGCCGATAATTACATTATCTTGGATCTCTGTCATATACGGATTATAAAAAATTACTTCTGGATATTTGTTCTGAAGGTTAGTCATAAATTTGGATTCCGGATCAGAATAATTCAAGTTTTTATCCACATCTTATTGTCGCACTAATTAAAATATCGTTGCTGACGGCTCTGGTCCTCTCCTAAATGCTATGAGCGATCTTATTTTCCCTAGATTTTATAGCCGCTTCCGCTACGGCCATGCTTTTGACTGCGTCCTTTAGTTGTGGAATCACAACTTCTTGCCCCAAAATTTTATCTCTAAATGCTTGGTGCAGCAGTTCGAGTGGTTCTGGGCGATGAATACTGGGGTCGAATACTAGAGGAATTTTTACTGTGCGCTTACTGGCTACTATCTCGATATATCGCTCTGGTGTCATATTTGTGTAGCCCATACTGTGGCTAGTTGAAATCGTGTCATTAACTATTCCATTTATTAACACCTCGTTCGCAAACGACCGGTCTCGAATAGAAGTAACGCTTGTTTCTACCGATGTATACGACAAACCAGTTATCCACATGGTGATATCAAAGTCGTGAACACCAAGATCGAAAATTATTTCGGTATTAGGAGGTTTATGGTTAGAACTGGTTCTCACGGTAGTAATAGCCGTAATCCTTCCTAGAGTTCCACGCTCAAAATCTCTTCGTAATTCTAATAAGTCGGGATTAAATCGTTCAATTAAATTAATTGCTGCTACCAGACCGCGTGATTCGAACGCTGCGGTTATAGCTAACGAAGATGCTAAATCGACCCCTAGGGGTTTTTCCAGCAGCGCTGGAATTTTGGCTTCGGCTAGTGTCAGCGCGATAGCGGTCTGCGCAAGTGGGGGAACCGCGACTACGCAGTAATCCACACCAATATCGATCAGATTTTCAATTGACTGAACGGTAGGTACTCGCTGGTTTGAACTGATGCCCGATGTAGCAGGAGAATGATATTTTGGATCGACAATCGCAACTAGTTCTACTCCATCAATTGATTCCAACACTCGGGCGTGGCGATGTCCTTGGCGACCATTTCCGACTACACCCGCCCGCAGTACTCTCATGCTCCTGAGTTTGCGACCGCGTTAACTCCGATAACAATTCGCTCAAGTTCACGTTCAGTGAGTAGTGGATGAACAGGTATCGCCAGTACCTCATCGCAAGCTTTTTGTGTATGGGGAAGTTCTAGTGGTCTCTCGTACGGAATTAGTTTATGTATGGGTTTTCGATAATAGACACCCGATGCTATCCCACGAATTTTTAATTGTTTGGCGAACTCATCACGGTTAAACCCAGCGACGCGAATCGTGTATTGGTGGAAAACATGAAAAGCTCCAGTAGCGGTTGGTGGTGTTATTACGCCGCGCAATTCATTATTTAAAAAAGTCGCATTTTTACGACGAATATGAGTTGACTGCACAAGTCGTGAAAGTTGGGATCGACCGATGGCAGCATTGATATCAGCCATTCTGAAGTTATTCCCGATACTCACCGCCTCTCCATTTTCGTTAATGCCTTGATTCCGGAACGCCATCGCCTTTTCCGCTGCGGCCGAATCTTCAAACACGGCCATTCCTCCTTCTCCGCTGGTCATATTTTTTGTTGCGTAAAACGAGAATGCGGCTGCTTTTCCCCACGATCCAACAGGTTTGTCATCGAGTTTGGCTAAGTGCGCTTGCGCGGCATCTTCAATTACCATCAAGTCGAATCGTGAGGAGATTTCCATCAGATCTTTCATCGCTGATGGGTGACCAAATAGATGGACTGGAAGAATAGCGACAGTTCTAGGAGTTATCGCCGCTTCTACCGCTTGCGGGTCTATGCAAAATGTTTGTGGATCGATATCTACGAAAACTGGCGTTGCGCCGGTTAAGGCTACGGCGTTAGCGGTTCCGACAAAAGTAAAAGCCGGGACAATTACTTCATCTCCTGCTGATACGCCGAGGACTTTCAGACTTGAGTAAAGTGCCGCAGTGCCAGAATTCATGGCTACACACGCTCGTCCGCACACTAAATCTGAGAACTCATTTTCGAGTTTTATGGTTTCCAGCCCCGAAGAAATTTTACCCGACTGGAAAACTCGTTTTACCGCGCTTAGTTCTAATTCTCCGACCGTATTTGGTGCTAGCTCAATATCGAGTTCGTTCAAAAGATTTGGCTTTCCCATTTATATGCAGCATACCTTTTATACAACTAGTAAAATTATATAAAGTTTTACATCTATTACTCGGCTAGCCCACGGCGATTAATAACAATCCACCGAGGGCGAGTATGAGCCCACCGGCTCGCATTTTACCGATCGGTTCGTGCAGTAGCGCTGCGGCACCTAACACTACGAAAGCGGGGGATAGGGCTGCGATGGGGGAAACTATGCTGAGGAAGTCTTGACGAATGGCGATGACAAATACTGCCAGCGCAACGGCTTCAATTAGCCCTGACAACAGTGCTGGTCCGAGATTAGGCCGTGACGCGATAACTCGTTTTCCGGCCGCTAGCGCAATCAGCACCGCAGCTAAACAAAATACGCTGCGGGCAATCAATACTGGCCAAATACCGTTGCTGGAACCTGCTTCTGCGTAAGCCACACCACTAAATCCAAACGCCAGTCCAGCACCGATGGCAATAGTCAACTCAATCTTGAGTGCCGGTCTTTCGGCTATTGCGATTTCGGTTTGTGCGTCAGGCGCGGCGTGGGACTGACTAATAATGACGGCGGCGACAACGATAATCACGATACCGATTAGTGCGATTATTGAGGGTTGTTCGCCGCGCGCTAATCCCCAAAGTATCTGCGTCAGCGTGGCAACAACTGCGGTAATGGGTGCAACCACGCTAAAGCGACCAATGGCGTACCCCCGAAACAACAGACTGAGCCCGATTACTCCACCAATGCCTGCGCCAGCAGCTATTAACCACTCACGGGCGGTTGGCGCATTGATATGACTAGTGTTGGTTTCAATAATTACGACTAAAGCAAGAACGATCGGGCCAATGACGCTAGTAGTAGCGACCACAGTGATTGATGGAATTCTTCGCGAGATAACTCCACCAATAAAGTCAGAAGTGCCGTAGCCGATCGCAACTAATAAACCAAGGATGATCCCCACTTGAGTATCGCGTTCGATTACAAATAACCGTCGTGGAGCAAGTTATTAGTAGCAAACCAGCCTGGCACCGCAGGAATAAAACTGCACACCAGTTGATCCATCAGTACCGCTGCTACGGCGATGTCGGTAGGTACTCCGCATAAACCCAGCGCACCAGTTAAACCCAGCGCTGATACCGCTGTTCCACCACCGGGGATAGGAACCAGTGAAGCGATTGTTCCGATGAATATGTTTATTGATAGCAAGGTCCAAAAGTTAAGACTCCCGCCCATAGCCGACAAGCAGGCTGACAAGACAAAGGCGTACATGATCGCGTTGAGCATGTTGCCACCGAATAGGTAAAACAGGCGACGGGGCGAACTCAGCGCCTCTCGCATAGTGGTAATAGCATTTTTGATGGGAGGCAAGACATGTTGGCGAAATCGGGGGATCCCGAAAATAAATGCTGACAGCACTAAAGACCCAAATATGATTATCAAAATAATCGGAATGAAACTATCAACCGAAATATCTCCGGTAACTATCGATGTGGGCGAGAGAATTGTGGCCACGATAAGCAATATGGTGCAAGCAAAAATGTTACCTACATTGGCTAGCAACCCGCCCGAGGCTACCGCCGAGGCTAAATCAATTCCCTGTTTTTGTAAGAAACGGATCTGGGCGGCCATTCCCCCCACGGCGGGAACCGCCAGGTTAGAAAACGACATTGAGAGTTGTAATTCCGCCGTGCGCACTAGTGGGAGTGAAATAGGAACGGTACCCATTAGTGAAATTGCGGTAGCAAAATTAGTAAGAAACGAAACAATCAGAGCAATACTTAACCACGCCCAACTCGCCGACTTTACGGTTTGCCAAAATTCTTCGGGGTCACTTATTTGACTCATCAGAGCAAACACTGCGATCAAAGTTCCTACCGCCATCAGTATTTGCGTAAGGTTGAAACGGTAAAGCTGCTGGATAGGCGGCTCTTCGGTTCCGGTCGCGGCTGCGGCGTCGATACGCAGAGTCGATAGGTAGTCCTTGAAGTCCGCTCGCGGCTTGCGCTTCCGTGGCCGCATTTCCGAACTAAACACGGCGGGCTGCAGTAGTGGTAGGGCGGCAACAACCACAGCAGTACCGATGCCGCGCCGAGCGCAAGCGATTGCTCTTTTCCCACCCACTATTTGTGCGGTGCTGGCGAGCAGTTCGGCTACATCGGCCGAACGCGATTGCTCAGTTGAAGAAGTAGTGGCGTCAGAAAAATCTACGATGGTCGGCCCCGAAGGTCCCAAAACTATGTGGTTAGCGTTGAGGTGACCATGAGAAATTCGACCCGCGTGCATACGCTTTACCTCTCGCCACATTTCGGCAAGAAGGGGAGAGGTGATGTCTTTAACCGGCGCGTCTGCTAGTCGAGGGCCAGAAACAGGGCGTTCGGCCAATAAAGCAGTCCCCGGGCCGGCCATACCGGCAACAACAACTTCGGGGGCTCGAATCCCGGATTGTTGAGCGAGAAGAATGACGTAAGCCTCGTGCTCGACATCTTGTAAACGAGTGAAATAAAGATTACTTCCCCCTCGCTTATACAGAAATGTTTGCCAAAATTTATTTATTACCTGAGCGTCGGCCTCGTCTCGGCCCAAGATTCGTAGGCTAAGAGCCCCTTTGGAGTCGGTGGCCGTCATGGCGGTTCCTTCTGAGCGCTGCTGGGTTTGCAGTTGAATATTGGTGGCCACAACATTGAGGTCGGCCAGCGCAGCCGTAACTTGTTCTTGCGTCGGTCGGCCAGATGGTGATCCAAAAATCAAGTGGATAGCCGCCGCAGTACCCCAACCAATGAAAACTGCGGCTATTAATCCGTTAGGAAGGGTTGATCCTAAGTACAGAGCGGCAAAAGCCATCACTACTATCAGTATTTTCCCCAAGCGGCGCGTGGGGCGGGTTAGATAGGGAGACGCGGCCGAGACGACGGCGACAACTACCGCTAAGGGGACATAAGGAAACGACGGAGTGCTGTCTCCAATCCTGATTACGGCATCAAGACTTTTGGTGATCGAACTACCTTCATCGATCATTACCCCGATTAGCCGACCAATCACCCACGCGAACACTCCGGCGAGTGCTAGGTCGCGTGCTAATCGCCAGCGGCGCGCCAGTATCGCTGCTCCGGCAATAATTGCTAACGCCCAGAGCGTGCCGAGGCTAAAGAGAAGAACAAAAAATGACTCTAAATCATTGGGTAGTCCGTTTACAGTTTTAAATAAGTTTTCGCTAAAGTCGCTGATTGAGTCGATATTTTGGCATAGATAAAAAACAACGACAATAGATAAAATAAGTCGGAGATAATCACGGGTGAGTCGCCGATAGGGCTTTTCGGCCGCGGGGCCAAAAGTCCCGATTCTCCAGCGGCTTAGCCACAAAGGTTTCGTTTCGGTTTTTCCCGTCATTATTATTGACAATAGTTTGCCTCGCGCTGACCGACTGACCAATGAGTAGGCTGCTTTTAGACGACCCTCAACGAACGGGAAACTGGTGGAATTCGACCCTTTTTCTGAGACATTTTTTAACGATCCCTACGATATTTACCGGTGGCTACGCAACGAAGCCCCGGTGTATCGCAACGAAAACTACGGCTTTTGGGCGCTTTCGCGCTTTGACGACGTAGTCAATGCCCACCGAGACTGGAAGACCTTCAGCAGCACTCATGGTCTCACCATTGACCAGTTAACTAACCCTAATTCTGGGGTGGGCGCAACGATGATCATCACCATGGATCCGCCCGAGCACGACCATATGCGCAAGTTGGTAAGTCGGGTGTTTACCCCTCGAGCGATGACGGAACTAGAGCCGATGATTAGAGAAGTGATAGTTAGTCATTTAAGTGCCTTAGACGGAGAAAAAAACTTTGATGCGGTAGCCGATTTTTCCGCCCCGTTCCCCGTAGAAATTATTTCGATCATGCTTGGGGTGCCAAAAGAAGATCGGCAACAGATCCGCCACTGGACTGACGCCATGCTCACGCGCGATTCGGGTGATGGGAGAGTTAGTCACGCCAATGCGGAAGCGAGCCTTTTTTTGGTGGGTTATTTTCTTGAACTAATTGCCGACAAGCGGGCTAATCCCCAAGACGACATGCTTTCTCGGTTAACTGAGGTAGAAGTCGCTGATGACGACGGGGCGACTCGCCGACTTACTGACGCTGATATTGCCGGCTTTGCCACTTTGCTGGCAGCTGCTGGTAGTGAAACGGTAACGAAATTAATTGGTAACGCAGTTGTTTTATTCGCTCGTAACCCCAACGAGTGGATAAAAGTTCTCGATGATCCTCTGCGTAGTGCTGACGCGGTAGAAGAAGTGTTGCGCTACTGGGCGCCGTCGCAATATCAGGGTCGTTTTAGCCACCGAGATTCACAGTTTCACGGCGTGACTATTCCTGCCGGTGAGCCAGTACTGCTTTTGACCGGAGCGGCTAATCGTGATGAGCGGGAATATGAAGACCCCGATCGGTTTGACATTGATCGACCCCAAGGGTTGCGAGTTGGCTTGGGGCACGGTATCCATTCGTGCTTGGGGGCCGCGTTGGCTCGCAGCGAGAGCCGGATCGCTTTCGAAGAATTACGAGATCGCTGGCCGAGTTACCAAGTTGATGAGAGCGGGCTCAAACGAGTGCAGATGTCCAATGTCGCGGGTTATAGCAATGTTCCCATTGAGCGGGTTTAAAACGAAACGAAGTCTCTGTTTTCGGAACTGATTGTAAAAGCTCCGCCAGTCCAGTGGTTGGCTACTCGGGTAATTATTTGCTTACTCAAGAAATCTATTGTTGCGGGTACACCTTCGGCGGCCATTGAAGTCACAGATTTGTTGGTTAATCCGCACGGAACAATAGCAGAAAAGTTTTTTAAGTCGGGGCTCACATTAAGGGCAAACCCGTGCATTGAGCGCCCGCGAGCAACGCGCACACCCACTGCGGCAATCTTGCGCTCATCAATCCATACTCCCGGAAATCCTGGCAATCGTTTGGCATCGTCTAACCCAGATGCGATCAAAGTGTCAATGACGATTTGTTCAAGGGTATACACGTGATTTGCTATTGCCTCTTTTCGAATCTCCACATCGACAATCACATAAGCCACTAGTTGGCCGGGACCGTGGTAAGTGATATCGCCCCCACGATTGGTATTTATTATCGGGATATCGAGAGTTTTAGGGTCCACTAAAATATTTTCGGGTCGTATTCGTACCCCTTGGGTGTAAACCGAAGGGTGCTCAAGCAATAACAGCCAAGGTTCCCCGCTTCGCGTCCAAAGTTGCTCTTGTATTTTGTGGGCGGCTTCGTATTCGATCAGCCCAAGTTGTTTAACTTGTAGTGGATTAGTCAAAACTTCCAGCCTGCGGCTTTGCGTTCGGCGCAAGTCGGACAAATCGGAAACCGAGACGGGTCTCGGCTGGGAACCCATTTTTTGCCGCAAAGCGCGATGATGGCTTCGCCGGTAATGAGCGCACGAGTTATGTCGGCTTTTTTACAGTAATGAGCAAAGCGATCATGGTCGCCCTGGTCGGTGTCGACATCTTCGACTGTCTCAGTGGGCGAAATGGTGGTAGCCGAGATAGTTATCACGACCGCAGTCTAGAGAGCCGCGGCCCCTAAAGGCTAAGGGGGAGGCGAGACCCTAGTGGCGGTCGGGTGTGTGAAAATCATGGAGTGATAACAAAACTTATTGGTGTCTACGACGCCGACGGAACTTGGTGGGGAGAAGTCTCCTACTGGGTGGGGTCGCTATTTGGTCAGGCCCACTGTTCGTTGTGCGAAATTACTCACAGCCGGTGGCGCCGCCGAGCCGACTGGGAGGAGTGTCGTTTGGGTTTGCCAGTGGAGTTCGCAACTCGGCACCGAGACGAAGTAACTGATGTGATTATCAATCTTCCGGATGTAAAATTTCCGTGCGTTATCGCCCAAACCGCCAACTCGTCGATGGTCTTGTTGAGCCCCGAAGAAATCGCCTCGTGTTCCGGTAGTGCTTCGGCGCTGGTGGCCAAGATTGAGCGAGTAGTCCAAGAAAAAGGGTTGAGTTGGTCGTCCACGCCCTAACTTGAATCCCGCTAAAGTCTCGCCTATGAAAGCATTGGTCTACGGAGTTCGTCCTGATAAAAGCACGGTCCCTTCGCGCTCGTCAAGCGAAGTTGAAGAGCATCCGCTTTTAGGGGGGCTTGACCACACGCCAATGTCGCTTGACGAGGTGTCTGATCCCGAATTTTTGTTACCCGATTGGGTGGTAACTCGCCCTTTGCTCGTCGGTATTTGCGGCTCGGACTCCAAACAAGTTTTTAGTGACTGGGGTGAAGTGCAGTTGCCCGACAACCCTATGAAGGCTTTCTTTTCTCTTCCTCAGGTAATGGGACACGAGGTGGTGGCCGAGGTGGTGTCACTAGGTCCCGAAGCAGAAGGGCTCGATGTCGGCGATCGAGTGGTTCTGAACCCGTGGCTGTCGTGCGGACCGCGGGGGGTGGCTAAGTTTTGCCCCGCGTGCGAGATTGGTGACTATTCGTTGTGCTGGAACTTCGGCGTGGGCCCTATTGCACCTGGTATCCATACCGGGACTTCGCGCGACGCTACTGGTGGCTACGCCGAGTTAATGCCCGCCCACGATTCGATGCTGTTTAAAGTGCCGGACGAAATTCCTGACGAGATGGCGGTATTCGCCGATCCTTTTGCGGTGAGTTTGCATGCGGTTACCCGTAACCCGCCACCACCGAACGGGAAGGTGATGGTCTACGGCGCGGGCGCACTGGGGACTTGTGCCATCGCTATTTTGCGATCCCTATGGCCCGACGTTGAAGTTTTAGCCGTGGCTCGCTTTGCTGCTCAAGCTGATCTTGCTCGCAAACTCGGCGCTACGGTTATCGGCCATAGCCCGGCGGTGCAGGTGATCGAAGAAGCGGCGGCGTGGTCGGGCGGGGTGCTGCAGGCAAGCGACGGGCTGCCGATGGCTTTCCCGGGTCAGATCGATGTGGTCTACGACACGGTGGGAAAACGAGAAACTTTTGAGGTGGGCTCGCGAGTTGCTAAAGCACGCGGCACACTAGTCAAGGCCGGAGTGCACGGGCCCACACTGTGGGAAGACACTCCGCTTTACTTCAAGGAATTGAAAATGGTGGGGTCTAATGCTTTCGGATTTGAAGAACTCGACGGGGTGCGTAAGCACGGAATTGATCACTATCTCGATTTAGTGCGGGATAACCGGATTGATCTAACCGGAATGCTCACCCATCGGTTTTTGCTTGAAGATTGGCGTTCGGCCTTTGCGACTATCGCCACCCAAGACACCAGCGGGGCGATAAAGGTGGCGTTCGACTATCGCTAGACCCCGAGCATTTCTTCGTCGTCGATAACAGTTCGCTCGTCGGCCAACTTGCGGGCCAAAAATAGTCCCAGCACGCCCGCTCCTAAAGCCCCGATTCCGATAAAGCGAGCCCGCACGGGCAGTCGGCGGGTGGCGAGCAACGCCACGCCATCAGCAATGTCAACGATGGCGCCCATCCCTACCCATTCTGCGTCATGAGTTTTTTCTTTGATACTGGTCACTGCACCCGCGCCCAAAGCCAGGTCGCGTGCTCCGAGCATTCGTCCTAGTGGCCCAACCCGCGGCCCAAACGCTCCGGGTGCAGCACCGGTAGCCAGTCGAGGAAGCAACGAAGCAACTATCCCTACCACCACCCGGCCACGCGCCAGCCCGAGAGCGATTGTGCGAGCGTCGAAGTCCATATTCTTATTTTACCACGATTGCGGTCAAACACTCCTAGTGCAGCGGCGATTACGGGACGAGCCCAGTACAGCTGCGAAGCTCGTTCCAATGCGCAACTTCCGCATCGAACTCGACTCCCGCCGGAAGTGGAGTTGCGACGCCGCCTTGGATACGAGCCGGCACCCATTGGTACGAATCAATGTCGCGCCCGGTTGCGGTGACAACGAGCACTCCGCTGCGCCCGTACTCGCCCGCTTCGTTATAGAAGACAAAATTGCCAAGCCCGTAGTCGACGAATGCGGTGTTAAATCGTCCCCCACCTTGGAGGTGATGTGCGTGCGATCCGACGACCACGTCGGCACCGGCATCGGTGAGTACTTGCGCGACTTCCTGCTGGCGCGGTGATGGGCAGTCCGTGCGCTCTACTCCCCAGTGCAGGTAAACAACGATGGTGTCGGAGTCGAGGCGGGCCGTCTGGATTGCGGTGACGAGGCGAGTCAGGTTGTCGTCCTTCGTCGACGCGAGACCGCCTTGAGTGTCGGTTGCCGCCCACGCGGTGATGTACTCACCGTCAAGCACGTCAGTGGCGCCAAAGATCGTGATGCGTTGGCCCTTCACATCTACTCGATACGGAGCGTAAGCCTCGGCGGCGTTATTTCCGATTCCGAGCACCGGAAACTGCTTCTCGGTGCGAGCGGCGATTGAGTCGGCCAGACCCTGAGCGCCAAAGTCGAGCCCGTGGTTATTTGCCATCGTGACGACATCGACGCCCGCAGAGCGGATCGCGTCGAGGGCAGTGGCCGGCGCCCGAAAGTTGTACTTCTTCACCACCGGAGTCCCGCCCTCAGTGATTGCGGTCTCAAGGTTCACCATTGCAACATCGGCACTCGAAAGGACTGGGGCGATGGGGGCGAGGACGGTGCTGGGGTCGGCCGCAAGTTTTCCGCGCAGCGCACCCTCGAAATGCATATCGCCTCCGAACGCGAGGGTGACCGGTTGGCCGTTTCCGCGTCGCGGGTCGCGCCGGGTGGTGGTGGTGGCGGGCGCGGTGCTGATGGTCGAGAGAGATTCTTTGTCGGCGGCGCGGTGCGATGGCCGGCTCGTGGTGTAGACGGCCGTCCCAATTGCGAGGACGATTACACCGACGGCCGCAATCGCTATTCGGCGACGCACGGTCCGCTGCTGACGGGCGCGCCGATCCGAGCGGGAAACGGTGATGCGTCGTGCTGAGTTGTTGCCTCTTGGCATTAGCGGTAGCCCTGGGCGATATGTTCGAGCCACCACTGCGGGGCACCATCAAGCAGGGTAGCCAGATTGAAATAATCCCACCAACGAGTTATTTGGCCGTCGCGAAGTTCCATGACTGAGACGAACGGCAAGGCGACATGCTCACCCGTACTCCAAAACCACTCTTCGACGTGTTCGGTTATAACGGCATCGTCGTTGGCCACAATAGTTTTTAGATGGTGCTCGTAGCGTTCAATGGGCTCTAGTCCTAGTCGCAAACGGGCCGCGACCTCGGCGGGACCAGTAGCGCCAACCTCGCCCACGGGAACATCGGTGTAGACGCCGTCGGGAGAAAAAGCGGCTCCACACGCGTCAAAGTCGCGCCGATACAGATTGGTCCAAAACTTTTCTACCAGAGCCTGATTGGCGACAGTTCTTTCGCTGGGCTGGTCGTTCATGCTCTAGCATCTTGTCACTATGACCCCAGCCCCTCCTAATGCGGTTCACATTGGTGCCGATGACCTGCCGTGGGTGGACATCGGCCCGGGGGCCAAACTCAAAGTTTTGCAAGTGCGAGAGCGCGAAGGACTTTGGGTAGTGGCTAATATTTTCCCCGCCGGTTACGCAGTGCAAACCCACCGCCACACGGGACCCGTATGGGGTTACACCGTTGCGGGGGCATGGAAGTATCGAGAGTATGACTACATCAATCGGGCCGGTTCATTTCTCTACGAACCTGCGGGGTCAGTCCACACTTTAGAATGCGTAGAAGACGAAACTATGGTCTGGTTTCATATGTACGGCGCCAACTTAAATCTTGACTCCGACGGAAATGTCGAGAGTGTTACTGATGGCGCCGGTACGCTGGCGGCCTACTACATGCTTTGCGAAGCTGCCGGTCTGCCTCGGCCGAATGTATTAACCGAGTAATTCGCTCACGAGAGTACTACCAGCGTTTTTCGTAGCGGTTGCGCAGCAATATAGCGGCAATGTTGGCTACGAAAGTCAGCCCGATCAATACACAGATAGCTGCGGAGGTGAGTTCAACGTTGAACTCACTTTGGGCCTCGGTGGCCCACTGATAAACCACTTGGGGCAAAGCGGTGTAGGTGGTGGTGAATTTGCCGAGCGTGCCGGTATCACCGGTAGTAAAAAAAGTTCCGTAGAACGCACCAACCAATATAAGGGGAGCGGTTTCGCCAATGGCACGCGACAAAGAAAGTACAGTCCCAGTAAGGATTCCGGGCAAAGCGTTGGGGAGAACAAGTTTTTTTGTCACTTCCCACTTGGTGGCGCCCACTCCGTAGGCTCCTTCGCGTAGTGAAGCGGGGACTGCCCGCAGTGCCTCCGATGAAGTAATGACGACAATGGGAAGCACTAAAACTGACAAAGTGAGACCACCGGAAATGATGGTGCGCCCACCGGTTATTCCTGTTCCCCCGGCCATGTCGGTTCCAAGTAATTTAACGAATATGGCCAACCCGAGTAGCCCGTAAACCACTGAAGGAACTCCGGCTAAGTTGCGAATATTTAAGCGCACCAGAGTCATGAATTTGTTGTCCGGTGCGTACTCTTCGAGGTAAACCGCAGTGGCGATCCCGAGCGGGAAGGCCACTAGTACCACGATGACCGCTAGAGCCGCCGAACCGAATAAGGCTTGGGCGATACCGGCCTGTTCGGGAATACGGGAGAGATTAGAAGTGAAAAACCCAAATCCCCGTTCTTGGAATACTCCTACTCCGTCAGAAAATACCGTTATAAGTAGAAGCATTACGAAGCCAATCGAGGTGAGCAGACTGAGAATTAAAGCGATCTCAAAAATTATATTGGCGGGGTCAACTTTTCTCCCCCGCAGTGCTCGTTGGGTGGTAATGCGCTGCGAGATGGCGATGTCAGAAGCCGACACTAGTAGCGCTCCCTGATTCGGCGCACAAAGGATTCCCCTACGACATTAAGAAGGAAAGTAACAATAAAAAGTAAAAGTCCAAGAAAGAAAAGTGAGTTGTAGGCACTGCTCGCCGCGCCGCCCGCACCACCCGCCACCTGGTCAGTTCCCGAAGCCAAAGTCGCGATACCAGAAGTAACGGTCATTCCAACATCTAGCGGGTTGGTGGTGAAGTTGGCTTCCCCGTAAGCACCCGCAGCCAAAGTGACGACCATCGTTTCGCCGATGGCTCGTGATATTCCTAGGATCATCGCGGCCACAATTCCCGATATTGCGGCCGGAAAAATAATTCTAGTGACGGTGGTCAATTTGCGTGCTCCTAGGCCGTAAGACGCCTCTCGTAGCGACAAGGGGACAGCTCGCAAAGCATCTTCGGAAACTGACGCCACTAGTGGAGTAACTAGAAGTCCTACCCCGATTCCCGCCGCGGCCAAACTAAACGCCGACGCGTCAGAAAATAATCTTTGCACTATTTCGGGTCCAATCCAGGCGATAGCAAAAAACCCTAGGACGATACTGGGGATCCCGGCCATTACTTCTAGGAAAGGCTTGACTATTCGCCGCACCCGAGGGTTGGCGTACTCAGCTAAATAAATTGCTGCTCCTAATCCCAACGGAGCGGCAATGAGCATGCCTACGGCAGTAACTAGTAATGAACCGACAAAAAGGGTGGCGATATCAAAGTCGCCGATTCGTGGTGCCCACTGATCTAAGTTCCAGAGGTTGTCGAGAGGTATCGAACTGACGAAGTCGATTGATTGACCAAGCAGTGAAGCGATGATGGCGACACTAATCACGAGAGTTATTCCGACTGAGAACAAAAGCACGACTTTGACGCGAGTTTCTCGCCACCGACGACGAGAATTACCGCGAAGATCAACCGCGGGCTCTCCGAGAGGAGAAGGGCTGGGTGCATCGATAACGCTTGTCATATCCCCCATTAAAGTAGTGCGATCAGGCAGTCAGCCCGGGGGAGTGGGCCGACTGCCTGTATCGCGAGACGACCGGTTAGCCAGCTAGTGCTTTCCAGGTCGAGATGGTGGTGGCAATAGTCGAAGCCGGAAGAGGCACATAGCCCGCATCCTTGACGGTTGCCGTGAGGCTCTTCTTAGTGATGTAGAAGTTAAGGTAACTCTTCACATCGGCGTTAGCCGCAACTTTGGCGTTATTTGGGTAGATGTAAAGAGTGCGACTGAGTACGTAAGTACCATTGCCGATCGTCGCAGTGTTAGGAGCAACGCAGGTCCCAGTATCTGAGTTCAATACCGAGATTGCTTTTAGGTCTCCCTTGTTTTCGGAGTAGAAGGCGTAACCAAGGAAACCAATCCCATTTTTTGTTGCCGTTACTCGCTTGACGATGTCATTGTCGTTCGGGAACTGGCCATCAGAGACAACTGGCTCTTTGGCAACTTCTTCTCCTTCTTCGTCAACCACGGTAGTAACTTTTCCTTCTTCGAGACGAGTCTCAATTTCGTCTTTATAGCTCAACTCAATGAATGAGTCGTAGGTTCCTGATTCGGGACCAGGGGTGAATTTTTTGATCGAGCCCGATGTCGGCAAGGGGGTGTTAGTGCTGCCGAGTTCGGTAGCTAGCGTCTGAGCGGTTGCGAAGGTTCCGTCCGACTCAGGACCAAACAGACCGTAGATTTGTGCTGAATCGACGCACTTCAACTTGCTGGCTTTGTTGGCGATAATAGTAAGACCATCAATACCAACGGGCAGTTCGGTGTAAGTGATTCCTTTTTCTTTACATACGTCTGATTCTTCGGACTTGATTTCCCGTGAAGCATCGGCAATATCAATGGAATCCTCACAGAGTAATTTAAAACCATCCCCAGTTCCGGGGCCGTCAACGCGCACCGACACGTTTGGGTTTTTGCCGGCGTAATTTTCGGCAACTAGCGAGGTGATGGGTTCTACGGTGGACGAACCGGAGATGTTTACGCCACTAGTGCTCTGTGCACCGGCAGGCAACACCGCTAGAGCGCCAACGCTAACTATTCCAATTGTGACCCCGGCAACAAGCCGGCGTAATTTTTTAGGTGAAGCAGACAATGTGTTCTCCTTTATTAGTTTGGAATGGACATATTCAAGTTAGAGAATCAAGGTGGCGGGGCTGTGCCTAACAGGTAAACGAAGGGTTAAAAAAAGAGTAAGGCTTGGTGTGGGTTATCGCCGAGAAGGAAACTCGCCAGTGATCATGAACCGAGTCCAAGCACCCATTAGCACCGTGTGATCAGCAATGCGTTCGTAGTAACGCCCTAGTAGTGCCAGCTGCACCGCGAACTGAAGATTCTGCTCGGGATTATCTTCTCCGGCCACCGCAGGCTCAGAAAAAATTTGTCGGAAGAGATCTTTTTGGAGATCGTCCATCACATTGTCCATATCGGGAAGTGCTCCTGCAACTTCCGCGTTGCTGTCGCTAAAAGCATCCATCGCCACTTCGAGTTGGACGACTGATTGCGACCCCATAAGGCCAATAATTCTTCGGAAACGCGGTGATAGTTCGCCGGGGAAGAGCCGGCGAGCGGTTTTGGCGATACTGACTGCTAAATCTGCACTCAATTGGATCTCTTGCAAGATGCGTAAAACGGTTATCAAAACCCGCAGGTCACCCGCCATGGGTTGCTGGGTAGCAAAAATTTCGTAAATCTTTAGTTCGGTAGTTTCTTTTAGCTCATCAATGCGTCCGTCGTTTTTAATTATGGTGTCGGCTCCTCCGATGTTTTTATCGATAATGCACTGAGTAGCCCCTCGGACAGCTTCGCCAGTCAAACCGGCCAAAGTGATCAGATCGACCCGCAGATCGTTGAGTTGTTCACCAAACGAAGTTCGTACGGCTTGGGGCGCTTCGGGGGTGGGGGTATCAGAGTCGGCCATGGGCCTATTGTGTCGCTTTGCGCCCCTCGCTGCACGCTCTCAGGCAGTATTGAGCATTATTTTCCTCAACGTTTACCCTTACGTCACCGTCTAGAGACCCAGGCTGGTCGGGCGCAGAATACGCTTCAGAGCGTGAGTATGCCCCCTATAGACATCAAACTTTCTAACTCAACCACTCCGGCGTCTCCGTCGGTCAGCCGACCCGAGGAGTTTGGCTCAGCGGTATTCGGAATTAAAAAAGTGACGGTTTCTTACAACAATACTCCTGCTATTGCTGATGTGAGTTTTTCAGTCAGGTCCGGAGAAGTAACTGCGCTAATCGGCCCCTCGGGTTGCGGTAAGAGCACATTGCTACGGTCGTTTAATCGCATGAACGATTTAATCGGCGGTGCGTCAGTTAAAGGCCTGATTGAATATCACGGAGTCGATTTATACGACAAAAAAGTTGACCCCGTGGAAGTGCGCCGGCGCATCGGGATGGTTTTTCAAAAACCTAATCCTTTTCCTAAATCAATTTATGAAAATGTTGCTTTTGGTCCTCAACTCAATAAGCGTCGGGGAAATTATGACGATGTAGTTGAACGCGCACTTACTCGAGCTGCTTTATGGGATGAAGTTAAAGATAAATTAAAACAAAGTGCGTTTGCTCTTTCGGGTGGTCAACAACAGCGTCTATGCATCGCTCGCTGTTTAGCCACTAACCCTGATGTTATTTTGATGGACGAGCCTTGTTCGGCCCTTGACCCCATCGCGACAGCTAGAATTGAGGATCTTATGGCGGAACTGAAAAGTGAAGTCACAATTGTTATCGTTACCCACAACATGCAACAGGCCGCTCGTATTTCTGATATGACTGCGTTTATCACTACTGATGTTGCTGACGATGGAAGTCGGGTAGGCCAGTTAGTTGAGTTTGATTCTACGGGAATAATTTTTACCAACCCGTCTGATTCACGAACTGAAGGGTACGTAACTGGGCGCTTCGGATGATCGCCACAGTCGTTAGTGGCTCGGCAAAGTTAAGAGTAGTAAGCCAT